>OHZG01000747.1_pt1 | contig 11620 bp, 7 predicted proteins | sample 1580431 | NCBI WGS metagenome assembly OHZG01 (sample SAMEA3882527, study PRJEB24775) | human gut metagenome | biome: human-associated habitat; feature: intestine environment; material: feces | place: Netherlands | collected 2009/2010 | reverse complement strand
AGCAGATGGCGCGCTGCCTGTCGTCCGCCGTCATAGTTGTCGCAGACAACATTGTTCAGATACGGACAGTCCGTCTGCTTGTCAACGATGACGATCGGACAGCCGGAGAACATGAAATCGTTCAGCTTTTCCAGGTGAATGTTGTCGCGCTTCGGATAATAGACAAGCGCGGCAATATTTTGAGACCGGAGCAGTTCCAGTGTTGTGCGTTCCTTCGGTGAGGAAGAGCCGGTGACGTGAATGCTTAGAAAATAGCCACATTCAGCCAGTACAGCGCTTAAGCTTCCGATTGCCTCTGAAATATTTCCCTGTGTGGTGGCGAACGGAAGAAGAAGAGAAATCATTTTCGGCGCATCGGTTGTTTTGCTGACCGGTGAAAGGCTTCGAGAAACAAAGCTTCCGACACCTCGCTTCCGGTACAGAATCCCCTGCTGTTCCAGATCCTCGATAGCACGCTTTGCGGTAATCCGGCTGACGTGGTGTTGCTCCGACAGCATTTTTTCGGTGCAGAAGGATTCGTCAAACGAAAAGTCTCCGGCGTGAATGCGTGCAAGCAGGGCTTCTTTGATGATTTCATATTTTGGTTTTGTTTTTCTGGTCTGTGAATCCATAAAATTCCTCTGGGATAAAAAGATATAAAAACGTTGACTTTGTCTGCGTGTTTCTTTTGTTATTATAACGAATGCAAAAAAGCAAGTCAAATAAGAGCTGCTCGCGCCGGAATTATTTTCCTGTACACCGGAACAGCAAGTGCTCCGGTGCTGCGTGAATTGTAACAGGCCTTTTCAAACACGATTTATTGCCAGATCAGGTGTGACATGAGAAAATGGCAACTTGATATATCATATAGAAAAGAAGTGTAAAATACTTGACAGAATATCGTCTGATTTTTATAATATGATATATCAAATAGGTAGAAAGGTATTTTGAACCATTTGATACCAGACTGCAAAGAAACGAAAGGAAACAGATCATGATGAAAACAACCGTACATATTATTTCCCATTCCCACTGGGACAGAGAGTGGTATCAGTCTTTTGAAACACACCGCATGAAACTGATTGAGCTGGTGGACAATATTTTTTATAAGGCGGAAAACGACCCGGAGTTTGGAGGCTTTTTCCTCGACGGACAGGTCATCGCAATCGATGATTATCTGGAAATCCGTCCGGAGAAGCGTGCGCAGGTGGAAAAATGTATCCGCGAGGGCAAAATCCAGACCGGTCCGTGGTATATTCTGCAGGATGAGTTCCTGACGAGCGGAGAGGCATGTGTCCGCAATCTTCAGGTCGGCATGCAGGAAGCAGAACAGTACGGTGCAGTCGGAAACGTTGGCTATTTCCCGGATGCGTTTGGAAACGCAGGTCAGATGCCGCAGGTATTGAAGCAGGCAGGCATGGAGGCAGTTGTCTTCGGGCGGGGCGTCAAACCAATCGGACCGAACAACGAAGTTACCGGCGGACAGTATGAGTCTACATATTCTGAGATGATGTGGGAATCCCCGGATGGAACGAAGCTGCCGGGCATCCTGTTTGCAAACTGGTATAACAACGGCGTTGAAATTCCGGTAGACGAGGCGGAAGCGAAGGTTTACTGGGATAAAAAGCTGGCAGATGCGAGAAAATTTGCTGCAACGCATCAGCTTCTGCTGATGAACGGATGCGATCATCAGCCGCTGCAGAAGAACATTACGGAAGCAATCCGCGTGGCAAGAAAGCTGTACCCGGACATCGAGTTTATTCATTCTGATTTCAAAAAATATGTAGAAGCAATGGAGAAGGAAATCTCTGAGAACTTCTCTACGGTTAAGGGTGAGCTGACAAGCCAGGAAACCGACGGAAGATGGACGCTGGCAAATACAGCGTCTTCCTGGATCGGATTAAAACAGGATAACCGCGCGGGAGAGACGGCACTGGAGCGAAAAGCAGAGCCTGCGGCTGCAATGGCACAGGTGTTTGGGAAAACATATCCGGAGGACCAGATGACCTACAGCTGGAAGAAGCTAATGCAGAATCATCCGCATGACAGCATCTGCGGCTGCAGTGTGGACGAGGTCAACGAAGAAATGAAGACTCGTTTTGCAAAGAGCAGACAGGTTGCGGATGCAATTTACGAGGAGAGCGTGGAGTATCTGACGAATAAGGTAAACACGGCGGCACTTCCGGGGGACGGCGAGAAAATCCCGTTTGTGGTATGGAATACATCGGGAACAGCGAAAACACAGGTGGTGGAGAAAGAAATTCACCTGTTCCGGGATTACAATCTGTTTGTGTGGGATGGCTATGAGGCGGCAGAACAGGTGGAGCTTCCGGCAATGGTGCTGCGCGATGCGGACGGAAATGAAGTTCCGGCGAAGATTGCGGATGCGGGGATTGCGTTCGGATACGATCTGCCGGATGACCGGTTCCGTCAGCCATATATGGCGAAGAAGGTACGGGTGACGTTTGAGGCAGAGGTTCCGGCTCTTGGATACCGTACGTATTATTTGGAAACCGCAGAACAGCTGCAAAACGTGGACGTAGTTTCCGGTGACGCGAATGTGCTTGAAAATGATGCAATGAAGGTTGTTGTGAACGAGGATGGTTCTTACAGCCTTCTGGACAAGAAGACGGGCAGAACGTATGAGAACCTGGGTTGCTATGAAGACACCGGGGATATGGGCAATGAGTATATTTATATTCAGGATACCGGAAAACAGGTGATTTCCACGAAGGGCAGAAAGGCGGAGGTTTCCTGCGTGGAGCGAAATGCGTTCCGTACAGTGGTTGAAATCCGCCACAAAATGATGGTTCCGTCCGGAATGGGTGAAGAGCTGCAGCGGCAGCGCGAGATGTGTATTGATCCATATACGCGGGTGGCAAACCGCTCTTTTGAGCTGGTTGAAATGGATGTGAAGACGGTGCTTACGCTGGAAAAATCGGCGAAAGGGCTGCGTGTGGCTACCACCATCTGCAATCAGGCGAAGGATCACCGGGTTCGTGTGATTTTTCCGACGGGACTGCATACATCGATGCATATGGCGGATTCTGCGTTTGAGGTGGTTCGGAGAAATAACCGTCATAACGATACCTGGACAAATCCATGCGGATGTGAGAGACAGCAGTGTTTTGCGGCGATGGAGGACGAAAAGGGCGGCCTTCTGGTTGCCAACCGCGGTTTGTATGAGTATGAGATTCTGGAAGAGCAGGAGAATGCAATTGCGGTGACGCTGCTTCGCTGTGTTGCGGAGATGGGCGATTGGGGATATTTCCCGACACCGAAGGCACAGCAGCTTGGAACATTCTGTCTGGAGTTTGAGGTTGTGCCATATGCGGCCGGGGAGACCGGCACTGCATTTGAGGAAGGCTATGCGTTCCAGCAGGATCTGACGGTGGCACAGGCCGGGCTGGAGAGAGCGTTCCTTCGGAAACCGGGTCAGGTAAAGCCGGAGCTGATTGAAGGTAAACTTCCGTTAGAGATGAGTTTTCTTACATTTGAAGGCAATGGTATTCATATGACTGCATTTAAGAAAGGTCAGAAGAAGGACGATCTGTTTGTGCGGTTCGTGAATCATATGGAGCAGGGAGAGATCCTTTCTTTTAAGAAAGAAGATTGGATGAAAGAGGTTTATCGCAGCAATGTCATCGAAGAGAAGGACAATGTGCTGACCCCGGATGCGGACGGTATTTATCATGTGTCGCTGAGGGAATTTGAGATTGCTACGTTTGGGGTTGTGAGATAAGCGGACGCTTCGGCAGGAGGGCGTGCGGTCGTTGCAAAAAACGGGGAAAAAGCAAGAATAAGGTGGACTTTAGGGCAGACAAGTTATATGCTTTTGGTATAAGTAAAAAATGATTTTTTACAGGAGGGTTTTTACATGAAAAAATGGACAGACCGAATGGAAACTCCGATTCAGGCGGAGCTGATCTGTTATGATGTGAATGGAATTCACATTGTGTTTGGGGTGACAAAAGAGAAGGCGTTAAAGCTGTTTCATTTTTCGAGTGCGCCGTTTGATGCAGAGAATCTCTGCCGGAAGCCGGATAACTGGTGGCCGATGGAGGGAATGCGGGAGGCTCAGATCGAAGAGAGCTTCCAGCTGGTACAGGTGAATTTTTCCGGTTATAACCGGCCGTATGAAAAGCACGGAAATAAGTACATTGTGACAGCGCCTGGCTTTATGCTGAAATTTGACTCGATTTCGGAAGAAAGAAACGAAGATGGCGATCTGCTTCGCATTGTACAGAAGGATGATGTGACGGGAGCAAGGGTAGAGTCGGTTATGCAGTTTTATGACGGCCTTCCGGTTGCAAGAATGTACAATACCGTGACGAATGAGGGCAGTGAGAACCAGACACTGGAATATATCTCAAGCTTCAGCTACTGGGGCATCGAAAAAGAGCAGAAAGAGGGCATTCCGGAGTTTATCAGCTCAGATGATAAGATGTCGATGATAGTGGTTCACAATGGCTGGCAGAAGGAGCTGACGGTGAAAAAATACCGCTTTGCAGATCTTGGCATGGCGCAGACGCAGTCGCACAACTATCAGAGAACATCGAAGACGATTGAGATTACAAATACGGGTAACTGGTCGGCGAAGGAATATATTCCGATGGGATATATTGGGAACAGCGCAGCAGATGCGAGCCTGTTTTTCGAGATCGATCACAGCGGTTCCTGGCATTATGAAATTGGAGATCAGAACTGCCACTTTTACCTGGCTGTGAGCGGCCCGACGGAAATCCAGTCGCACTGGTCGAAAAACCTGAAGCCGGGAGACAGCTTTACAACCGTGCCGGTGGCTGTCGGTGTCGGTCATGATGATTTTGAGGAGGCAATCGGTACCTTAACGAAGTACCGCAGAAGAATTCGCCGTCCGAATAAGGACAATGAGAACCTGCCGGTTATTTTCAACGATTACATGAACTGTCTGTTTGGAGATCCGACGACAGAAAAAGAATTTCCGCTGGTGGATGCTGCCGAAAAAGCAGGATGTGAATACTTTGTCATCGATGCCGGCTGGTATGCGGACGGCAACTGGTGGGACAGTGTCGGCGAGTGGCAGGAGAGCAGAAAACGTTTCCCGAACGGCGTTCGTGAAGTGACAGATTATATCCGTTCCAAGGGTATGATTCCCGGCGTATGGCTGGAGCTTGAGGTTATGGGTATTAACTGTAAAAAGGCTTCTATTCTGCCGGATGAGTGTTTCTTCCTGCGCCATGGAAAACGTGTGTATGACAGAAGCCGTTATCAGCTTGACTTCCGTCATCCGCTGGTCGTTGAGCATGTAACGGAAGTGATCGACCGCGTGGTCAGAGATTATGGTGTCGGCTATATTAAGATGGATTACAATATCGAACCTGGTATCGGTACGGAAGTGGATGCAGACAGTTTTGGAGATGGTCTCTTAGAGCATGAGAGAGCATATCTGGCATGGCTGGATGGTATTTACAGAAAATACCCGGATCTCGTGATCGAGAACTGCTCAAGCGGCGGTCTTCGGATGGATTATGCGATGCTGGCAAGAAACAGTATTCAGTCCACCAGTGATCAGGAGGATTACCGTAACTACGCGACGATTTCGGCGAATGCGGCGATTGGTGTAACGCCGGAGCAGGCTGCGATCTGGTCGTACCCATTGCGGGACGGTACCGAAGAGGAAGTTATTTTCAACATGGTCAACGCGCTTCTGCTTCGTATTCACCAGAGCGGTCATCTGGCAGAAATTTCGCCGGAGCGGTTTGCACTGGTAAAAGAGGGAATCGACTGCTACAAAGAGATCCGCAGCGGAATCAAGGATGGTGTTCCGTTCTGGCCAATGGGATGGGCGGATAATGAGGACAAGCATCTTGCAGCCGGAATCCGGGTACCCGGAGATGTGATTTACCTTGGTGTATGGAGACGCGGCGGAGAGACGGATTTTGAAGTTCCGCTTGACCGTGCCTTTCCGGGAAAAGAGCTGGAAGTAAGCTGTATTTATCCGAAAGCGTGCGGAGATGTATTCCATTACGATGATTACAGCAAAAAACTGAAGGTCCATTTTCCGGAGACGTATATGGCGCGGCTGTTTCAGATTAAAGTGAAATAAAGTAACGATTGAGAGCCCCATTTCGCATGGCGCTGAATCGTTACGAAATAAAAACATAAATCCCCACCCACGGAATAAATTGTATGGAGTGTATCTTCAGCAATGTTTTCCGGGGAGGGGATTTTTTGCGTATTCTTACGGTACTTTCAGATCTTATGGTTCCCCTGCTGATCTTTTATGTGGTCGGATTGGGGCTTTTGATGAAGCAGGATGTGTTTGGAGATTTTTTGAACGGGGCAAAGGATGGCATGCGGACTGTGATCGGGATTGTGCCGACTCTGATCGGGCTGATGGCGGCGGTCGGGGTTTTGCGGTCATCGGGATTTCTGGAGGATTTTGGAAACCTGCTCGGAACTGTGCTGGAACCGACGGGAATCCCATCTGCGCTGGTTCCGCTCAGTGTTGTGCGTCTGTTTTCCAACAGCGCGGCGGTGAGCCTTTTGCTGGATCTTTACAAGGAGGCGGGCTGCGACTCCTTTGCCGGACGGGCAGCTTCCATTATCATGTCGTGTACCGAGACCGTTTTTTATACGATGACGGTTTACTTTGGTGCGGTTCGGATCAAAAAAACGCGGTATACTCTGGCTGGCGCCTTGTTTTCTTCTCTTGTTGGAATGACAGTCGGTGTTTTGCTTGCACGGTTGATCTGACCATTTTTTCTGATCATACCAGTGAAATGTGTTGACATTTCAAAACGATTGGAATAAGATGGAAACAACTTAAAACATACAAAATCAATAGGAAATAAGGAAATAAAAAAGTGCAGAATAAGGAGGAAATGAACGATGGCAAAGGTATATGACAGCATTTTAGATCTTGTAGGAAAAACTCCGCTGGTAGAGCTGAAACGGATCGAAGAAAAAGAAGGACTGCAGGCGAAACTGATCGCAAAAGTAGAATCCTTTAATCCGGCAGGAAGTGTCAAAGACCGTATTGCAAAAGCGATGATCGAGGATGCGGAAGCAAAAGGTCTCTTAAAGGAAGGCTCCGTTATCATTGAGCCGACCTCCGGAAATACCGGAATCGGACTGGCAGCGGCAGCAACGGTAAAAGGCTATCGCATGATCCTTACTATGCCGGAAACGATGAGTGTAGAGCGCCGGAATATCGTAAAGGCATACGGCGCAGAGGTTGTTCTGACGGATGGAACAAAAGGAATGAAGGGCGCTATCGAGAAAGCCGATGAGCTTGCAAAAGAGATTCAGAACAGCTTTATTCCGGGACAGTTTGTGAACCCGGCAAACCCGGAGACACACAAAAAGACAACCGGACCGGAGATCTGGGAAGACACCGATGGAGCAGTTGATATCTTTGTTGCGGGCGTTGGTACCGGTGGAACCATTACCGGAACGGGTGAGTACTTAAAAGAGAAAAAACCGGAAGTAAAAGTGGTAGCGGTAGAACCGGCATCCTCACCGGTGCTGTCGGAGGGTGTTTCCGGACCACATAAGATTCAGGGAATCGGTGCAGGCTTTGTGCCGGAGACGCTGAATACCGGCATTTACGATGAGATTATCAAGGTAGAAAATGAAGACGCTTTCAAGACCGGCAGAGATCTGGCAGCCGAGGAAGCTATTCTTGCGGGAATTTCCTCCGGAGCAGCTCTGTATGCGGCGATCCAGCTGGCAAAACGTGAGGAAAATAAAGGAAAAACCATCGTTGTGCTCCTGCCGGATAACGGAGACAGATACTATTCCACAGCTCTGTTTGCCAAATAAAAGGGAACAGCCTCAGATTTTAAAATAATAGATATCAGTGAACACTGCCATCCGCGGCACTTTCTCTCCACCGCGAATGGCAGTTTCGCATATTAATTTATACCAGAAAGGGAACTTTACTTATGACACTACAACAGCTTCGCTACGTAATTCAGGCCGCAGACTCCAGATCCATGAATGAGGCGGCAAAGGCACTCTATATTTCACAGCCGAGTCTCTCTGGAGCAATCAAGGAGCTGGAAAAAGAGATCGGAATTGAGCTGTTCAAGCGCAGCAGCCACGGAACAGTACTGACCCCGGAGGGCGAGGAGTTTCTGGGTTACGCACGTCAGGTCACAGACCAGTATCAGCTTCTCGAAAACCGCTATATTTATCGCACCAAGGGAAAGAAAAAATTCAGCGTGTCGATGCAGCATTACAGTTTTGCCGTAAAGGCGTTTGTGGAGCTGGTGAAGCAGTTTGGTATGGATGAGTACGAGTTTGCGGTTTATGAGACGAGAACGTATGATGTGCTGATGGATGTAAAGAACTTCAAGAGCGAGCTTGGGATCTTATATCGGAATGACTTTAATGCGAAGGTGCTGAACAAGCTGCTGAAGGATAATAACCTCGAGTTTCACGACCTGTTTTCCTGCGGAACGTACGTCTATCTATGGAAAGATCATCCGCTTGCGGATCAGGCGGAGATCACAATGGAGGAGCTGAAGGAATATCCATGCCTGTCATTTGATCAGGGAAGCAACAATTCGTTCTTCCTGGCAGAGGAAGTGCTTTCGACGTATGAATATAAGAGAATCATTAAAGCAAATGACCGTGCGACCATGCTGAATCTGATGGTCGGACTGAATGGTTATACGCTTTGCTCCGGCATTATCTGTGAGGAATTAAACGGCAGTGACTACCGCGCTGTGCCGCTTCACGCGGAGGAAAACATGATGATCGGTTATATTTCCAGGAAGGGTATGTCGATCAGCGCACTGGGACAGCAGTATTTGGAAGAAATTCGGAAATATAAGGAGCTTGTGCTGTAAAAAAGGAGAAACAAGAAGACTTTAACCGAATCAAGTAAGTCCCCTGCTTCCATTGCGAAAAGCAATAAGCAGTGGGTGGGGACTTGCTTGTATCAGGAGTGGTACAAGCCACTCCTGATAAGCTGCGAAGCAGCTATTCGGTTATGAGCAAGTAGCGAAGCGGATTGCGAATATCCGCTTTGACTCTCTGGAGTGTGTTTGAAAAAGGCTTTTCGCAAGCTGCGAGTCCCATCTTGTGGGAGATGAATTGCATTTGTTATCTTGTTTTATGTAGCATGATTGGATATAGAAATTTCAGAAGAAAAAATATTGGCGATAAAGAATAGCTATAGGGAAACCCTATAACCAGCCATCAATTTTCTATATTGGACAAAGCAGAAGACTGTCGCTATAATAATCCTTGTAAACAGATAGGAAATATCACAAAAACGAGAGGAAGCGAAGAGAATGAGAGCAGTTTTCGCAGAGAATCGAATCGTGATCTATGATGTCATGTGTTGCAGCGTAAGCAGATAAAACCGAAAGAAAACGGAGCCGCATTGCAGCATAGACAGAACAGGATGACAACCGGTTCCGATAGATAATAGAAAATCGAACATGAAAAGAAATAGAAAAACGAAAAACAGAACAGGAGAATACAATCATGAGCAAAAAAACAAGAGCAGAAAGAAATCTTAAATTTGAAACCTTACAGCTTCACGTAGGACAGGAAAATCCGGATCCGGCAACCGGAGCAAGAGCAGTTCCGATCTATCAGACCTCTTCTTTCGTATTCAATAACTCCGATCACGCGGCAGCAAGATTCGGACTTCAGGATGCAGGAAACATCTACGGTCGTCTGACTAATCCGACAGAGGACGTCTTCGAGCAGAGAATGGCAGCACTGGAGGGCGGCGTTGCGGCACTTGCAGTAGCTTCCGGAGCAGCAGCCATCAACTACACCATCATCAACCTGGCTCAGAAGGGCGACCACATCGTATCCGCAAAGAACATCTACGGCGGTTCCTACAACCTGCTGGCACACACCCTTCCACAGTACGGCATCAGCACCACATTTGTTGATGTATTCGATCTGGATGAGGTTCGCGCAGCCGTTCAGGAGAACACAAAAGCCATCTACATCGAGACCCTCGGAAACCCGAACTCTGATGTTGTCGATATCGAAGCACTTGCAAAAATTGCACATGAGAACAAAATTCCGCTGGTTGTCGATAATACCTTCGCAACTCCATACCTCGTTCGTCCGATCGAGTACGGCGCAGACATCGTTGTTCATTCCGCAACCAAATTCATCGGAGGACATGGAACAACAATCGGTGGTGTCATCGTAGAAGGTGGCAAATTCGACTGGGAAGCTTCCGGTAAATTCCCGTCCCTGACAGAGCCAAACCCGAGCTACCATGGAATCAGCTTCACAAAAGCATGCGGACCGGCTGCATTTGTTACAAAGATCCGTGCGATCCTTCTTCGTGACACAGGTGCAACAATCTCTCCTGTAAGCTCCTTCATCTTCCTTCAGGGTCTTGAGACACTGTCCCTGCGTGTAGAGCGTCATGTAGAGAACGCACTCAAAGTTGTTCAGTACCTGAACAATCACCCAATGGTAGAGAAAGTACATCATCCGTCCGTAACAGATGATGAGAGCCAGAAAGCTCTGTATGCAAAATACTTCCCGAATGGCGGTGGATCTATCTTCACATTCGAGATCAAGGGAGATGCACAGACAGCCAAAGACTTCATCGACAACCTGGAACTGTTCTCTCTGCTTGCAAACGTAGCAGATGTTAAATCACTGGTTATCCATCCGGCAACCACCACCCACAGCCAGTGCACAGAAGAAGAGCTTCTGGATCAGGGTATCAAACCGAACACGATCCGTCTTTCCATCGGAACGGAAAACATCGACGATATCATCCAGGATCTGGACGAAGCTTTCAAGGCAATCCAGTAATTGAAATTTTGCAAAAAAACCAGATATGGTCTCACTGCGCTGATGGACCTGGCTGCACAGCCGTCCAGCACACCGGTAGCCCTGAAAACCATAGCTGAGAGAAATGACATTTCTCTGCAGTTTCTGGAACACATATTTGCCTCGTTCCGCAGAACAGGCATAGTAAAAAGTGTCAAAGGCTCCCAGGGAGGATATAATCTGGCGAAGGCTGCTGACGAGATCACTGTTGCATCCGTGGTAGAAGCCCTGGAGGGAAGCTATCATCTCGAAGATGAGGATGTTCTGGCGGAAAACAGTTATAAAGGAATCTCTGACACGATTCAGAAACTGGTGGTGGATTCCGTCAATCAGGAACTCGATCAGATTCTGTCAAACTTGACTTTGGCACAAATGAGCGGATATTATTCCGATCATTACGAAAAACAGGAAATGTACTATATCTGAAAAACTCCGGAGGTTTGAGGCGATGCCCTGGCCTCCGGTTTTTTTATCGACTTCAAGAGGAAATACACATATGTCTATCAAAAAGATCGCAGAAAAAGCAGGAGTATCTATATCAACCGTATCACGTATCCTGAACCGGCCGGATTACAAATGTTCAGTGCCTGGCCTCAGAGAAAAAGTCTGGTCAATTGCCATGGAAATGAATTACGTCCCAAACGAGGCGGCAAGAAATCTCAAAAAAGGCAGGCAGTCCAGAGACAGCCGGATCTGGTACGTCAATGTACTGATGACAAGAACTGATGAGTCAAGGACGGATCCTTTTTTCACAGAGCTTCTCCGCGTGGTGGAGAGCGAGATCCACGAGCACAACTGCATCCTCTCCAAAGTCTGGTATATGCCGCTTTTTTCC
>OHZG01000746.1_pt1 | contig 11624 bp, 10 predicted proteins | sample 1580431 | NCBI WGS metagenome assembly OHZG01 (sample SAMEA3882527, study PRJEB24775) | human gut metagenome | biome: human-associated habitat; feature: intestine environment; material: feces | place: Netherlands | collected 2009/2010 | reverse complement strand
GGCGGGAGTGAGTGCAAATAGGAGCAAGACAAGGTGACTGAGCTGTGCGTAGCCGAGAGACACCCATCCAACTCACACGGCGAATGGAGAGCAAAAAATGGTATATTTGATAGGCGCAGGCCCCGGCGATCCGGGACTCATCACGGTGAAGGGCCTGGAATTCATAAAACAATGCGATACAATCATATATGACAGACTCGGAACCTATCAGCTTCTGGAGATGGTGAAGCCGGACTGCCGCAGGATATACGTCGGCAAACAGGCGGGCAGCCACTACAAGAAGCAGCCTGAGATAAACGAGATACTTGTTGAGGAAGGCCGCAAAGGCAACATGGTGGTGCGCCTCAAAGGTGGCGATCCATTTGTATTTGGAAGAGGCGGCGAGGAAGTGACCGCACTTCTAGAAGCGGGGATCCCATTTCAGGTGATACCGGGAATAACATCCGCTGTGGCGGTTCCGGAGGTGTGCGGCATACCGGTGACCCACCGCGGAACGAGCAGAAGCTTTCACGTGATAACAGGACACAAGCGGGCGGACATACACAGATCTGATGAAGGTGGTTTAGATGACTACGACTACATCAGAAATCAGGAAGGGACAAGCGTGTTCCTGATGGGACTGAACAGACTGCCACAGATCATGGAGAGACTTGTTCAGACTGGGGCGGAGGAACATACTCCGGTCGCGGTCATTTCCAAAGGAACCATGCCAGGGCAGAGGATAGTCCGCGGCGATATACAGACAATTGCGGACAATGTGAACGAGGCAAAGCTTGAATCTCCTGCGATCATAGTTGTGGGTGAAAATGCAGCGTTGGATTTTACAGCACCAAACAGAGGACCGCTTCAGAATGTCCACGTTGGACTTGTTGGAACGCCAAAGCTTCGCGAGAAGATGAGAGGTGCAATAGATGCACTTGGCGGCCAGTCCTACAGCATAGTGGATATGAGTGTGGAGCAGACAGAGGAGAAGAACAGGCTGCGAGTGGCTCTGGAACATATAGAAGATTACAGCTGGCTGGCATTTACCAGTCAGAACATCATAACCCTGTTTTTCAAATGGCTCAGAGAATGGAATATAGATGTCAGAAAACTGGCTCATCTGAAACTTGCAGTGGTCGGTGCCGGAACAAGGGACGCACTTAAGGCTGAGGGATATATAGCGGATTACGTGCCGGACGAGTACACTACAAGCGCCCTTGCTATGGGACTTGCAAATGTGATGAATGACGGAGAGAAACTTCTCCTTCCGAGGGCAGTCCAGGGCAGCGAGACGATGCTTGACATACTTGATCAGGGCGGTGTGGTATATGAGGAGATCCCAGTTTATGACGTGGTTGGACGCAGGATGGAGAGCATACAGTATCTGAAGGATCTGGATGTGATAACATTTGTCAGCGCATCAGGAGTCAGAGGATTTCTAGATGTTCTTGATGCAGAGAAAAAAAACTGCGGTGTGGCTCATATGTTGAATGATATAGATTCATGTGGGGATCATACGGACAATACAGACGGCAGTTTTAAAATACATGATATAATGAAGAATATCCGCATAGCGGCACTTGGAAATGTGACCGAGAAGGCTTTGGAGAAGGCTGGTTATCATGCGGATATAGTTCCAGAGGTTGGTGATATCGAGCACCTTATATCAGCCATCGGTGATTATTATTTTAGAGAAAAGAGGCAGTAACATGATAAGACTCAGAAGACTTCGCGGAAGCGAGGCCATCAGAAATATGGTTAGAGAGAACAGGGTTAACAAGGAGGATCTTGTATATCCGATGTTTGTGGCGGAGGGCACAGGGATCAAGAATCCGGTAGACTCCATGCCGGGAATATACCAGTATTCACTCGACACATTTGAGGAGGAGCTTCGCAGAGTGGCGGACGCCGGAATCAGCGCGGTTCTCCTGTTCGGCATACCGGCTCACAAGGATGAGGTGGGTAGCAGCGCGTACGACGACCAGGGAATCATGCAGAAAGCAGTCAGGAGGATAAAAGAGCTGTATCCGGATATGATAGTCATAGCGGACATTTGTCTGTGCGAGTACACATCACACGGTCACTGCGGAATTATCCATGACGGCAAGATACTCAACGATGAGACTCTTCCATATCTGGGCAAGATGGCTGTATCACTTGCAAAGGCTGGCGCAGACATGGTGGCTCCGTCGGATATGATGGATGGACACACCGCATACATCAGAAAGGCACTTGACGACAACGGGCTGACGGATGTACTGATCATGGGTTACAGTGCGAAATTTGCATCTGGTTACTATGCACCATTTCGCGATGCGGCACATTCTGCACCACAGTTTGGAGACAGAAGGACATACCAGATGGATCCTGCAAATGGCAGGGAGGCTCTGAGAGAGTGCGAGGCGGATATCGCCGAGGGAGCAGACATAATCATGGTCAAGCCGGCACTTGCTTATCTGGATGTAGTCAAGGATGTGAGAAACCACACGGACTATCCGATAGCGGTGTACAATGTCAGCGGCGAATACTCCATGGTCAAGGCAGCTGCGGCAAATGGCTGGATAGACGAGAAGAGGATCGTCATGGAAAACATGACAGCCATGAAGAGAGCCGGCGCAGGAATCATCATAACCTATCACGCCATAGACGTGGCACACTGGCTTGAGTCGGAATCAATATGACGGAGTCATATTTGGGAATGATTCCGACGATCTGCCCCGCTCGACGGAGGAGAGAGGGGCGTTTCCAAAGAGTCGGAATCATAAAAATTCACACAGGACGATAAATTATAGAAAGAAGAATGGCAATGACAAATTCACAGGATCTATTTGAGAAATCACAGAAGGTAATTCCGGGCGGCGTCAATTCACCGGTCAGGGCATTTGGCTCGGTGGGACGGACACCTGTATTTATGAAGAAAGCAAAAGGTTCACATATATTTGACGAGGATGGCAATTCCTATGTGGATTATGTTTGTTCCTGGGGCCCGGGAATTCTGGGGCATGCCGATGACAGAGTCATAGATGCGGTGAAGGCGGCTTGTGATGACGGACTTACATTTGGCGCACCGACAAGGAAAGAGCTCGAGATCGCAGAGCTGATAAATGAGCTTATGCCTTCAATGGAGCTGACACGAATGGTCAACTCGGGAACAGAGGCGGTGATGAGTGCCCTCAGAGTGGCGAGGGGATTTACAGGCAGAGACAAGATTGTAAAGTTCCGCGGCTGCTATCACGGACACAGTGATGGACTTCTGGTCAAGGCAGGCTCGGCGGCACTCACACAGTCAGTTCCGGACAGCCTGGGAGTTCCAAAGTCGTATACACAGCATACACTCATAGCAGAGTATAACAACGAGGACAGCGTAAAGAAGTTATTTGAGGCGGAGGGCAAAGACATTGCCGCAATCGTGGTCGAGCCGGTTGCCGCAAATATGGGAGTTGTCCCACCGCATGATGGATTCCTTCAGTTCCTCAGGGACATAACAAATGAGTACGGCGCACTTCTTATATTTGATGAGGTCATCACAGGTTTCAGACTCAGCCTTGGCGGTGCTCAGGAATACTTCGGGGTAAAGCCTGATCTCACAACACTTGGCAAGATAGTCGGAGGCGGAATGCCGGTGGGAGCATACGGCGGACGCCGCGATGTCATGAGCATGGTGGCACCACTTGGCGGAGTATACCAGGCGGGAACTCTGTCGGGCAATCCGATAGCCATGACAGCCGGACTCACAACGCTCCGCATACTCCAGAAGGAAAAGGATACAATATATCCGGCGATAGAAAAGAGCACAAGGCAGATAGCCGACACAGTCAGAAGCACATTTGGCGACACAGTCCATGTCAACCAGATAGGCTCACTGATGAGCGTATTCTTCACAGATCAGGAAGTAGTGGATATGGACACGTCAATATCCAGCGACACCGCAAGGTATGCAAAGTATTTCTCATACATGCTGGACAACGGAATCTACCTTGCACCATCACAGTTCGAGGCAATGTTCGTGTCCTACGCACACAGCAAGGAAGACGTATCCAAAACCTGTGAATTAATAAAGGCATATAAAGAGAATTAAAGGGACTTAAATAAGCCAGACGACGTCTCATTAGAAGTATCTTTAAATTTTTATATTGCAAGAATAATAAGACAAGTATTAAAAAGTAGTTTTGAAAAACACAATAAAAGTAACGGTTTTCAAAGTGTAAGTCTTTATGTGTTCGTGATGCTCCCAGGCGGGTAGCACATAGACGACGGAAGCTTGTCGCTCCTTGCTGAGCGGGAGTCCCCCTGCCCTTATAGGGGGCGGGAGCGAATGCAAATAATGTGTCAAGTTTTCTGTGAAAACTTGACATGTAGCGTCAGCCCTCGCCGAAGGCGACTTTTGATGGGCTGATGTTCAATTCAGGAGCTAAGACAAGGTGACAGAGTCGTGCGTAGCCGGGAGCACCACGAACACATAAAGACGCCCCTTTGAAAAACAAGGAGGAAATATGAGAGATTTGGTTATTGTGGGCAGCGGCCCTGCGGGTCTGTCCGCCGCAGTCTACGCCAAGAGGGCGATGATGGACGTGGTGGTACTGGAGAAGGAGGCATTCTCCGGCGGACAGATCGTGAATACAGAGCAGGTGGACAATTACCTCGGACTGCCGGGCATAAGCGGCTTTGACATGGGTATGAAGTTCAAAGAACACGCAGATACATTGGGCGTAGAGTTTGATGACAGAGGGGTGATAGCCATCGAGGATTACGGTGATCACAAAAAGGTCAGCCTGGAGGATGGCAGCAGCATAGATACAAAGGCGGTTCTGATAGCCACGGGTGCAAAGCACAGAAAGCTTGGCGTTCCCGGTGAGGAGGAATTCACAGGGGCAGGAGTTTCTTACTGTGCCACATGTGATGGAGCGTTCTTTAGGAACAAAGAAGTCGCAGTTGTGGGCGGAGGTAATATAGCTCTTGAGGATGCCCTGTATCTGTCAAAGATGTGCAGCAAGGTACATCTGATCCACAGAAGAGATGAGTTCAGAGGCGAGAAAATACTCGGAGCGCAGGTGCTTGAGACTGAGAATATAGAATTCCACCCATTTGCGCAGGTGACAGAGATAGGCGGAACGCCGGGCAAGCTGGAACTCAAGGTCGCTGTTAAGACACCGAAAACAGTGGACGGACAGGCAGACAGCAATTTCACGCTTCCGGTAGCCGGTGTATTTATTGCCATAGGAACAAGCCCTATCACAGACTTCCTCGGTGACGTTGTTGAGCTTGATGACGCTGGTTATGTTGCAGCGGGCGAGACCGGACAGACCAGCACACCGGGAATATTTGCCGCGGGAGATGTGAGGACCAAGGCAGTGCGCCAGGTGGCGACAGCAGTTGGAGATGGTGCAGCAGTTATCCATTATGTTGAGGAATACCTGAACGGATTAAAAAAGAAGGTATAACTTGAGTATCTGATCAGCAACATATGGTAGGCAGCATAGAAACATAATCATAAAAATCAAGTGAATTGAACGGAAAATAATTGGCACGGAGATAAGGTAAGAACATTATAACTGCTTTTTCTCCCTGCCAAAAAAAATAAAACTAATTCATAGTAATTCTATAGGTAAAATATAACAATGAACAGGAGGCAGAAAAATGTTAATATCATCAAAGGGACAATATGCATTGAGACTCATGGTAGATATATCGATAAACAGTGGCAGCACGGTTACTGTCAAAGCCGTAGCCAGAAGATGTGGATTGTCTGACAAATATCTTGAGCAGGTTACATCTTCTCTGCTAAAGGCAGGATATTTAAGGAGTGTGAGAGGACCGAGGGGCGGTTACCGTCTGAATATGCCGGCGGAGGAGATCACGGTTGGGATGGTGCTAAGGGCGATAGAGGGCAGGATATCACCAATCGATAACAGGGTTGATGAGGATGGCGACACCAACATGGTTATGAACGATGTCATCGGAGAGGTGTGGGATGACCTTGAATCTGCCATCAACAATGTGCTTGATAACAAAACCATCGCCGATCTTACCCGGGAGTACAGTGACCGAATCGGATACATGTACTCAATATAAATCGGGGACGGAGGCAATAAGATTTCAGTTGAAAAAAAACTTATTTTGTATATAGTTGTAGTGGGATATATATCATAGTAGGAGAATAAGAAATGTTAACACAGTTTTCGAGAACAGAGCTGCTATTTGGCAAGGAAGCAATGGACAAGCTGGCAGGCTCTAAGGTAGCGGTATTTGGAATAGGCGGAGTTGGCGGTTATGTATGCGAGGCGCTGGTCAGAAGCGGTGTCGGAGCATTTGACCTGATAGATGACGACAAGGTGTGTCTGACAAATCTCAACAGACAGATCATAGCGACAAGGAGCACAGTTGGAAAGTATAAGACCGATGTTATGAGGGACAGGATGCTTGACATCAATCCAAATGTGGAGGTTGAGGTACACAAATGTTTCTTCCTTCCGGAAAATGCGGATGACTTCCCTTGGGACAGCTACGACTACGTAGTCGACGCGGTGGACACCGTGACAGCCAAGATCGCTCTTGTCATGAAGTGCAAGGAGAAGAATATCCCGATCATCAGCAGCATGGGTGCGGGAAACAAGCTTGACGGAAGCCAGTTCAAGGTTGCAGATATATACAAGACAAAGGTGTGTCCGCTTGCGAAGGTCATGAGAAGAGAGCTGAAGAAGAGGGGTGTCAAGAAACTCAAGGTCGTATACTCGGAAGAGATTCCGACAAGGCCGATCGAAGATATGGCGATAAGCTGCAGAAACAACTGCATTTGTCCTCCGGGTGCAGAACACAAATGTACAGAGCGCAGAGACATCCCGGGCAGCGTGGCATTTGTGCCATCAGTCGCAGGGCTTATAATAGCCGGTGAGGTGGCAAAGGATCTCATCAGGAGGTAATAAAAAAGGACGCTGAGAAATCAGCGCCTTCTCCATAAAAATACCAGAGTTCCAAGCAGAACCGCACTACCATAGATGAATGGTGCATTTTTGTCACTGTTCATAGTTCTTTCCGTATAAGATACGGATGGATTATTCGGGTTGTAATATATTGCGATGGACGACATGGAGTTGTAATTTGTTATACCGCGGACGGAAAGAAAACCATTGTGCAATACTCCGGACTGGTCGCGGTATTCATATTTGATATGGGTTCTTTTACTGACTCTTCTGACAGATGTGATATCGGCGGACGTTCTGGTATAGTCCCGCTCGATACGGCATGCCTTACCCCGTATGGAAATGCCGATGACCACAGCTATGATGAATGATGCTATTGGAATAATGTAAGTCGTATAAGGTAATAGTCTGAAAAAAATACTGATAGAATCCCCCGATGTTAAAATCATAATGTACCCCCTGAAATTGTTGTTTCCCCAAAATGTCAGACATGAGATCCCTATTTACATGCCGGACTTGTATGTGTAGATTATAATATAAAGAAGACTGGTTGAGAATCCCTTAATTTAAGAGGATAAGTCTGTTAATATAGCAAATTTCAGGTAATAAATATATTACTGTTTGCACTGCCACTCATGGTGGTCATAAGCTCAGTCATATTCGCATTTGCCAGAAGTGATAACATGGTGATAATAGACCAATAATATAATAGAGAATATACAAAAGGAAGATGAACGAGATGGATAAGAAAGAAGAAAAGAAAATCATAAGACAGGAGTTTCTGACAGGTGAGAGAGCTCTTTTCATGGGAAAGAATCTTGACATATATGACACTATATTTGACGACGGCGAGTCTCCGCTTAAGGAGAGCCGCGGCATAAATCTGTACGGCAGCATGTTCAAATGGAAGTATCCGCTGTGGTACAGCAAGAACATTGTTGCGGAGGATTGCCACTGGTTTGAGATGGCGAGAGCCGGAGTCTGGTACACTGATAATATCGCGGTGAGGCGTGCACTCATCCAGGCGCCAAAGAACTTCCGCAGATGTAAAGGGCTGGAGCTTACGGATGTGACATTCACCAATGCGGAGGAGACACTGTGGAGCTGCGATGACGTGACAATGGATCACGTGACAGCAAAGGGCGACTATTTTGCCATGAACAGCAATAATATGAAGATAGACGACCTGAAGCTTGACGGCAACTATTCATTTGACGGATGCAGGAATGTAGAGATAAGAAACTCCAATCTGCTTTCAAAGGATGCATTCTGGAATACCGAGAACGTGACCGTATATGATTCATTCATATCGGGCGAGTATCTTGGCTGGAACGCAAAGAACCTCACCCTGGTGAACTGCACCATCGAGAGCCTTCAGGGCATGTGCTACATCGACAACCTTGTGATGAAGAACTGCAAGCTCATCAACACAACACTTGCATTTGAATATTCAACAGTGGATGCCGACATCTGCAGCAAGATAGACAGTGTCATGAATCCGACGTCAGGGACCATCAAAGCCCAGCACATCGACAACCTGATAATAGAAAAAGACAAAGTAGATCCGTCAAAGACAAAAATAATAGTACAGGACTAAACGAGTTTAAGATTTGGTGATATATCATAACGTAAATGAGATTCCGCGGCTGCTGTGGTGAAACGAGTTGGCACATATAGAGTGCTCAATCGGTAGTGAAGTCGACTGAGCATTGCTGCTTCTTGCCGGAGCGGCGCAAGCAACGCCCTTATCGCTTGCAGAGCGCAGTGCAGATAGAAGCAAAGCAAGGCGAGGGAAGACGAACGTGATGGAGCACTCTATATGTGCCAGCCGTTTGCCACAGCAGCCGCGGAATCTCTCCATGAAGTGGAGGGACAAACATGAAGTTTGATTTTGACAAGGTTATAGACAGACGCGGCACAGGCTCCCTGAAATGGGATGTGCCGGAAAATGAACTGCCAATGTGGGTGGCAGATATGGATTTCCAGACGGCTCCGTGCATCAGGGAGGCACTGTCAGCCCGGGTGGAGCACGGAATATTCGGATATTCCATCATCCCGGATGAGTGGGCAGATGCCTACGTGAACTGGTGGGGCAGCAGACACGGATTTGCGATAGATAGGGATTGGCTGGTGTTCTGTACCGGAGTCATCCCGGCCATATCAACGGCGGTGAGAAAGCTCACCACACCCGCAGAGAATGTTGTAGTGCAGACCCCTGTCTACAATATTTTCTTCAATTCTATATACAACAATGGGCGAAATATATTGGAGAGTCCTCTGAAATATGACGGTGAGGGATATGCCATGGACTTTGAGGATCTTGAGGCAAAGCTTGCAGATCCACAGACTAGCCTCATGATACTCTGCAATCCACAGAATCCTGCGGGGAAGATCTGGGATAAGGAGACACTTGCCCATGTGGGAGAGCTATGCGCAAAGTACGGTGTGACGGTCATCTCGGATGAGATACACTGCGATCTCACCGATCCAGGAAAGGAGTATGTGCCATTTGCCACGGCATCTGACACATGCAGGGATATAAGCGTGACCTGTATTGCGCCGACAAAGGCCTTCAACATAGCCGGAATCCAGACTGCGGCCATTGTGGTTCCAAATAAATTCCTGAGACACAAGATGTGGAGGGGGCTGAACACAGACGAGGTAGCCGAGCCAAATGCATTTGCGGTTGATGCGGCGATAGCAGCATTTACAAATGGCGGCGAGTGGCTGGACAGTCTCAGGCAGTATCTTTATGAGAACAAGCAGTATGTCAGGAAGTTTATAGCCGAGAAAGTGCCGGGTATAAAGGTAGTGTATTCGGAGGCCACATATCTGCTCTGGCTTGACTGCAGCGGGATCTGCGGCGCTGCCGGCGAAGACGGCAATGCCAAGGCTCTGTCGAAATTCATCAGGAAGAACACAGGGCTCTATATGTCGCCGGGACTTTCATATGGTAAGAACGGAAAGGCATTTATCAGACTTAACATCGCATGTCCAAGGTCGATCATGGAAGAGGGCATGAAGAGACTTGCCGAGGGAACCACGGCATTCAGAAAAATGAACGCAGAGACGGTAAACATAGACAATGCGGCTAAAAAAGGAGATATAGATGAGTAGCAGTGAAAACTTGCTGAAGGACATGATATCTGGAAAGTCGATGACCGCATCCCAGCAGATAGGACTTACGGTCAGGCTCAGCATCCCGGCGATCCTTGCCCAGATCTCGTCCATTGTCATGCAGTACATCGATGCATCCATGGTGGGGCGTCTTGGTGCAAATGCATCGGGAGCCATCGGACTTGTTTCGTCCACGACATGGCTGTTTGGCGGGCTATGCATTGCGGTGACTACAGGATTTACTGTGCAGATAGCCCAGGCTGTGGGGGCCGGTGAGGATAAATCTGCCAGAAATATCATGAAACAGGGACTCATAATAGCCCTGTGCATAAGCGTCATACTCGCACTCGTTGCAGCACTTATAAGCACACCGCTTCCGAGCTGGCTCGGCGGTGAAGCTGCTATACAGAAGATGGCAAGCCAGTATTTCCTTGTGTATATGCTGGGACTTCCTGCTCTGCAGATGAACAGCATAGCGGGCGGTATGCACCAGAGCTCCGGAAATATGAGACTCCCAGGTATACTGAATGTCATGTGCTGTGTGATGGATGTGATTTTTAATTTGTTCTTTATATTTCCGACAAGGAGTGTGCAGATAAATAGCATCACATTTACCATGCCGGGACTTGGACTTGGCGTTGCTGGGGCGGCACTTGGAACCATCACTGCTGAAGCAGTTACCTGTGCCATCATGGTCACTGCACTTCTTTGGAAGAACAGGACACTCCATTTAAGAAAGGGAGAACGTTTAAGATTTCACAGGGATACCCTTGCCAAGGCGGTGAAGATTGGAGCACCTGTGGGTCTTGAGCAGATGGTCATGTGCTCAGCGTATGTCATGTCCACAAAGATCGTGTCACCGCTTGGAACGATAGCCATCGCAGCCAACTCATTTGCGGTTACTGCGGAGAGCTTCTGTTACATGCCGGGGTACGGAGTACAGGCGGCATCAACCACACTTGTGGGACAATGCGTGGGAGCAGGACAAAAACAGTTGTCCAGAAGAATGGCATGGATTACAATGGGATTAGGTGTGTCGGTTATGACCATTGGCGGAGTCCTTATGTACATAGCAGCTCCGTCCATGATAGGTGTGCTGACACCGAACGAAGAGATAAGAAATCTTGGGGCGGCAGTGCTGAGGATAGAGGCATTTGCCGAACCATTTTATGCCGCATCCATAGTTGCATCGGGAGCACTCAGGGGAGCCGGGGACACTCTGGTCCCAAGCTGCATGAACTTTGCCAGTATGTGGTGCGTGCGGATACCGCTTGCAGCTATACTTGCACCGAGGGTGGGGCTCTATGGTGTATGGATCGCCATGTGCGTGGAGCTCTGTTTCAGGGGAATCCTGTTCACCACAAGGCTTAAACGGGAAAGATGGATGCGGGTGTTTGAAGAAAAATAAAATATGATGTTTTATAATTGCAAGGTATGATTAAACTTGCAATAAAGCATCATTATATTAGGGAGGAAAACATGCCAGTATTTGATTTCAGTGGAAGCGACAATAAGAATAAGAACATAGTTACATACGAGACATTCCGGTCGTCGGAGTCTGCAGCGACAGCGGAGAAGCCGATCATGATCCTTGAGAACACGACC
>OHZG01000745.1_pt1 | contig 11626 bp, 7 predicted proteins | sample 1580431 | NCBI WGS metagenome assembly OHZG01 (sample SAMEA3882527, study PRJEB24775) | human gut metagenome | biome: human-associated habitat; feature: intestine environment; material: feces | place: Netherlands | collected 2009/2010 | reverse complement strand
CCTAATATTTTCAATCAATTACTGGTTATCATCAGCCAGTAATTTCTCAAGTTCATCCATTTCCTGACTTATCTGTCTCTCCAGATCTCTTATATTTGCCATTATCTCAGATGTAGGTGGATACTCTACCGGTGTATACTCCACTTCCTTGTACTTATTGATGCTGAGGTCGTAAGCATTGTCCACTATCTCTTCCTTTGACACAAAGAATGACTTGTCCGTTCGCTTTCTGTCATTTTCTTTGTCAAGATGTGCAAATCTCTCTATTATGTCAGGTATATCGTTATCATTTATCGGTGTTCTCTTATCATCCAGACTGTATCCGTCTGCCGTCATATCATAGAACCAAACTTTATCTGTTCCGCCGTGATCTGTCTTTGTGAATATCAGTATCGCAGTTGACACTCCCGCATATGGCTTAAACACTCCCGATGGCATGGATATGACCGCCTGAAGTTTCTGATTTTCCACTATTTCTTTACGGATTGCCTTATGTGCTGCAGACGAGCCAAATAAAACTCCATCCGGAACTATACATGCACATCTGCCGCCTACCTGCAATATTCGTATGAACAATGTCAGGAACAGCAATTCTGTCTTCCTTGTCTTGCACATCTTGAGAAGATCTGCTGAAACCGATTCGGCATCGAGACTTCCCTTGAATGGCGGATTTGCAAGAACAAGTGTATATTTATTCTTATCACTATTCTGATCTGACAAACTGTCTCTATATTCAATACATGGATTGTCTATACCATGTGTCATCATATTCATGGCACCTATACGAAGCATCGTTCTATCCATATCATATCCATAGAACATATGATTCATATAGTGATCTCTATTTGCTTTGTTATAAAAGATGTCTTCTTTCTTCTTTTCTCTGAGGTACTCCCCTGACGCAACAAGGAAACCGGATGTTCCACACGCAGGATCACATATCATCTCGTCCGCTGCCGGATCCATCATCTCAACCATCATACGGATGATGTGTCTTGGTGTCCTGAACTGACCGTTTCTTCCAGACTGTGCTATCTTTGAAAGCAAATATTCATATACATCGCCTCTCACGTCAACTGACTGGATTTCATTCATCAATTTATATATCTCATCCAGCGAGTCAACAACCTTTGAAAGAAGAATCGGTGTCGGAAGCTTGAATATGGCATCATCCATATATTTTGAATATGCGCTGTTCTTGTCACTATGCAGATTTTTTATGAATGGGAATACCCATTCCTGCATGACACTGTACATTTTCTCAGCAGGGAAATCCCTGAATGCAGACCATTTGAGCTGCTTTCCATCAATGTTTCTGTCTCCTATCTTCACCTCATCAGCAAATATACTGCTAAATGGAAGCCCTAGCATCTCACATTCCTTAGCCTTTTTGTTGTCCACATCATCAAGATCATGGATAAACATAAGATATGTTATCTGCTCTATAACCTCAAGTGGATTGACGAGTCCGCCTGCGGCAAATATGTCCCATAAACTGTCTATTTTATTCTTCAAATCCCCTGTTATCATTTGCATTCTCCTTTACACGTACAACAAACCAAAATTTGTATGCTATAAATTATACACCACGTAATATCAAAAGCAAACAAATAAAACTCACCAGGCTAGCCATTTATGAAGGGAAAATATCAGATATGGAACACCTTGTCCCCTGGAACATACACATCTCTTGCTACTTCGTTCCGTCAATTCTCTCCCTGAGAACTTCCTTCTCAGTGTATGTGTGCTTTCCAAGAAGTTTGTCTCGTTTTCCGCCAAATACCTTATTTAACTTACCCAGATTGAATCCAACAAGGAATGCGGCAATAACCGTACCGGCTCCCACACTTCCAAGACTATGTATGCAGATCAGACATGTTACGACCGACACAGCCACCATAGAACAGTCAAATCCGATCTTTACCTTTGAAAATTCAATGTGTGTGACCTCTGATACAGCCTGCATGACACCCTCTCCGGCAAGCGGAATAAGATTGGCCGGCAGATAGAAAAAGATTCCAACCGCTATGAATACAGTACTCACAAGCATAAGCACAATTCTCATCGCTATATTATCAGTGCTCGGCAGAAATGTAGCCAGGTAATTGCAGAATGTTGTAAAATATCCGAACACGATTCCCACGACCACCTGAAGCAGATTGATCGGCTTGAACCGCTTCCTGAGTAATAGGATCTGTATAAGCACAAGTGCCGCATGGAATATGATCGTAGCCTTTCCCATCTCTATTCCCCATACACAGGTCATGGTATATGGTATGGAACTCACCGGCGACACACCGAGATTGGATTTTACCGACAGTGCAATTCCTATAGTCATAATAAACAATCCAACGAAATACATTGGAATTCTTACCTTCATGTTCTTCATCTCTTACGTTCCTCTTTTCTGTTGTCTTTTTCGCTGCCCTTCATATTATCGTACACCCTTACAAGAAGTGACTGCAATTCTTCCGTCTCTTCCGTTGTAAATCCCCTCAGCGCCACAGATTCAACTAAGTCAAACTTCTTATTGAGCATCTCCACATACTCTCTGCCCTTATCTGTCAAATACACGTACAGGGATCTTCTGTCCCCTGACTTTGTACTTCTCTGTATATATCCTTTATTCTCCATGCCACTCAACACAGCGGTTATCGATGCCGGCTCTATATGACATCCCGCTGCAATATCCTTCTGGCACGCCCCATCATGATCCTTCAGATAGTCCAGCACCTTGGGCTGTCCCATGGTGAGCTCTGTATCCTTTATCTGACTCAGCAATGCCTTCTGCACCATGAAATGATCCGCCATCAGCAGATAATGTATGGATTTTGTATGTTCGTCCATATGGATTCTCCTCTCCAGATAGTTATAATTCTAATTATTAGAACACTAACGATATTATACACATATTTTTACCCATGTCAAATCGAACTTCGGTCACCCCCATACGCACAAAAAAGATCCGGGATCATATGAACCACCCCGGATCTCCAATTATTCTTTATTTTATTGAGCCTTTATTTCTTTATGACTGCTTTCTTTGACACTCCTCTTTTCAGAAGGATTGTCTTATAGCTCTTAAGCTTCTTCGACGGAACCTTGACGGTCATCTTGGCGTATGTCCCTGTAAATGCACCAGATCCAACTGTTTTTCCTGTCATCTGTGTATTCTTTATCACTACTGTCCTGAGCTTCTTACATCCATAGAACGCCTTGGCACCTATAGTCTTGACGTTTTTGCCCAAGGTCACCTTTGTAACCTTTACATTCTTCTTGAACGCCGCTTTTCCTATCGCTGTGACCTTAAATGTCTTGCCACCAAGCTTTATAGTGTCAGGAACCACAACTGTCTTGGTCTTCTTGACAACAGATACGAGAGTTACCGTTCCCTTGCCATTCAGGGATGCATTTGTGATCTTGTACTTGTAATTTCCATTTGCATAGATCTTGCCAACAGCCGCAGTTATGTCAAAATACTTTGTCTGTGTTCCACTGTAATTACCGATTCCCATTATCACAACTTTTGCCTTGCCAAAGTCTTTATTTGACGAATATGCAACTCTGTAATCCTTGCCCGCTGTGAGTGTCCGCTTACCGCTAGTCACCTTCACCGCTGGTGTTATAGCCTTGCCTGTATATACAGCCGACTTTGTGATTGTCACAGAGGCTTTACTTATCGCCTGCTTGTTTATTGCAAATGTAAGAGTCTTTGAGCCCTTATATCTGCCCTGACCTTTGACAACTGCCTTTGCTGTACCGGAATTGGTATTGTTGCTATATGAAACTATATAGTCAGTTCCCGCATCAAGTGTTCTTCCACGTGATACAACCTTTACGGCCGGTCTTATCGCTGCGCCTGTATATGTAGTCTTGTACGAAGCATTTCCAGTTGCCGCAAATATAATATTTGCATCAACGCTTATATCCACAACTATCCATGTCCATACAGCCTTAAATGTTATATCCTCTGATACAGCGCCGTATACAGAATCAGCATTATAGCTTGTTCCTGCTTCATCCTGCCATGCCAGCACATATCCAGCCCTCGATGTCTTGTAATCAGTACCATCAGACATGATGATATTTATTTTCGACAGATCAAGAGTTGATCCCTTGTTTACAGATGACGCATACAACTGGCTGCCATTCTCATCTGTGAACACAACCTTTACCATGGTTACACTGTCGCCCTTGCTGTCTACCGGATCCTTGGAATAAATTGGATCTCCACCTATTGACACATCGCCATCAACAATGATCGTTCCATCATCTGACTTTACGCCAAATGAATTTCCACCGGTTGATCCGGATACATCCGCCGTAACACTTCCACCAACCAGTTTGATAGAATTGTCTGCTGAGATTACCGACTCCCCATCGCCAAGTCCTGATGACTTTGCATCAACAGAGCCTCCTGTGATCTCCACATCCGATGCCGATATTGCCGAAGATACAGAATCTATGCTGTTGCTTCCACCTGCTATCTTCACAGTTCCCGCAGATTCGATTCCCTTACCATCGGACTTTATCTGTATGTTGTCTATCTCAAGATTTCCATCTGTCTTGATCGCAGACGCACCCGGGGTTGTCGCTGATATCTTGGAAGATGTATCCTTTCCAGATACCTTTACATCCGCTGCGTTACTGTTATCGCTGACGCATGTTATACCATCAGCAATCTTATTTTCTCCGCTTACATTTATGACAAATGTTCCAGAATTGCCCGGACGAACCGTGATCTTCTTTACAGTAGCATTGTCCACGGTTATTCCGCTTGCATTTCCGGTATCAACAATTACATCCTCACCATTTCCTGTGATCGTGTAATCCTTATTCTCGGTAAATGAAACTGATATGATTCCACCAGACTGTGATACCTTTACAGTTGGATTTTCCTCACTGTCTGTGAATGCTCCAACATATCTGCTGTCATTCAGTCTTCCGATGTCAATTACGAAAGGATCTGATAAAGGTGTAGTCACCTCAAGTGCCTGGCTGATCTGACCAGCCTTGACATTTGCAGTTTCTTTTACCCTGCCATATACATAATATGTAGTAAATTCCTTGAGTCCGGTAAACTGAGCACCATTCTGCCATGTAAGCTTTGATGCATCAACATCCTTCTCACTGGATATTGCATACTCGATCTCACCTGCTGCTCCTGACACCTGACCGCTGACGGCCACCGAATCAGATGTTACTGAAGTTTTTGTCAGAGTGACAACTGCGGTATTTTCTCCCTTTGCCACTGTCGCCTTGAGAGTTATGCTCGCTGAGCCGTTTGCCGTTGATATTACCAGTGTATCGCTGTAGCTTCCGGCACCAAGTCCATTTACCGGTTTTACAACTACTGTTGTTTTCTGACCTGCAGAAATCTGACCTGCCGGTGATGAAACGATCTGGAATGCCGTTCCATCCTTAAGCTCGGCCTTTACATCTGAAAGGGTTGTCTCCCCGGAGTTTGTCAGTTCTATTGCTGCCTGATCAGCATTCGAATAGCCATATACGAGGTCTGTCCATGCCTTGTCAGCACTGCTGCATGACAGCTTTCCAGGAGTGCGCACTTTGACAACACACGCCGCCTTTATTCCCGAGCCATCCTTAGCCATAGCTGTGATAGTCGCCGTTCCGGCTGCGAGGGCTGTTATCTTGCCATTCTGTACGGATACCTTAGCCTTGTCTGAACTTGACCACACAAGGGATGTATCTTTTGCATCAGCAGGTGTTATCGTTGCCTTGATCTCATCACTGTCGCCCACATTAAGTGTTATGTATGTCTTGTCAAATGAGATTCCTGTAACCTTTACGGCTGGGGGCTCTGACGGAGTCTCTGTGTCTTTCTCAGACGTTGAACCCGTTGTTGATCCAGTTGAGCCAGTCGATCCGGTTGAGCCGGTTGAGCCAGTTGAAGGATCCTTCGTGTCGTCCTCTGTTGTCATGCCTCCACCTGACTCCCCGCTTATCGTCCTGAGCTCTGACGACACCTCGCTCTTTGGAACTACCTTCTGTGCTGCCTTCTCCTCATCTGTTCCGCTGTTCTTTACATACAGATAAAGTCCGGCTGCTGCACCCACAAGGCTTGCATTATAGTCCAGTGCAACCTCGTTCTGGTTATAATCTTCTGAGCTATCTACATAGGATGTACTCGAACCCGCCGGACCGCCAACCAAAGCGCCGACTAGTACATGTGCCTGCTTTGTATATGCATTTCCAGTTACAGAACCCTGATATCCGCTTGAGGCTCTGTGATGAGGGTACTTTGATGAATACTTGTTGTAACCTACAACGAAACACTTTGAACCAGCATTGTTGCCAAGTATGTACTTCATCTGACCATTTGCCCATGATGAATAATCAGTCTTTCCATATATCGTGTCATACATGAGACCTGTCATCTGATGAGCGGTGTTATATCTCGCCGATCCCCAGCTATCTATCAGACAGAAGTTGTTATCTCCTGACTGTGTCTTGCTCGCTATAAGTCCTGACTGGTTCTCTACAAACACACTCTTCTTTGATGAGTTAGGACTGTAAAGCAGAGCCGCCTGAGCCACATTGTTCCAGCAAAGAGCCCAGTTAGGATTTGTTCTGCCACCATATACATTATTGTATTTTGTTGCATATGCCGATTTACCTGTAGCCTTGTACAGAAGAGCCGCCGCAAGGGCATAGTCATCTTCCCATGAATCTGAGCTATAGAAAGTTGATGCCGGACCCGAGCTGTTCTTCTTAGCCTTAGTATCCGCATATGTGAAAAGCTTCTCCGCATAGGAAAGCGCTTTCTTATCCTTGTAATTTATATAATATGCCGCAAGTGCCGCCGCTGTCTCTGAAACGATATCTGTACACGTATCCGAATCAGATGTGAATGTTGCCTGTCCACTTCTTGATGACTGCTTTTCCGGAGCTCCCCAGTATCCATGATCGACATTTCCATCACCGACCTGATAACAGAAAGCCTGAACCGAGCCATCACTTCCAAGGACTGTGCATCTCTCGAAATAAGCAACGAATCTGTCCATGATCCTCTTATAGTGTGCCTCTGTAGCAGTATCCGCAAATGCCTCGGCAAACTCCATGTGCGCAAGTCCTAGAACTGTAGCCGAATATGCCTGTGGCAAACCAAACTTGGCATGATCTCCCGCATCATGGTATCCACCGCTGACATCCACAGTCTTTCCATTATATGTTGTTTTTGCATCCTCAGTATGGCAGTTTGATCTCCAAGAAAACTCACTCTTTGCAGATACATCACTTCCGCACATATTCGCATCATAAAGATACAGTGACTCCTGAAGAAGCTTCGCATAGTTGTACTCAACATCCGTATTGATCTCACCTGTATTGTCCCCGGCTCCGCCAGATGATGATGAAAGTGAACCGATAAATGAGTCAAATGCACCTGACTGTGAGCTGTAGTACACCTTGACACCTGTTATAGACACACCGTTTGCCGTACCTGTGTAGCCAAGCTTTGAATAGCTCACGCTCGAACCTGCATTTACCGCACCTGACTTCTTGGATGTGTTTGGATATATGTACAGCTTTCCATCACTGAATACACCCTTGAGGGCTGACCAGCTGCTGTAATCCTTAACTGCAGTTACAGAGCCACTCACATCAGCCACCGCTATCCAGTCTGCTATGTATGAATTGCTCTTGTTATTTATCGTTATCTCTGTCTCGTAGTAGCCGTCTCCCTTGGCTGTTCCATCTCCATCAGCAAGACTTGCGGTTACGCTTGAACTTGTGTTTCCAATTGAATCAAGGTCCGCACTGCCTGATCCGCTGTCGCCTGAACCGCCTGACTCCCCTGATGAACCACCAGAGGTGCTCTTTGTTCCTGAGAGAACCGCTGACACGATCCTGAATTTGATCGTGCTGTTTTCCTGAAGATTGGCAACCTGTATTCCAAATGCCACCTTCTCCGTGCTTGTTGTGCTGATAGATGACAGATCAAGTACGGTCTCAAACTGACCGGTCTTGGACAGATCGATCCACTTGTCATTATTCGACCATGAAGATCCATATGATGCAAATGGCATAACTCCCGCATTCTGTCCACTTGCAGCGGTAAATGTGTCAACCGCATATGTGATCTTGAGCGTCTTGTATCCCGCATCCGCAATAGCCTTCATGGATGCCAGATCTGATGACGGCGAAAATCTGATCTCCGCCTTTCCATAATCACTCCACTCATCTGTTGCCGCAGTCACCGTCTTCCAGCCGGTGTCCGGTTTCAGATCCTTTGTGATGCTCTCCGCCTTAGCTGTGATCTCCGGCCAGGTTATACTGCCGATGATCATGCATAAGGTGAGAACATATGCCAGGATCCTGCTCGCTGCTTTCTTTCTCATTTTACTTTTCCTCCTTGTACTTCCTTTTTCCTCCTAAAAAATACCCTATTAGTAAAAATATAGCACAGAAAACATCTTCATGCGACCCAATAATCCGTCATTATTTATGCGCATAATTACCAATGTTTTCTGTGCTATTTTACCAATACTTTATTAGCAAGTATTCTTTTTGAAGTTTCTATGTCATTTGCCATCTGGGCCTTGAGCTCATCCAGGCTTCCAAATTTCTTCTCACCTCGGATCTGCTCGATAAGCTCCACCTTGATGACCTGTCCATATATGTTCCTGTCAAAGTCGAAGATATTCGTCTCTATGGTGATATTTCCCTTGTCGTTAACTGTAGGATTGTCTCCTATGTTGGTGATTCCCATATAGACTCTGAAAGGATCCTCATGTCCCGTATGCTTCCCCCGGATTATCCTGATCCTTGAAGCATACACACCAGCCGGCGGGTACAGCTTGCGCTCCTCCGGCAGCATATTCGCAGTCGGTATTCCTATTGTCCTTCCAAGCTGTTTACCGGACACCACTTCACCTGTCATACTGTACGGTCTGCCGAGCATCGGAATGACCGACCTCACATCTCCCTCAGAAATATTCTTCCTGATGACAGTTGAGCTGACCACCTCGTCATCCTGTTCCAGCTTGTCTATGACTATGACCTTATATCCATACTCGTCCGCATAGCTTCTGAGGGTATCCACATCGCCCTTTCTGTCTCTGCCGAATCTGTAATCGCTTCCAACCACGACATATCCGGCCCGCATCATGTCCACCAAAACATCTCTGATGAACGCCTTCGGCTCTGTAGCCGCAAATGCATCGTCAAACGGATATTCAACCAGGACGTCAACTCCGGTATCCGATACCACCTGTGCCTTCTCGTCAGATGTGTATATGGTCTTCATATTGCTCACATCAAACACATGATTCTCCCTCATGTCAAATGTGAACACAACGCCCATATATCCCTGTCTCTGAAGCTTCAACACCTGCTCTATCAACAGCATGTGTCCCTGATGGATACCATCAAACTTGCCCAGGGCAACCGCCGTGCGCTCTGTGCTATTCAGTTTTACCTTCTTCGTGTCCTTTATATGAATCATAACTGTCTGTCCTTAATTGCTCACCGGAAACATCTTGAACGGCACATACTGCCTCTTCTCATCGCTGTATTCATACAGTGCCGCAAATCTTCCATTCTCATCGAACACCTTGACATAGGTATCCCTGTGTATCTTATTCTCGGCAAATGCATCCGCACTGAGCTTATTTCCATTTGCCAGAAGCTTAACACCCTTCTCAGCTATATGAAGCTCCGGTATATCCGGCATGAGCTTATCCGTTGTTAATATATGCTGCATGAGTGTCCCGTCATCCCTTGCCTTCTCCACCTCATCAAGCGTCAGACTTTCTTCTATAGTAAAGCCCTTCACCTCGGTTCTGACAAGCTTCTCCATCACAGCACCGCAGCCAAGCTTTTCTCCTATATCCCTGCACAGGCTTCTGATGTATGTTCCCTTGGAACAGCTCACATCAAATGTCACTCTCGGGAGTTCTACTGACTGTATAGTAATCCCATGTATCGTGACCGGTCTCGGATCCCTCTCAATGACCTGTCCGGCTCTTGCCAGTTCATAGAGCTTCTTACCATTCACCTTGATGGCTGAATACATCGGTGGGATCTGCATGTAATCGCCTACAAAACTCATCACCGCAGCCCTGACTGTCTTCTCATCAGGATATACATCTGTCACGTCTGTCATGACTCCTGTCACGTCTTCGGTGTCACTTGTCTTTCCGAGAAGCATGGTACATGTGTATGTCTTGTTCTTCTCAGTGAGCAGGTCGCACATCTTCGTAGCACTTCCCAGACACACAAGAAGAACTCCCTCCGCCATGGGATCGAGAGTTCCGGTATGACCTATCTTTTTCTGTTTTAATATACCACGGAGCTTTGCCACCACATCAAATGACGTGAACCCCTGCTCCTTATATATATTGATAAATCCATCTATCATAACTATTTCAAATCCAATCCAAAGTCTTTTACATCAGTCCGCTGTATCAGTACCTGTTCCAGATCACATCTTTTCTGCAATTTATCAGCCAAGCTGTTTCTCTATATCCGCAACTATCTCCGCAACTATCTTTTCCGGATCACCTGACATATTGCATCCCGCAGCCTTCACATGGCCGCCACCGCCGTGGCTGCACGCGATCTCACTCACGTTCACGATATCATTTGCCCTGAGGGATATCTTGTAATTATCCTCACCAGCCTGATACATGAAGAAAGCAACCTCAGTACCTGATGTCAGTCTGAGCTGATCCACGATTCCATCCGTATCCATCTTGCTGGCACCAAATCTGTCAAAGTCCTCCTTTGTCAGAAGTGTATGGGTTATCTTTCCATCTGCAAACTGCTTCATGTTGAGAAGCGCATAGCCCAGAAGCTTATTCTGTGTGAGCGTCTTCTTGTAAAATGTCTCATCTATGACAAAGCTTGGTCTCGCTCCCTTCTCTATCAGGATTCCCGCTATGGTCATGGACTCTCTGGTGGTATTGCTGTGCTTAAACACTCCTGTGTCGTGGACTATACCGGTATACAGACACTCTGCGCACTGCTGGTTGATCTTTTTCTCATCCAGGAGCTTGAATATAGCCTCCGCAGCGGAGCATGCATCACTTTCCACATAGCACACATCACCAAAGCCTTTGTTAGACACATGGTGGTCTATGCAAAGAGTTCTCTTCGCAGTCTCATAATATCTGACAAATGGTGTGAATCTGTCCATATATCCGCAGTCAAGCGACATAAACAGATCATAGGTCTCGTCATCTGCCTCATGCTTTACAGTAGATGCACCATTCAGGAACATGAATACATCCGGGAATTCCTGAAGATATACCTGAACCCTCTTGTCAGGGTAATTGCTTGTAATATAGTTATACATTCCAAGTGTTGAACCTATACAGTCACCATCAGGATTGATATGTCCTGTTATGGCTATGCTGTCTGCGTTCTCTATCTCCCTTATAAGATCGTTCATGATATACCTCCTTTTAAATTCTCATATTATATCCTACTCTTCAAACTCATCTTCACTCTCTGAGTTTTCATCTGTACTCTCGTCAGCATCGCCATGCTTTCCGAGAGCCTCATCTATCTTGTGGGACATACTGACACCATACTCTATGGACTGGTCCATGATAAATGTTATCTCCGGTGTATTGCGCAGATTTACTGTTTTCGCAAGTTTGCT
>OHZG01000734.1_pt1 | contig 11672 bp, 10 predicted proteins | sample 1580431 | NCBI WGS metagenome assembly OHZG01 (sample SAMEA3882527, study PRJEB24775) | human gut metagenome | biome: human-associated habitat; feature: intestine environment; material: feces | place: Netherlands | collected 2009/2010 | reverse complement strand
ACCAGTCCGCGTGCGGCATCCTCCTCGGGAGTAAGAATGCGTTCCAGCTCAAAGGCCTCGAGCACGGAACGGTGGACAGCGTCAATGGCGCGGGCATAGATATGCTGCACCTTCTTCTGCTTCAGCAAAGCCACTACACGGATGGATGCACCGAAATTCTCGCCGATGGCAACAATCACCACATCCACACTGTTCAGCGGCAATACGGACAAGGCCTGCTCGTCCGTAGCGTCGATGACAAAGGCTGTGGCAATCTTTTCCTTCAGACTATCCACCCGACGCTCACGTCCGCACCTATCACTTCGTGCCCCAGTGCAGAAAGCTCTTCTGCCAGCACGTGACCATAATTCCCTAAACCGATAATAATATACTTCATCTTATTTAATTGATTATAATCTGACCACTCGGATACTGATACTTCGTATGCTTCTTCTGCTTGATGATGCCAAGCATCAGCGTAATTAGTCCCACACGCCCCACAAACATCAGCAGTGCCACCAGCAGCTTGCTGTCGTCTCCCAACCGCGGGGTAAGGTTCAAACTGGACCCCACCGTGCTCAATGCCGACACACACTCGAAGGTAATGGCCAAAAGCGACGTACCCGGCTCCAGAATGCTGATGATGAAAATAAACAGCAACAAGACGCCGAACGACATCACCACCGTGGCATTGGAACGACGGATAGAATCGTGTGACAGCTCACGGCCAAACACCTCTACCCGTTCCGTGCCGCGCAACACAGCCACCAGATTCAGCACCACTACCGCAAAGGCATTTACCTTGATACCGCCTGCCGTAGACTGTGAACCGCCTCCCACCCACATCAGAAACAGATATATAAGCAATGTCTGTACCCCCAAGCCTGCCAAGTCCACACTGGTAAAGCCTGCCGTACGGGGACACGTGGCATTGAAAAACGCCTGCGTCCACTTGTCTGCCACCGACATGCCGGCGAAGGAGGCATTCCACTCAAAGACAGCAATGCCCACCGTGCCCAGTACCAGTAGCAGGAAGGTGACTATCAGTACAATCTTTGTATTCAGGTTGTACAGATGGTAAAAACGCTTGCCGTCCCAATGCCACGTACGCAGAAAGTGCCACAGACGACGCAGATGGTAAAGAATAATATCCTTGAAATTCACCAGTATGGGGAAACCGATACCCCCCAAAATAATCAGCAGAGATATATAGATGAAGAACGGATTGTGCCCCGTCATCACCAACGGATTACCCAGATTTCCGGGCAACGTGGAGAATCCCGCATTGCAGAAAGCGGAAATGGCATGAAAAGCGGAAAAGGCCAGCTCTTCCTGAAGGTCCATCCCCATCGTCCCGTGGATGTCTCCCCAGATAGCAAGCATCCCTATTCCTTCAATCACCAGCGTAAAGGCCAGAATATAGACCAGGGTGGAGAGCAAGGAATTCAAGGAATTGGAACTCACCATGTCGCGCACCACCAACTGATTGTACAACGAGGTATTACCCATGAAGAACATGGCAAAGAAGCTCGTCAGTGTCATCACTCCCAGACCGCCTATCTGAATCAGCAGAATGATTACCACAAAACCGGTCGGGGTAAAAGTGGACGCCACATCGACAGACGTCAGCCCCGTGACGCACACCGCACTGGTGGATATGAACAGCGAGTCGACCCACGATATGCCGTTCATCGTGCAGCGCGGCAACATCAACAGCCCCGTGCCTATCATTATGATTATCAGGAAACTTGCAGCCAGAATAAGCGAAGGGTTCGTACGCCGCCCCAACAACCGTACCAGCCCGTTGGAAAGGCTGAAAAAGGAAAACACCAGCAGCAGGACAAGATGATAGGCCTTGCCATGCAGAAATTCCCAGAACTGCAAGATGGCGCCCTCCTCCTCCGGACGATGGAAAATGACCGGAATAAGGGTCAGATAGAGCAGAATGGTCAGTATCCAGGTGAGCTTACTGAACGTGCGCCGGGTATCCTTGTATTCCAGCAAAATGCGAAGGGTGACATCTACCAGAAAAACAATCCACACCCCATGGTACAAGCGTTGGAGCTGATGCGCCTCGACCTCTGAAATCGTAAAGCCATGCTCATAGACCACGCCGACAATCAGCAGGATGGAGGCCAAATAAGTGATGGAAGTCATTACTCCCACTGTCATCCGTACGTAAGGGTGAATCCATTTATTTTGATACAAAAGGAATTTATGATAAATCTTCATAAATGCATCGATTAATGAAACGCGGCAAACTTAGACAAATATACCTTGATATACAAAAAACAAAAGGAAAAAGAAATTGGTTCAAAAATAATAGCTACATTTGGGCATTGAATTATTAATAATTTTAACCACTATGAGCAACAAAAAGAAAAGATTCATTCTCCCGGAAGAGGAAATCCCACAGTACTGGTATAACATACAAGCCGATATGGTGAACAAGCCCATGCCACCGCTTCACCCCGGCACCAAGCAACCGCTGAAAGCAGAAGACTTGTATCCTATCTTTGCCGAGGAACTCTGCCGCCAGGAACTGAATCAGACCGACACGTGGATTGAAATCCCCGAAGAGGTCCGCGAAATGTACAAATACTACCGCAGCACTCCGCTGGTGCGCGCTTATGGATTGGAGAAAGCGCTCGGCACACCGGCACATATCTACTTCAAGAACGAGAGCGTCAGCCCGATGGGCTCGCACAAGCTGAACTCCGCCATCCCGCAGGCATACTATTGCAAGCAGGAGGGAGTGACTAACGTGACCACCGAAACCGGTGCCGGACAATGGGGAGCTTCCCTGGCATATGCCGCCCGCCTCTTCGGACTGGAAGCCGCTGTCTATCAGGTAAAAATCAGTTACGAGCAAAAGCCCTACCGCCGCAGCATCATGCAGACATTCGGTGCGCAGGTTACCCCGTCTCCCTCCATGTCTACCCGCGCCGGAAAAGATATACTGACCGCCCATCCCAACTATCAGGGCTCGCTGGGAACAGCCATTTCCGAAGCCATAGAGCTGGCACAGACCACTCCCAACTGCAAATATACCCTCGGCTCCGTATTGAGCCACGTGGCCCTGCACCAGACCGTCATCGGACTGGAAGCCGAAAAGCAGATGGAAATGGCGGGTGAATATCCCGACACCGTCATCGCCTGCTTCGGAGGAGGTTCCAACTTTGGCGGTATCGCCTTCCCCTTCATGCGCCACAACATCCTCGAAGGAAAGAAAACACGCTTTGTCGCCGCCGAACCTGCTTCATGTCCGAAGCTGACACGCGGCAAATTCCAATACGACTTCGGAGACGAGGCCGGATACACTCCGTTGCTGCCCATGTTTACACTGGGACACAACTTTGCCCCTGCCAATATCCATGCCGGCGGCCTACGCTATCACGGTGCAGGTGTCATCGTATCACAACTGCTGAAAGACGGTTATATGGAAGCGGTGGACATCAAGCAGCTCGAATCATTCGACGCCGGTTGTCTGTTTGCGCAAGCAGAGGGCATCATCCCCGCCCCCGAGTCCTGCCATGCCATTGCCGCCACCATCCGCGAAGCAAACAAATGCAAGGAAACGGGTGAAGAGAAGGTGATTCTGTTCAACCTTTCCGGTCACGGACTTATCGACATGGCATCCTACGACAAGTATTTGTCCGGCGATTTAGTGAATTACGAGCTGACGGATGCCGACATCCAGAAGAATCTGGACGAGATAGGCAATCTGGCTTAATAGATATTCGCCATACTGACAAGCGGTTCATAGAGTTTCTCTATGTCCTGCGAGTCCATCTCAATCTGTACCTGGTCCCCCGGAATCAAACGAGTTCCTGCGGGGACCAGATTTTTTCCATCCCGATGTACATTGATAATGACGCAACGCTCCGGCAGGGACAGTTCGTCCACCAGTTTCCCGTCCAGATAAGAATCCGTCATAATCTCCACTGAAAGCGTATAGCGTTTCTCTTCTTTAAAATCGGGAGCATGAATCATATCTTCATAGAGGGAGACGTTGGAAGGCTTCATTTGCAGAAGTTCCGTAAAATAGTAGGTCAACCCACCAACAACCACCGAAGGGTAAAAGACCTCAAAATGCCCCGTAATCTCCGTAATCAGCACAATGGCCGTGAGCGGTGTACGGACCACGGCCACCAGAAAAGCCGACATGGAAACAAGCATGATATAACTGACATTCTCTTGCCCGATGACACCGTACCTCACTCCTACCAGACCGACAATCTGCCCCAACAACCCTCCCGTAACCAGCGTCGGAATGAAACTGCCGCCCGGCAATCCGGAAGAGACAGAGAAAACTGAAAAGACAAAATGCAACAACATGACGGCCGTCACCCACATAATCTGCGTACTGCCATTCTGTGCCTGGGCCAGCAGAAACTGCTCCCCGCCTCCGGTCAGATTGACCTGCATCAGCGAAATGATGTAGGCCACCAGCACCAGATAGAACATCTTGACATACGCCGGAGAATTGACTTTGGCATACACATGCCTGAAAGCATTCATGGTGGAGGAGTAGAACTTCCCGCATACGGAGACAATCACCGCCAATATCAAGAAATACTTCACCTGGACAAAGAAGGCGAAAACCGGTTCCGTTACCTCTATCAGATGGTAAGGATTCACGGGAAAGACCATGCTTGCCACGGCTCCTGCCAGCAAGGTAGTGATGGCCGTCTTAGGGGCATCGAAGCGTTCAATGGATTCTATTACAATGAGCGAGGAAGCCAGTGGCGCTGCAAAAGCCGCAGCGAGCCCCGCTCCCGCTCCGGCTGCCAGCAACTGTTTCTGTTCGCCTTTCAGGATATGGGTCCAGCGGGATACCAGGCTACCCACATAGGAGCCTATCTGCACGGAAGGCCCTTCGCGCCCCAAAGACAGCCCCGCCGAGAAGGACAAAATGCCCCCTACGAACTTGGATACCATCTCGATGAAAGGATGCCGGTAAGTGATGCGCCCGTTAATCACGCCGCGTGTCTGCGGAATACCTCCCCCGCCGATAAGCGGCATTTTCCCCACGAGCCACATGACGAAGACGAGAATGCCCCAAGAAAACAGAAAGAGTGGAATGTGCCAGTACCAGGCCGGATGCGAAGCGAAAAAAACACTGCGGAGGTGGAACAGATAATAGAGAAGATAGTGATAGGGCACAGCGACCAGTCCCGTCAGCAAACCGACGAACATGCTGACGAAATACAACCGGGCATCCACCAGCTTCAACTTCCAGATGTGCCAGCCGCGTACTGTTTTCCAGTTCTTGACCCTCGTCCAAAGACGTTCTGCCTTATCCCATAGTTCCATAACAAAACAACTCCCGTTAACTTGCGCTTTACAACAACAAGCAACGGGAGTTGTTTTATACAGAAACATTATTTACCAAAATCTGTTCTTTGCAGGATTATACTCAAATCCCACGAGCTTCAATTTTCGTACAATGTCCTCTTTCTCTACGTTCATATCCTCGCAGAGCGCGTCCAGCGAAGGATAGAAATCACGCAGTTTCATGTTGATGAAGCTGTACAGCATCACCGGGTCCTCAGGTAATCTCATAGTTACAATCTTTAAATTTAAACTAATACCGGGGACAAAATTACAATAAAAAAACAAAATAGAGATAATTTTAGTGTAGAATATACAACCTACCCACCGCAAACGATTGAGGGCCATGTTTACGGAGCTTCCGTCTGCTCTATCTTCAGGGAGACCTTCTCGATAATCTTTCCAAGCTCCTCTTCCAGCGGAATCACATTGAAGTCGCCCCAGAAATCGGCGTCATACTTGAAGTCGGTTTCAGAGAAGACGGTATGCACCGGCAACCGTTCCGCACGCGGGAAGCGCGTCACGTTCTCCCCGTCAATCCGGCAGGTCACCATCTCGAACCAGGTATACAGAGTGGGATTACTGAAGAGCATGCGTTTTCTCTTCATCTTGAAGTAAAGGTCGCCACGGATGTGGTGGACATAATAGTTTCTCCGTTGTCAGCCTGATTTTCGGAGCCTGGCGTATCACGAAAAGCCGTGTGGCGGCCTTCACATACCGGGGATGAATTTCGAAGCGGGCACGCAGCAAGGCGCTGTTCTCCGAGTCTATATAGAGTTCTCCGCAGAACAAAGGCTCCTTTACCCCACGTTTCTGCTCAAAATAGACGACGTTGGCAGTACGGTCGTCCACCGATACGATGTCGCCCGAAGTATAGGTATAAAGTTCCTCGCCGGATTCCAGCAAGAGGAAGTCTGGAAGATTCTTCATGATGTCCAACTGCAGACATGCCTCCACCCCGGAGCTGATTTTGGCAAGCACACTGTCCGTCTGCTCCCGGTTATCTATCTTGCTCATCTTGAGCAGTTTCACCTGGTCTTTCTGCCCGGGTTCCATCGTCGGTGATTTGTAGACCTTGAAAACGGCCTCCGTCAGGCTCTGGAACTTGTTCTTCAGTTGTACACCTTCCCGGTAGAAGGTGGTCAGATAGACCGGAGAAGTGGAGCAGTTCCTATCCCGGTGCTCTATCATCTCGCGAAGCAGCTTTTTAGGCTCCACCAAGCGGATAAGCACTTCTTGCAAGGAAATGACTTTCGGCTCAAGGCTCAGGACATTGCTGCGTCCTTCCAAAGCAGAGGCTTCCACCGTTTGCCCCACATAACCCAGATGGGAGAAGGAGAGCATGCAGCGCCTCAACGAGTCGGGCAGGTTGAGCCGGAATTCACCGTTCTGGTTGGTAATGTTACCCAGTGAGGTTCCTTGTGCGATGACCGACGCACTGACGACGGGCTCTCCCGTCTCCTTGTCCAGCAGGATTCCGGCAATGGTGGAATATGCCGGTCGGGGCGGCAGGGGTACCGTTTCTTCCATACTCTTCCTTTCTGCCGCCCGTGTTATCAATATATGGTTGCCTAATACCTTCAATTCGAGGTTCCGGCTGCCGGTTATCCTATGAATGGCCTGCCTCACGGAACACTCCTGCTTCCTGACCCTCACCACTGAGTCGTTATGGATGACCTTACTATCATAGATAAACAGATAGCCGGACTGCTCCGAGACTTTCCCCAACAGCGCATAAACCGTTCCCTTCATTCCAGGCAGCCGGACGATGCGGTCCAGCACATCGCCTCCGTCCGCTCTTGCACTGCCTGCCAGGAAGAAAATGAAGAGTGGCAAATGGAGAATGAAGCATTTCATTGAATTCATTGTTCCGACAATATCAGTCTATTGCCCTGACGTGTACACTTCAAGTCGAACGTCCAGCATATCAGCTCGGCCACAGACTCCGGGGAGTTATTCGAAAATTCGACCGTCAGCCGCCGTTTGCCCAGGGTTGGCGACGCGGCTTCTATCTGCCAGCCGGCAGACTCCTTATTGATGGCACGCAGCACATCCTCCAGGCACTCGTCCTTGAAACGGATGTTGCTGGTGTAGCGGTCAAAGAGCTCCGGATTCTCCGTCTCGCTGACGAGCAGACTGCCCCCCTGCAAGATAACCGTTTCTCCCGCCTCTACAAAGACCGTCTGTTCCTCTTGTTTCAGCAGCACCTTCACCTTCCCGCGCTTCACGGACAAGCTGAAGGGGAGCCCTTCATTGCTCCTGACATTGAAAGCCGTGCCCAGTACCTCCACACGCACCCTCGCCGTCTCAATCGTAAAAGCCTGCTCGGGTTTCTTTGCCACATCGAAGAAGGCTTCACCCTGCAGGTTCACTTCCCGCTTGTCTTCCGCAAAATGTTCGGGATACTTCAGCGTGCTTTCCTGCGCCAGATATACCACCGAACCGTCTTCAAGGGTCTTGACCAGTGTGGGCTTCTCCCGGTTCTCCTCCGTCAGCAAGCTACGACTGTCCCCACCTTGTTCCGGTACGGCCCACCATGCGGCAAAACATACGATTCCGGCAATCACGGCTGCCGCAACGCTCCCCCACTTGAGGTAAAGCCTGCGGTGCATTGCCGGAGCATGTTCCGCATCTGCCGGCAGCAGGCAGTCCGTTTCGAAGCGGGCATAAAGCCGTACCCATGCCTCGTCGGTCCTTGTCTTCTTTTTATCTACTTCCATCATTGTGTCCGGATATAATTATCAATTTCATTTCGTAAGGTTCGGAGTACCTTGGTCATTTCCGCTTCCACCGTCTTGACGGACAACGAAAGCGACAAGGCAATCTCTGCATATTTCTTCCCCTCCATGCGGTGCATCCTGAAAATCTGCTGCCGGCGCCGGGGCTGCTTGTCGAGCGTATGCCGGATGAGAGTCCGTAGTTCCTCGTACTCCAAATGCGCGTGGGGGTCGGACGAATAGCCCGGCCCGGACTCCGTACGGACAGATGCCCGATAGCGCTCCTTGACCTCCTGATGCTCACAAAACTGCACGGCTTCATTTCTCACAGAACGGTAGAGATAGCTTTTCACGGACTGGAATACTTGTAACCGCTCCCGGTTCTTCCACAGCACGTAGAACAGCTCCTCCACAATTTCCTCGGCAGACGCCGTATCACCCGTGATGCCCGCAGCATACCAGCAAAGAGGGGAATAATACCGGCGGAAGATTCCTTCGAACGCCTTTATATCGCCCTCCTTTATTCTGGCCAGTATCATCAGTTCGTCCAGCATACACGGTGTTTTTTCTCGGTTGCTCCAAATATAAGGAAAACTATCAGATAATCAATTGGATTGTTTCCGCAATTTGCTGACTGCATTCTCCAGGGATTCCGTAGGTTCTATGATATTGTAGTTCCTCCAGAAGTCTTCGTTCCAGTACTCATCCACCAGGTCGTAGAATACCTGCTTCCGTTTGAAGGTGTTCTTGTTGGAGATGCCGGAGAGAGGGCTTTCCGTCCTGTCGGTCACCACCATTTCAGAGAAAGCGGTGTAGCTGGAGGAGAACAGCCTTTTTTTCCAGTCGCATTTAAAGCGGATGACATTCCGTATATAGTTCAGGTAAGTCTTGGCCCCCTGCTGCTTGTAGGTCACCAGATAGGTGACTTCCTGCGGGCGGAACCGTAAGCCGACGGGCTTCTTATGCAGAATGGCCTCCACTGCCTTCACCCGATTTGCCATGTCCAGGCCAAACTCGGCACGTGTAAAGGAAAGCCGTTCGTAGTCTATATACAGTTTCCCGATGAACAAGGCATACATCAGGCTGACCCGCGGACGGAAGCTGACCACATACTGCATGCGGTTATCCAAATTGACGGGGTCCTCCATACGGAATTCATAATAGTCCAGATTGTCCGTGCTCAACAGCGCATCGCCATTCTTCACAATGTCCAGATAAAGGGACAAATTGGGACCTCCCACCACTTTCACAGCCAGCGTGTCACTCTGCTTTTGGCTCAGCAGGCGGCGGCCTTTCAGCAGCTGCACCTTGTCGCGGTCTACATCGCGGGAGTTATAATCCGTCTTATAGACATCCATCACTGCCTCGGACACGCTGATATAGCGGCGGCGCTTCTGCACGGTTTCCCGATAGAAGGCGGTCAGCATGTTGTCATTGCCAGAATAATTTACTGGAATTTTCTTGATGGCCTCTTCCACTATGACGCGGGGATTATTGCCATAGACCACAATCTCGCTCAAAAGATTGGGGGCCGGTATCATCCAGATGGTCAGCTCGCCCGTTTTTTCAAGTTCTTCCAGAGAGAGGTGTGTAGTGAGATAGCCGATATGGGAGACTTCCAGTCCACGGAAAGCTTCCGCTTCCGCTACTTTCAAGGAGAATGTGCCGTCGGCATTGGTCACCGTTCCGATATTGTTGCCGACAACAGAGACGTTCACGTTTTCGAGTTTCTTCCTGCTGTCCTTATTCTTGACCGTACCGGTGATGACGAGCTCGTTCACTGCCGCGTCCTGCGCCATCAACGGGGTGATACCCGAAGATAAGAATGCAAACAAACACCCAAGTGTAAATCCTACAAAGTTTTTCATAAGGCATGTTTTTAAGGGGTTTCTATTAATAAGAGCGGTGAGGAAGATAAAACCCTATAGAATGGAGAGAAAAATACAAAAAAAGTAGCACGTTGATAATCAGAGAGAAATTTTGCCAAGACATTGCCATAGGTTTGGCAAAACGTTGCCATGCCTATGGCAAAAGTTTGCCAACGCGGTGGCAAAGTCTTGCCAATAGTAAGGCAAAAACTTGTCAAGCTGTCGGCAATAGCTTAGTTGAATTGTTGGGGCTTCCGCTGGCTCAGAATAACGTAGATGATGACCGGCGCACCGATAATGGGCGTGACGGCATTCAAGGGAATAATACCCGCTTCGCCGGGCAAGACGCAAATCAGATTGCAAAGCAGTGCCACTGCACCGCCACTCAGGATGGTGACCGGCAATAGGGAATTGTGATTGGTTGTCCCCAATATCATGCGGGCCACATGCGGCACGGCCAGGCCAATAAAGGCGACCGGACCACAGAAAGCGGTGGTGACAGCCGTCAAGAGCCCGGTGATAATCAAAAGCCAGTTGCGCACACGGCGGATATTGACACCTAGATTTTCGGCATAGCGCTCTCCCAGCAACAAGGCGTTCAGGGGCTTTATCAACAATAATGAGCCGAACAGTCCCACAATGGTGACCAGCGCAAAGGCCGGCATCTGCTGTAGGGAAACTCCACCGAAGTTGCCCAGCCCCCATATCATATAGGACTGCACCCCCTCTGCCGTAGCAAAGAAGTTCAGCAGGGCAATGGCCGAAGAAGCGATGTAGCCTATCATGATACCCGTTATCAGCAGCATGATATTGCTCTTTATCAGCGTGGAAAAGAAAAGGATAAGTGCCATAATCAGCATGGCTCCGATAAATGCGCCAAGCAGTACGGAGAAGAAGCCGGACAGACTGAACGCCCCTGCCGTGATGCTACCGCCAAACAGCAGCATGACGAAGGCCACTCCCAGACTTGCCCCGGCGTTGATGCCCAGAATGGATGGTCCTGCCAGCGGATTCTTGAAAGCCGTCTGCAACATCAGTCCGCAGACAGCCAATGCGCCACCGCAAAGCAGCGCCGTCAGCGCTTGGGGCAAACGGGATTCCCAAAGGATGAAGCTCCAGCTTGCCTTCTCCCCCTCTCCACCGAGCAGGATACGGAAAACATCGGCAGGCGGAATCGAAACCGACCCTACCAGCAGATTGCCCGCAAAAAGCAATAAGATTACTACTCCCAACCCGATACCATATTTCCAGCCTTTACTCATAGTTACATTATTTAGCACACAGAGACACGGAGGCACAGAGTTTTCTATTACTTTCACAAAAGTTCCGTATCTCTGTGTTCATCACTCCTTCAGTCTGCAAAAATAGCGCAAGCCTCCCAAATCTCCTATTTCGGGATGCAGAATCTGTATCAGGTCGGATAACAAATAATCGGGACGGAACGGAGCCTCCTCGTAGAAAGGAACTTTCGCCGTATTACAACCATAGACATTCCGGGTCTTGAAAGCCTTGAAACCGGTGTAGCCGATATAATCCGCCTCCAAATCAGCATAGCTCATGTCGCGGTCACGGTTGTACTTCACCAGCCAGACGTCGGCATCGCCCGCCTTGTCGAAAACGGTCTCGAAAGCCAGAGGAACAGAGCCGCTGTGGGTATCGTCGGCAAAAGCGTAACGCCCGCAAGCATCCTGAAAAAGCCTTCCTATGGTGCTACGCCCTCCCGGCACGTACCATGCCGAGCCGCTTTTCAACTCGCTGACAATGGACAGTGAGG
>OHZG01000728.1_pt1 | contig 11698 bp, 9 predicted proteins | sample 1580431 | NCBI WGS metagenome assembly OHZG01 (sample SAMEA3882527, study PRJEB24775) | human gut metagenome | biome: human-associated habitat; feature: intestine environment; material: feces | place: Netherlands | collected 2009/2010 | reverse complement strand
CAGATTCTCTGACTATTTTCCTGTTTCAGCAACAGATCTGGGAGCAGATGTGGTGATCCAGAGCTTTCACAAAACATTGCCGGCCATGACACAGACCGCAGTGCTTCATCTGTGCAGTGAACGTGTAAGCGAGAAGCTGATTCGCAGATTTCTTGGAATTTACGAGACCAGCAGTCCGTCCTATATTCTCATGTCCAGTCTGGATGCCTGTGTGGCGAAGCTGGAAAAAGACAGCGGACGATTATTTGATGAATTTACGGAAAATCTGGAAGCCGCCCGCAGACAGCTTGGTCAGTGCAGGTATATACGTCTGTTACAGACACCGGAAGAGACAGGAGAAGAAAGTGATGTACAGGGCACAGAAGAACTGTTTGATTATGACCGCTCCAAGCTGATCCTGTCCACACTGCACAGCAGTTTAAATGGTTCGGAACTTGCGGGAATCCTTCGAAGAAAATATCATCTGGAAGTTGAGATGACTACAGAGAATTATGTGCTTGCACTGGCAGCAGTTGGAGACACCAGGGAAGGATTCCGGAGGCTTTGCAAAGCCATAGAAGAAATCGACAGGCAGGAAGCTGAACTGGCAGAGAAGAGCAGGAATATAACAGAGAAAATAGCTGTTGGAAATTCAGATTATGTACCGGAAGTGGAAAGACAGAATTGTATTAAATGTAATTCTGAAGATTGTGAAAGCTGTGACGAAAAGGATACCCGCAGCGGTGGCTTACGAAATGAAAAATATGCCTGCAAGTGTGGTCCTATGAAGCAGCTTATGTCCATTTCAAGGGCAATGGATGCCCCATCCCAGCCTTGTCTTCTGGAAGAAAGTGCAGGGAAAATTGCCGCAGAATTTGTATATCTTTATCCGCCGGGGATTCCCATTATTGTTCCAGGCGAACAGATTACTGGACTTTTTACAAGGAATGTGAGAAGATATATGGAGCAGGGTCTGAATATTCACGGTCTTTGCGGAGAAAATAACGAAACAATAAGCGTAGTAAAGGAGCAGGCAGAGGTGTAACCCCTGCCTGATACATTATGGGAAAAATATTTTACATTATGGGAAAAAGCGCGTCTGGTAAGGATCATATATATGCCAGGCTGGCAGCACATGAGGGATTGGGACTTAAGAAGCTGGTTCTTTATACGACCCGTCCAATCCGTGCAGAGGAAGAGAATGGTAAACAGTACTATTTCGTGGATGATAAAAAGCTGGAAGAATTTCGAAGCAGCGGAAATCTGATCGAGGCCAGAGCTTATCATACAGTACATGGAATCTGGAACTATTTTACAGCAGATGACGGTCAGGTGGATTTGAAAAATTCTGACTATCTGGGAATCGGTACACTTGAATCTTATGTGAAAATGAGAGAATACTATGGAAAAGAGACTGTTTGCCCTGTTTATATCGAAGTGGAGGATGGAGAGCGTCTTGCAAGAGCATTGAAAAGAGAGCGTGGTCAGGAGATACCCCGCTATGAGGAAATGTGCAGAAGATTTCTTGCAGATCAGGAGGATTTTTCCGAAGAGAAAATTGCTGCTGCCGGGATTACGAGAAAATTCCAGAATGTTGATCTGGAGGAATGTGTAGAAGAAATTGCTGAATATATTAGACAGGCATAATGTGCATCGCGAAGCGCGTTACTGGTCACGGAGTGAACAGTAACACATTTTTTGTTGATAAGTGAATAAATTCACAAAAAACTATAGCATGATTTTGTCGTACATGATAGAATTAAAGGGTAAATACATTTAGAGTGTATTTGTACAAAATAAGCTATGCAGGGGTGCAGAACGCAGCCTTTGACAATAGCGAAAATGATAGGGTGAGGTGATTCCGATGTTAGGGTTTAACGACATTATAGGACATGAAGAGATAATCAGACATTTGAAGAATGCCATACAGACAGAGAAAGTGTCCCATTCGTATATTTTTACAGGTGACCCTGGTTCTGGAAAGAAATTGCTGGCAGGAACCTATGCGATGACATTGCAGTGTGAAGAGGGCGGTACGGAGCCTTGCGGACATTGTGATTCCTGCAAGAAGGCAATCGGTAAGAATCACCCGGATATCATTATGGTGACCCATGAGAAGCCAAATGTGATTACAATTGACGAAATCAGGGAACAGATTATCAATGATGTGGATATTAAGCCATACTGCAGCCCATACAAGATTTATATTGTGGCAAATGCAGAGCTGATGAATCCCCAGGCACAGAATGCTCTTCTGAAGACCATTGAAGAGCCGCCGGAATATGCAGTTATCATGCTTCTCACAAGCAATATTGATGCTCTGCTGCCGACCATTCGGTCTAGATGTGTACGTCTGGATCTGAAGGTTGTAGATGACGGTCTGGTAAAGAAGTACCTGATGGAGCATCTCCATATACCGGATTATCAGGCTGAGATCGATGCTTCCTATGCTCATGGCAGTATTGGCAGAGCGAAACAGGTAGCTACTTCCCAGGAGTTTGCAGATATGACCCAGAATGCACTCCGCATCCTGAAGAATGCAGACGGAATGGAAGTATATGAGCTTACAGAAGCAATCAAGGAGCTTTCCAATGACAAGCAGAACATCAGTGACTATCTGGATCTTTTCCAGTTCTGGTTCCGTGATGTACTGATGTTTAAAGCTACACGGGAAGTTGATAATCTTGTATTTAAGCAGGAAATAAATTATATAAGGGAACAGGCAAGCCAGCGTTCCTATGAGAACCTGGAGAAGATTCTGGATGCACTGGAGAAAACAAAAGTACGTCTTCGTGCCAATGTAAATACAGAACTTGCTCTTGAGCTTCTGTTCCTTACAATCAGGGAGAAATAGAATGGAAAAAGTAGTAGGCGTAAGATTTCGGAATGTAGGTAAGATCTATTACTTCAATCCGAAGAACTATAAAGTGAAACCGGGCGATCATGTAATTGTGGAGACTGCCCGCGGTGTTGAGTATGGAAAGGTGGTGCTTGCACCTAAGGATGTGGTGGATGACCAGGTGGTACATCCTTTGAAGGAAGTACTTCGTGTGGCTACCAAGGACGATGATGAAAGAGAGAAGTATAACAGGGAGCGTGAGAGGGACGCTTTCAAGATCTGCCAGAAGAAGATTCGCGAGCATGGACTTGAGATGAAGCTGATTGACGCAGAGTATACTTTTGATAACAATAAAGTGTTGTTTTACTTTACAGCAGACGGCAGAATTGATTTTCGCCAGCTGGTAAAGGATCTTGCATCTATTTTTAAGACAAGAATTGAACTTCGTCAGATTGGTGTAAGAGATGAAACAAAAATTCTTGGAGGAATCGGTATCTGTGGCAGATGTCTCTGCTGTCATACTTATCTTTCCGAGTTTGCACCTGTATCCATCCGAATGGCCAAGGAACAGAATCTCTCTCTGAATCAGACGAAGATTTCAGGTGTATGCGGAAGACTGATGTGCTGTCTGAAGAATGAGCAGGAGACCTATGAGGAGCTGAATCGCAGACTTCCGGGAATCGGAGATACGGTAACTACTCCAGACGGAATCCAGGGCAATGTACAGAGTGTAAATGTACTCCGCCAGCTTGTAAAGGTAGTAGTAGAAATTGGTGATGAGAAAGAAATTCAGGAATTCCCTGTAGGCGAACTGAAATTCCGTTCCAGAAAAAAGAAAGTAAAAGTCTCTGAACAGGAATTAAAGGAACTGAAGGATCTTGAAGATAAAAAGGGAGATTCCAAATTAGATGATTAATGATCTTGTGAAGGAGAATGAGCGGGTAGATGATCTGCAGAATGGATATTATATCATTCAGGATCCCCGGAAATTCTGCTTCGGTATGGACGCTGTTCTTTTATCTGGGTTTGCCAGAGTGAAGAAGGGAGAGAAGGTTCTCGATATGGGAACGGGAACTGGTATTATTCCGGTACTCCTTGCTTCCAAGACTGTGGGAGAGCATTTCACAGGTCTGGAAATCCAGGAAGAGTGTGCTGAAATGGCAGCAAGAAGTGTGAAATACAATAACCTGGAGGACAGGGTCAGTATCAGACAAGGTGATATTAAGGAGGCTGTCAGTATTTTCGGGGCAGCTTCTTTTCATGTTGTCACATGCAATCCGCCCTACATGATCGGGCAGCATGGACTGACCAATCCGCATATGCCAAAGGCAATCGCCAGACATGAGATCCTTTGTACTCTTGAGGATGTGGTAAGCCAGGCCTCGAAGCTTCTTGGAGACAGAGGACGTTTTTACATGGTACACAGACCGTTCAGACTGACAGAAATTATGCAGGTTTTGACGAAATATAAGCTGGAGCCTAAGCGTATGCAGCTTGTTTATCCATACATTGACAGGGAGCCTAATATGGTGCTCATAGAAGCCCTGAAAGGCGGCAATTCCCGGATTACTGTGGAAAGACCGCTGATCGTGTACGAGAAGCCGGGAGTCTATACAAAGGACATTCTGGAAATGTACGATATGATTTAAAAAGATCGCAAATAAAAAATGAAAAACAGATGATTGCAGAAGGGAGAAAAATATGAGTGGTAAATTATATCTATGTGCCACGCCAATCGGAAATCTGGAGGATATTACGCTTCGCGTGCTCCGTGTTCTGAAGGAAGTGGATCTGATCGCTGCGGAAGACACCCGCAACAGTATCAAGCTTCTCAATCATTTTGACATAAAAACTCCAATGACCAGTTACCATGAGTACAACAAAGTGGAGAAAGCCTACACCCTCATTGAGAAAATGCAGGAGGGGCTGAATGTGGCTCTGATCACAGATGCGGGAACACCTGGAATTTCTGACCCAGGGGAAGTATTGGCTGCTATGTGTTACGATGCCGGAATTGAAGTAACTTCTCTTCCAGGACCGGCAGCATGCATCACGGCTCTTACCCTGTCCGGACTTTCCACGCGCAGATTTGCATTCGAGGCCTTTTTACCCCCGGATAAAAAAGAGAGGAAAGCCATTCTGGAAGAGTTGAAAAACGAAACCCGCACCATCATCCTTTATGAGGCACCCCATCACTTGGTTGGTACCCTGCAGGAATTGTACCAGGCTCTTGGAAACCGCAGAATGACTCTTTGCCGTGAGCTTACCAAGAAGCATGAAACGGCATTTCGGACAACAATCGAAGATCTGATTGCTTTTTACAAAGATCAGAAGCCCCTTGGAGAGTGTGTTCTGGTGATCGAGGGCAGAAGCCGAAAGGAAATGGAACAGGAATCACAGGAATCCTGGAAAGACATCTCCATTGAGGATCATATGGCGATTTATGAGAATCAGGGGATCGCACGCAAAGAGGCAATGAAGATGGTTGCAAAGGATCGAGGTGTGACAAAAAGAGATATTTACCAGGCGCTTTTGCTGCAAAAATAGAGAAGAAACTGTTCTGGCAGGTGTTATTCCTGACAAGCAGACATATAGGGGGAGATAAGGCGTATTTTTGACGGATATCCGTTGAAAATACGCCATTTTTTTTACATCTTGAAATGGCTTTTAACTGGCAAAAACGGGGATTTTGTGCTATAATAAATCTGTATTTTTATGCGCAAAAACAGGAATGAGATCTGGCAGCAGAAATGAGCCGTAAATTCCTGTAACTTTTTAATAGATCATAACAGGAGGAATATCATGGGCGAAACAAATACAGAATACGGAGCGGATCAAATCCAGATTCTGGAGGGTCTGGAAGCCGTACGTAAGAGACCTGGTATGTACATTGGAAGTACATCCAGCCGTGGTCTCCATCATCTTGTATACGAAATCGTGGACAATGCCGTAGATGAGGCACTGGCTGGTTACTGTACAGAAATAAATGTAGCGATCAATCCTGATAACTCCATCACAGTTGTAGACAATGGACGAGGCATTCCGGTAGGAATCAATCATAAAGCCGGCATTCCAGCTGTAGAGGTGGTATTTACCATTCTTCATGCCGGCGGTAAGTTTGGCGGTGGAGGATACAAGGTATCAGGAGGTCTTCACGGAGTAGGTGCATCCGTTGTTAATGCACTTTCTGAATGGCTTGAAGTATCAATCTGCAGAGATGGAAAGAGATATGAGCAGCGTTACGAGCGTGGTAAGACAATGTATCCGCTTAAGGAAGTTGGAGAATGTGGTGATTCTACCGGAACTACTGTTACTTTCCTCCCGGACAAGCAGATATTCGAGGAGACTGTATACGATTACGATATCCTGAAACAGCGGCTTCGTGAAATGGCTTTTCTTACCAAAGGTCTGAAGATCATTCTTACTGACAAGCGGGAAGGTATGGAACGGGAGAAAACTTTCCACTATGAAGGTGGTATCCGTGAATTTGTGACTTATCTGAACAGAAGTAAAGAAGCTCTTTATCCGGAGATCATTTATTGCGAGGGTGAGAAGGACGGTGTGGCTGTTGAAGTTGCCATGCAGCACAATGATTCTTATACAGAGAATACTTACGGATTTGTAAACAATATTAATACTCCTGAAGGCGGTACCCATATTACTGGTTTCAGAAATGCCATTACAAACACATTTAACGATTACGCCAGAAAGAATAAGCTTCTCAAGGACAGCGAGCCAAACCTTTCCGGTGATGATATCCGAGAAGGCCTGACAGCCATTGTCAGCGTTAAAATTGGCAATCCGCAGTTTGAAGGCCAGACGAAGCAGAAACTTGGAAACAGTGAGGCCAGAGGCGCTGTAGACAGTGTTGTAAGCAAACAGCTGGAGATTTTTCTGGAACAGAATCCTGCTGTAGCCAAGGCAACCGTAGAGAAGTCTGTACTTGCCCAGAGAGCCAGAGAGGCAGCGCGTAAGGCCCGAGATCTTACCAGAAGGAAGTCTGCCCTTGACAGTATGTCCCTTCCAGGCAAGCTTGCCGATTGCTCGGACAAGAATCCGGAGAATTGCGAAATCTATATCGTAGAGGGTGATTCCGCGGGTGGCTCTGCGAAGACAGCTCGTAACCGTGCTACACAGGCTATCCTTCCTCTTCGTGGAAAAATACTGAACGTAGAGAAAGCCCGTTTGGACAAGATTTATGCAAACAAAGAGATCAAGGCTATGATCACAGCCTTTGGCACCGGTATTCATGATGATTTCGATATTTCCAAACTGAGATATCACAAGATCATCATTATGACTGATGCCGATGTTGACGGTGCCCACATTGCCACACTGCTTCTTACATTCCTGTACAGATTTATGCCGGAACTGATCAAGCAGGGCTATGTATATCTGGCACAGCCGCCGCTGTACAAGATCGAGAAGAACAAGAAGGTATGGTACGCTTACGATGACGATGAGCTGAACGCCATCCTTACAGAGATAGGACGAGACTCCAACAATAAGATCCAGCGTTACAAAGGTCTGGGAGAGATGGATGCAGAGCAGCTTTGGGAGACTACCATGGATCCGGAGAAGCGTATTCTTCTCCGCGTTACAATGGATGAGGCAGCCACCTCCGAAATTGACCTTGTATTTACCACACTTATGGGTGACAAGGTAGAACCAAGACGTGAATTTATCGAAGAGAATGCACGCTTTGTAAAGAATCTGGATATCTAGGGGAGATAGAACAATATGGATGACAAGATTTTTGACCAGGTCCATGATGTGGATCTGGAGAAAACCATGAAAGAATCTTACATCGAATATGCTATGAGCGTTATTGCTTCAAGAGCGCTTCCTGATGTAAGAGATGGTTTGAAACCGGTACAGCGTAGAGTGCTGTATTCTATGATCGAATTGAACAACGGTCCGGATAAGCCACATCGTAAATGTGCCCGTATCGTTGGTGATACCATGGGTAAATATCATCCGCATGGAGACAGTTCCATCTATGGCGCACTTGTAAATATGGCACAGGACTGGTCAACCAGATATCCGCTGGTAGACGGTCATGGAAACTTTGGTTCTGTGGATGGTGACGGAGCTGCTGCGATGCGATATACAGAGGCACGTCTGAGTAAGATTTCCATGGAAATGCTGGCAGATATTAACAAAGATACTGTTGACTTCCAGCCAAACTTTGATGAAACAGAGAGAGAGCCGGTTGTACTGCCGTCCCGTTATCCGAATCTTCTGGTGAACGGAACTTCAGGTATTGCAGTAGGTATGGCTACCAATATCCCTCCTCATAATCTGAGAGAGGTTGTGGATGCTGTTGTCAAGATTATAGACAATATCATTGAAGAACAACGCGAAACGACTATGGAAGAGATTCTGGATATTGTAAAAGGTCCTGATTTTCCTACAGGTGCGACGATTCTTGGAAGAAGAGGGATTGAAGAAGCATACAGAACAGGTCGTGGTAAGATTCGTGTACGTGCAGTGACAAATATTGAGACTCTTCCAAACGGAAAGTCTAGGATTATTGTTACAGAGCTTCCGTATCTGGTAAATAAAGCGCGTCTGATCTCAAAGATTGCAGAACTTGTAAGAGATAAAAAGATTGACGGAATCACAGACCTGAATGACCATTCCAGTCGTGAGGGAATGAGAATCTGTATTGATCTGCGCAAGGATGCAAATGCAAATGTAGTTTTGAATTTACTGTATAAGCATACGCAGTTACAGGATACTTTTGGCGTAAATATGCTTTCACTTATTCCGAATAACGGAAGTCTGGAACCGAAGGTATTAAATCTGAAACAGATGCTGGAATATTATCTGGCTCATCAGGAAGATGTAGTGACCAGAAGAACGAAATATGACCTGAATAAAGCAAGAGAGCGAGCTCACATTTTAGAAGGTCTGTTAAAAGCACTGGACAATATTGATGAAGTAATCCGTATTATCAGAGCTTCGCAGAATGTGCAGATCGCAAAACAGGAGTTAATGGATCGCTTTGAACTGACAGATGTTCAGGCACAGGCAATCGTAGATATGCGTCTGCGTGCTCTGACAGGTCTGGAAAGAGAGAAGCTGGAAGCAGAATATGCTGATTTAATGGAAAAAATCCGTAAATACGAGGCTATCCTTGCGGACAGAAGTCTTCTTCTTCGCGTGATTCGTGAAGAAATTCTTGCAATTGCAGAGAAATACGGAGACGACAGAAAGACTTCTATCGGATATGATGTATACGATATTTCTACAGAGGATCTGATTCCGAGAGAGAATACAGTGATCACAATGACCAAACTTGGATATATTAAGAGAATGACAGTAGATAATTTCAGAAGCCAGAACAGAGGTGGAAGAGGAATCAAGGGAATGCAGACTCTTGAGGATGACTACATTGAAGAACTTCTGATGACAACTACCCATCATTATCTGATGTTCTTTACAAATACAGGAAGGGTATATCGTCTGAAGGCATATGAGATTCCGGAGGCAGGACGTACTGCAAGAGGAACTGCGATTATTAATCTGTTACAGCTTATGCCGGGGGAATGCATCACTGCAGTAATCCCGCTCCGCAAATTTGAAGATGGTCATTATCTGATGATGGCTACGAAGAATGGCCTGGTAAAGAAAACACCGATTAAAGAATATGCGAATGTGCGTAAAAACGGACTGGCAGCTATCACATTGCGTGATGATGATGAACTGATCGAGGTTAAGCTTACAGATGATAAGAAGGATATAATACTTGTTACAAAAGATGGTATGTGTATCCGTTTTAAAGAAACAGATGTAAGAAGTACAGGCAGAACTTCTATGGGCGTACGCGGTATGAATATCGATGACGGAGACGAAGTGGTAGCAATGCAGCTGAATTCTCAGGGAGATTGCCTGCTGATAGTTTCTGCAAATGGTATGGGTAAACGTACTTCTATGGGTGAATTTACCTGTCAGAATCGTGGCGGTAAAGGTGTAAAATGTTATAAGATTACCGAGAAAACCGGTGATGTAATCGGAGCAAGAGCTGTAAATGAAGATAATGAAGTAATGCTGATCACTACGGAAGGTATTATCATCAGAATCGCCTGCGCTGATATTTCCATTCTTGGAAGAATTACATCGGGTGTAAAACTGATCAATCTTACAGAGGGTGTCACTGTAGCCAGTGTAGCTAAAGTGAGAGATAAAGAAGAAAAAGATACAAATGCACAGCAGGCAGCAGTGGAAATTACGGACAGTGCAGAAACAGAAGAATCTGATCAGCCGACAGATCAGGAGACACAGGATGAGAACAGAGGGGAAGAGGAATAACCATGAAGAAATGGTACAGATATCTTGCAGCCGGAGTGTTGGTATTACTGACACTCTGTGTGGCAGGATGCGGGGGAGTGAGTCATAAATCACCGGAAAAAGTAACAGAGGAATTGATTCAGTCCTATACTGACGGGAAAGAAAAGAAAGTGAAGGAGTGCTATAACCAGGCAGATAATACAGAAGCAGATCTTCAGGCAGAGATTACAGCAACACTCAAATATTTTGCGGCACATAATCCTAAGAAAGTATCTGTTCAGGATTGTGAGATCCTTTCTGAAAATGACAAGTACAGTTATGTATACATAACCTACAATCTGATCCTGGAGGATGATCAGGAATATCCATGTGTTGGAACTTATATGGTTGGTAAACAGGATAAAACTTATTATATCATGGCACCATCACAGATCACAGATGATATGAAAACTCAGGCGGCTACAGCATATGTCCAATTTATGAAGACAGATGCTTACAAGACGTATACCAAAGCATATGAAACATTTATCAAGAAGAATCCGGGATATGAAGACAAAATTTCGGAAAAAGCAGGAGTGTAATATATCGAGGGCAAAAAAATGAAAAGAATATTACTGATGGTATTTAGAAATCTCTTTTTTGTTCCATATGGATGGTTTAAGTTATGCTGGTATGCATCGCATGCAGAACGTTACAGTGAAGAACAGAGATATCAGCTTCTTAAATATGTAGATAACAGAGCAGTGAAAGGCGGTAATCTGGTAATTGACGGTCATGGTATGGAAAATATTCCAAAAGAAAATGGGTTTATTTTCTTTCCCAATCATCAGGGATTATTTGATGTACTTGCAATCATACAGGTGTGTCCGGTACCTTTCTCGGTAGTGGCCAAAAAAGAGCTGACAAACGTACCATTTCTGAAGCAGGTATTTGCATGCATGAAAGCGTTTATGATTGACCGTGATGATGTCAAACAATCTATGCAGGTAATCATTAATGTTATCAAAGAAGTAAAGGCAGGAAGAAACTATCTGATTTTTGCCGAGGGAACCAGAAGCAAAGACGGCAATCATCCGCAGGAATTTAAAGGTGGAAGTTTTAAAGCTGCAACGAAATCAAAATGTCCGATCGTACCCGTAGCACTGATTGATTCTTATAAGGCGTTTGATACGGGATCTGTCAAAAAACTTACAGTGCAGGTACATTTTCTGGAACCCATATACTATGATGAGTATAAAGATATGAAAACAACAGAGATTGCAGCAGAGGTAAAAAAACGTATCGAAGCGACAATAACACAGTATACTTCTTGATGGAAGTATGAAATTTGCAAGTCCTGAAACCGGATTTTAGGGTAAAAAATAAAAAATATGAAAAAAAGTAAAAAAACCTGTTGACAAAACAGGTTTTTTTACATATAATTACAAATGCGCTTCGGGAGATTCCAAAGTGCATTCGAATTTAATATTGAACTATTAGTTCGGAGTCTGGAGAAGTACTCAAGAGGCCGAAGAGGTGCCCCTGCTAAGGGTATAGGTCGCTAACGCGGCGCGAGGGTTCAAATCCCTCCTTCTCCGTTATTTTTTT
>OHZG01000727.1_pt1 | contig 11705 bp, 10 predicted proteins | sample 1580431 | NCBI WGS metagenome assembly OHZG01 (sample SAMEA3882527, study PRJEB24775) | human gut metagenome | biome: human-associated habitat; feature: intestine environment; material: feces | place: Netherlands | collected 2009/2010 | reverse complement strand
TCCGGCGGTGGCGCCGAGGGACTGGATAACAGCCCTGGCAGGAGTGGTCTGCTCCATGTTTTCTACAAGGTTTAACAGACCAAAGAACAGCATTGCCTTTCCGAAAACCTTCCAAAAAAGTTTTTTTCGTTCAGGATTCTGGCCGCCAGCCAGATGGCTTTTCTGATCAGCATTCCGGCCGCCGGCTGGCAGCATTTTCCCCTGTGCATCCCGGAGGCCACCGCTTGCGAACCAGTAGGTGAAGATGGGGGCAAGAAGGGCCCAGTCACTGTAGGCGGAGGCAAATACCAGGCCCAAGATGCAGAGTATCCGCTGGGTTCCTGAAGGGATCTTTTCCATTGCATAAAGAATCAAAAAGCATAGAAAAAGGGTGAATAGCATGTTCATGTTTACGAAACTGATGGTTCCTTCTTCTGTAAATGCAAGACAGAAGGGAATTTCGGAGATCAGGGCAAACAGCAGAAGCCGTTTGCCGTATTTCTCTTTGGAGCGGGTGTAGCCGTAGCCTTCTACCAGAAAGTAGCACATGGTGATAGCGGTAAAATAACCCACGTCCACCATCACCTCAAAAAGGAAGGTACCTGGTTCCAGGAAAATGTTTGCAATATGGTTTAATAGCATGGTAAACATGGCTGCATATTTAATCTGGTCCCGGTTCATGCCTCAAAAATCCTCATCAGCATATCCGCCATACCCACAGAGTATCCAGCTGCTGCAAAAATGCCCTGGCAAGGGCCTTCGGTAATGACCATAAGCGGCAGCTTCTCGGAATCTACGTACATGCGGCGGGCGGTCATTTCCTTGTCCTTGCCGAAATCGTGGAAGTACACCTGAATTTCAGGGAACAGTTCCAGACATTTCACCATAGTAGCATTCTTTAAAGAATCTTTACTGCGAAGGATAAATATAACCTGCTTTTGGATTTTTTCATATTTTTCTTTCAAATCCATCATTTCATTGAGGATGTGCTCGGTAGGCTCGCGGCCCTCTTCTAACCAGAAGAGAATATTGCGCGCAACCAGACTATTCTCCCGTTTGGCAGCGTCTCCAAAGGCTACAGCCGCATTCAGCCCTTCGTCTGCCTTGCAAGGAACATCTATGTGCTCTGCATCAGACAGTTCGCAGCGCCTTCTTCCCGTCAATTCAGACACCAGCACCTGATTTCCAGCCCGATCGGTCAGCTTGGAATCCGGAATGGAATGACGGTTGAACATTTCCTTCAGACTATACTCTCGAAGCTCCAGTTCTACCCGCTTCGTCTCATCTTTTTCAATATGAAAATCGTATCTTTTTCCCAGAATGTTTCCATTTGGCAGACGGTTTCCAGTCAGGATCCGGTAATCTCCCGGCATAATATCCAATTCCAGTTTTCCAGCTTCCCACTTGCGGTCGCTGAAATCCAGGGTAAGGTATCCTCTTCCGTCTGTCACCGCAATGGTCCAGTTCTGGAAATAATTCCAGTCCCCTTTTTCCCCGGCGAAGACTGTAAGATGGGATTCCTTCCGGCTCTCTTCCAATACTGCTACAAACCTCATTCCATCCCAATATTCAATAGCTCCATCAGCAGGATTCAGACGTGCCGGGATTCCCAGAGTTCTGGCGATTGCCACGAAAAGCACCTTGTGGGATTTCTCTCCGGCAATTCCAAGCTCCAGTGCTGCACCAGGAGTGGTGTATGCAGTCAGGCGCTCTTTGTCATTGCGGACTGAAATGTTCTCTTCGATCCAGGTCCAGATGCTCTTGGGATCTGCTTCAAAGGCATCCCTCTGCCCCTTGTCAAAATAGCCCAGGATCTTCTTTCTCCACCTGGTAAGAACCTCATTTTCCACGCGGGGATTCCATACATATGGAATGTAAATCTCATCTGGATTAAATTCGCGATAAACCGAGGCCTCCTGATAATGGCCCTCCAGCACTTCTGGAAAAGCATCCCTTCTGTCTTTCTCAGACAAAACAGCCATCATAGGCTCCACTTCCTTCATGGTATGTCCAAAAAGGCAGCGCTTCCACAGCGGCTGGAATTTCTCAATCTTACGTCGACAGTGTTCTGCCTCAGCGGCAATCCGGCGATTATTCTCTTCTTCCTGTTCTTGGGTAATATTCCAGCTTATTCTGCCGGTATCCTCCGGTGCATTCATGTCAAAATCCACCCAAAGCTCATCTTCATATTCCTCACCAAGAGTACAGGTAAAATGGTCGTCCTCTCTTGTGTCGATTACCTTTTCCCCGTAAGCACCATCATAAACAGCACAGATCAGCAGGCTTCCAAAACCGGTTTCAAAGGAAATACAGCCATTTTTGTCTGCTTCCATTATTGCAATCGGGGAAAATTCCCCATAGTTCATTACCTCAGCCCGTACTTTTGCCCCAGCAGCCGGAGTTCCATCCAGATCTTCCACTGTAATAGTGATCCACCTGGTTTTGGCATATTTACCAAGAAGATTGATGATCCGGTTCATTCCGTCTTTTCCGATCACTTTTTCGTCTGGCATAGCGCGGTCATACCATCTGGAGCCGATCATCATGGCCCTGGATGCTGCATTGGTAAACCAGCCCTTGTCCAGAACAGCTTCTGGCTCGCAAGCTCCCAGATAATGCCAGTCGCCATCGCACCAGACCTCTACCCAGGCGTGGTTGTCATCACAGTGGGACCATCTCGGCACATACACTGGTCTTGCAGGGATTCCGGCACTTCGCATTACATTTACCACAAAGACGGCTTCCTCACCACAGCGGCCTACACCGCTTCTGTAAATTTCCAGTGCGGAGCCGGTACGCATGTCCGTTCCCTGGTACATCACTTCTCCCGCACACCAGTGATTGATTTCCAGTGCAGCTTCCACCATGGCCTTCCCCTGGACCTTATCCTTTATTTTTTTCCAGAAATAGGTACGGCATGGTTTGATTTCTTCATCATTTGTCCGATGAAAAAGCACGTAATTCAGGAAATAAAGCTCTGGATAATTCTTTACATAAGGGGAATTTTCCCAGAGATAGATTCCCTGCTGCACATAATCCAGATAAGTGTCAAAGGTATAGTTTCCCACATCGCTGTAGGGCATATTGCTGTACAGATATTTCATTCCGATCACAATATCAGGACTTAGTGCTTCCATTCTCTTCTTTATCTCTTCCGCTTTTCCTGGCAGTTCCCTGGAAAAATCTTCAAAGTCTTTTTCTATCCGGTCTCTGTTTTTTTCAAGAAACATCTTATAATCTCCTCATCATTTTAAGCGTGATCACAATTTCACTCTAAACGGACATGCCGCCTGTCGGCGACATCTCCATATAGGAAAGTCAGCTGTTCCACGCCTATGGCGCTCCCACTTGGCAAAAATACTTTTGGGCGCAGACTTAATAAAATCGCAGTATTTCATATATCACAAGAGATTCTATTTTATATCAAGCATATTTATAATATTTCCATATCCAGCATCTTCTGCCAGCTGCTGGATCCCATCCCTTATTTCCTCCAGGGAATAGTTGTGCGCTTCCAGAAATTCATCCCCTTTGGATGCAGCATATTCGTAGAAAAACATAGCTTCTGCCAGAGCTTCTTTGTCAGCGTAATCGATCCGGTCAAGAAGTTCGTTCTCTGCCTCGTTGATCTCGCCTCTGTCCACCATGGTTTTCATATGGTGAAGCTTGTCTCCGGAAATCTGATATTTGGATTCTACCGGCAATTCCACCTGGACATATTTTTTCCCAAGCATGACGCTGGCAAGGACACGGGCAATCTCTTTGATCATACGCATAATGTAGTCTTTTTCGTCATCAGTGAACATAAATTTTCCTCCTGGATAAATGAGAGTTCGTGGCTTTAGGGTAGCACCTTCCCAACATCAGAACTATTTCTGACTACTCTTACTGACTGCGGCCACAAAAACCACAAAGGTTCCGCCCTGACACTTGTATGCGTCCTGGCAGAACCTTTGTCATTAAGCTTATTATTTCATTTTTGATATCCTTTTGTCAATATAAGATGAAAGAAATTCAACGCTTCCCTCCACGCCAAGAGTGCTGCTGTTCAGACTCAGATCATAGGTATGGGAATCTGACCATTTGGAATTGCAATGACTGTCGTGGTATTTCTTTCTCTTTCTGTCTTTCTCTTTGATAAAGCGCTCAGCTTCTTTATCGGTTTTTCCATAAAGACGGGCTACACGGGCAATTTTCTGATCCATGTCTCCAATAATGAAGATGGAAATCAGGCCCTCATAATCCTTCAGGATTGTCTCAGAGCAACGTCCTACAACTACAAAGGATTCTCCTTTTTCAGCCTTTTCCCGAAGAAAATTGAACTGCATCATAGCAACGTTGTCTGCCGGAGAACTGCTCATTCCTTTCACTGTGCGGTAAAGAAATTTGTTGTGCTTCATCTCGTCAAAGATTTCCAGCTCTTCTGGATTTACGTTATGGCTGTCTGCCACCTCGCGTAAAAGATTGTGATCGTATAAAGAAAGTCCATAGCGCTTGGCGATTCGCTCTGCAATTTCATGGCCTGCGCTTCCGAACTCTCGTCCGATGGAAATGATCACCTGTTTTTGTGTTTTCATGGTATCCTCCCTTCTAACCAGAGAAATCCGCTCTTGTTTCACGGATTTTTCCGGATAAAATGCCGTTAAAAGCGGGCAAGACCAACTGTCAGTTATTCATGGCATGCCAGATCTTTGGCACTGCTTTTTCTCTGATAATTGACAGTTCTACACTTCCCCCTTATGGCATTATAAATATCTAGCATAAATCATCAGCATGGAAACGAGGACAACCAGGATCGTGGCAGGTGCCATTGCCTTGCAGTATTTTCCCCATTTGATCATGTGACCGCTCTTGGCTGCTGTTGCGATACCGACTACGTTTGCAGAAGCTCCGATCGGGGTTGCACTTCCGCCGATGTCAGTACCCATTGCAAGAGCCCATGCCAGAATGGAAATATCAACTCCCTGTGCGGCTGCCAGACTGTCAATAACCGGGATCATGGTAGCTGCAAACGGAATGTTATCAATAAATGCACTTGCGATAGCAGATACCCAGATAATGATGGCGATCATTACCATCAGGTTTCCGCCGCTGACTTTTCCAATAAATCCAGCCAGGATCGTAAGGATACCGGTCTGCTCCAGACCGCCAACAACTACGAAAAGTCCTACGAAGAACAGCAGTGTCTTGTAATCAACCTTTTTCAGAAGGTCCAAAGCATCTTTTCCGGAAGTGATCAGTGTCACTGCTGCGATAAATACACCGATACAGGATACGGTAAGCCCTGTCTGGGAATGTGTTACCAGAAGGACAACAGCGCAGAGGAAGATCACACAGCTGATGGTGAAACCCTTCTTGCTTACAATCGCTTCTTCCGGATCCGGTAACGTAGACGGATCAATTTTTCCCGCATTTTCGGTAAGCTCTTTGCGGAAAATAAAGTAAAAATAGATTACAACCAGCACCAGTGCGATCACCGCGATAAGACCTGTGTTTGTCACGAAATCTGCAAAGGAAAATCCAAGTGATGTTCCAATGATAATGTTCGGCGGATCTCCGCACATGGTAGCGGATCCACCAAGGTTGGCGCAGAAGATCTCTGCAAGGATCATTGGTACCGGATTAAATTTCAGCAGCTGTGACAGTTCTACGGTAACCGCTGCAAGGAACAGGATTACGGTGATACTATCGATAAACATAGCAAGTACAAAGGACAGGAGCATAAATGTGATAAAGATCGGGATAATCTGGTATTTAACCAGTTTCGCGATCTTCATGCATAACCAGCGGAAAAATCCGGAGTTTGCCATGCCTTCTACCATGATCATCATACCAGCGATGAACACGATAGTTTCCCAGTTGATTCCAGCAGAAGCTTCGCTTGCTTCACCTGCTGTGTGCCAGAATCCCGGTGAAAAAATACTATGTATGTTCAGTGTTTCAATAATTGCTGAGGGGCTGTGCATACAGATTCCAAATACAAGAATCAATGTAAGGAGCGCACATCCCAGCGTAACAATATGTCTTTCCCATACTTCTGTGATGATCAGAATGAACATCGCCAGGAAAATTACTACTGCAAAAATCTGTGCTATCATTTCTTTCCTCCATGACTGTCAAACCATGCCATCCAGATGCCGACAGCAATGGCTGCAACAATCATTACTCCTATAAAAATATTAAGTAACATATAGTGTCATACCTCCAATCATATACGTTTGTTTACATGGAAAATAATTGCTCTCCACTGCAATGCTTTGCTCATAATGAAAACAATTGCAGCAATCAGCAATATGAAACAATGGTATATGATCTTCAGTGCTTCTGTCCGTCCTGATGATGGATGTAACAGATGATAAACCGTCTGCCGTCAGCATCATTTCTGGTCAGCAGATGTTTCTTTGCTTTATAAAATACGGTATTCGCCAGCAGAACTGCCAGCATGATGAGCACCTGGGTTTCCACGCCTGACCTGTGGCGAAGGCGCTGGTCCACCTCCAGCCTTACAGACACCTGCCGAAGTCCTGTCAATTCTTCTGCACTTGTCTGGGTGCTTCTGGAAAGCTCTGGTGAAATCAAAGAAGCTGAGGCCGGTTTCAGATCGTAAACATGCATAATGCTCTTCGCTTCCATGCCTGCAAAAAGCACACACAAAACCGCAACTGCCACACTGAAAAACAGGCAGACAAACCGGTTCGCACATTCGTTTTTTTTCACTTGGCCTCACCTCGATACCTAAAAAATTCGTTTTTATAATAGCAGATTTTATAAGGTTTTTCAACTGTTTTTGCAGAGGGCTGCAGGTCACCCTTTTCCATAATTATGTGCTGTTCTATATATTGGACACTTCTTTTTTTACAGGCAAAAATCGGACTGAAATGTATCTTTTCCAATGCATTTCAATCCGATTTATAATCACTCTCTTAATAAAATCCTGTTTAATTTTTACAGATTATTCAGCGTCTGTCTCCTCAGCTGCCTCGTCTGCTGTGTCAGCTTCTGCATCTGCGCTCTCGTCAGCATCTGCTGCTTCTGTGTCCTCAGCCTCTGCGTCATCGCTATCCTCGAATGGGATAACGGCTCCGTCATATTTCTCGTTGATGAAGTCTTTGATCTCGTCAGATTTTAATACATCTACAAGAGCTTTGATCTTGTCGCTGTTCTCGTTTCCTTCTTTTACTGCGATTACGTTTACATATGTTTTGGCAGCTTCGGAATCAGAGGTCTCATATGCAAGTGCATCTTTGGATACAGAATAACCAGCCTGAAGTGCATAGTTTCCGTTAAGGACAATGTAAGAAGTCTCTTCTGCAACACGTGCTACCTGCTCAGCTGCAAGCTCAACGATTTCTACGTTGTATGGGTTCTCCTCAATATCGTTTACAGTTGCCTCAAGGCCAGCACCGTCTTTCAGTTTGATAATTCCGTTGTCCTGGAGAAGAAGAAGTGCTCTTGCTTCGTTTGTGGTATCATTTGGTACTGCGATGGAATCTCCGTCTTCCAGATCATCCAGGCTGTCTTTTGTTCCGGGATAGATTCCGAATGGCTCATAGTGAATACCGCCTGCATTTACAAGGTGTGTGCCCTTCTCCTCATTAAACTGATCCAGATATGGGATATGCTGGAAGTAGTTTGCATCGAACTCACCGCTCTCTACAACCTCGTTTGGTCTTACATAATCATCAAATACAGTAACTTCAAGGTCATATCCTTCTTTCTCAAGAAGCGGTTTTGCCTCCTCAAGGATCTCTGCGTGAGGTGTTGCAGATGCTGCAACTGTGATGGTCTTGTCATCATCCTTTGCATAAACACCTGTGCTTAATGTTCCTGCTACCAGTACTCCTGTTAAAACTGCTGCCACTAATTTTTTCATAATAATTGTCCTCCTGAATTTTATATTTTAACTTTTTTCATAACCATTTTATAATCAACGATTTCTTAAAACTACTTTCTTCTGTCAATCTTATTTGCGATCAGCATTCCCACTGACTGAAAAATCTGTACCAGTACCACCAGTAGGATAACTGTAATGATCATAATATCTGACTGATATCTGTAATATCCATAGCGGATGGCGATATCTCCAAGTCCGCCTCCTCCTACTGCGCCGGACATGGCTGAATAACCAAGGATCGTTCCGATCGCAATCGTCGCTCCTGTGATCAGTGAAGTTCTGGCTTCTACCAGAAGAACCTTCACAATGATCCTTATATTGCTGGCGCCCATAGCTCTGGCTGCCTCGATCACACCTGCATCTACCTCTTTAATAGAAGATTCCACCATTCGTGCGATAAAAGGAATGGCAGCCACTACCAGAGGAACTACTGTTGCTGTTGATCCATAGCTCTTTCCCACCACTGCTCTGGTAAAAGGAATCAGCAGGATCAGTAAGATCAGAAACGGAATACTTCTCACAATATTTGCAATTGCATCCAGTATCTTATACAACACTGCATTTGGTTTCAGTCCCTCTTTATCAGACACTGCCAGCAGCACTCCCATCGGGAGTCCGAACAGGTATCCCAGAACTGTGGAAAGAACTGTCATGTAAAGTGTTTCTCCCACACCCTGGACAATCATCATTATTGTTTCATGATCCCACATATTCTGTCACCTCCCCGATTGCTAAACCTTTTTCTTTCAGATACTGCTTCATCATTTCTGTTCTGGTACTGCCCTCCATAAACTCCAGTATCATCTCTCCCTTGGCTACACCACCTACATTCTTGGTATCTGCCTTCAGGATATTTACCGGTTCTCCGAAGGTAAGGATCAGATTTGCGATCACAGGCTCAAAAGCTGAATTCTCAGAGAATACGATTCGTATCTTCTCACCGCTTTTGATCTCTGCCTGTCCTTTTTCCCTGCCTGCATCCAGTCTGCTGTCTGCGTCGATATCAGAGCCTGTATCCTTTCGGATCAGTTCTTTGGCAACCTCCGACTGAGGATTTGCAAAAATATCTGCAACCAGTCCTTTCTCAACCACTTCACCCTCATACATGATCGCCACATGTGTACAGATTTCACGCACAACCGACATCTGATGAGTAATGATCACTATGGTGATTCCAAACTGCTTATTAATCTTTTTCAGCAATTCCAGAATGGAAGAAGTAGTCTGCGGATCCAGTGCACTGGTAGCCTCATCACAAAGTAAAATCTTCGGATCCGATGCAAGTGCTCTTGCAATGGCAACCCTCTGCTTCTGACCACCGGAGAGCTGTGCAGGATAAGCATTCTGCCTGTCCCCCAGACCAACGATCTCCAAAAGCTCTGCTGCCCTCTTTCTGGCCTCTGCCTTCTTCTTCCCTTTTATATAAAGGGGAAAACAGACATTATCGATCACTGACTTCTGCATCAGCAGATTGAAATGCTGGAAGATCATACCGATTTCTTCCCTCTGCTTCCTCAATTCCTTCTCTGTCAAATCTCCAAGAGCCTTCCCATCTATCAGAACCTGTCCCTCTGTAGGAACCTCCAGAAAATTCATACATCGTACCAATGTACTCTTACCTGCCCCCGACATACCGATAATCCCATATATATCACCGGAATCGATATTCAGGTTCACATCCTTCAAAGCCTCGACCACGCCATCTTTCGTGTCAAAAGACTTCCGGACCTTCTCAATCACAATCCCAGACATCTCATTCTCCCTCTCTCTTATTCCCCGCTCCGTTGAGCATGAACATACTATACCACTACACTTCCAAATATGCCAATTCATAATATCTAGCACCAGCTATAGTTTAAAACTATATTTTTATCGCTTTACCACATTAAATTCTATATCTCCTGGATTTATTTAATTATCTTTGTGAGAATAACCTACTAAACTACGAGGATTTTCAGAAGCATATCGCAGATATGGACGGTTCCGTTGCCTCCGCCCGGGACAAGATTGATGAAATCGGCCAGCAGATACAGACGAAACAGCTGATCAAAAAACAATGCTCCGCTTACCGCGCTTTCAGGGAAATCGTAGAAAATGAAAAAAATACCTAAAATCCTGCCCTCTATCGCGGACAACATCAGAAAGAGTATGAGCTTCACATTACCAGCAAAGAGGCCCTGAAGGAGCTCGGCGTAAAGGCTCTGCCAAAGCCGGAGAAACTGGACGCACAGATTGAAAAATTAGAAGCTGAACAGGCCACCGCCCGAGACGAATGGAAAAAACTCCGGAAACAGCAGGATATCCATCTTCACTCTGAAAATGTTGAGGAGCAGATACCGTCTGCGCCTGATATTTCCCAGAACCAGGAGACGCTCCATCCAGCATTTGCTTCAAGAAGCAACGCTGTTGTTAAAAATAATAATCACGAAAAATCATAACGTATTTATATCAAAAGAAGGAGAAAATTTCAACATAACTATTGGAAAAAGGATTAAGATATGCAGAAAATTCAGAGCTATGACCGGTAATCAACTTGGCCGCGCCATCGGTCTGAACAAAGCCTTCGGCACAAGAATTACTCAATACGAAACGAATGCCCGGATTCCCAGACCGGAAATTTTAAAAAAATTGCAGATGTTCTTAACATTAGTCTGCTTTCAATCTCACCGCTCTTCGGAGACATGCCGGAGGAATTTATGGAAATCCTGTTCTGGCTGGATGAAGAATTCTGGATTGCCTTTTCCCACCGCCATACACTTCCATCACGCATATTAATCGGAATCAGGACTTTCTCACCGGCATGAGCAGCAATCGTACTTTTCCTTAAGATCATCTCATCCGTATCAATGTAATTGTGGATAGTATGAAATACCTTCTGGCACTTCATTCTTATCTTTTCCAAAACACTCTCCACCATTTCTTCACGGTTCTAGCAGGCAAAGCTCTGGCATATCTCTACATCATGCAGATAATCATCCGGATAGTTTCCATACTGACCGATCCCCGCTACATAAACCGCTGCCCATATATAGTCTTTCTTTAGTATTTCCCGTTTTTTTTAAAACACCATTTACCATACATTTATCAAATAAACAAATGCAGGAAGTAGATTCTAAAAACTCTACTTCCTGCATCTGTCATTTTTATCTTATATCCATTTTACAATTTTGCATATAAAGCATTAATTTTCGCCCGAGTAGCAGGTCCAATAATTCCGTCAACGGATAAACCATTTGCTTTCTGAAATTTGCAAACAGCGTTATATGTTCCCTGTCCAAAAATTCCATCTGCGCCAGAGGAACCACAACTGTACCCTAAAGCAATAAGTTTTTTCTGCATATTTTTCACATCAGTTCCGCTTGAGCCCATAGACAGATTTGTGCCGGAACTACTTCCTCCTAAATTTGAATATGCGGAATTTATTTTAGATCGTGTCGTAGGCCCAATAACACCATCCACCGTCAAGCCATGGTCTCTCTGAAAATTGCAAACGGCATTATATGTTCCCTGTCCGAAAGACCCATCTGCACCTGAGGAACCACAACTATAGCCTAATGCAATAAGCTTTTTCTGCATATCCTTCACATCAGTTCCACTTGAACCCATAGAGAGGTTTGTGCTGGAACCAGATCCACTTCCATATGCCGGTCTGCAAAACGAAGCCTTGGGAGAACCAACAGTACGATTAGTTGTTCTTACCTGATCTTTAGAATTTCCATCAATTGTTACATACGTATTTCCGCTGACTGACTTAACAATACCAACATGACCATAAGTTCCCCCCGCAGACGTAGTAATAATTGCGAGGTCTCCGACCTTCGGGCTTGAATAA
>OHZG01000720.1_pt1 | contig 11781 bp, 7 predicted proteins | sample 1580431 | NCBI WGS metagenome assembly OHZG01 (sample SAMEA3882527, study PRJEB24775) | human gut metagenome | biome: human-associated habitat; feature: intestine environment; material: feces | place: Netherlands | collected 2009/2010 | reverse complement strand
GGTCCAGCTCCAGAAGGCCGTCCGAAATCGACACGCCTGTCACATAATAGCCGTTCTGGTGATACTCTTTTTTCACGGTTCCGTCGATGCTGACAATCCGCACCGTATGCATAGCGAAAACTTCATTGCCGGAAATATCTTTTAAAATATCGCTGTCGTTTGCCATACCATAGACAAAGTCTTCATTGATAAAGCCAAGTGCCCGGATCTTCTGTCCGTCATCCGCCGCAAAGCGCTGCGTTTCCCCGCTCTCCAGATTCATCACGGTGATGTTCATCGCACTGCTTGCATTGTCCGCATCCATCCACGCGATGCTCTCCTGGCTTTCCGATACTACAAAGCAGTCCTCCGGGATACTTTCCCGGACCACCGTCGTCGTGCCGGTTTCAATATCTACCTTACACAGGTTCTCATTCAGATAGAGATACATCTCTCTCTGCTTGTTGACGTAGGAGAGGCGGTCGAGCTGTTTTTTCAGCATCTCGTAGGAAATATCCGCCGGAACGAAAATCTCCTCGGTTGCCACATTCCGCTCGGCGCGATAATAGTAAACGGCTGCTCCCACTTCACCCTCGTGGTTTCCGCGGTTCATATAGCCATAAACAACAAACGTCACATCGCCCGCATCATCCACACGTACAATGTTGACATCATGCTCTCCGTGCTGTTCCCGGTCATCCATGCTGCCGTTCTCACGGAAGCTGAAAACGCGGATCGTCTTGTTGGCGCTGCGGTTGTAGCACCAGAGATCACCGTTTACTACAAATGCGACAATATCACCTGCCGTATTCGTCACATACTTGGTATCCTCGCCGGTCACACCGAGGTTAATGCCGGATTTCGTCAGAACACCAAGCTCCGGATCAAAGATCTGCTGTGCGCTCCGCTCGAAGTCCAGCAGAATAATCTCTCCGTCGGACTCTCGCATCCGGTAGAACTCGCTTACGGTATAATACTCCGTCTGTCCGTTCTCATCCTGCGCACTGATCATGTACTCCTGTGTGATGCTGGTCGTCGTCTCATTCGCTTCTTTGATCTGCTGCACCGGCTGCTGTACGATCGTCGGTGCGAGGCTTCCCCAGGAAATCTGGTCGAGGCTGGAATGAATGTTGACATTGAGGAACGAAGAATTATCCCCCGTCTCATCCGGCTCAAGCTGCGGAACGAGCGCTTCCGCCTGCGTTTTATCCAGGCATGTCTGCGCAAACATCTGCGTGTAGGCCAGATAATCGCCGACCTCCACGCCGTTGCGCTGTACAATGCGGGTGTAATACCAGGCAGACTGGCCGTTTCCGTAGGCAACCTCGAGCTTCAGCGTATATTCCTGATTCATCAGAATCGCGGTCTCTAACTGGAAGTCTGCTTTCAGATAGCTTCCGTCCTCGTCAAACGATTTCAGCACCGAGTTTTCAATCAGCGCTCCGCCGTCTGTGCTTTCCACCGTATAGGTCACGTTTATAATTTTCTGTCCCTTCGCATCAATTTCAAGCGTAAGCGAACGGTCCATCGGCAGCGGTGTCAGGTTTTCTCTTGTCGTTACGCCGTTCATCTCCTGGCGGTATCCGTACATGCGGTTCACTGTCGTGTCCGCGGTCTTCATGTACAGCACCGGAAGACTCGCTGCGTCCAGATCGGTCGCATTCTCCGTCGTCTCGTGGCTCATCAGGTGTGTGAACACACCGACTGATGCGGCAAAAACAAGAAAAAGGATCAGAATCCTTGCTGCTCTTTTATTCATCACGGCTCCTCCTTTTCTGTGAGGAGGTCTGCCAGTGTCGGCTTCACATGGTACGCTTCCATGCACACTTTCAGTTCTTCCGGCAGTTTTTTCGAGCCTTCCTGGCGTTTTACCGCGCGGATCAGAAGGTTCTTCGGCGTGTGCTCCATGTCGATGAACTCAAGAATCTGTGTCTCATAGCCTGCATTCTCCAGAAGCTTTGCCCGGATTCCGTCGGTCAGAAGCGCCGCCATGCGCTCTTTTAAGATGCCGTAATCCATGATCGGATACAGTTCTTTGTTTGCAATCTGGCGGTTCAGCTCATGCTGGCAGCACGGAACGGAAAGAATAACTTTTGCATTCCATTTGACGGCCTTTTCCAGCGCATAGTCAGTCGCCGTGTCGCACGCGTGCAGCGTCACCACCATATCGACCTCGTCGCGGCCGGTATAAGAAGCGATGTCACCCTGATAGAAATGCAGCTTTTCATAGCCGTATTTCTCCGCCAGTCCGTTGCAGATTGCGATGACATCCTCTTTCAAGTCAAGTCCGATGATATTGACATCCAGTTTTTTCAGTTCGCGGAAGTAATAATACATCGCAAACGTCAGATACGATTTTCCGCAGCCGAAATCGAGAATCGTGATCTCGCGGTCCGATGGGAGCTGCGGCAGGATATCTTCGATGAACTCCAGAAAGCGGTTGATCTGGCGGAACTTGTCGTAGCGGGTCCGCACGATTTTGCCTTCTTTTGTCATAACACCGAGATCCTGTAAAAAAGGAACCGGGATTCCTTCTTCCAGAATATACCGTTTCTTCCGGTTGTGCGCCAGATTGACGGGTTTGCCGGTTCCTTTCATATGCGGTTTCTTTTTGATCGTCATCGTTCCCTTTTTGCTGACCAGAACGGATGCTGTGCAGGTGTCGGATTCGAGCTGCATCTGCTTGAAGGTTCCGTTCATCCAGTCTCTGATCCGGGTGATCACGTCGTCTTTTGTCATATTTTTATGAAACTCCTTCGTGCCGACGGTCTCCTGGCACTGAAAGAGCAGTTTTCCTTTTATTTCAACCGGGCGTATTCTCACTTTGGACACTTCACTGTCCCCTCTTGGGCCGCTGATCGTGATACGGTACAGCCCTTCCCGGATTTCATCCTGTAATAATTTCTGTAATTCCATTTATACTCTCCAAACTTTCTGAATCGTTTGTAAACATGTGTAATAAAGCCCCTTACAACCCCGCTAATATTGTAATCTGTTTTCCGCAAAACCACAACAGAAAAATTATTAAAAATGTGTTACCCTCTTATTACTTTATGGCGCGGTTTAAAGCCACAGATTGTAATAATGTTTCCTCCTGCTCCGCCTCCGGAACATTTCATTATAAAAAAGAACGCCGATCAAATCGAGCAGTTCCTCTTCTGCCGTTTTCTCATCCTTCCCGCCGTTTTCCCTGCCGTACTGACGTGCGATATTCCGGCAGGTGTGCTCCATCATAAGCCGGTCCGGCAATTCGTCGTACATCATGCTGCCGCGGTAATCCATGCGGTCACACTCTGCCTCCACCAGCCGCTGCAGATCAGATGCCGTCCGGGAATAATACGACTGCATCCGCTGCCGTTCCCGCGCTTCCTGCTGCTCCTCCATACTTCTTCCCCATAAGGGCTGTGCCGCAAAAAACGGCTCCGGCCGCTCCATCGGATTTCCCTGATAGGAATTTCTTCTATTTTCATACACTCTATCCTGATTCATGCCTGTTTTATTTCCTTTTTGCTCTTCCTTATACCATATGCACACCGCCGCCATTCTGCCGTTTTCCAGATCTCAAACACAATTTCACTTGCCAAAACCGCCGTTCCGTACTAAAATACAACCTGTATCTATTTTTCCGATACATCATATAGGAGTGAATATCATGAATCTGAATATGCAAGCTTTCAACATCAACACGCTGCTTGGCGGTCTCGATAAAGTCCGGGACGTCATGGGTGTTTACCAGCAGCAGCTTCTTCTGATTGTGATTGTTTTTGCCCTGCTGAACTGTTTCTTCGGCTATACGCTCCGCAAGCTCTGGAGCGTCATTCCCGGATTTTTTCTCGGCGCGGCCGCCGGTTATGCAGCGGGTACCTACACGAATCAGACCACGACGATCACCCTGGCGCTTGCCGTCGGCATCGGTCTTCTGACCGCAATCATTGCCTTCGTCCTCTACCGGATCGGACTTTTTCTTCTGATCTGCGGGCTCGTCGGCTTTTGCCTCTGGCATCTCGTCAATCCAAACGATATCACAGGTTATGGACTCGTCGCCCTCGTCGCTTTCGTGATCGGCCTGATCTGCGTTCCGTTCGAACGCATTTCCGTAATCCTGGTCACCTCCATCTGCGGCGCCCTCACGACGATCCGCATGGCATATTTCTTCAAGGACCTCGATCTGAACATGATGTTCTGGATTGTCTCTGCCATTCTCGCCGCAGCAGGCATGCTCTTCCAGTTTAAACCGTGGAAAGAGGCGGACTACTGGGAGGATGACGACGAAGAAGAACGCGAACACCGTGCAAAAGCGCGCGCCAGACGGAAGCGCAGATCCGGTTTCGACCCTCTTCCATCCAGAAAGAAGAAAAAGAAACGCCGCGGCTCCTCTTCCTCTTCTTCCGGCAACGCAAGAGATCCGTACCGCAGCTATCAGAAACCGTCGAACCGTACCCGTGTTTCGCAGAACACCATGTACGATTTCCGTTTTGTTCCGGAAGAACCTGACGATGACGACGATGAGAAAGATCTTCCAAAAATCATCCGCCGCCGGCCATCCGCAAAACCGGCCGCTCCGGAGGAGTTTGACGAAGAAGAAACATCCCCAAAAGCTTCCATGGGCGACACGAAGCCGTATACCTCTCCTTCCAAACCGCAGATCACCGAGGACGGCATCCCGGATGTCGATCTCTCCGCGATCCGGCAGCAGATTTCCGAAGAGGTACAGAGAATTTACGAAGACGATCAGAACTCGTAATCCGCACTGCAGCGCAGAAAACCCGGCAGGCAAAGGAACATTCCCTTGTCTGCCGGGTTCATTTTTTATCCTGATTTTCAGTTATAAAGATACTTCTGATTTGTCTCCAGATCGATCGTGTCTTTGTCGAGCCACTGATATCCCGTATCGATCTTCTGATCTACCGGAAGTCCCTGAATCGCGCGGACGGCCGCCACGATTGCCGCATAGCCAAGACCGTACGGATTCTGCGTTACGGTACCGTACCTGGATCGCTTTCTGCTGTTTTTCACCGGAATCAAAACCGACAATCTGAATCTGCTCAGTATTTTCCATATCTGCCAGCGCATCCAGCGTCTGGTCTGCCATGTCTTCGTTCGTACAGAAGATGCCCTTCAGAGCCGGGTAGGTTTCAAGTGTATTTTTCAGCATGTCCGCGATGGATTCTTCTCCATCTCCGTAATTCACCTGAACCACTTTCACATCGGTATATTTTTCTTCGATCTCTTTTTTAAATGCTTCCACGCGCTCTACGCTGCTCTCGGTGTTGTACTGATGTGCAACAATCGCAACCTCTCCGCTGTTGCCGATGGCCTCACAGAGATGATCTGCCGCAAGCTTTGCTGCCGCTGCGTGATCAGTCGCACATGTCGAGGTGATCAGATCACTCTCGATACCGGAATCCGCGATGATGACTGGAATCTGGCTGTCGGAAGCCTCTTCCATCTGTGCCTGTCCCGACTGCTGGTCAATGATACCAAGGATCAGCGCGTCCGGATTTTCCGAAATGACAGAGTCGATGATATTGATCTGAGAGTTGGTGTCACTTTCATTTTCCGGGCCTTCAAATGTCATATAAACTTTGTCGTTTCCGGTGTAGCCAAGCGAGGCGTTCAGATCGTCAAGTGCCTGCTGCGCACCGGCTTTTACGGCTTTCCAAAAACCGGCACTTAAGTCTTTTGCAACCACGGCGATGTAAGAGCCTTTTTCAACGTTAAGTCCATCCACGGTGTCGTACAATGCTTCCATGCCGTCTTTGTGCGGAACGGTGATTTCTATTCGTTTTTTGTCTGCTTCTTTTCCTTCATCTCCAGAGCTTTCAGAAGATGTGGATGCACTGGCTGACTCTGCTGTAGAATCTGCGCTGGACGATGAGGCCTCCGGGCTTTCTTCTGCCGCCGGAGTTTCTGTCACTTCCTGAGACGACGATGCTGCGGTGCTCTTGTCTGTCACTGCTTCTTTTCCGCATCCAGCTGCCGAGCACAGCAGGATTCCGGAAAGCAGTACTGCAATCATTCTGCGTTTCATAATTCTCCCTTTCTGCTTTGCCTGATGAATCATTTTCCATTACTTTTTACAGTTTTGTTACATAACCTTTCTCTATTATACACAAACCGTAAAAATAGTCCAGTCCTGTTTTCTTATGATTTTCTGAACTTTTTTGCAATTTCACATAGCTCTGAATAGTTACACAAAGCTGTGGAAGATTTCACCTTCTGGTTTTACGGTAAACGAAAGCCGTTTGCCTGTCCGCGGATGCTTCAGCTCGAGATGATGCGCGCACAGCGCCAGAGATCCTTTCTCTTTCGCCCCATATTTTGCATCCCCCGCCAGCGGATATCCCGCATGGGAAAACTGGACGCGGATCTGGTGGTGGCGGCCCGTTCCGAGGTGGATCTGCACCAGGGTTCGGTTCTCCTGTGTCCTTATCACTTCATATTCCAGCACCGCTTTTTTCGCTCCGGCGGTGCCTGGCTGTACGACGCGGGATGTGTTGCTCCGTCCGTCTTTTACAAGGAAATCTTCAAACTTCTGCACGCCCTGTTTTTCGATTTTTCCCTCACAGACGGCGAGATACTCTTTCTTCATCGTCCCGTCCTTCACCTGCCGTCCCAGTTTTCCTGCGGCGTCTTTGTTTTTCGCAAACACCAGCACGCCCTCAACCGGCTGATCGACCCGGTGTTTCCGCCCTTGCCTGCTTCGCCAAATAATTCAGCAGCGCATGCTCCAGATCCATCTGTCCCATCCGCGCATTCTGCACTGCCATACCCGCGTGCTTGTGAACAACAAGAATATCGTTATCTTCCATTAAAATATCTTCTCTGCAAAATCCAGCCACTTTCTTCTCCTGTCCTGACTTCTTATTTTCGATACACGGATTTCTCCGCTGTTATGCTTTAAGAAGTATGCACCATTTCCGCCGCATCTGTCAAGAAAAACATGCCCGGCGGACGAATTACACAACACAGAAAGCGATCGCCATACCAATCATTTTTTCTGATACAGCGACCGCTTTTTCTTTATTTTCCATATTCAGTTTTTTCTCTACTTTCAAGGATTTTCACTGGTTTTCTTTCTTTACCGATCTGTGATCTTTGTTTTCGCTTTCGTTTGATATTTCAAAGATCGTTTCTCTTCCATTTCCCTGTTGTAGATTTTCTTTTTTTCGGGAAGATGTTCTTTTTCAGAGGCTTTTCCTTTGCGGTTAAGATTTCCACTCCGAAAATCTTTTCCTTAGGATTTCCTAAGATCTGCTCTGATCTCATGTTTATCAAAAGGTTTTCTTTCGAACTTCTTTTGTATGGATCTTTATCTCAGGTTTTCTTTCCTTTCGGAAGTCTCTCATCTTAAGAACATCTTCCTTTTCCCTTTTTTTCCATTCTTCTATAGAAGATTTCTCGTCTCTTTCTATGAAAATGGTTTGTTCTCTTGAAAAGGGGGTCCCAAGTCTTTCTCTTTGTACCTCTTGGTTAGGTTTTTGTTTTCTTGTTTCTTTGTGATTTTAATATAACAGATCCGTCAGCATTTGTCAACACATTTTTAAAATATTTTTACTGTTTTTTTATATCACTTTTCCTTTTCTTAATTATTGTGTTTATTTTCTGAATTTTATATTGTTTTCTGATATTTTATTTCAAATAAGTGCGCAGAAAAAGAGCTATGAAACAGACTTTTCTCCTGCCACACAGCTCTTTCTCAAATACTTATCCTCTATAATAGTTGATCAGGCATCCCTTGCGGATGATTTCTCTCTCATCATCGGTCAGCGCGCCTAACGTCATCTCGAACGGAACAAGTGCTCCGTCTTTTACAACGTACGCTTTGATCACATCGGCTTTCTCTTCCACTGCCTTGCGGATCTCCGGTACAAAGATGTAATCTCCGTTTGTAAACGGCAGATCTCCCTCCGGGATCAGGAATGGAAGCATGCCCCAGTTGATCAGGTTGGAGCGGTAGCGCTTCGTTGCATACTCGTTGGCGATGTTTGCCCAGCCGCCTAATACCTTCTGGCAGGAAGCTGCCTGCTCACGCGCAGAGCCGTCGCCCGGTTTTACAGCGAAGATGGTGGATCCGACACCGACGTTTGTCTTGTCGATATCCGGGTACTGGGTGTGAATTGCTGCAAAGACCGGTTTCAGTTCCGGAAGTGCCTCTGCCGGGCAGTTGCCTTCCTGGATGGCTTTCTCTGCAACCTGTACTTCTTTTGCACGTCCCACATAAGCCGGATCTTTTCTGGACAGGGTAAACTCTGCCAGTCCAAGCGGGTTGGAACGGAAGGAGGATGTCTCGCCGGATGGAATCAGCTCGTCGGTGGTCGTAACCGGATCATGGATCTCAGAGACAACCTTCAGAATCAGGTTCTCAGCAAGCTGCGGCATTGCCGGCCAGTCTTTGATGTTTGGTCCGAACTGAATTTCAACAGATGGATCTGCCACGCCCTTGCTGTCGAAGACACGGTTCTCGTAAATCTTCTTGTCGAAGTGGTATGCCGGTTTGGTATACGTTCCGGTAAACTCATCTGCTGCAGTCAGAAATCCCTTGTTTGCTGCGGTTGCGGCGATGGAACGTGCATCCATCAGGGCAACGGAAGAAATCTGTCCGTTCTGGATTTTGGATCCCTCGCGGTTCGGGAAGTTTCTGGTGGAGTGACGGATTGAGAATGCATTGTTTGCCGGGGTATCGCCTGCGCCGAAGCACGGTCCGCAGAATGCAGTCTTGACGATCGCACCGGTCTCCAGCAGGTCTGCCAGTTTTCCGTTTCTTGCCAGCTCCATATAAATCGGAGTACTTGCCGGGTAAACACTTAAGGTGAACGCATCGTCGCCAATGCTGTGGCCTTTCAGGATATCGGCTGCGTCGCAGATGTTCTCAAATCCGCCGGCGCATCCTGCGATGATTCCCTGGTCTACCAGGAGTTTTCCGTCGTGTACTTTATTTTTCAGAGTGAACGGAACTTTTCCGTCGAGGCTGATGGCTGCTTTCTTCTCTACATCGTTCAGGATGTCATCGAGGTTTGCTTTCAGCTCTTCAATGGTATAAACATTGCTCGGATGGAACGGCATCGCGATCATCGGTTTGATCTTGTCGAGTTCTACTTTTACAACGCCGTCATAGTAAGCAACCGCGCCAGGATTCAGCTCTTTGTAATCTGCGCTTCTGCCGTGGATCTGATAGAACTCGCTGATCTTCTCATCGGTTCTCCAAATGGAGGACAGACACGTTGTCTCGGTTGTCATAACGTCCACACCGATCCGGTAATCTGCGCTTAAGGAAGATACGCCAGGTCCTACGAACTCCATAACTTTGTTCTTTACGTAACCATTTGCAAAGACTGCGCCGATGATGGCAAGTGCAATATCCTGCGGTCCTACGCCCGGCTGCGGTGCGCCTGTCATGTAAATTGCGATCACTCCCGGCATAGCGATATCATATGTTTTGGAGAGAAGCTGTTTTACCAGCTCCGGTCCGCCCTCGCCCATGGCCATGGTTCCGAGTGCACCGTAACGGGTGTGGGAGTCGGATCCGAGGATCATTTTTCCGCCGCCGGCAAGCATCTCGCGGGCAAACTGATGAATTACTGCCTGATGAGGCGGTACATAGACGCCGCCGTACTTTTTCGCACAGGTAAGACCAAACATGTGGTCATCTTCGTTGATGGTTCCGCCGACTGCGCAAAGGGAGTTGTGGCAGTTGGTCAGCACGTACGGTACCGGGAATTTTTCCAGTCCTGACGCGCGCGCGGTCTGAATGATTCCAACAAAAGTAATGTCATGCGATGTAAGTTTGTCAAATTTGATCTGCAGATTTTCCATGTTGCCGGAAACATTGTGGTCTTTTAAGATTCCATAGGCAATGGTTTCTTTTGCAGCATTCGCCGGACACGGCACAGCGCCAGTACGCGCTTTGAGTTCCGCGCGGCCTTCTTCTGTATCCGGGATGATATCGATTCCGTTGACAAGGTATGCACCTGTGTTCAGTAATTCAATCATGTCGTTCCTCTCCTCTTGTTGTTGATAAAATGTCAGGGTCAAAAAGTCTTTTGACCCCTTCGATACCCGGATTGCTCCGTGCTTTGCACTCCCGCAATCCTGTACGGCTCTGAACGGTTTTACAGATTTTCGCTGTTGTTCATATACGTCATGTAGCTTACGACCATCATGGCAATTTTAAAGGTCAGCGCATCGTCAAATTTACGAATGTCGAGTCCTGTGCTCTTCTCGAGCTTCTCCAGACGGTACACCAGAGTATTTCTGTGTACATAGAGCTGACGGGATGTCTCGGACACATTCAGGTTATTTTCAAAAAATTTATTGATTGTGGTCAGTGTTTCCTCATCGAACGTATCCGGCAGATTTTCGCCGAAGACTTCGGTCATAAACATTTCGCACAGCGGAATCGGGAGCTGATAGATCAGACGGCCGATGCCGAGGTTGTTGTATGGTACCACGTTTTTGTCTGCGTAGAAAATTTTTCCTACTTCGAGTGCCATCTTCGCCTCTTTGTAAGAACGCGATACACTCTTGATCTCGTTGACCGGATTTCCGTAGGAAACGCGCACCTGGGACATGGCCTCCGCATTCAGCATATCCACCAACATTCTTGCGGTCTGGTTCATATCCTCGAAGGTGTCGGTGTCTTTCAGTTCTTTTACAATGATAATGCTCTTCTCATCGACTGCGGTGATGAAATCTCTCGGTCTTGAAGCAAAGAGGCTCTTTACTGTCTCCTGTGCGCTGATGTCTTTTTCCAGCTTCGTCTCTACCATGTAAACAACGCGGCGCACATCTGTGTCGATGCGAAGCTTTTTCGCGCGGTTGTAGACATCCACCAGAAGAAGATTGTCGAGAAGAAGGTTCTGGATAAAGTTGTTTTTGTCCAGACGCTCTTTGTATGCAATGATAAGATTCTGAATCTCACATACGGCAACCTTTCCGATCATATATGCATCGTCGCTGCTTCCTTTAGAAATCAAAATATACTCCACATTCTGGTTGTCATATACTTTAAAATAATGATATTCCTGTACAATCTGGCTGTCCGCAGCGGATAATACAAAAGAACGGATGCTTTCTGCATCAATCGCGGTTTCCGGGAATGTGGTCACCAGCAGAACACCATCCGTATTCGTCACACATAAATCAATTCTCGTAATATTTCTTAATTCATCAAGGGTTTTCTGTAATACCTGACTTGATACCAAATCTGCCACTTCCTTTCTCCTGGCGTATTTTACTCCAGGGTGCGTCTTATCTATAACTATAGCTTATTTTTTTCTCATTGGCAACTATTTTTTGCTTCGCAAAAGGAGGGTCGTGCATATGCAGTTACTGTTCACTCAGCAGTGAAACACTTGCTGTTTCGCTGGGAACCAGTGAACTGTAACCATATACAAAAAGGACCGGCATCCGAACGGATGTCGATCCTTTTCTCTATGTTTGCGCATACGCGCTGATGTTCATATGGATTAGTTGGTAATGGTGATCTCTGTCTCTTTGTCGAACAGATGAACTTTCTCCATATCCAGAGCAAATTTAACGGTATCTCCGCTTCTTGCAGTTGTACGAGGATCTACGCGGGCTGTCATTGGGAATCCTTCGCAATCGAAGTACAGGTAAACTTCTGCACCTAACAGCTCGTATACGTTGATCTTGCACTCAACTACGCTGTCTTTGGAAGTCTCGATGAACATCTGAGAATCATGTACGTTCTCAGGACGGATACCCATAACAACGGTCTTTCCGTCATATCCGCCGTCAATAACAGCTTTTGCTTTGGAAGCCGGCAGTTTCATGTTGTAT
>OHZG01000710.1_pt1 | contig 11931 bp, 10 predicted proteins | sample 1580431 | NCBI WGS metagenome assembly OHZG01 (sample SAMEA3882527, study PRJEB24775) | human gut metagenome | biome: human-associated habitat; feature: intestine environment; material: feces | place: Netherlands | collected 2009/2010 | reverse complement strand
CGAAATGGGTTACGGCCATCTGCCGGTGTGCATCGCCAAGACGCAGGCGAGCCTGTCGGACGACCCTGCGCTGCTCGGCGCGCCCGCGGGCTTCACCGTGACCGTGCGCAGCGTGACCGTGTCCGCCGGGGCGGGCTTTCTCGTCGCGCTCACGGGCGACGTGCTCACGATGCCCGGCCTGCCGAAAGTCCCGGCCGCCGAAAACATTGACGTCGATGACGACGGCCGCATCACCGGCCTGTTTTGAGCGTTTGCGCCCGCACACCGTTTCGTGTGCGGGCGTTTTTTCTGCGCATGGGTAGAAGTTATGTAAACCAATCGGCGCATACCGCGCACCACCTGCTCATAGGATGAAGGCAGAAAGCCGGAGGTGGTGCAATGTACAAAGTGCGGCAAGCCGTCAGAAAACACCGGAAACTGCTGAGCGTGTGCGCAATGGTGCTGGCCATCGCGCTCATGTTCTGGGCGGTCAACAGCCCCGCGATCGTGGGCGTGAGCGCGGCCAAGCGCGTGCTGCCCATCTACAGCGTGCAGCGCGACGACCGCGTCGTGAGTCTGTCATTCGACGCGGCCTGGGGCAACGAGGACACGCAGATGCTCATCGACATTCTCAACAAGTACAACGTCCACGCGACCTTCTTCGTCGTGGGCGAATGGGTGGACAAATATCCGGAGTCGGTCAAGGCGCTCGCGGACGCGGGCAACGAGGTCATGAACCACTCGTCCACGCACCCGCACATGGCGCAGCTGAGCGCCGAGCAGATCCAGACGGAGGTCAACACCTGCGCCGATAAAATTGAGGCCGTCACCGGTACGCGGCCGACGCTGTTTCGCTGTCCCTACGGGGAGTACAACGACACGGTCGTGAGCACCATCAACGGCCTGGGCATGCACGTCATCCAGTGGGACGTCGATTCCCTCGACTGGAAGGGCCTGAGCAGCGACGAGATCACCTCGCGCGTGCTCACGCGCGTGCAGCCGGGCAGCATCGTGCTGTTCCACAACGCGGCCGAGCACACGCCGGAGGCACTGGCCGGGATCATTGAGGCGCTCATCGCCGACGGGTATTCCATCATCCCGATCTCGCAGATGATCCTCCCCGGCGACACGAGCATCGACCCCAACGGCCGCCAGTGCCCGGCGGCCGCGGACGAGGGCGCATAGGGCGCGCAGGGAAAGCGGGGCATGATCCCCGCTTTCGTTGCATTTTGCGCGCGAAAACGTTATAATGGAGAAAAAATCACCGCCCACGGGGCGGTTTGGGAGTAATATCTATGGAAAATTTCCAGAAAATCGCCGTGCTCATCGACGCGGACAACACGCAGCTGTCCAAGCTGGAAGCCGTGCTGCACGAGGTGTCGGCCTACGGCCGCATCGTCGTGAAAAAAGCCTACGGCAACTGGCGCAAGGACTCGCTGAAAAACTGGGAGCCGGAGCTCAAGCGCCTCGCCATCCGCGCCGAGCAGCAGTTTGACTACGTTGCCGGCAAAAACACGACCGACATCGCCATGGTCATCGGAGCCATGGATCTGCTGCACAACAATATGTATGACGCGCTCGTGCTCGTGTCGAGCGACAGCGACTTCACGCCGCTGGCCATCCGTCTGCGCGAGTCGGGCCTGTACATCATCGGCGCCGGCGTGACGACGACGCCGGAGTCATTCAAAAATGCGTGCGACGACTTCATCCTCATCGACTACCTGTCCAAGGCGGACGAAAAGCCGGCAGCCGCCGAGCACGCCGCGGAGCCCGCGGCCAAAAAGCCCGCCCGCAAGACGAAAAAGACCACCCGCAGCACGAAAAAGCCCGCTGCCGAAGCCGCGCCTTCCGCCGAGCCGGAGCCGACGCCGGAACCCGAACCCGAGCCGGAACCGAAAAAGCCCAATATCGGCGAGATCCACAACCTGCTGCACATCGCGTCCGAGAAGTATCAGGACGCCGACGGCTTTGTCAACGTCAGCTCCTCGGGGCTGTACATCAAGCGCGTCAAGCCCGATTTCAACGTGCGCGCCTACGGCTACAGCAAGCTGCCGGAGCTGCTGGCCGCCTTCCCGAACAAGTATCAGATCAAGCGCTATGAGGGCAAGGGCGGCGCGACGATCATCGCCTATAAATGCCTGTAATATCAAGCATTGAAAAGTCTGATAAGAACCCGCTCAGATTTGCGAAAAGCCCTTGACTTTTGCCCTCGAGCGCGCTAAAATTCCTCTCCTGTTGGGGAAGAACACCACCGCGAAGCAACCCTCTTTCTTCGATGCCTCTGCGTCGGCACTCCCCGCAAATTTCAAGCAAGAAAGAAGGTCTTTCCATGACTGCTCAAATCCTTGCGGCTGTCATCTTCGTCGGCATGTTTGCGCTCATCATCATGGACAAATTCGAGCGCCAGTATGTCACCCTTGGCAGTGCAGCCCTCGTGCTCGTGGTCGTGTTCGGCATCTGCATGCACAGCTGGGACGCGATCAAAAATGCTCTGAACCTCGGTGCGATCTTCCGCGCCGACTTCTGGTACGGCGCTTCGGAGAGCGCAAGCTCCGGCGTCAACTGGTCGACCATCTTCTTCATCACCGGTATGATGATCATGGTCGAAGGCCTCGGCAAATCCGGCTTCTTCCGCTGGCTGTGCCTGTCGCTGGCAAAGCTCGCGCACTACCACGTCGTGCCGCTGCTGCTGTGCTTCATGGCCATGTCCGCGTTTCTGGCCATGTTCATCGACAGCATCACGGTCGTGCTGTTTCTTGCGACCGTCACGCTGGAGCTGGCACAGATCCTGTGCTTTGACCCTGTCCCGATGATCCTGTCGGAAGTCTTCTGCGCCAACCTCGGCGGCGCTGCCACCATGTGCGGCGATCCCCCCAACATCATCATCGGCACTGCGCTCGGCTATACCTTCACGGACTTCATTGAAAACACCGGCGTCATCGTCGGCATCTGCTTTGTGTTCGTGCTGATCTTCTTCTGGCTGTGCTTCCGCAAGCCGCTCAAGGCGAGCGAGGCCGCCCGCCCGGCCGACGCCGTCTGCCCCGCTCCGGCGACCGCCATCGCCAACCGCAAGGCGTTCGTCGCGGATGTGATCGTGTTTCTCATCGCGATCGCGCTGCTCGTGACGCACGCGCAGACCGGTCTGACCGTCTCGTGCATCGGCGTCATCGTCGCGTGCCTGACGCTGCTGGTGACCGTGTTTACCAACGGCGGCGCCGCCGTGAAGGAAGTCCTCCGCGGTGTGGACTACAAGACGCTGCTGTTTTTCATCGGCCTGTTCATCTCCGTCGCGGGTCTGGAGCAGACCGGTGTGCTCAAGCTCATTGCGCAGTTCATCTCCAACATCAGCGGCGGCAGCATCAAGGTCGTCATCCTCATCATTCTGCTGCTGTCGGCCGTGTGCAGCGCACTGATCGACAACATTCCGTTCGCGGCCACCATGGTCCCGGTCGTGCAGTCCATCGCGGCGACGCAGGGCATGGATCTGTCCGTGCTCGCCTGGGCGCTGTCGCTCGGCACCGACCTCGGCGGCAACGCCACGCCCATCGGCGCGTCGGCCAACGTCGTGGCCACGTCCGTGTCGGCCAAGAGTGGTCACCCCATCAGCTGGGGCAAATACTGCAAATACTGCGTCCCGGCCACCGTGCTGGTCATTGCGGTCTCGCTGGGATGCCTGTTCCTGAAATACCTGTGACACTACTTTGAGAAAGGCGGTAACGCATCATGAAGCAAATCATCGTGACCGTCGGCCGTGAACACGGCAGCGGCGGCAAGTACATCGCCGAACAGATCGCCAAACAGCTCGGCATCGCGTTTTATGATAAGGAGCTGCTGCTGGCCAGTGTCTTCAACGCCGAGGACGCCGCGCGCTATGACGAGAAGCCCGTGCACCTGCTGTGGTCGCGCCGCATCGGCGAGAACTTCAACGCGCCGGAGGATGCGCTCGCACACGAGACGTTCGAGCACATTCAGGAGCTTGCCGACAGCGGCGAGTCGTTCGTCGTGCTCGGCCGCTGCTCGGACTTCATCCTGCGCAGCAATCCGAACGCCGTGCACCTGTTCATCGCCGGCAAGCCCGACGTGAAGCGCCGGCGGCTCATGGAGGAAAAATCCCTCACGGCCGATCAGGCGGCGCAGGAGATGCGCCGCGTCGACCGCGACCGCAAGGCCTACCACAACTACTACTGCGACACGAAGTGGGGCGACGCGCGCGGCTATGACCTCGTCGTCAACAGCGGCAAGCTCGGCATCGAGAAAACCGTTGACACGCTCGTGACCTACGTGCGTGCCTATCAGGCGCAGAACGAATAAGCATGAAAATGCCCCGGATGCATTGGCACCCGGGGCATTTTCTGTTTTTCATCCGCCGGTTTTCTGCGGCCAGCAGGACACCAGGATCCCGGCTAAAATCAGCACGCCGCCGAGCACGCCCGCAATACCAAAGTGCTCATGAAAGCACACCGCGCCCAGCGCTGCCGCAACGAAGGGATTGAGCGCGCAAAACAGCGCCGCGTGGTCCGCCGTCGTCCCGCTCTGCGCGACCGGCTGGAGCCAAAGCCGCTGCACACGAGTGCCAGCGCCAGCACGACCAGCCACTCCGTACCGCTGCCGGGCAGGTGCGGCGTCTCGAACAGGAACGACGCGATCAGCGCCAGCACGCCCAGAAAGCCCACCTGCACCACGCCGGACAGCAGGGGGTCCGCTCCGGCGTGCGTGAGCCGGTCGGTCACGAGGATGGCCGCCGAATACAAAAACGCCTCCAGAATGCAGTACCCGACGCCCGGCGCGAGCGTGAGACCGCCGCGCAGCGTCAGCAGCGCCACGCCCAGCAGGCACGCTAGCGCGCCGAACAGCACACGGCGGCTGAGCGCCGCCTGAATGAGCGGCACGATGACGACGGCCGTGTTCGTCACGAACGACACGGTAGAGGTCTCCACGGTTTTCAGTGCCGTGAGCTCCGCCGTCATGACGCAAAAATAGATGCCGCCCATGGCAAGACCGCTCAGCAGCGTGCGCCGGTCGATCTGCAGCAGCCGCCGCCGGAACAGCGCCGCCAGAAATGCAAACGCCAGCAAAAACCGCACCGCCAGCAGCGTGAATTTGCCCATGTCCTGCAAGCCGACTTTTGTGAGCACATATGATGTGCTGCGCGCAATGATGACCGCCGCCAGCAGCAGCTCCGCCTGCGTGCGCGTCATGGTCCGGGTCTTCATCCGTATTCCTCCCGAAAATGTCTTGACGAAACGATACCACGGTTATATCATTGCGTAAAGAGACAATGTTTCAACGGTTCCTTGCGGAATCTGCAAGGACGGAGGCAGCTTATGGACACGGAAAAATGCCGCGCACTGCTGGCCGTGCTCGAAGCCGGGAGCCTCTCGGCGGCGGCGGAAAAACTGGACTATACCCCCTCCGGCCTGAGCCGGATGATGGCGGCGCTCGAGCAGGAGCTGGGCTTCCCGCTGCTGAGCCGCTCGCACAGCGGCGTGCAGCCGACGCGCGCCTGCCGGACGCTGCTGCCGACGCTGCGGGAGCTGACGCACTGGAGCGGTCTGCTCGACGCGCAGGCAGCCGAGATCCGCGGCGTCGAGACCGGCACGATCGCCGTCGGCTGCGTCTACGGGGCGTACTACGGCTGGCTCAGCCGCTGCATCGCCCGCTTTTGCGAAGTTTACCCCGGCATCGAGGTGCAGGTTCTGCAGGGCAACAGCAGCCAGCTCACGCGCGCCGTGTGCGAGCACACGGCCGACTTCTGCATCACGAGCTTCCGCGAGGGCGACTTTGACTGGATCCCGCTGTACGCCGACCCCATGGTCGCGTGGCTGCCGCCGGAGCACCCACTGGCCGGAGGCAGGACGTTCCCGCTCGCGGCGTTTGCAACCGAGCCGACCATTGCGACCTATATGCACCAGGACACGGACAACGCGCGCGTGTTCGCCCGCGCGGGCATCACGCCGAACGTCCGCTACACGTCTGTGGACAGCCGCGCCACCTTTGCCATGGTGCAGGCCGGTCTCGGCGTGAGCCTGAACAACCAACTCATCACCCGCGGCTGGGACACGACCGGCATCGTGATCCTCCCGGTCGATCCGCCGCAGTATGCCGAGATCGGCATCGCCGCGCCCGCGCCGGAGGAGCTGTCCCCGGCGGCGAAGCGGTTTCTCGCCTTTGCCCGGCAGACCCTGCGCACGGACCCCGAGGCCGCGGAACTTGGAAAGGAGCAAGCATGAAAGTATCCGAACTCCCCTACCGGCGCGTGACGCGCGAGGAAATGACCGAAGGGCTGCAGCGCGTGATTGAGCGCGTAAAGGCAGCGCAGAGCGTCGAGGAGATCCTCGCCGCGCGGGCGGAATATCTCTCGCTCACGACGGAGTACGCCACGGCGCAGTCGCTGTCGTACATGCGCTACACGATCAACACCGTAGACCCGTTTTATCTGGCGGAAAAGGACTACTACGACGAGATCGGCCCGGAGGTCGAAAATCTCGCGCTGCAGTACACCTCCGCCGTGCTCGACAGCCCGTTTCGAAAAGAACTCGAGACGGCGCTCTCGCCGATCCTGCTGCGCAGCATGGAGCTGCAGCGGCGGAGCATGTCGCCGGAGATCATCGACGACATGGTCGAGGAGAACAAGCTCGTGAGCGAATACGCCCAGCTCATGGCGGGCATGCTCTTCCCCTTCCGGGGCGAGCAGCTGCCGCGGCCGATGCTGATGAAATACGCCCGCAGCGCCGACCGCGCCACGCGCAGGGCGTGCTACGAAGCGCTCGGCACGACGCTGGAAGCGCACAGCGCGCAGCTCGACGATATCTTTGACCGGCTCGTGCACGTGCGCGACCGGATGGCCAAAAAGATGGGCTATCAAAACTTCATCGAGCTCGGCTACTGCCGCATGGAGCGCATGTGCTATGACGCGCAGGCCGTGCAGACCTTCCGCGAGAACATCGTGCGCGACATCGTACCGGTCGTGTCCCGGCTGCGGCTGGAAAACGCGAAGCGTCTCGGCATCGACACGTTCCGGCTCTACGACAACGAATTTTTCACCCCCGGCGGCGACCCGACGCCCTGCGGCAAGGACGACCTGTTTGCGGCAGCGCAGAAGATGTACGACGCCATGGGCGACGTGCCGGGCGCATTTTTCCGCATGATGTGCGAAAACGAGGCCTTTGACGTGGAGTCCCGCCCGAACAAATGGGGCGGCGGCTACTGCACGGAGTTTCCGAAGTTCCGGCAGCCGTTCATCCTCGCAAACTTCAACGGCACGTCCGGCGACGTGGACGTCGTGACGCACGAGGCCGGCCACGCGCTCAACGCCTACCTGATCGCGGACAACCGCTTCGCGCTGGAGCTCGGCTGCGGCGGCATGGAGACCGCCGAGACGCACTCGATGAGCATGGAGTTTTTCGCCTGGCCGTATCTCGACGCTTTCTTCCCCAAGGCGGGCGACGCGGAGCGCTACCGCTTCCAGCACGCGCTCGATGCACTCAGCTTCCTGCCCTACGGCACGATGGTGGACGAATTCCAGCACCGCGTCTATGCCGAGCCCGACCTTACCCCGGCCGAGCGCAACGCCGTCTGGCTGGAGCTGGAGGCGAAATACCGCCCGTATATCGACCAGAGCGGCATCCCGTATCTCGAGCGCGGCACACGCTGGCAGTACCAGATGCACATCTACGAGACGCCGTTTTACTACATCGACTACTGTCTGGCGCAGACGGCGGCGTTCCAGTTCCTGCTCGCGTCGCAGGACGATTATGACGACGCCTTCGCCCGCTACCTGCACCTGTCGCAGCAGGGCGGCGAAAAGCTCTGGACGGATCTGCTGGCCGAGGCCGGCTTCCGCTCCCCGTTCGAGCCGGGCGCGCTCGCGCAGCTGGCAGCACGGGTAGAGCCGCTCATCCGCAAACACACCGTCTGACAAGGGAGGACACCGCCATGTATGAACTGACCCAGGTGGCCGGAAACAGCTACTACATCCAGAGCCCGGCCAAGATCGGCCTCGTACGCCTGAACGACACCGACGTCTGCCTCATCGACAGCGGCAACGACAAGGAGGCCGGGCGCAAGGTGCGCCAGATCCTCGACGCCAACGGCTGGCATCTGACCGCCATCTACAACACGCACTCCAACGCCGACCACATCGGCGGCAACCAGTACCTGCAAAACCAGACCGGCTGCAAGGTCTACGCCCCCGGCATCGAGTGCGATTTCACGCGCCACCCGGTGCTCGAGCCGTCGTTTCTCTACGGCGGCTATCCGCCGAAGGAGCTGCAGCACAAGTTCCTCATGGCCAAGCCCAGCGACGCACAGGAGCTGACCCCGGCGTGCCTGCCAGAGGGGTTTGAGTGGCTTTCGCTGCCGGGGCACTTTTTCGACATGGTGGGCTTTCGCACGCCGGACGACGTGGTGTATCTGGCCGACTGCCTGTCGAGCCGGGAGACGCTGGAAAAGTACCAGATTGGCTTCCTCTACGACGTTGCAGCCTACCTGAACACGCTCGAAATGGTCAAGACGCTCACCGCCCGCGCCTTCGTGCCCGCGCACGCCGCGGCCACGGAGGACATCGCCCCGCTCGCGCAGTACAACATCGACAAGGTGCTCGAGATCGCGGACATCATCACGGAGCTCTGCCAGAAACCGCAAACGTTCGAGGCGGTCTTGCAGCAGCTGTTCCGGCGCTTTGATCTCGTGATGAACTTTGAGCAGTACGTGCTCGTCGGCAGCACAGTGCGCTCCTACCTCGCGTGGCTGAAGGACAGCGGCAGACTCCGCGCCGTCTTTGACGACAACCGCCTGCTCTGGCAGCAGGCATGAAATGCATACAAAAAACCTCCGCATCCGATCGGATGCGGAGGTTTTTCATTCCAGAAGTCCGTATTTTTCTTTCACACGCGCGAGTTTACGCAATAGCGGCTGATACAGCAGGAGCAGAAACACGGCCGTCGCACCCGCGTGGATGAGGTTAAATACAAACCCCGATGCGCAGGTCGCAAGCCACAGCTGCCACGAGGGCACGGCGTTGTACATGAGCATGCTCGCCGTATCGAGCAGCACGCCGTAGACGATGAGCACTGAGAAAAAGCCGTAGAGCAGCAGCGGCACGAGCCGTACCTTCCGCCCGGCAAACAGCACGCCGCCGAGAAAGCCCACGAGCCCGAAGCCGAGCATCTGCCACGGCGTCCACGGCCCCTGACCGAAGAAAAAGTTCGAGATCAGGCCCGCCGCCGCGCCGGTGACAAAGCCCGCCTCCGGCGTGAAGGCCACCGCCGTGAGGATCACGATCGCGCACACAGGCTTGCACTGCGGCAGCCAGTAAAACGCCGCGCGCCCGGCCACGGCCAGCGCCGTCATCGTTGCAAGCAGCACGAGCTCGCGCGCCTGCGGTCTGCGGCCTTCAAACCGCAGCACGAACGGCACGAACATCAGCCCCACGAGCAGCAGCGACGTGAGGTAGTACTTCCGCTCGTCCCACACGCACACGAACACCGCCATCAGCGCCGGGATCGCCACGAGCAGGATGCCGAGCGCGGCCCAGGTGCGCCGCGTCAGTCGGTGAGACATTGTACGACCTCCCCGCACAGCACCGCGCCGGGCGCGGCCTCACGCGCGATGCGCGCGGCCGCCGTGTCGGCGTTGATGTTGTAGACGTGGCCCTGCGTGTCGCACCCGACGGTGGACACGACGGGGATGTAGCCCTTGTCGATCACATCGAGGATGGGGCGCACGTCGACCTTCGTGATCTCGCCCACGTAGCCGAGGCGCTCATCGCGCACGCGCGCTTGGATCATCTGCCCGTCGATGCCGGACAGGCCGATCGCCCGGCCGCCCTTGTGGCCGATGAGGTTGACGAGCGTCTTGTTGATCTTCCCGGCGAGGACCATCTGCACGACGTCGGCCGTCTCCGCGTCCGTGACGCGCAGGCCGTCGACAAACTGCGTCTGCTTGCCGAGTTTTTCGAGCGTTTCCGTGATCTCGGGCCCGCCGCCGTGCACGAGCACGACCTTCACCCCGATGAGCGACAGCAGCACGATGTCGCGCATGACGGAGTCTTTGAGCTTGGCGCTGATCATGGCGTTGCCGCCGTATTTGATGACGACGATCTTGCCGCTGTATTCCTGTATGTAGGGCAGCGCGTGGACGAGTACCTTCGCGCGCTGCGGATTCGTAATGTCCATGATGGTGTTCCTCCCGGTTCAGGTGCGGTAGTCGCCGTTGATCTTCACATAGTCATACGTCAGGTCGCAGCCCCAGGCGGTCGCGCCCTCGTCGCCGGACTTGAGGTCGACGAGGATCTCGATCTCCTTTTCGAGCAGGACCTTTTTGGCTTCCTCCTCGGAAAACGGGATACCTGCGCCGTCGACGCACACGCGCACCGTGCCAGCCGCCGAGCGGAAGGCGACGTCCACCTTGTGCACGTTTACAGGAGCGCCGCTGTAGCCGATGGCGCACAGCACGCGGCCCCAGTTGGCGTCCGCACCGAACATGGCGGCCTTGACGAGCGACGAGCAGATGATGCTCTTGGCCACGGTTTTCGCGGTGCAGTGGTCAGCAGCACCGGTGACGCAGCACTCGAGCAGGCGCGTCGCGCCCTCGCCGTCGCCCGCGATCTGGCGGCAGAGCCAGACAGTCACGCTGTTGAGCGCGCTGCAAAACGCCGTGAAGTCCGCGCCGGGCGCGGTGATCTCGGCATTGCCGGCGAGGCCGTTTGCCAGCACGGCGACCATGTCGTTCGTGGACGTGTCGCCGTCGATGCTGACCATGTTGAACGTGTCCTGCACGTCTCCGGAGAGCGCGGCCTGCAGCATGGCGGGGCTGACGGCGCAGTCCGTCGTGAGGAAGACGAGCATGGTCGCAAGGTTCGGGTGGATCATGCCGGAGCCCTTGGCGATGCCGCCGATCGTGCAGGTCCTGCCGCCGGCAGTGAACTGCACGGCAATCTCCTTCGGGTGCGTGTCGGTGGTCATGATGCCCTCGGCCGCCTGGTCGGAGTGGTCGCCGAGCGCGGCGGCGAGCTGCGGCAGGCCGGAGCGGATGGGCGTGAGATCGAGCGGCTGGCCGATCACGCCCGTGGACGCAACGATGACGTCCTGCGGCGCGATGTGCAGCTGCGCCGCCGTGAGCGCGCTCATCTCCTCGGCGACGGCGACGCCGTCAGCGTTGCAGGTGTTGGCGTTGCCGCTGTTGCAGATCACGGCCTGAGCCTTGCCGTCAGCCAGGTGCGCCTTCGTTACGGTCAGGGGCGCGCCCTTGACGAGGTTCGATGTATAGACCGCCGCGGCGCTGGCCGGGACGGCGCTGTAGATGAGCGCGAGGTCGCGCTTGGACTGATTTCTGCGGATGCCGCAGTGGATGCCTGCGGCGGAAAAACCCTGTGCGGCGCACACGCCGCCGGTGACTTGCTTCATCGTTCGTTCCTCCTTACAGATCGAGGCCGAAGCCCTTTTCCCTGCCCATGACGAGGTTCAGGCACTCGAGCGCGGCGCCGGACGCGCCTTTGCCGAGGTTGTCGAACACGGACGTGAGCAGGATGCGCTCGTCATTGCCGGAGACGGACACGACCATGCTGTCCTTGCCGGACATGGCGGCGGCGGACAGGAAGCCGTCGTCACACGCGGGGTCGCGGTAGGTCACGACAGGGCCGGTATATTTTGCGGCGTAGGCGGCCTTGATATCTTCGGCCGTCTTGCCGGGGCAGAGCTGGGAGGCGAAGAGCGCGACACTCGTCTCCATGCCGCTGTAGAAATTCGCCACGATCGGCGCAAACACCGGCGCGTGCGTCAGGCCCGGGATGGCGCACATCTCGCGCAGGTGCTTGTGCTGCTGCGCAAGACCGTACTGCCGGGGGGCAACGTACAGGGGGTCGAGGGTGTCCGCCTCATACTCGGCGATCATCTTCTTGCCGCCGCCGGAGTAGCCTGAAATGCCGGTACAGCTGAACGGATAGTCTGCCGG
>OHZG01000709.1_pt1 | contig 11937 bp, 10 predicted proteins | sample 1580431 | NCBI WGS metagenome assembly OHZG01 (sample SAMEA3882527, study PRJEB24775) | human gut metagenome | biome: human-associated habitat; feature: intestine environment; material: feces | place: Netherlands | collected 2009/2010 | reverse complement strand
CATTCACATCCTTTCCTGCCACAAGTGGTTTTTATTGTTCATCATCTTTCTTCACTTCTGCCGTCTCGATCACGAATTTAACCTTTCCGTCCATTCCTTTACTGATTCCGGAGAAGTTTGTATAATCTTTTGACATATCCGTCAATTTTTCCAGTCTGGTCTTCAATGTCTTAATGTCATCTTCGTAAACATTGTTCAGTTTCTGGATTCCCTTCTGATCGAATTTATCCATTCCTTCGTAAAGATCATCTGCACCATCAGAAAGTTTTCCGATACCATCTGCAACTTTACCGGTTGCCTTATGAAGCTTATTGCTTCCTTTTTTCAATTTATTGGCACCATTGATCAGTTTGTCACTTCCGGATTTTACGGATTTGCTGGCTTTCAGGATTTTCTTTGCTCCTGCCAGTAATTTACGATCATTGCTGCTCAGTGTCTTACTTCCTTCGCTCAGTTTCTTCACGCTCGCTGTCAATGTTGCGATGCTGGAAGTCAATTTCTGGTCTGCAGACCGAAGGGTTGCAGAATTACCGGAAAGAGTCTGTGCACCTGTCATCACTTTTTTAATACCGACTGCCACCTGGCTTGCACCGGATTTCAATGTGCTTTCTTTATTTGTCGCACTTACCAGTGCTCCTACACTTGCTTTCTGTCCCTGATACAATTCTTCCAACTTCTGTACATAAGCAAGAATCGTTGCTTTCTGTGTCGGATCGCTAATCTGGGCAGCCTGTGCTTTCAATCCCTCTGCAAGAAGTTTATAATTATCATAAGAACTTTCCAGTTTTCCTAAGTTTTCATTCAATGTTCCGATTCCGGCTGTCACCGCATCGGCACCATCTGTCAGCTGTTTTGCTGTCTTGGTATCCGCAAGTGTATCAACGCCTTTTGTATAGGCCTGCAGACCATCGGAAAATTCCTTATAGGAAGATGGCATATCTTTTACGGCTTCATACAATTTCTGGTTTCCGTTCGTGATCTGTTTTGCTCCATTGACATAACTCTGTGTCCCTTTTGCCAGGGTATCCACGCCGTTAGTATAGTCTTTTACACCTTTTTTTAATGTAGTTCCACCATTTACCAGATCCTTAATTCCTTTATTCAGGGATTTTTCGCCGTCCTGGTAATCGTCGAACTTATCTTCCAGTTCGCCCATTTTATTGGAAAGTTTTTTGGAACCATCTACAAGATCCTCGGAAGAATCTACTAATTTTTCCAATTTATTTTCGAGATCATCCAGATCATCGATGTCATCCAGTTCCAGATCGCTCAAAACACTTGGGCTGGCAAATGTGATCGTATTTCCGATGGAGAAATCTGTCACATCCGCAGTTACGGTGAAGCCTTCCGGAAGTTTATCTGCGGCATCCTCATCGAGATCCAGACTCTCAGCCATACCCGGCATACCGAATCCGACAACGATATTATTGGACCCTTCATTGATGATTTTTCCGTCATCTACTTCCACATTACTGAATTTGTCATCCGGAAGAATGATTCCGGTTGCCATGACAAACGGTGTATACATTTCCTGTTTTTCACCATTGATCGTCTGTGTGGATTTGGATTTATTGGTATAAGAAACGGTAATTTTCAATTTACCACTCTGTCCAAGAAGATCTTTTGCAGCAATTTCTTTTCCATCCAATTCGTATTTAATCTCAACCCCTACCGGAAGTTCTTTATCCGTTGTTCCCTGATAATAAATATCATTGGAACCGGCACTCCACTGTACATCATCACCGTTCTGGGTAAATGTCTCATCTCCTTTGACATTCTGAATGTCTTTCAGATCCGATTCATCGTTGATCGTTCCATTGATTCCGGCATTTTTCAACCAGTTGGAAACGGTAATTTTTGTCGTTGCTCCGCTTTCATCTGCATTTACATAAACAGATTCATCTTTGGAAATTTTCTGTGCATTGGCATAGGCACCATTGGATACTACCAGACTTGTCACCAAAAGTCCGGAAATGACTGTCTTACTAATACGATTGAGTTTTCTATTTCGATTCATAACGCTCATCCTTTCTATCATTCATTAATAATTGATTTTACGCATATCCCATGTCGTCTTGCAGATTACTTTATCAAAGAGGTAAAGCATCGCCGGCAGGATCAGGATTACACTGATCGTACTGATCACGGCTCCTCTTGAAAGCAAGGTACAGATCGCATTGATCATATCAATACTTGAGTATGCTGATACACCAAAGGTTACGGCAAAGAAACTCAGTCCACTGATAATAATGGATTTCATCGAAGTCTTGTGTGCGATCTCGACTGCTTCTTTCTTTGTCTTCTGATTTACAACACGCTCTTTATGATATCTTGTCGTCATCAATATCGCATAATCTACTGTCGCTCCTAACTGAATGGTTCCGATAACGATACTTGCCACAAAAGGAAGTTCAATTCCGCTGTAATACGGGAACGACATATTAAGGAAGATGGCAAATTCGATTACACTTACCAGGATAACCGGCAGTGAGATTGACTTAAATGTCAATAAGATGATCAGGAAGATTGCTCCGATTGACAGGTAGTTTACCGTTGCAAGGTCAACATCCGTTACATCCTGCAAGTCTTTCGTAAGCGGTGCTTCACCAATTACCATCGAATCTTTGCTGTACTTTTTCACAATATCATTGATGGAAGCAATCTGGGCATTGACTTGATCTGTCGCCGTCTTATAATCCGAACAGATAAATTGCAATTCCCAGTTATCACTCTTTAGCATGTCTTTGTATTTGTTTGGAATCATGTCATCCGGTACATTGGCTCCTACGATGGAATTCATGCCGAGTACCCATTTGACTCCGTCTATTTTTTCAATTTCATTTTTCATATCATTTTTCTCTTTACTTGAAAGACCATTTTTCAAGAGAAGGATATGCATGTTGTTCATATTGAACTTTTCTTCCAGTTTCTTATTGGCAATCGCCGAATCCAGATCCTGTGGAAGTCCCTGATCCAGATTGTAATATACTTTTACATGATTATTTCCATAAAATGCAGGAACAAACAATATGGCAAAAATAAGCAGTGGAATGACTCTATGTCTTGTAATAAAAGCACTCGATTTATGGAAATTCGGGAAGATGGCACGGTGTGTCGTCTTATCGATCCATTTATCAAAGAACAGGATCAAGGAAGGCAGCAAGGTGATACAAACGATAACTCCGATGATAACTCCTTTTGCCATAACGATTCCAAGGTCGCGTCCCAAAGCAAATGTCATAAAACACAATGCAGCAAATCCGGCCACTGTCGTGATGGAACTTCCGACAACGGATTTGAATGTATTACTGATCGCATGTGCCATCGCACGTTCTTTGTCATTGTCAAAACGTACTTTGTTTGCCTGATAACTTTCCAGAAGGAAGATGGAATAATCCATCGTAACTCCAAGCTGAAGTACTGCGGTCAACGCCTGTGTGATATAGGATATCTGTCCCAGAAAGATATTGGTTCCCATATTGTAAAGGATGGCTAATCCGATACACAAAAGGAACAATACCGGTGTCACGATTGATTCCATCGTGATAAGCAATACGATCAATGCAAGAATACCTGCAATAACGATATATACCGGAAGTTCTGCCTGTACCAGATTTTTAATATCGGTAACGATTCCTGACATACCACTGATAAATGCCTGATCTTTTACCATATTTCTCATATCTGTGACTGCCTGCATCGTATCCTCAGATGATGTCGTATTATCAAACAACGCGATCATCATCGTCGCATCCCCATTGAACAATGCCTCTTTTAATTCATTCGGAAGCATGTCGGTCGGCAGTGAAATATCTGCTACACTATCATACCATATGATTTTTTCAACATGATCTACTTTCTCCAATTTTTCTTTCAAAGCAACTACGTCTTTGTTATCCATATTTTCCACGATAACCATGGAAAATGCCCCCATACCAAATTCGTCTACCATGATATCCTGACCGGATACTGTCTCGAGGGAATCTGGCAGATAACTAAGTACATCATAATTGACTCTCGTCTTGACCATACCGATCATCGACGGGATGATAAGCAGCACGCCAAGAATAAGAATGAATAATTTGTGCTTTGTAATAAACTTTCCAAACTTAACCATTACTGGCAACCTCCTTTTGATACTAATTATCAAAAATGACTAGTAGTCATTTCTTAATCTACCAGTAGTTTATCACAAAAATGACCGTTGGTCAATATTTTTTTTTAAAAATTTACTTATTAAAAAATTCCCCCTATGGTCTTTTGCCACAGGGGGAGTTTTTATCCTCTCTATTCTGCCCCCAAAATACGTTTCGCATTTTCCACGCGCTCCGCGGTCGGGGGATCAATTCCCTCTAATTTATAAGGGATTCCGAGATTTTCCCATTTAAACACACCTAACGTATGATAAGGAAGAACCTCTACTCGTTCTACCGTTTTCAATGTCTTGATAAAATCTGCAAGACGGTGAAGATATTCATCGGTATCATTGCGCTCCGGAACCAATACATGGCGAATCCACATCGGCTGCCCCATCTCGGACATCTGCCTTGCCATCTCCAGTATATTTTTCCCAGTTTTTCCCGTCAGGATCTTGTGCTGTTCTTCATCAATGTGCTTGATGTCAAGCATGACCAGATCCGTTACTTTCATCAGTTCTTTCCATTTTAAGTAAAACGGTTCTTCTGTCGTAAAGGGATTTCCACTGGTGTCCAGGGTCGTATGAATGCCCATTTCCTTTGCTTTTTGAAATAATTCCAATAAAAAGTCGATCTGTAATAACGGCTCTCCTCCGCTCACAGTAATACCGCCCTCACTTCCCCAGTAAGGACGGTATCTGTTTGCAGTTTTTAACAATTGAGACGCCGTGTATTCTTTTCCTGCTTTGATGTCCCAGGTGTCCGGATTGTGGCAGAACTGACAGCGCATGTTGCAGCCACTCAGAAAAATGATATACCGTACTCCCGGTCCATCCGCAGAACCAAAACTTTCTAAAGAATGGACATAGCCAATTCTTTCTTCCACGGTTAAACCTCCAATGCTATTTATAATGTTTCATGGCAGGTTCTTGCGATAACGTCAAGCTGCTGCTCTCTAGTCAAGTCGATGAATTTTACAGCATAACCGGATACACGAATCGTAAAGTTTGCATACTCTTCTTTTTCCGGATGCTCCATTGCATCGATCAATTTTTCTTTGCCAAACACATTGACATTCAAGTGATGTGCTCCCTGATCAAAGTAACCATCCATTACCTGAACAAGGTTCTTCACGCGCTCTTCATGTGTATTTCCAAGTGCTCCCGGATTGATGGTCTGGGTATTTGAGATACCATCCAAAGCTTCTTCATAAGGAAGTTTTGCAACGGAGTTCAAGGAAGCGAGAAGACCGTTCTGCTCTGCTCCGTATGCCGGGTTTGCACCAGGTGACAATGGCTCACCTGCTTTTCTTCCATCCGGAAGAGCACCGGTTGCTTTACCGTAGACGACGTTGGATGTGATCGTAAGGATCGATGTCGTAGGCTCAGAATCACGGTAAGTATGGCAGTTACGAAGTTTATCCATGAATGTGCGGAGAAGCCATACAGCAATCTCGTCAGCACGTGGATCATCGTTACCATAGCGTGGGAAGTCTCCCTCTACTTTGTAATCTACAGCCAATCCATCTTCATCACGGATTACATTTACTTTTGCATATTTGATTGCAGAAAGAGAATCTACTACATGAGAGAATCCTGCAATACCTGTTGCGAAAGTACGTCTTACATCCGTATCGATCAATGCCATCTGGGATGCTTCATAATAATATTTATCGTGCATGTAGTGAATCATGTTCAATGTCTCTACATAGGTCCGAGCAAGCCATGTCATCATCTTGTCATATTTATCCATGACTTCATCATAATCAAGTACATCACTTGTGATCGGACGATATTCCGGTCCAACCTGTACTTTGTTTTTCTCATCGATACCACCGTTAATTGCGTAAAGAAGACATTTTGCAAGGTTTGCACGAGCTCCGAAGAACTGGATCTCTTTTCCTGTCTCTGTCGCAGATACACAGCAGCATACCGAATAATCATCGCCCCATACCGGACGCATTACATCATCATTTTCATACTGTACGGAACTTGTCTCGATGGAAATGTGAGATGCATATTTCTTAAATGCCTCCGGCAAATGAGAAGAATACAATACAGTAAGGTTTGGCTCCGGAGATGGTCCCATGTTTTCCAATGTATGAAGGAAACGGAAACATGTCTTTGTTACCTGGGAACGTCCGTCCATACCAATACCGGCAACGTCTACGGTAGCCCATACAGGGTCTCCGGAGAACAACTGGTTGTAAGACTCGATACGAGCGAATTTAACCATACGGAATTTCATTGTCATATGGTCAACCAGTTCCTGTGCCTCTACCTCTGTCAATGTTCCATTGGCAAGGTCTCTTTCAATGTAAATATCAAGGAATGTGGAAACACGTCCAACACTCATTGCGGCACCATTCTGTGTCTTGATGGCAGCAAGATATCCGAAATACAGCCACTGGAATGCTTCTCTTGCATCTTTCGCAGGTTCGGAAATATCATAACCATAAGAAGCAGCCATTTCTTTCATGCCTTTCAGACATTTGATCTGCTCTGCGATCTCTTCACGGATACGATAATCTTTGCTGCGCATACTGCGGCGTTCGCTTCCGGCAAAATCTTTCTCTTTCTCTTCAATCAGGACATCGATACCATACAATGCCACACGACGGTAATCGCCGACGATACGTCCACGTCCGTAAGTATCCGGAAGTCCGGTCAAAATCTTATTGTGACGCATACGTTTCATCTCAGGTGTGTATACTTCAAATACCGCATCACTGTGTGTTTTGTGATACTTTGTAAAAATCTCATGCAATTTCTCGCTTGGCTGATAACCATACATTGTGCAGGACTGCTCTGCCATACGGATACCACCATAAGGCATAAATGCACGTTTCAATGGCTTATCTGTCTGAAGACCAACTACTTTTTCCAAATCCTTTAAGTCTTCACTGATATATCCAGGGCCATAGGATGTCAAAGAGGAAACAACCTCTGTCTCCATGTCCAGAACGCCACCTTTTTTTCTCTCTTCCTTCTGAAGTTCCTGCAATTTGCCCCAAAGCTTATCCGTCGCTTCGGTTGGTCCTGCCAAAAAGGACTCATCTCCATCATAAGGTTTGTAGTTTTTTTGGATGAAGTCACGTACATCGATCCCTTCTTTCCAAAGTCTTCCAGAAAAACCTTCCCATTGTTTAAATTCTTTCATCATAGGCCTCCATAATATTTTCTTCTAAAAAACATGTTTCTGTTTCCCGTGACAGTATTATTCATTATCCCCTGTCATCAGCTATCCAATCATAAATTTGATCTCCGCTTCACAGGCAACCTTGCCATCTACTGTGGCTGTAGCTTTTCCAACGCCCATCGGACCTTTGCATTTGATAATCTCAGTCTCTAAGCGAAGGCGGTCTCCCGGCACTACCTGTTTGCGGAATTTTGCTTTATCGATTCCACCGAAAAAAGCAAGTTTTCCTTTATTTTCAGGCAGACTGAGAACTGCTACTGCACCTACCTGTGCCAATGCTTCCACGATCAAAACCCCCGGCATAACCGGCTGCTGCGGAAAATGTCCCTGGAAAAACGGTTCATTAACGGTTACATTTTTGTATCCAACAGCTTTTACTCCCGGTTCCATCTCTTCGATGCAGTCAACGAGCAAAAAAGGATAGCGATGCGGTATAATCTCTTTAATACCATTTACATCTAGCAACATATTTTTGTCCTCCATATCTGTATAACATATTTTTTCATAACTTACAAGTGGGAATTCTATCCTAAAAGCGCGGGAACCTATCAACGCCCTATCTTCCCGCGCTTTTTGAGATTATTATTCATTAAAACTTTTAAAGATTAAAGATGCATTATGTCCACCAAATCCAAGTGAATTGCTGAGAACCGTATTCACTTCCATATCAATTCCATGATCTTTGACACAGTCAAGATCACATTCCGGATCCGGATCTGTCAATCCGGCATTGACATGTACATAATTGTCCATGATGGATTTGATACTTGCGATCGATTCTACACCACCGGCAGCACCAAGAAGATGTCCTACCATGGATTTTGTAGAACTTACTTTACAATGATAAGCAGCCTCTTCGCCAAGAGCCAGTTTGATCGCTCTTGTCTCAAACATATCATTCATATGTGTGCTGGTTCCATGTGCATTAATATAATCGATCTCTTCCGGTTTTACGCCGGCATCTTTCATCGCAAATTCGATAGCTTTTGCTGCACCGCTTCCATCTTCTGCCGGGGAAGTGATATGATAAGCATCGTTTGTCGCACCATATCCTACAATTTCCGCATAAATCTTGGCTCCACGTTTCTTTGCGTGCTCTAATTCTTCCATAACAAGAATACCGGCACCCTCACCCATAACAAAACCATTGCGGTTGATGTCAAATGGGATCGAAGCTTTCATCGGATCCGTTGACAATGACAACGCTGTCATGCTGGTGAATCCTGCCACGCCAAGTTCGGTGATCGCAGCTTCTGCACCACCGGCAACCATAACGTCCGCTTCGCCATATTGAATCGAACGGAATGCTTCCCCGATATTGTGATTTCCGGTTGCGCATGCGGTTACAATATTAATATTTTTACCTTTTAATCCCAGCTGAATTGCTATGTTTCCTGCGGCAATGTTGGAGATCAGCATCGGAATCATCAAAGGAGATACACGATTTGGTCCCTTGTCAAGCAGTTTCTTGTACCCGCGCTCCATACACTGGAGACTTCCGATACCACATCCTACACTGACGCCGACCATAAACGGATCTTCTTTTTCCAGATCCAGTTCACTGTCTTCGAGTGCCTGCTTGGATGCAGCTACGGCAAACTGTGCAAAACGTTCCATACGACGTGCTGACTTTGGATCCATATGTTCTTTCGGATCAAAATCCTTTACTTCCGCTGCCAGCTTTGCTTTATAATCCGTCGTATCGATCTGCGTGATCGGTCCGATTCCCACAACGCCTTTTTTAATGTTACTCCAAAATTCATCCACGGTATTTCCAATCGGAGTGATAGCTCCCATTCCCGTGATGACTACTCTTCTACTCATGAAATAATCCTCCTAGAATAATTTTAGATCGCGATGCCGCCATCGACACAGATTACCTGGCCGGTGATGTATTTAGCTTTATCCGATGCCAAAAAGACAACAGTTTCTGCAATGTCCTCTACTTCTCCAAAACGTCCCAATGGAATCGTCGCTACAGCTGCCTCTTTCACGGAATCCGAAAGAACATCTGTCATTTCTGTCGCTACAAATCCCGGTGCCACTGCATTTACCGTAATGTTACGGGATGCCAGTTCTTTCGCTGCTGCCTTGGTAAGACCAATCACTCCGGCTTTGGAAGCAGAATAGTTTGCCTGTCCCATATTTCCGATCACTCCCGATACGGAAGCAATGTTGATAATACGTCCCTGTCTCTGTTTCATCATTGGGCGGGTAACAAATTTTACACCATGGAATGTACCAGCGAGATTTGTCTGGATAACACTCTGGAACTCCTCTTCTGACATTTTCATCATCAAATTGTCTTTTGTGATTCCGGCATTGTTGACAAGGATATCAATCTTACCGTATTCTTTTACCACATTGGCAAAAAATTCCTTTGCCGCCTCAAAATCACTGATATTGCACTGAATCGCTGCCGCTTTTCCGCCGGCTTCAATCGTGCGAACCACTTCTTCTGCACGTTCTTTCGAGCCATTGTAATTTACAACAACCATCGCACCCTCTCTTGCCAATGCAAGAGCGATTCCTCGTCCAATTCCTCGTCCGGCTCCGGTCACTACGGCAATCTTATTTTCTAATAACATAAGGTTTCCTTTCTTAACTAAGTGCTGCTACAACTGCTTCTAATTCTTCCATTGTTCCGACGCTGTAAGTCGTCAATTCTTTTCCAATGGCTTTTCCAATTTTTTTATTAAAACCGGCAAGTGTTCTGCCAGGTCCCAATTCAATAAATGTGTCGACGCCATCTTCTACCATGGTTTCCACGGACTGCTGCCAGCGGACAGAAGAAGATACCTGTTTTACAAGCAATGGCTTGATGTCTTCTTGTTTCGTTATGTAAGAAGCATTTACATTTGCCACATACGGAATCTGTGGCTCATTGATTTCAATCGAATCCAAAACTTTTTCAAGTTTCTCTCCTGCTCCTTTTAAAAGGTCAGAATGAAATGGGCCGCTTACATTAAGCATAACAGCACGTCTTGCGCCTGCCTCTTTACATTTTTCTGCGCCCTGCTCTACAGATTCTTTCTTTCCTGAGATAACGATCTGTCCCGGACAATTGTAATTTGCCACCTGAACCTGTGGAATATCCGCGATTGCTTTTTCAATCTCTGTACTCTCAAGTCCCATGATCGCAGCCATACCGCCTACGCCGGCAGGAACTTCTTCCTGCATATAAATACCTCGTTTACGGACAGCTTTTGCCGCGTCGATATAATTCATCGAATTTGCTGCTACCAGAGCACAATATTCGCCCAGACTGAGACCTGCTGCTACATCCGGTTTAATCCCACGGTCTTTCAACACTTCCATGATAGCCACGCTTGTTGTAAGAAGCGCAACCTGTGTATATTCTGTAATATTAATGTCGTCATTTTCCTCAAAGCACAGTGCTTTCAAGTCCAGCTCAACAGCTTCACTTGCCTTATCAAAAATCTCTTTTGCAATCGGAGAAGTCTCATAAAACTCTTTTCCCATACCAACTTTCTGGGCACCTTGTCCCGGAAATACAAATGCAATCTTACCCATCTTTTCCTCCATTCCATGTAATGATGACAAAATAACACAACTTAAACACCAGGAGCCTTTTCTTTCGCTGATGGTGTCAAAATAAGCCCATATTTTGAAATGGTGGCTGACAATTCTGTCCTCTGACAAAACTGGCAACCACACCATTCACATTTGTTAGTCACAGTATTTTGGATGTAATTATTCTACACCTTTGTCTTTCAAGAAGTTAATTACATCGCCTACAGTATTAATGCTTTCCAAATCATCTGTAGGAATCTCAACATCATACTCTTCTTCAAGAGCCATGATCAATTCGTAAAGATCCAATGAATCTGCTCCCAAATCATCTTTGAAAGAAGATGCTTCCGTGATGCTGTCTGCATCAACGCTCAACTGATCTGCGATAAGTTCCTGCATTTTTTCTAACATGACTATTTCTCCTTTTTTCTCGCCCGCCTTATCTTTTTGCGGGGTAATATTAATTTCAATTTTTTACTCAATTACATGAGATATCAGTATTTTATCCTATCTTATACAAATTGTCAAGTTTTCTCATCAGAATTTACTACAATGAATTACGTCATAACATAAAACCAACTGCCAAAATACCAAGCATCAGTAAAGCGACGCCAAAGTAAATATAAGTACACAGTTTTTTCTCCGGGAAAAGTCGAACACCGCTGACCACAAACAATACTGCCAGCAAAACCAAATCTACTGTATTCGTTGTGAAAATCGGTATGATATCATTTAACCCCATAAAGGCAAACACTACAATAACTGCGGATAAAATAATCTGTAAAAAACAAAGAATCTTCTGCCAAAGTGCTGTCGTATTCAACCACTCAGATACTCGCTCTTTAATCTCCGTTTCCTTTCTATCCATAATAGTAACATTCTCCTATCCAAATACTTTTTCCTGTTTACGGACATTTCCTACAAACACACAATTAACATTATAACGGATTCACACCAAGAATAAAATTACATCGCTCATAAACTTTTATAAAGAAAACGTAAAAATAAATAAAAAAAATGTGAGACATCGTGCCTCACATCTTCTTTTTGGTAAGCTTCGAAAGGGACT
>OHZG01000689.1_pt1 | contig 12219 bp, 10 predicted proteins | sample 1580431 | NCBI WGS metagenome assembly OHZG01 (sample SAMEA3882527, study PRJEB24775) | human gut metagenome | biome: human-associated habitat; feature: intestine environment; material: feces | place: Netherlands | collected 2009/2010 | reverse complement strand
CGTATTTTGCATATCGATACCCCTGCGCGTTTATTGGAGCGCGAGCACTCACGTAATGTAAACTTTTCCGGCAAATTACAATATAAACGAAAACAACAACTAATCCTTGACAACTTTGTAATCACTTGTTATAATCTTATTAAAAAGATGTAACAAATTCGTAATAAATCAGGAGATGATATTTTGAAGTTCGATAGGAAATATGTGAAATATATTGCAGCGGGGGTTCTTGCGGTAGGAATTATCGCGGTGCCGGTAAGTGCAGCGATGGTTGCAACGGATCAGCCTTTGAGTGGTGCCTCTGTAGTAGTTGATGAATATTGTGATCAGGTGGCAAATGGAGCAGTGACGAGCGCAGCGGTTTCCGTAACACCGGAACCGGTGGTGGAAGAGTCACAGCCGACAGCAGCACCGGAAGAAACACAAAAAAGTGATGAACATGTAAAGTTAAATTTGAATTACAGCCGTCTTGGTGTGGCTACGAAAGTTGATACGTATTTGAATGTACGTAAAAAGCCGTCTGAAAATTCAAAAATTGTCGGTAAAATGACAAAAAATGCCGGTTGTCACATTTATAAGATAAAAAAAGGCTGGGCAAAGATGGTTTCCGGAAATGTAACCGGATGGGTCAAAGCCAAATATCTTGTGACGGATGAGAAAGCAGAAAAGGCGGCTACGAAAGTGGGACGTGAATGCGTCGAGATTACAACCAATTCGCTTCGTGTACGTGCCCTTCCGACGACAGATGCACCGATTTATTCGGTTGTTTCCGAAGGAGAAGAATTTGTTATCCGCGAAAACAATCTGACGACAGAATTTGTAGAAAAAGTAATTAAAAAACAGAAAATTTCCAAAGAGGCGATCAAACGTGCCGGTGGAATGGACGCTATTAATGCAGATCTTGCAAACTGGGTATGTGTTACAGTAGATGACGATTATGCCTTTGTAGCAAAAGAATTTGTCGAAGAGCAGTATTCTTTGAAACGTGCTGTGAAAGTGGGTACGGTATCCGCAAGTTCTTCCGATGGCGTATCCGAAGGACAGGCATCCATCGTAGAATATGCAAAACAGTTCCTTGGAAACCGTTATGTATGGGGCGGTGCAAGCCTTACCCATGGTACTGACTGTTCCGGATTTACGATGAGCCTTTATGCAAAATATGGTCATTCTCTTCCACACAATGCCGCAGCGCAGGCAGGAGTTACCAGAAAAGTTTCTTCGCCAAAACCGGGAGATCTGTTCTTCTACAGCAACGGAAGCCGGATCAACCATGTAGCGATGTATATTGGAAGCGGACTTGTTATCCATGCAAGTAACCCAAGTGATGGTATTAAGATTTCCAATGCTTACTATCGTCATCCGGTTAAGATCGGACGAGTTATGAATTAGTTCGGAATAGTTATAATTGTGTATAAGTAACTATTCAGGACACCCCTCCCCACACATTCGCATTTCGAACACTTCGTGTTCTTTCCCGCCTTTGACAAGGCTGAAAATGCTCATATGGGGAGGGGAGCCCTATTAGGATCTAAATGTATGGAAATCAAAGTCTCTTACGTGCAAGCACGACGATTCATTAATTTCCGGACATTGGATCCTGAATAGTTACATGTATAAAAAAATCTAAAATGTTCACACTATAGATATCAGATTGGAGTGTTATTATGAAAAGAAGATATCTATATGTGAGCATTTTTTTTGGTTTTGGCATGTTACTTACGGTGTTTGCTTTTTACAGTTACCGTTCCTATAAAAATAGAAACAGTCAGCCGGTAAAAAGTCAGGTGAATCCGGTGGATACCGTGAAGGAAATACGGACGAATACTTCCATGAAATACATTGTGGAAGTGTACGAAGGTGTGACCGGAGTTATTACCCGGGAAGAGTCTACGATGCCGGCAGAACTTGCAGGTAAAACAAGGGAAGAATTAGAAGCATATTTTTCCACCTACAATGACGAGCATGAGGGAGAAACCGGAAAAGATATCCCGCAGCAAAAAGAATTGATTTCATTTTCGAAAGAGCAGATCGTGGTTCGGGAAAATTATTTGTCTGAGGAGACGATGACATTCTTTTTAAAAGAAGAAGAGGGACAGGTTGTCGTATATCATGAGGACCAAAAAACCCCGTATGAATATACCGGCATTTTGATCGATAATTTGCCGGAAGAAGAAAAGCAGAAATTAAAAGAGGGATTTTTCGTGAAGGATGAGAAAGAATTGTATTCCATGCTGGAAAATTTTTCGAGTTAATCAAAAAGGTATCGCGTCAAAAGAGAAAATGTGCTACAATGAAATATAGTTACGTGACAAGTAAAATAGGAAAGCGAGGAAGACCATGGAGGAGAAGTTTGATGTTGTCATAGCCGGTGCAGGCGCGTCGGGGTTGATGTGCGCCTGGCAGTGCGGCAGACAGGGCAAAAAAGTTCTTGTGATGGAAAAAAACGAAGTTGCCGGCAAGAAAATATTGGCTTCTGGTAATGGCAGATGCAATTTCAGCAATCTCCAGATGCGGACTTCCTGTTATCATGGAGAAAAAGAGAAAATTGATAAAATATTAGAAGCATTTCCTGCGGATAAAGCAATTGAACAAATGGAAGAAATTGGAATTTTTCACAAAGAGAGGGATGGATACCTCTATCCCTATACCGGGCAGGCAGTTACCGTGCGTGATTTTCTGGTCAATGCCTGCAAACGGTGCGGTGTGCAGTTCCTTTTTGAGACGAAAGTGGCAAAAGTGGTACATAAAAATAACGAATTTACGATTTGGGCAAAGGGTGGCGTGAAGGTAAAAGCAGATGCACTTGTGCTGGCGTGTGGGGGAAAGGCCAATAAACCCTGTGGAGGAGATGGCAGCGGTTATCTGCTGGCGCGGAGTTTGGGGCACCGGGTGACAAAACTGTATCCGGCATTGACGGGATTAAAGGCCGAAGGTGCCGAGTGGGAGATGCTTGCCGGAGTGCGGATGCCGGGAGAAGTTTCTCTTTGGATCGATGGGAAAAAGGTGGCAGACGAGCGGGGAGAGATTCAGATTGTCAAGGATGGAATTTCCGGAATACCGGTATTTCAACTTTGCTCGCAGGTGGCTGCGGCCTTGGATGCAGGCAGTCAGGTGATCTGTGAATTGGATTTTCTGCCTGACTGGGACAATGAAAAAGTGGAACAATGGATGGAAAAATATGGAAGAGACTATTTGCAGGGCATTGTTCACAAAAAATGGGTAAAGGTATTGGAAAAAAAGAAAAATTTAGCCGAGTTATTAAAGCAGTATCCGGTAAAGATTACAGATACATTTGGGATGGAACGCGCACAGGTGACGGCGGGCGGTGTGCCGCTGTCCGAAGTGGATATTCCGTCGATGGAATCGAAAAAAGTGGAAAATTTGTATCTGACCGGGGAATTGCTTGATGTAGATGGAATTTGTGGAGGATATAATCTGCATTTTGCATGGGCGACAGGTTACCTGTGTGCCCGTCAGATCACGGCAGATCAGGAGGCATAAAATGTTACAGTATCGACAATGTAAAATTGATTATCGCAAAGATAATAAGAAAGAAATACAAAAAAAACTGGCGGCAAAATTACATATCAGACCGGAAGAAATAACCGATCTGCAAATTGTCAAAAAGAGCATAGATGCGAGGAAGAAACCGGATATTTTTTGCAATTATACGGTTGCATTTTCCGCCAAAAGCGAAGATGAGATTTTAAAGCATAATCGGAAAAATGCGAACTTGTCAAAATATGAAGCGGAGCATTCGCTGGCAGAAGAAATCCCGGGACTTCAAGTGAAAGAGCCGGAGAAGCGGATCGTTATCGTTGGTGCGGGTCCTGCAGGCCTATTGTGTGCTTATTTTCTGGCTTTCTGCGGGTACAAGCCGATTTTGATCGAGCGAGGCGGTCCGATGATGGAGCGGATGCAGAAAGTGGCTCATTTTTGGAAGAGTGGCGAACTCGATCCCCAGACCAACGTTTCCTTCGGAGAGGGCGGAGCCGGTACATTTTCGGATGGAAAGCTGAATACCGGAGTAAAAGATAAAACGGGAAAGCGGAAATTTATTCTGGATACGTTTATTGCGCATGGGGCACCGGAGGAAATCCGGTATCAGGCAAAGCCGCATATTGGAACGGATAAACTTCGCGGGGTGATTCAATCCATGCGGGAAGAGATGGAAGAACTGGGTGTTACGTATTATTTTCACACCCAATTTATGGAAATCGAGAAAGCAAATGGAAAGGTAGAGGGAGTCGTTGTAAAAGACGAGTCAGGGCAGCAAAAAGAAATCCCTTGCGATGCCTGCGTTCTTGCCATCGGTCATAGTGCCAGAGATACGTTTCAGGCATTGAAAGAGCAGAACATTCCGATGGAGGCAAAGCCGTTTGCCGTCGGAGTGCGCGTGGAACATCGGCAGGATACGATCAATCTGAGCCAATACGGAACGTTGGACGATCGTCTGCCGGCGGCAGATTATAAATTGACGGGAAGAACGTCGGATGACCGGGGAGTTTACAGTTTTTGTATGTGCCCGGGCGGTTACGTCGTAAATGCTTCTTCGGAACCGGGATTTACGGTCGTAAATGGAATGAGCAATCATGGCAGAAATTCTGAAAATGCCAATAGTGCGATCGTGGTTTCCGTAACACCGGAGGATTATCCGGGAGACGATGTGCTGGCAGGGGTCGAATTTCAGCGGGCATTGGAAAAGAAAACATTTGAACTTGGCAGAGGAAAAATTCCCGTTCAAAGATTGGAAGATTTTTGCACAAATCGAAAAACGGAAGAATTTGGAAAAGTTCATCCGTGTACCAAAGGGGAAGTTGTAAAAGAAAACTTGAAAAATATATTGCCCCCAGCGATTTCTAATGGTATTATGGAAGGGATGAAGCAGTTTGGCAGAAAAATCAAAGGGTTTGATGATGGAGACACACTGCTTCTGGGGACAGAGACCAGGACATCATCGCCGGTACGCATATTGCGCGAAGATACCTTTATGTCGCCTGTCTGCGAGGGACTTTATCCATGTGGAGAGGGTGCCGGGTATGCCGGTGGAATCATGTCGGCAGCGATGGATGGTCTGCGTGTCGCACTTGCGATCGCGAGAGAAAGGAAAGAATGATGAGAGAAGCATTTAAGGATAAAAAACGAATTGTATTTAAAGTGGGAAGTTCAACGATCACACACGAAGAGACAGGGGGGCTTGACCTTGTGAAACTGGAAAAATTTGTGCGTATTTTGACGGATCTGCATAATCAGGGAAAAGATATTATCGTTGTATCTTCCGGTGCGATCGCGGTCGGACGAAAGGCACTTGGACTTACCAAGCGGCCCGATACGACAAGTTTGAAACAGGCTTGTGCGGCGATCGGGCAGAGTCGTCTGATGACCGTATACCAGAAATTATTTTCCGAATACAATCAATATACGGCACAGATTCTTATGACAAAATTTACCATTGAAAATGACACAAGCCGTCACAATGCACGCAATACGTTCGAGGAATTATTGTCGTTAGGCGCGATTCCGATCGTAAATGAAAACGATACGGTAGCGATCGACGAGATCGAATTTGGTGATAATGATACCCTGTCGGCTGTCGTTGCCGCAATCGCCGGAGCGGATATGCTTGTACTGCTCAGCGATATTGACGGGCTTTACACCGATGATCCGAACCGGAATCCGGAGGCAGAACTCATCCCTTATGTGGAACGGATCAGCGACGAAATGATCGAGATGGCGAAAGGTCCCACAACGTCGTTTGGTACAGGCGGTATGAGTTCAAAGATCTCGGCAGCCGGTATTGCCAATGATGCAGGTGCCGATATGGCGATCATCAATGGAGACAATATGGAAAATATCCTGACTCTTATGGCGGGAAAAGACATTGGTACGGTATTTAAAGAACACCGCACCAGACATTTTCACTTAAAAGAATATTTGAATCGGAGATAGGAGATTATGGACGAAAAAAAGATTGCGAGAATCAATGAATTATATAAAAAGAAAAAAGCAGGAACATTGACAGAAGAAGAGGCGAAAGAGCAGGCACTTCTGCGTGCGGAGTACATTGAATCCGTGAGAAATAACCTGCGTGCGAGCCTTGCCAATGTGTCGATTCAGGAAAAAGATGGAAGTATCCATCCGCTCAGATCGAAAAAAGCGGTTGAAGTGAGGGACGAAAAATAATGATAAGTAAGGAAAAAGTGAGAAAAAAAGCAGTGGAAACAAGAGATTCCATTGATGAAGAAAGCCGACAACAAAAATCGGAAGAAATTGCCAAAAAGATTTTGGAGGCAGACTGGTTTAAAGAGGCAGATATTGTACTGTCATACCATGCGTTCCGTTCGGAAGTGGAAGTTGATGCGCTAAATCGGGCGGTACTTACGCAGGGTAAGAAATTGTATCTGCCAAAAACCTATGTGAAAGAAAAGCAGATACGTTTTTTTGAAATCACAGATCTTTCGAAATTAAAACGTGGTTATCAGAAAATATGGGAGCCAACTGGGGAAGAACCGGAGTTTTCTTTTGAAACGGTAAAAGAAGAACAGAAAAAAGTGCTTATGATCATGCCCGGAACGGCTTACGATGCCCGAGGATACCGGATGGGATATGGCGGCGGTTATTATGACCGTTATCTGAATGCACATGAGGCAGAATGGAAAATGATCGATTTTATGACAGTTTTTGCCGCCTTTTCCGAACAAAAAATGATTTTGATCCCCGGGGAACGCTGTGACGTGAAACCCGATGTGATCGTGACAGAAAAAGAAATTATGCAGCGAAAATAATTCAAACATAGAAAGGAAACACGGATATGACATTAAATGAAATTGGCGCAGCAGCAAAGCAGGCTTCGGTTCTTATGAACCGTATGACGGTAACAGAAAAAAATAAAGGACTCTCAGCGGTTGCCAAAGCGTTGACTGCAAAAACAGAGTACATATTAGCCGCAAATGATCAAGATATCGAAGAAGCAAAGAAAAATCATATGTCGGAGGCACTGCTTGACCGGCTTCGTCTGACCGAAGACCGGATTGGAGGAATGGCAGAGGGAATCCGTCAGGTCGTTGCCTTGACAGATCCGGTAGGAGAAGTGATTTCCATGAAAACGACACCGAGCGGACTGCAGATCGGACAGAAACGTGTGCCGATGGGAGTCATCGGAATCATTTATGAATCCCGTCCAAATGTGACAGCAGATGCATTTGCACTCTGCTTTAAGACAGGAAATGCAGTCATCCTTCGCGGCGGCAGCGATGCGATCCACTCGAATCTGGCAATCTGCAATGTAATCCGTGAGGCACTTGACGCAGTCGGTTTGCCGGCAGATGCCATTCAGGTATTGGAAGATACTTCCAGAGAGACGGCACAGGAATTTATGCGTCTTAACCAGTACATGGACCTGCTTATCCCACGTGGAGGCGCAGGCTTGATTCGCACGGTAGTGGAAAAGAGTACCGTTCCGGTCATTGAGACGGGAACCGGGAACTGCCATGTCTATGTCGATGAGACAGCAGATATTGAGATGGCGGTCAATATCATTGTAAATGCAAAGACACAGCGTCTCGGTGTCTGCAATGCCTGTGAATCCCTGGTGATTCATGAAGCCATCGCGGAAAAAGCCATTCCGGAAATCTGCAAAGCATTGTATGCTCATGATGTTGAGATCCGCGGGGATGAAATCTCGCAAAAATACGATGTAAAGATCGTGCCTGCGACCGAGGAAGATTATGGAACGGAATATCTTGACCGCATCATTTCCATGAAAGTGGTTCCGGACATTGATGCGGCAATCGCGCATATTAATAAGTATAATACGGGACACTCAGAATCTATCATTACAAAGGATTATGAAAGTTCCATGCGCTTTTTAAATGAGATTGATGCAGCGGCGGTTTATGTGAATGCATCGACACGTTTTACCGATGGATTTGAGTTTGGGTTTGGCGCAGAAATAGGAATCAGTACTCAGAAACTGCATGCCAGAGGACCGATGGGACTTTTGGCGCTTACCAGCACCAAATATATCATTTTGGGAAATGGGCAGATTCGGAAATAAACGGGATACTCGCAAAGTCATAAAGACATTGACAAAAGAGACGAAAAAGACTAAAATAAAGACGTGCGTTTTGCGTACGTCTTTATTTTGATAATTATGTATTGACATAGAAGGAGGACCCACATGAAACCATATGGATTGAATGAACTTAGGAAAATGTATCTGGATTTCTTTGAAAGCAAAGGTCATCTTGTGATGAAGAGCTTTTCATTGATTCCGCAAAATGACAAGAGTCTTCTCTTGATCAATGCCGGTATGGCACCATTGAAGCCATATTTTACCGGTCAGGAGATTCCACCGAGACGCCGCGTGACAACCTGTCAGAAATGTATTCGTACCGGCGATATCGAAAATGTAGGAAAGACTGCCCGTCATGGTACATTTTTTGAAATGCTTGGAAACTTTTCTTTTGGAGATTATTTCAAACATGAAGCCATTGCCTGGTCTTGGGAATTTTTGACAAAAACATTGGAGATTCCTGCGGACCGTTTGTATCCGTCTGTTTATCAGGATGACGATGAGGCGTTTAACATTTGGAATAAAGAAATCGGTGTAGACAAAGACCGTATCTTCCGCTTTGGAAAAGAAGACAATTTCTGGGAGCATGGTGCAGGTCCTTGTGGTCCTTGTTCGGAAATTTATTATGACCGTGGAGAAAAATACGGCTGTGGCAAACCGGGATGTACGGTAGGCTGCGATTGTGACCGTTTCCTGGAAATCTGGAATCTGGTATTCACTCAATATAATCAAAATGAAGATGGTACTTATACGCCGCTGGCTAACAAAAATATTGATACCGGTGCCGGTCTCGAACGTTTGGCTTCCGTGCTGCAGGGCAAACCGTCTAATTTTGAAACGGATCTGATTTTCCCGATCATTGAATATGCATCTGAAGTAGCGGCTGTAGAATATGGCAGAGAAAGAAAAACCGATATTTCTTTGAAGGTAATTGCCGACCATGCCCGCAGTATGACTTTTATGATCGCCGACGGTATCCTGCCTTCCAATGAAGGCCGCGGTTATGTTTTACGTCGCATTCTGCGCCGTGCTGTACGTCACGGACGTTTGATCGGCATCGACAAAATGTTTTTGGCCGGTGCTGTGGATGTGGTTATTGAAATGTACGGTCATGTTTATCCAAACCTGGTCGAAAAACGCGAATATATCCAAAAAGTTATCGAAATGGAAGAAACAAGCTTCCTGCGTACTCTGCGTCAGGGCAGTGAACTGCTGAGCGACGAGATAGCTAAATTAGAGGCGGCAGGCGCTACGATACTGGATGGAGCTACAGCTTTTAAACTGAACGATACCTTTGGCTTTCCGTGGGAACTGACTGCTGAAATCTTGGAAGAAAACGGAATGACGATGGATAAAGCTGGTTTTGACGCGGCGCTGGAGGTTCAGCGTAAAATGGCGCGTGAAGCCCGTGATGATAAAGCAGGCCGTCCGGTTATTTATAATACCCGCGGTATTGATATTGCTTCCTTAAAGGTTGATGAAGCTGCAGATACAGGTAAAATCGTTATGCTGTACCCTGCGCATGACGCACAGCCGATCGAAAATGCAGAAGATGGTAAAGACGTTGCCGTTATTCTTGATGTTACTGCCTTTCATGCTGAAGGCGGCGGCCAGTTAGGTGATTTGGGCCGTATCACTGCTCCTACAGGTGTGATTGAAGTTGAAAATACCAAAAAACTGCCGGACGGCGCTACGATCCAGATTGGGCGTGTAGTTGAAGGTACAGTCAATGTGGGCGATGCGGTAACTTACGAAGTAAACAGCTGCCGCAAAAGCGATATTGCCCGTAATCATACGGCAACGCATTTGCTGCACGCAGCTTTGAAATCTGTCTTAGGCGGTCATGTCAATCAGGCAGGCAGTTATGTAGGTCCGGACCGTCTGCGTTTCGACTTTTCGCATTTCTCGCCGGTAACAGAAGAAGAACTGAGCCGCGTCGAAGCTATTGTTAATGAAGAGATTTTGGCAGCCAAGGGTGTGACCATTGAAGAACTGCCGATTGAAGAAGCTAAAAAACGTGGTGCGATGGCGCTGTTTGGCGAAAAATATGGCGATATCGTGCGTGTCGTTACTGTACCGGGTTTCTCTATGGAATTCTGCGGCGGCGTTCATGTGACTAATACCGCTCAGATCGGTATGTTTAAAATAATTTCCGAGTCCAGCACCGGTGCTGGCGTTCGCCGTATCGAAGCTGTGACAGGGCATGGTGCTGTGGCTCATGTCAACGAAATGGAAGCTATGGTAAAAGGCCTGGCTGCAAGCTTGAAATGCCGTGTAACTGATGTGCCTGCACGTTTGACAGCTCTGCAGGGCGAACTGAAAGCTGTTGAGCAAAAAGCTGCCGAGCTGGCCGATAAGATCGCTAAAGCTCAGGTCAGTGACGTTGACAGTCAGATTCGCGACATCAAAGGTATCAAAGCTTTAGTGCAGCAGGTCAGTGTCGATGATATCGAAGCACTGCGTAATCTGGGTGACCAGATGCGTGATAAGGTCGGCGGCGTCGTTGTGCTGGCTTCAGTATTTGCCGACGGCAAGATCAGTATTCTGACTATGGCTACGAAAGATGCTGTCGCTAAAGGTATCCATGCCGGCAACATTGTCAAAGAGGTTGCCAGGATCTGCGGCGGCGGCGGCGGCGGACGTCCTGATATGGCACAGGCAGGTGGTAAAGATGCTTCTAAATTAGGTGAAGCGTTGGAAGCAGCTTGGGGCGTTATCGAAACACAGGTAAAATAATAAATTGTGTAAAAAAATTTAAAGGCCGAGAGTATTCTCGGCCTTTATTTATACAAGTTCACAGTTATTTTATATTTTTTTGTCTCAAGGTATGCTACAATAGTAGTGTATCTATATCAAACGGTTGTTCAACAAGGGAATTTTTTATCAAGGAGGGATCAACGATGACTCAGGTATCGCAGGAAACAATGATGTTCAAGCGCAACAATGAAAATAAAGACGTCTCGCAAACAATCAGCGAGGTGTGCAAAGCGCTGGAAGAAAAAGGCTATAATCCTATTGACCAGCTCGTAGGTTATCTGCTCAGCGGCGATCCTACATATATTACCAGTCATGATGACGCACGCACGAAGCTGCGTCGTTTTGAACGTTATGAGCTTATTGAAGAACTGGTAGTAAAATATTTGGAAAAAAACACAAAATAAGACGGGGAGAGCTGCTTACATGAGAAGTATGTCTCTGGATGTCGGCACGCGGACTATCGGCGTAGCCGCCAGTGATCTGATGGGGATGATCGCCAACGGGGTGGAAACAATCCGTCGTACCAGTGAAGAACGTGATCTGCAGCGTATCGGCGAGCTTATCGCTGAATATGAAGTAGATACGATGGTGGTAGGTTATCCTAAGAATATGAACGGCAGTGTAGGCGAACGTGCGCAGAGCTGCGAGGATTTTGCCAGAGTGATCGGCGAAAGGTTCCCGCAGCTTAAAATCGTCTTATGGGACGAGCGTCTTTCGACAGTTGCCGCTGAAAAAGTTTTGATAGATGCCGACCTGCGCCGCAGCAAACGTAAAAAAGTTATCGACATGATGGCGGCTGTGGTGATTCTGCAAAATTATCTGGATAGTCCACAAAGTAAAAGGACGGAATGAAAGTATGGCGAAAAAAATATTTATCGGCTTTGTTGCGCTGGTTCTGGTTGCTTTCGTGCTGCTGTTCCAGTTCGGAGGCCGTGCTGCCGAAGAGCTCACTAAAAAGCTTCTGGCAGAGCAGACTGCGCTGCAGGGGACTTTAAAATCCGAAGAGATTCAGGCTAACTGGTCGGGTGATGTTATTTTCAAAAATGTCGTCTGGGTAGGGCCGGATGGCAAAACGATTGCCGAAATACCTCTGGCTACGGTATCTGTCAATTTATTTGACGCTTTGCTGAAAGGCGGTACCGGAGCTTCTGTTGGTGATGTGGTGATCGATAAGCCCAGTTTTTTTGTGTCTTATAATAAAAAAGACGGTTTGAACATTGTCAATTATATCAATTTTCAGGTTGAAGAAGAGCAGAAGAACAATGAGCTGCTGACTGTAAAAAAGGCGGCTGCAGCAACGCAGTTCCGCGGTTTGATGGAAATCAAGGACGCGAAGGTGAATCTGCTGCTGGAGAACAAGCCGCTGGATTTTGATAAAGTACAGTTCC
>OHZG01000681.1_pt1 | contig 12336 bp, 10 predicted proteins | sample 1580431 | NCBI WGS metagenome assembly OHZG01 (sample SAMEA3882527, study PRJEB24775) | human gut metagenome | biome: human-associated habitat; feature: intestine environment; material: feces | place: Netherlands | collected 2009/2010 | reverse complement strand
CCAGACCGCCCTCGCTGCCTGATAACACAATGACAACTTTATCTCTTCTGTCACCAACCGGATATAAGACACAATCCGCCTTGTGCAGTGTTTCTTTTATAGTTTCAGAACCTTTCATTTGTTACATCCCCCTGATCCAATTCTCTTAACAACCACAATGTTAGCCGCTACTAACTTTATTGTCAACTGTTATTGCTTTATAAATCAAAAAAACTCCCGCAAATAAAAAAGCACCCTCAAACACACCTTCTAAGACCTAATGATGTGTTTGCGGATGCCATTTGCATTTATTATCTCTATCGAATTTCTGTTATTGATACTAAAGAGCATATCTATGTCTTTTCCAATCAAAAGCTGTTCAGGTTGTGGCTGAAATAAAGTATTTTAAATTACTCAACAGGACCACCCCAAGACGTAAATCTATCTGCATATGTGTCAAGATCAGCCGTGCTCACAGTCAGTTTACCATCTATATTTTTATAGCCAATATAGGTGGGATTACACCCTCCCGATGTCTCGCCCACGCTGTCCATAGTGAATGTATTTCCACAGTTCTGGCATACCAGCTTTCCATCCTGCTCCTTAAAATATGCCCTTGGCGACGGATTACATACCTGACAAGTGTTAAGTGACAGGCGTGTTGTCCCGTCAGATGCTTTAACAGCGATAAGCTGGATGTTTGTTCCATTTGAATCATAGTTAACATATATCGGATCAGAAGTCAATGTGTCTGCGTCAATTGCAATCTCGCCATTTTCAACTGCGGGAGTTACATATACATCCGCCTTGTTCTCCTCTGTAGTATAATCGATTTTTCCACTCTCAGATGAGGTTGAATTTCCTGATGCACTTGTATTTCCTGACGTATTTGAACTTCCACAGGCTGCCAGCATTGATACCACAAGTGCTGTCATTATAACTGTAAGTATTTTTCTGCTTGTATCTGTTTTCCTTGTCATTGTTTTATTTCTCATTATCTCATTCTCCTTCTCTGCCAATGATATTTATCTTGCCATTTATCATTCCCATCCAACATGTGAACTGAACACTCCCCGGTTCTCCCGGTGTAAATTCAACCACATTCTCGCCTGGTGTAAATTCATGAGTTATGCCATAAGCACTCAATATCATTTTATAATTGCACCCGTTGATGACCTCCTCCGGCACATTTATTGTCCATTTGACCGGAATTCCGCTATAAACTGTAATCTCTGGGTAACTTCCAAAGTCCAGTTCACTGCTTACATATTGCACATCGCCTGATTCTGATATCTCTGCCATGTTTAACTCTTCCGTGTTTTCTGATAAAGTGGCTGTTCTGTTCATATTAATTCCAGACAGGCTTACCCCCTGTGAAAGCATCGCAAGTCCCAGAACCACAACAAGAATACATCCTGCACGCATGACAATCTTTGTATATTTCTTGCCAAGCACAGATACGATACTTCCAAATCCAAGCATCAAGGGAACTGTACCCAGGCTGAACATCAGCATTGCAAATGCTCCTGTGATAGGATTTCCTGAACCAAGCGCGATGATCTGCATAGACTGCATGGGACCACATGGCATCAATCCGTTCAGCAAACCTACAAAAAATGGACGCTTTTCTGTTATCTTTCTCCTGCTTATTTTATTTGCAAGTTTGTTCGGAAGTCTTATCTGCAACTTTCTCAGTACAGGAATAACTCCCAGCATGTTTATTCCCATTATCACCATAAACAGACCTGCTATTATCTTCAATATCCCCTGTAGGATCAGTGGAATTCCTGTCTCAGACCAATCTGTTAAGATCATGCCGATTCCGCCAAGCAGAAAACCGATTACTGTATAAGAGACCACCCGCCCTGTGTTATACAGCAATGATGGCATAACCTCACTGTTTCCATTCCCACTGTCATCTTTCCCCGAAGGTATACATTGCGACAGATTTATACCGCCGCACATCGCTATGCAGTGAACCGATGTTAGTAATCCCACTACAAACAACATACCATAGCTCATCGTTGAATCAGCAAGCATCGATGGAACAAGCAGGTTCAGAACACCAAATCTCTGTAACAGATAATACAGACAGATAATAATTGCAAATGTGCCTATTGAACTGCCAATTTTCTTATAATGTATTTTTCTTTTTTGTATTACTGTATAATCAAGGTTCTGAATGATATCTATAATACTTTCTAGTGTCAATATATCACCGTCAAACTCGATTTCCGCCTGCCCTTTGCTGTATGAGACTTGAACTTTAGATATTCCTGCCATATTTCGTAAAGCCTGCTCTACCCTGTTCTGGCAGTTGACACATGTCATTCCCTCAATCAATAGGATTTTTTTCTCCATTGTCATACTTATAATTCCTTTTTATATACCCCTACAGGGTATTTTTAACATTGACAATATAAATACCTGCATTATATTTGTCAATATTTTTCACAAATTATTCAAACATTAGAAAACACAGTTTCCAATTTTCTGCCCCATATAAAAAAGCAGCCAGACAAAATTTTGTCTGACTGCTGGTAGGTGTTCATCCAATTATTATAAATATTTACTTCTATTGAGCCCTACAGTTCCTTGTGACGTGCAAAGTAATCCTTTGTCTCTGCCACAACCACACTGCTGAGTGCAAGCAATGCTATGATATTCGGAATCGCCATAAGTCCGTTAAATATATCAGCGATAGTCCATACAGCCTTAACTGTCATGTATGGTCCGATAAATACGCAAAGTATGTATAACCAACGATAGATCTGAACTGAGACCTTGCTGCCGTTTGTGAGGTACTCAAGACACCTCTCACCATAATAGTCCCAACCAAGGATAGTTGTAAATGCGAAGAATACAAGGCAGATCATCAGGATGAATGCTGCAACCTGACCTGGCATAAAGAAAAGTCCCTTCTGGAATGCATCAGTTGTGACTGCGATTCCCTCAAGGCTGCCATCCTGCCAGCTTCCCATCATAACGATTGAAAGACCTGTCATTGTACATACGATGATAGTATCAATAAATGTACCTGTCATTGTTACAAGTCCCTGACGAACAGGCTCCTTTGTCTGAGCTGCTGCTGCTGCGATAGGTGCAGAACCAAGGCCAGCCTCATTCGAGAAGATACCACGTGCAACACCCTTCTGCATGGCTATTGCAAGACTTGCTGTAACACCACCTGCAAATGACATAGGCTTAAATGCGCACTTGACTATTGTTTCAAATGCAGCTGGAACTTTATTTATATTAACTATGATAAGAACCAGACACACCACGATGTAGAGAACTGCCATGAATGGTACTATAATCTGAGAAACCTTTGATATTCTCTGGATTCCACCGATTACAACAAGTCCTACAAGGATTGCAAGAATAAATGCTGAGATGACGATGGCTATTGAGTAGTCATTTCCAAAGATTGATACTGTATTTGCCTTGTCAGGATCAAAGAAAGCCTGAACTGCAGAAGCAATACCATTTACCTGTGTAAATGTACCGATACCCATAAGACCTACGCATGCTCCGAAGAATGCAAATATCTTTGCAAGCCACCTCCACTTGTGACCCATACCGCTCTCAATGTAATAGAAAGGTCCTCCGAGAACGTGTCCATCCTCGTCAATCTTTCTGTACTTTACAGCAAGCAGTCCCTCTGAATACTTTGTTGCCATTCCAAAAAGCGCTGCGATCCACATCCAGAAAAGTGCTCCGGGACCACCGGCAAGGATACCTATAGCTGTTGCTACTCCTACGATATTACCTGTACCGATAGTTGCTGAAAGTGCTGTACATAACGCGCCAAAGCTCGTCACCTCTCCTGTACCGTCTTCCTCATTCTTAATCATGAATCTCAGTGCCTTTGGCAGATGAACTATCTGAAGGAACTTAAGTCTGATCGTCAGATAGATTCCGCAGACGATGATGAGTATTATGAGTGGCAAGCCCCAGACAATATCATCAACTTTGCCTAAAAAGTTTGTGAATGCGTCCATGTTACTCCTCCTATTTTTTATTTATAATTCACAAGTGTAAATTATAGCATAAAAATTCTTAAATAAAAACGAAAAAACACGCATTTTCAAGATTTTTCTTGGTTTTTTGCATGTTTTTTCGAATATTTATTTATTATATTACGAAATCTCGTCCATCTATATTCTTTACCGTCTCTTTGCCATATGTGGTTTGTCATTACTTCTTATAAGCATCCACACAAGCGAACTGACAAGAAGGAGTATTGGATAAAACAAATTTGGGATTATCTGGAATGCTGATATCTCATGTCCCAGCTCCGACACCGCTGATATTGCAACCAGCATCTGGGCACCGTAAGGAATGATTCCCTGGAATATGCATGAAAATGTATCAAGCAGCGACGCTGATCTCTTCGGGGATATACCATAATCCTCTGCCATCTCCTTTGCTATCGGATTTGCCATGACTATTGCGACCGTATTGTTGGCTGTGGCTATGTCCATGGCTCCAACCAGAAGTCCGATTCCGAGCTGACCTCCCTTGTCACCCTTGAACACCTTCTTTATAGCCGAAAGCAGCGCCTCAAATCCGCCATACTCTCTGATGAGTGAACACATGGCAGCCACAAGTACAGCTACCATACTCGTCTCGAACATTCCCGCTGCACCGCTTCCCATATTCGTCAGGAGATCCACTGCTGCCGTCTGCCCTGTGGCAAGCATGATGATGGAGCCTGACACGATTCCAACTATCAGGACTACAAACACATTAAATCCCACTATTCCTCCTATGAGTACCAGAACATAAGGTATGATCTGTATCATATTATAATCATGTTGTACTACTCCGCCTATCTCAGTATTGAATGACTTAACCAAGATTACTATGAGCGTCACAATCGCTGCAGGAAATGCTATCCAGAAGTTTGCCCTGAACTTATCTTTCATGGCACACCCCTGACCATTACATGCTGCTATGGTCGTATCCGATATGAACGACAGGTTATCTCCGAACATCGCACCGCCCATGATGGACGCCACACAGAGCGGCAGATTAAATCCTGACGCATCGGCAACTGCAACTCCTATAGGCGTCAGAAGTGTTATTGTTCCAACAGACGTTCCCATAGCTGTTGAGACAAAGCACGCTACAACGAACAGAACTGCCACGGAAAATCTCGCCGGAATGATACTCAGCATAAAGTATGCCACACTCTCGGCACTGCTCCGCCCACAAATATTCCCGCCGTCAGGAATATGAGCAGCATGGTTATAATATTTTTGTCTGTAAGTCCATTTGCCATGATCTGAAGTTTCTCATCAAAACTTACCTTTCTGTTCTGCAGACATGCCACAAATATCGCCACCATAAAGGCGACCACTATTGGAATATTGTAAAATCCCATCGGGATCTTCAGCACGTACTCAAACAGTATTCCAAGTCCCAGATACAGGACAAGAAAGACGTATATCGGTATCAGTGCCGCACCATTTGACTTCTTCATAATTCTCCCTCTTCTTTCAATATTTTACCTAAATCGTATATCTTTTAATTGAACCTTTCTTCTGCCATGGTATACAAGATACACCGCGTGGACTCCCTCTGGAAAATTCACTTTGTTCTCGCACCATCTCCACTCTGTCTCTGAGATATCTTCAGATACAGGTATATCTATTCTTCCAATACTCTCACCGTCTTCTGTCACGCATATGTCAAAGTATCCTTCTACATTCTCTGCCAGGTCGTTTGCATCCTTGATCTGCTCCTGATTCTCGCATCTCTCGTCTACCCTGACAGGGCCCTCGTACACCACCTTGTTGTCATCCGTCTCATATCTGACATTCACGCCAAATGTACTGCTGCCCTCAAGCGCAAAATACTTATACCCTATGAGTGTTCCATCCTCTATCTCCGCAATAAATCTATCCTCACCCTTGTTCGTCACATTAGGGAATTCTGTCGTGTATATACTGTTGGAGCCGTGTGGCATATGTCCATTTGTCAGGTTGCATGCTATCACCGCCGGATACGTGCCATTTGCCACAAGCGGGCCATCGTTCAGACCGCAGCTCGTAACCTCCACCTGGTCTATGTGTCCATCCGCAGCTATATATATCTTCTCGGCACAGGCCTGTCTGCTGTAGTCCGACTTATGTGTGAGCCTGTGATAGAACACGTACCACTGACCATCTATGCACTCTATGCTTCCGTGCGTGGTCCCGGTCATATTCAGCTTGTTCTCGAAACTTCTTCCCTTATATCCCACATCGCCATTTGACACTATTGTTCCGCCAAATGTAAATCCGTGATCCGGATAATCGCTCACAGCATAGCACAGCTCATGGTTCTGCCATGACGAATAAACAAAGTAGTATTTGTCTCCCACCTTTCTCATGGATGAACCCTCGAAAAATGGATGCTTCTCAAATGATGTTCCCTTCACGGCATAAGGTATGATGTGCCTCGGTTCTTCCTTAACCGTTAGCATATCGTCCTCAAGCACCACCATGATCGGTCCCATGATGCTGTCCTTGTAGCCAAGTATCTCCTCCTTTGTTCTTCCAAACATAGATACCTCATCATCCAGCCTGCCATTTGTCAGAAAATCAGGCTCTTCCTCGTATCCGTACTGGGTTCCGTAGAATATCCTAATGGTTCCGTCATCATTCATGGCTGCCGGATCAAAGCAAATGTACTTCTTCATCACAGTGCCGTCCTTGTAATGCACATGGCCAAGATATTCGTATTTGCCCGCCGGTGTATCACACACAGCTACACTGATCGGACCTGTATATCCGCCGTAACCGTAGTCACCGCCCATACAGTAATACAGATAATATCTGCCATCATTCCCCCTCACAACATCTGGCGCGTACATATACTTCAGCTCCGGGTATGCCGGATCCTGGCTCGCCCTGTATGTAATGCCCTCGCATCGCCAGCTTGTCAGATCTTTTACCGGCGCGGAGTACACCACATAATCCTGCATACAGAACGTATAACCGCCCTCCTTATCGTGAGATCCATAATGATAAACCCTGTCGCCCCATACATGCGGCTCGCCGTCAGGTATGTACTCATTCAACGGCAAAAAAGGGTTGTAAACCTGCCTGTTCATATATCTTCTCCTTCTTGTATCAATTTTTTCTGTTCCCCTAAAACAATAAATCCCCAACATGATCCGCGTCATCTACAGACATGTTGGGTTCTCATATTTACAAGTATATTTAATAAAACTTTTTTAGTCAACAAGCACTTATAAAAAAGGATGCATCTGCTCGCAGAGTTTCTTCTCAAGCTCTATGAGTCTCTTCGTCTTATCCTTCGCCCTGTCATCCGCCGCCTTATATTCGTTTAGATATTTATTCAGCGACTTCACACCCATATTGCAGCCATCCGTCATAAGCTCCGCTATGGTATTGTCCGACTCATCCACTATGAGTTTCACATTTGTCTTGATCCAGGACATGCTCTTTGCTATCGGATTGGGATCCTTGCCATCGTCATGGTACTCATCCAGTAGTTTCTGTATCTCCTGTTTTATTGCGTTGTGCTCCTCCTTACATTCTATAAGTATCTTCTTCATCTTCGCCGCATGCACATACCCAAGCACCTCATCAATAGACAAAACGCCCATCTTGATCCCGGCATCACATTCCCTGAGCAGCTTTATTGTGTCTGGTGATATCATCCCATATACCTCCTTAGCCTGTATATGAGTATGTTACCCGGTGTTTGAAAATTATATACTCTGCTAAACAATCCTTTTTGGAAAGTTTCCTCATATGTATAGACAAAGGTTGACACCCCACCCGATAATCTTTATACTGTTATTACAAATGTAGTATTAAAGGAGTATAATCTATGAAACACATTCCCCAGATTTCCGAAGCTGAATATGAAGTTATGAAGGTTATATGGAAATATGCCCCTATAAGCACAAATGACATTACTGACAAACTGTTGCAGACCACTTCATGGAATCCTAGGACTATCCAGACTCTCATCAAAAGACTTTCTGATAAGTCTGCCATCTCCTATGAGAAAAAGGGCCGCATGTTCGTCTACTCCCCTGTCATCAGTCAGGAGGAATATCGAAAACATGAAAGCTCATCTTTTCTAAAGAAATTTTTCAATGGACACATATCCGACATGGTTTCTGCGTTTGTGGATAGTGATGAGCTTAGTGCTGATGATATAAAGGAACTTCAAGACATATTAAATGTAAAAGGCACCGGGAGGAAATAAGGCTTGACTGAATTTTTCACACATTTTTTTATCAGCAATATATCCATAAGTTTCGCTCTGCTGCTAATGATATTTGTTCGATTTATGTTCAGAAAACAGCTAACATGTAACGGCAGATACAACACCATATATATTGTGCTGTTTCTTCTCGTAATTCCATTTATCCCTGTAAATAATTCATTTATATTCCAGGCCATAGGTTTCATACGATCATTATTTAACAGAAGTACTTCTGCCGCAAATACAGTTACTCCTGTGCCTATCAATACCAGCCCTTCATCAAATGGGAACTGGATGAACGACTTTGCTATATCTGTAAACAGTACATCTACAATATATCCAAAGCTCCTTTTTATTATCTGGCTTGCCGGAGTTTACATATTTTCCATCCGTTTAATAGTGTCAGGCATATCACTATACAAGCTGAAAAAATCTGCTGTTCCAGTCACCGACGATACTGTCATATTGAATATATATTCGGAATGCCTTGAGCTCTGCAATGTGCGCAGATACAAACCGAAATTATATTCCTCCTCTGCTTTATCTGGAGCGGTCATTGTAGGTGTATTCCGCCCTGTTATATATATTCCACGGCAAATCAACGACTGCATATCCGATTACACAATAACCGACCTGAGACATATTTTGTTACATGAACTACAACATTTTAAACGCAGAGACAATGCCGTGAATATGTTTATCTGTATATTCTGCATACTGTATTGGTTCAATCCTGTTGTTATATACACATTACATACAGCAAGACATGACAGAGAAAAAGCATGTGACAATGATGTATTGCAGAGCCTCGGTCAAAACTATGCCGCGAAGTATGGGCAGACCATCCTCCGTGCGGCTGCAAGCAGATTCAGTAGTTCATCATCGCTATCATTCAAGAGCAAAAGCAGGAAAAAATTTCTTAAAACAAGACTTCAGCTTATTGTTGATTTCAAACCTGTCACCAAGAGAGAAAAACGAAAATGTATATATGCATTTTTCATTATCATATTGCTGATGACTGTATGTGCGCCATTATCTGTATATGCTCTGGATGATACACAATACAAGGATTTTGCCCCGGTGAATCTGGAATCCTTGGATCTATCCAGCTACTTTTCTGACTACAACGGCTGTTTTGCTCTGTACGACAAGGGAAATGATAAATGGTATATCTATAACCAGGACAAAGCCCTATGCCGCACTTCACCGGATTCTACATATAAAATATATGACGCAGTGATGGCTCTTGAACATGGCATCATAACTTCCGACAACTCATTTATGCGCTGGGATGGGAGCTCTTACCCTTTTGATGCCTGGAACACAGACCAGACACTTCGATCTGCCATGACCGGATCTGTAAACTGGTATTTTGACAATCTGGATGCAGCTATGGACCACACAGATGCGAAAAATTTTCTCGGTCTTATTGAATATGGAAATCAGAATATCAATTCAGCTCAGAACTGTTACTGGCTGGAATCCTCTCTGACTATATCCCCAGTAGAGCAGGTAGAACTGCTATGTCACCTGAAAAATAATGATTGGAAGCTGTCTAAGACAAATGTGGATACAGTCATAGGGTCCATGTTTATTGCAAACTCAGATGGAAAAAGTCTGTATGGCAAGACAGGTACCGGCAGAGTTGATGATATAAATATAAACGGCTGGTTCGTCGGATTCATTACATCTAATGATAATGATTACTTTTTCGCCACGAATATATCACTTTCTGAAAATGACAATCAGTTTTTATCAGCGGACGGACTTTCCGCATCGAAGATCTCTCTGTCAATACTGCGTGATCTAGGAATATATGCCTATGGATATCAGTCAGAATAAACCGGTATGTCACATTCCATCTTCTCTATATGATTTGACATATATTTGAAAGTACCATCATCTTCCGGTTTTACTGTAAGTGTATTTCTAAATGCAATGTCCGATCCCTTGTCAGCCCACACCGCATCAACAATAAGCGAAACAGTTCCATCATCGTTGTAGGTATAGTCCACAACCTCTCCGAATGGTGGGTACTGTTTTCCAAGGATGACATGGTATCTGTACGAATCTTTTTCTGGATTGTAATCACATTTATCCCTCAGCTCCGTCACAGTGACAGGGAACATTGACAACATAACAGACTCATATTTGTCTGCATCTATCCATCCACCATCAGGTTTCAGATTTTCACCAGTGTACAGTCTGTATATATCATCAAACATACACGGCACAAGTATATCTGATGCATTTGACTCATCCCAATCGATAACAAGCATATTGTAATTCACATAACTAAGCCCATACACATATTTTCTTGTCAATTTCCTGCATTCATCCGTCAACGGACTGACTCTGAAATACTCCTTCAGCCCACCATGGGCTATTATATTTGAGTATGTATATATAAAGTAGCCTTTTTCTGTGAGTTTCATATCTTTTAAATCCCGTATGCCAGTCGCTATAAACTTCCAGTCATGATTCTCGAATTTTGCTGTGTTGAAAATCATCTGTATCCGGCTGTCATCATACACAAATGTCATCTCCGTCACGCTTGCATCCCTGTTTACCCTATATACGCAAATGTAATCTCGCTCTCCACCATCTGTATAATTTCTATAAAAAGACTGAAATAGCTGATAATTATACATATTGGTATCATCAGCAAAACATATCAGTCCACTGCTTCCTAAGATATCTACTACATCATATATTAAATCACTATTATTCGAAATATCTTCATCCTCATACAACTTTCTTATGGCATCTGACTGCAATATTCCTATTATATTTACTTTAACATTCTCCATTTCGTCATCGGATAACAGACTATCATCAATAACATTTCCATTCTGATTTATTGTGATGGTCTTATCTCCGTAGTGCTCCTGCCACTCTTTATCAGAAAGCCTGTCTCTGTACCAATATATCCCCTCTTTGCCCATCGTCAGAACATCATTTGACACATACTCAAATCCATCATTTTCTTTCTCCTTTATTGTAACTTTATGTGTAAATAATCTTCCACTCTCATCCTTCTCCGAAACAGCATTTACTATGAGGGTTATTGTTCCGTCAGCATTATACTCAGCATCCACTACCTCTGGAAATGGAACCAATGGTGTTACACTGTGATCAAACATCCCCCTCGTTCTGTACTGATACATTTGTCTGGACACATCATATACATTGACATGCTGAAGTACATCTGTAGACACAGGCAAATACTCCTGAAACACCTTCTCGTATAACTTCCCTTCTATCATATATGTAACCCCCTCGTCCGAATAGGGACTAGACATACCATATTTCATTTTGTAAAGTGCTTCATAGATATCGTAATAATTTATTTTGTTCATATCTGATTCATCCCAATTTGTGGTAAATAAATTATTCGAATCATATCCAATCGTCTTGATATACTTTCTGTTAAGTACCCTTAACTTCTCATCCAGAGGCTCAACTCGTAATGCCGTATACGCAGAATCTCCGTCATATCCTCCCATTCTGTACCTCTCAAAAAATAGATATCCGTCTGTGTATTTCCATGTATAGGCCTTATAGTTTTCTTCATTTTTCTCAACAAAACAGTTATTCTCCCACACATAGAATCGCCTGGTTATCATAACATTGTTACCGCCTGATTTAAAATCAAACCTTACAAAGGACTTATCATACATGACCTGCAGTATTGTACATCCCGCATCTCTGTTTTCAGCCACCTCTGATAAAAACATCTCCGCATTCTCTGCATTTGCCATATTGATCTGATTCTCCACATCCACAGCTATGTACCCCTTACTTCCCATCGATTCTATTACGATCCTAGTCTGATTCAGTTTTTCTTCCTCGGTCTTGCATTTCTTATCCTGACAGGATGAATATATATCGTCCAAATCTGCAATAAACTGATTTTCATCAGATATACTAAAATCAATAACTGTCCGCTCTGCGTCTGTCACTGCATTTTTATTGGAACAACTGCATAACAATATGGCTACGCCAACGAAAAGTAGCATACAATATAACTTCTTGTATATATTACACACGTAGTATTTCAAGATAAAAAAATATAAGTTCATCATATTAAAACTCCTTTATAATAAATATTACATTTGTAATATTTAT
>OHZG01000658.1_pt1 | contig 12559 bp, 9 predicted proteins | sample 1580431 | NCBI WGS metagenome assembly OHZG01 (sample SAMEA3882527, study PRJEB24775) | human gut metagenome | biome: human-associated habitat; feature: intestine environment; material: feces | place: Netherlands | collected 2009/2010 | reverse complement strand
GTCTGCTTGACGAATGGAAGAAAAACCACCCCGAAGCGGAACCGGACGATGAACCGAATGACAACTTTCCGGATGATACTCCGAAACCAGCTTCAAAGAAGAAACCCCAAGACAAAGAGGAAAACAAGGACGAAGAGCCTGCATGGTTCAAAGCTTACAGAGAACAACAGGATGCCCGATTTGCTGCATTGGAGGGAGAGAAGACCAGCTCCTTGCGCAAAAGCAAACTTGAAAGTCTCTTGAAAGATACAGGCACATTCGGCAACCGCACATTAAAAAGCTTCTCTAAAATGAATTTTGAGAATGACGAGGAGTTCGAACAGTTTCTATCTGAAGTCGAAGAGGATTTAAAGGCTTACAACCAGGAACGTGCCGATGCCGGCCTCTCCACATTGGGAACGCCGCCTGCGGCAGGAACAGGAAAGCCTGATAAAGAAATTGAATTATTAACGGATGCAGAAATTGACAGTATTGTCAATAACTTCTAACCGCATCAAAAAAAGTAAAGGACAATGCCAGGAACAGTAAATTTGTCAAACGAGCTTGAATCGTTTGAGACCAGAATGGATTCAGTGGTTATCCGTCGCAAAGGTGGAAGAATTATCGGTGGCCGCTCTCTGAACATGGAAGGCTTCAATGAAAAATATGTAAAAGCCGGACATATTATCATCCACAGTACAAATGATGAATATGACTACAAGCCCATGCCCGTGTCAGATAATGCGTATTCCTCACTTCCTGAGAATTACGAATATGCTGGAATATGGGTGCGCACGACACCTGCAAGTGATGCAAGAGGAGCCATCCAATATGACGGAGAGATCAACGACAAGGCCCTGCCCTACCCTATTGACAGTATCAAAGCTGCCTTGAAGACCGCACTGCCTTCATTATATTTCATGCACGATTAAAAATAAAGGAGGAAAAATAAAATGATTGCATCACAATTTGCAGATTTATCCAAGCGTATTTTCCCGAAGTTACAGAATATCGTGGAAAAAGAGAGAGGCGAGCGCAATGGTGCAAAAAAACGCACTTACTTGCATAAGACCATGTTACGTAAAGTATATTCCGCTGACCAGAAATGGACCAGCGCATCTATCGATACCACATACGTAAGAGCGGACACCGTTTCCATGAACTCTCCGCTTCCCATCAAGAAGCGTGATTCACTGGCCCATGCCAGCGGCACACTGCCCAAACAGGGTATCTCCCGTGTAATGGAAGAATCCGACATCAATACCATCAACATCATGAAGGCCCAGGGTGCAAAATGGACACAAATAGCATCCAAACTGACGGAAGACCCTTTGTTCTGCTCCATCGGGCTGGACGAATCCAATGAGGCGAATTTTCTGACAGCCTTATGCGAGGGGGTTGTAGCGGTTGAGGATCTGACCAATGTCGGAACAGCACTGCGTGTCAATTTCGGTTACCTGCCGAAAAACGGATTTGGTGTGACCACTCCCGGCGAGATAACCTTGGATGACATAGAACGTGTGCTCGCCGCAGCTGACGGAGACGGCAATTCCATATCAGTCATCTGTATCGCCCTGTCAACCTACAAAAAACTGCGCCAGACACAAGGAGCCAAAGAACTCGCCGCCACATACAGAGGGCAGATTTTCGACAGTGATACCTCGCTGCCCACTCCTACCTCATCATTGTTTGACGAGGCTTTCGCCGACCAATATAACGGTGTCAGATTCCTGAAGATTGACCGTTCGATCATTTATGAGAAAAACGGTGTACGCAAGGCTTACAAACCGTGGAACGCAAACCGCTTGGTTTATCTGACTACCGAAAATGTCGGCAGTTTGGTCTGGGGGACATTAGCAGAAAAGACAAGCCCGGTGGAAGGAGTGGTTTATACCACAGTTGATGAGATGAAACTTATCAGCCGTTTCAGAACCGCTAACCCTTTGGTGGAAACTACCGCTGGACAGATGCTTGCGCTTACCGTGATTGAAGGAGTAGACCAGATTTATTATCAGGATATCACCGATGCACAAACTGTTGACGCAGAAAAGGAGGCCCAAGATTCAACAGATGTGAAAGTCACCATCTGGGGACATACCTACAAAAAAACGGAGTTCGTTCAGGAGCTTAACAAGATAACCGGTGGCAAGCTGACTGCGAAATCTGCCGATGAAAAGATCATCGCCCGTGTCAACGAACTGAACGATGAAGATGAAGCCACTTTAAAAGCCACAGTGGAATCACACAAGTCTGAATAATGTATGAAAACTGTCCTGCAAGCATTGAAAGATGAAGTCCACTACAAATTAAGTAGTGGCTTCTTTGAAAACCGTTTGCTTGAAAGAAGTCTGGACGGAAATGAAATATGCACCATCGACATTCTTAAAAGCAAACCGTTCAAAGGTGCTGTGGCCGACTGTCTCATGAGCCTGATTCAGATGCCCAACTTTACAGAAGGAGATGTTTCCTTAAGTCTATCTGACAAGGATAATATACTGACGTTAGCCAACGGCATCTATAATTCAATAGGCGAAACAGAAAAAAACATTGGTGAACCGATAGTCTATATAGGAAAATAATCATGATACTTGATGATAGACCACATAAGCTGCAATATCTTATTACCACTCCCGGTTACGAAGACAAGAACGGCGATTACCACCAGGGTGAAAGCCGATGGGAAGGTGATATCCCATGCCGGAATGTTCCGGCCGGAAAAGCTGAACAAAAGCAATTTGAGGACGGAGCAGTCCGTACCTATTCAGCCACGATACGTCTTGATGCTGAATGCCGGGAATTTACTGTTGGAGATCATGTGAAGTTATTCCTGTCAGGAGATATCGTTAGAGAATGTGAGGTCAAAGGGTTTCATCGTTATCAACTATATGCGAAACTATGGGTATAAAAATGACGACACCTGCAAGTCGGATAGACACCCTTATCAATAAGGAAAAAGAACGTGTTGAAATGTTAACTGTCCGCGCCCTCTCCTACCTTGGAGAATTGTGTGTGATCGAAGCAAGGAACAGACCGCAGGAGATAAGCTGGTATGACCGGTCAGGAAACTTACGCAGTTCGATTGGCTATGCCATTATCCACAACGGAAAAATACTTGAATACTCAGATTTCACACAAGTACGACAAGGTAATGAGGGAGTCAGGAAAGGCAAGGCACTTATTGAGGAATTGTCTAAAAAATTCGCGAATGGCTACGCACTTGTTGTAGTAGCCGGAATGAACTATGCTGAATTTGTGGAAGCAATGGAAAATAAGAATGTACTTGCATCCGCCGAACTGTTTGCAAGAAAGGAACTACCGGGAATGATGAGTAAACTGAAAAAGCAACTTGCATCATGATGAAGTCTGATATTGAAATCAAAGATGATATTTACAAACACATCAAAGGTTCCCTTTTGGAAAAAGTCGTGAACGGAAAACTTTGCAAGGCATCAAAAAGACCATCCAACTCTGACAGGGAGGATATAGTCATATCAATCCTTGAAAATGGAAGCGGACAGATACAGGAAGCTTTCGTGAATGTGAACATTTATGTAAAGGACAATATCCGTAATGGCGAGGCGGAAATGAATGATGCACGCTGTAGAGAACTTTGCAAAGTCGCTATCCAAGTATTGGAAACAGGGCATGGAGAAAGCTACCGCTTCACGCTGAATAAACAAAGGGTGCTTGAAGTGAACGGAAAGAACGAGCACTTCATTAACAATAAACTATTATATTCATTCAATAACGAATAAGATCATGGAATTATCTTGGGGAAAATGTACTATCAAAATTGGAAAGCTGCAAAGCAGCGGAGAAGCTCCTTCATCTTGGATTGATATACCGACACCTGTCGAGAACTCTACAAAATTGACACCTACAAAAGGTGCGAAGAAAGAGGCCAAGATTGAAGGTGGAGAAAACGAGGCTGTCAAGTATGCGGCAAACACCTATACGTTTGAGTTTGAAATCCGGGCTGGCAAAGGCCGTAGAAAACCGGTGGAAGATACAGATGGTGTGATTACAGGTGAATACGCTGTCAAGCTCCAGCCTGAAGACAAAACTGTTGAAGGTATCATAATCGACAGAAGCGTGTTGTCCTTGGAGGATACATACGACACAGATAATGGCACCAAGTGGAAATATACCGCTGACGTATTGAAACCTAAGACCGGCAATCAGGTAAAATTCGAAGTCGTAAATTTTAATGGTGCCGGCAGCCTTCGAGTGATCATCACAGATGATGGCGGAGCCGGCATGTGGAAATTATCTACAGAAACGGACTGGCATCATAGCGGTACTTCAATTACCACAAAAGCCGGTCTTGTGACAATCATATATAAAGATATCGAAGGAAAAACACTGCCTACACAGACATCCGCTACTGTTAAAGATGGGGAAACAGTTGAAGTAAACGCGGTGTACACTTCTGCCGGATGATAATTTTCCATTCAGAGAACAGGCAAACGGAAAGACGTCCTTTACAGGTTGGAGGATAAACCTGCATCAAATTTATGATTTATGAATGACAAAGAGCGAAATATTGAGATGGATGTGGCCGACGCCATCATGGAAAGACCTGCCGGCTTTACCGTTGGCAAGCGGTCTTTCTTTATCCATCCCGTCACACTCGGCAAAATGTATCTTTTGGCCAGATTATTTGATTCCCTCGAAATAAGCAAACAGGTTGTTTCCACCAATCCTTATATGGAAGCCATAAGGATCTGCAAAACGAAACGTGATATTGTCTGCCGCATACTCTCCTACTCCACGTTCAACCGGAAGAACGATTTGTTCGACAATAGCAAGGTGGATAAGCGTACAAAATTGTTTTCCCGAACACTCTCTGAGGAGGAACTTGCTACCATACTGGTTCTCATTCTTACAAGTGATAATATGGATACCTTCCTGCGGCATTTCGGAATAGACAAAGAAAATACGGAAAGAAAACGGATAGCCAAAGTAAAAAAGAACAATAGCAGTATCTCATTCGGAGGCAACAGCACCTACGGAACAATGATAGACTTTGCCTGCCAAAGATACGGATGGACTTTTGATTATGTGGTATGGGGCATCAGCTATATCAATCTAAGGATGTTAATGGCTGATGCCATCACGACTGTATATCTGTCCTCTGACGAAATGAAACAACTCGGAATATCTGGTTCAGAAGAAATAATCGATGCCGGGAATCCAAAGAACAGGGAACGTATCAAAGCCCTGCTTGAGGAATGAATCGGAAAAACAGAACAATATTTTCATAATCAGTCAAAAAAATTACGGGGTCTATAATTTTATAACAAGAAAAATAGAACAAATGTCATGTCAATGCACATGATACCCATCAAATCGAAAAGACTATGGCTGGATTGCATTTTGATATAACTGGGGATAACTCCAACTTTTTACGCAAGCTAGAAGAAGCACGCAACGGAGTACGCAACACATCAAGACAAATTGAAGAAAGCGGGCTGAGTATTGAGAAGATATTTGGAAGACTGACCACGGCCGCAGCCACTTTCGGAATCAGTCTTGGAGCGCAGCAGCTCATCAGTGACATAGCTCGTGTACGCGGCGAGTTCCAGCAGCTTGAAGTGGCATTCCAGACAATGCTTGGAAACAAGGAACAGGCGGACACACTAATGTCCCAACTGGTACGTACCGCCGCCATCACTCCATTTAACCTTCAGGATGTAGCCAATGGTGCGAAACAACTGTTAGCCTATGGTACGGAGGCTAAAGATGTGAATGATACGCTTGTCCGGCTTGGGGATATCGCGGCAGGACTATCCATCCCTTTGAACGATCTGGTCTGGCTGTATGGTACCACCATGACACAAGGAAGGCTCTTCACACAGGACCTACGTCAGTTTATGGGACGTGGAATTCCATTGGCCGATGAACTTGCCAAACAATTCGGAGTAACCAAAGACAAGGTAGGCGAACTTGTGACAGCAGGAAAAGTAGGATTCCCCGAAGTGCAGAAGGCCATTGAATCCATGACCAATGAAGGCGGCAAATTCGGCGGTCTGATGGAAGCACAATCCAAAACCATTACCGGACAAATAAGCAATATCGAAGATGCAATTGACACCATGTTCAATAAAATCGGAAAGCAAAACGAGGGTGTCATCAACAAGACCTTGTCCGGCATGTCTTACCTGGTGGAGAACTATGAGAAGGTAGGTCGGTTATTGACCGGACTTGTTGCTACATACGGTTCATACAGGGTTGCAGTCATGACCGTAACAGCCATTCAGTCGCTTCAAACCTCCGGCATAGCTGCCCTGACTGTAGCGGAACGTGCCCACTACGGATGGCTGGTCTTGCAGACAACAGCACAAAAAGCGTTGAACGCTGTCATGCTTACTAATCCGTATGTGTTATTGGCAACGGCAGTTGTAGGGCTTGGAGCTGCCATGTGGGCATTATCCGACAGCACAACATCTGCTGAACGTGCTTTGGACTCGTACAACAAGAAAATAGAAAAACTAGACACGGACGAAGAAGATCGGAAACGTACTTTGGAAGGTCTTGTTAGCACCATTAATAGCGAGGTGGAAGCCGAGACCACTAAACTTAAAGCCTTAAAAGACATTGAGAAACTATATCCTGTACTTTTTAAGAAGTATGTCGATGAGAAAGGTCATATACATGACTTGACTGGGTTTTGGAAGGCATATAATGAAGAGGTTTCAAAATCCAGAACACAGTCAAAACAGGCTATAGTCGAATCTTTGGAACAACAAATAAAAAGTGCAGAATGGGCTTATAATCTGGCAAGGAAAGAGAACAACCGTTCCGAAATGAAGGTTCAGGCACAGCGTATCGAAGACCTGAAGAATGAATTGGTAAACGCAAGAAAAGATGTCTTGTCAGAAATCAATACCCAATTGGAAGTTGAGAACAGACAGGAAACACAAGAAACTACATATCAAGAGGATTTGGCAAATGCTAAAGTCGAATGGGAGAAAGCGAAAAAAGGGTATGAGGCCTTAATCAAAGATCAGACGGCTACATCGAAACAGGTGAAAGAAGCCAAAGATAAGATGGAGGCATCCGAAAAGACATACAAGGAGCTGGGTGGAGTAACCGGAAGCGCACTGACCAGACAGGAAAATCTAGCAAAAAAGCAAAAAGAAAATCAGGAAAAGCTAGACGGGCAACTTCTTTCACTTCACCGTCAGAACCAACAGGATGAAATCAACCTGATGGGAGAAGGCACGGAAAAGAAGTTGAAACAGATTGACCTTGATTATCAGAAACAGATTGATGCGATAAGAAAACAGGAGGAAGAATGGAGCAAAGCCGGTAACGGTAAGCTGACCGACAAGCAGGCACAGAAAATTTCAGAAGCTTATACCAATGCCGAAAGTATGAGAGATAAAGATATTTCCGATGTAACTGAAGGACAGCTGAAAGCCGAACAACAGGCTTTGAACGACTACTTGAAAGAATATGGCACGTTCCAGCAGCAGAAATTGGCTATCGCCCAAGAGTATGCGGAAAAAATAAGGAAAGCACAGGAAGAAAACGGTGTTAATAGTGCACAAGTAAAGTTACTGGAGAAACAACGTGATGTTGCCATACAGAACAAGGAAACAGAAGCCATAAAAGCCAATATAGATTGGGTTACTGTGTTCGGTGAGTTTGGTTCCATGTTTTCCGACATGATAAAGCCCGCCTTGGACGAAGCGAAAAAATATGTACGGACTGACAAGTTCAAGAACTCCGATCAGGCAAGCCAGAAATCATTGATTGACGCCATCAGCCAGATGGAAAAGTCTTTGGGTGGTACAAGTGGAGTCAACTTCAAGAAACTTGGAGAGGATGTAAAAGCCTATCAAATAGCAGAACAGAATCGTATCAGTGCCATAGGGATTGAAACAGCTGCTTTGGAAAGACTAAAGAAATCACAGGATGATTACACCAAAGCGCAGAAGGGCGGAACGGAAAGTGAGAAACAAGCCGCAGCAAACGCTCTTGAAACAGCACGGCAGAATGCTGACATTGCATCCGCCAATGTGAAGACACAGACTGATATCGCCAATCAGGCCCAGCGTAATGTGACTGATACCGCCACCAGACTGAAAGCAAGCATGGAAAATTTGTTGGGAGGCTTGCAGCAGATTTCATCCGGTGGATTGTATAACGCATATAGCGGAATTATCAAAACCGTGAACGGATTCAAGGATGTCATAGGAAAAACGTCAGAATCTCTTAAGGAGGTTCCCATTGTCGGATGGATTCTGTCCATCATTGACGTACTCAAAGACGGATTAAGTGATCTTGTCGGTGGTCTGCTTGATGCTGTTCTGAACGCTGTCAGTGGAATTATCGGTGATGTCTTGTCAGGGGATTTGTTTGTCACAATCGGCAAGTCATTGAGGAACGGCATAGGAAACATCCTGAACGCAATCTCATTCGGAGGCTTCAACTCCCTGTTTGGAATAGGTGGAAACGCCAAGGAAGTACAGGAAACGATAGACAGGCTGACGGACAGGAATGAAACTTTGCAAACGGCCATCGAGGATCTGACTGACGAGATGAAGGCAAGCAAGGGAATGAAATCGGTTGAATCTTACAGGGAAGCTGTAAAGTATCAGGAGGAAGTCAATAAAAACTATCTGCAAATAGCAAAGAAGCAAGCCGGATATCATAAGAGCCACGGCAGCTGGCAGCATTATCTGAAATGGACGGATGAAATGCTGGAACACGCAAGAAAAGCTACCGGCATGCAGGATTTCTCCGGCACCGATTCCTTGTGGAATCTGACCCCCGAACAGATGAAAGCTCTACGGTCGGACGTATGGTTATGGGATATCATGGAATCTTCCGGTAAGGGAGGTTACGGTGAGCGTGTTACCGACAAGCTGGATGATTATATAGAGCAGGCAGGAAAACTGGAAGAACTGACCGACAGTCTTTATGAGGGCCTGATCGGAATGTCATTCGATTCCATGTATGACAGTTTTATAAGCAGTCTGATGGATATGGAGAAGAGTGCGGAGGATTTTGCTGATGACATATCCAAATATTTCATGCAGGCGATGCTGTCAAATGCCATCGGTGAACAGTTTAGTGACAAACTGAGGACATGGTATGATAAATTCGGTGAAGCCATGAAGGATGATGGTACGCTTGATAATAATGAGCGTAAGGAGCTGATGGATGAATACATGGGTTATGTGGACGAAGCCATGAAGCTCCGTGACGAGCTTGCCGCAGCAACCGGATATGATAAGATTTCGCAAGAATCCTATTCTCAATCTTCTTCATCAAGAGGGTTCGGCACTGAAATGACGCATGAAGATGCAGGAGAGTTGAACGGTAGGTTTACAGCATTGCAGATTACAGGAGAAGAGATAAAGAATCAAAATATCATTCAATCTCAATCACTTAATCTACTGACAGTAAAAGCAGATGCTCTACTTTCCATAAATACGGAAACAAGAAATATTGCTGATGATACGCGGGATTTGATAGCGCAATCCTATCTTGAATTGGTACAGATTTCAGAAAATACAGGGGCAATCGTCAAACCTATTCAACAGATGCAAAGAGATATAGCAGAGGTTAAAAAGAATACAGCAAAATTATAGTTTATGAATGAATTATTAATTAATGGCGAAAACGCTTATACAACATGGGGCGTGAGAATGGGAGAGGGGTTTCTTGATGTTATTGGGGCATCCGCTCCCATGAAGGATTTTATTGAGAACAAAAGCCGACTTGAACATGGGAAACGGGTAATAATCAATAATCCTAAAGTCGATGAGAGGGAAATAACTCTTTCGTTCACTATCGAGGGTAATTCTCAGTCTGACTATCAAGCAAAGAAGAAAGCTTTCTTTGATGAGCTGTATAAAGGTGTGGTTGATATTCAAGTTCCGGCTAACAGTAATGAGATTTATCATCTGATTTATCTTGGGAAAAGCGTTGCTTACGCACAGAGTTTAAACCGAACTTTCGGAAAAATTTCAGCCAAGTTTAACGAGCCAAATCCGGCAAACAGAAGCTAATTCACGACATTGGTTTTATTGTCGTGTATGTGAGTGCTCAAAATTGGGCACTCTTTTTTTTATCCCCGAACTTTGAAGACATGGAACAAATCGACATCAAAGACATATCCGGTGCTATCCAGCTTACAACTTTGATCAATGAAGGCTGCAAGCGTAAGTTCACTCTGATGAAGGAGGACTACATCATGTTAAAGTTCTCCTTAGAGAATCCCATATATTTCAAACTTGGCTCATACGTGGAATGTAACTTCGGATTGTTCGAGGTGTGCGACTTGCAGAAGCCCGCATTCAACACCAATACCGCCGGCTACGATTACGAATTAAGACTTGATGCCTATTACTGGAAATGGAAAAACAAAATCTTCAAATATACCCCGGAGACGGCCGGACAGGAAGCGTCCTGGAACCTGACCGCTCCGCTTGACGTACAAGCCGGTATAGTCCTTAGAAATTTGAAAGCTCTTGGTTACACATACAAAGGACAGGATTTTGTTTTCTCCATTGATTCCACAGTCGAAAACAAGTCCCAGTTGATGAGTTACGATAACATCAACATCCTTGACGCTTGTTTTGAGATGGCAAAGAAATGGGATTGCGAATGTTGGGTGACTGAAAACATCATCCATTTCGGGCGTTGTGAGTCCGGTGACGCGGTGGATTTCGAGATCGGGAAAAACGTGCAGGAAATGTCACAGTCAGAATCCCAGTCCACCTATGCCACCCGTATCTACGCTTTTGGTTCCACCCGTAACATACCGGCAGACTACCGCCCCATTGACGAGACCGTGGTTGTGAACGGCGTGGTGCAGCGCAGGCTGATGCTTCCCGAAGGCACTCCTTACATTGACGCTTATCCTGATATGACTACCGAGGAAGCCGTCGAGCAGGTGGTTATCTTCGATGAAGTCTATCCTCGAAGAACAGGCATCATGTCGGATGTCACCACTATCGAAGTGACGGACAAGGTGGAGAATGAGGACGGCACAACCACCGAGGAAAAATGGAATGCCTACCGCTTTAGGGACACGGGTGTTAACTTTTCCGAGAAATATATCCTCCCCGGTCAGGAGCTGAGGATACGTTTCGCATCCGGGCTTCTCAACGGTTTGGAGTTTGCCGTGAAGTTCAATCCTGAGGGAAAGCCGGAGAAATTGGAGGATGGCGGATGGAACCCTGAGGCACAGCTTTGGGAGATAGTCAGGAATGAGGACTATGGCAGACCGCTTCCCGGTGATGTGCTCTTTCCCCAGGATGGAGATGAATATGTGCTTTCCGGCTGGGACAGTACGAAAATAACCGAGCTGGGGCTTGTGGGTGCCGCCGAGCAGGAGTTGAAGGAAAAGACTGAAAAGTACGCTGCCAAATCCAAGATAGACCCGAGTACCTATGGCTGCACGATGATGTCAAATGACGCATACCGTGAGGATGGCGTTCATAATTTCTATAGCATCGGTCAAAAGGTCAACCTTATCAACAAGGCTTATTTCGAGAACGGAAGACAGTCAAGGGTTATCGGATTTGAATTCAATCTTGATTTAGCTTATGATTCCCCTATATATACTGTCGGGGAAACCGCCGCCTATTCTCGTATCGGGGAGCTGGAGGAAAAGGTTGAGAGCCTTACCCTGAAGGGACAGACCTATACGGGCGGTGGTGGCAGCGGTGTGTATGTGATCGGAAGCCACGACTCCACCCCAGCAACAGACCATAACGTGTATTCCGCATTGCGCTCGCTGATCATGTTCATGCGCAAGGATACGGAGGAACGCACCGGTTTCCTATTATCCCTGTTGGGCGGAACCGTCATCAAGAAATACGCCAAGTTCGGTGATTTCGTTACCGGTGTTTCTGGAGGTTACATCGGTGAGGACGCCCGTGCCGAGCTGGAGGCTTTGGTCCTGCGCAGCTCTCTGAGTGTACCAGAACTTCGTTTCAACCGTCAGACCTATTTTGAAGGATATAATACTATAAGTCCCGGCGGAGGGCTGAAGATAAAAAGCTTTGTCGCCAATAGTGACGGCAGCTATACTGTCATCCCTGATCTGGAGGATGGTGTACCGCTGGGACAGAAGCCGGACGATATCCTCCTAGGCTTCTGGCATGACAAAAGCGTCACTACCGGTGACTTTATTGGTTTCCGGAAAATACAGTACCGTATCACTTCCGCAGATTACGACGAGAAGACATTCGTGATGGTTCCGCGTCCCGGATATGAGTTCGTTCCCCATAACGAGATGCGTCTCGGACAGACGGGGAACTTCACCGACAAGGAGCGTCAGACTTATATCATCATAGACGTGCGTGACGGTAACTGCTGCATCACCCTTGTTGACAATGCCAACACCTGGGACCCGGAGCCGGCACAGATGAAGAGCTGGTTCGGCAAGAAGAAGGGTATGACCATCAACGGGATCAACTGCGACAGGTTCTCGGCAGTATTGCAGGATATCATCATGACGGGATTGATTTTTCAAATTGATGAAATTACCGGTAGCACAGTCCGCGTTCCTATCGACTTCCCTAGCTGGGAGCCGGGCAGGAAGTATGCGTATTATTCC
>OHZG01000647.1_pt1 | contig 12712 bp, 10 predicted proteins | sample 1580431 | NCBI WGS metagenome assembly OHZG01 (sample SAMEA3882527, study PRJEB24775) | human gut metagenome | biome: human-associated habitat; feature: intestine environment; material: feces | place: Netherlands | collected 2009/2010 | reverse complement strand
ACAGACAGGCCGAAAAGCAGGACATAGAAAGTAAGCTTGGCTATAGGCATATCCTTCAGGGAAGAACGGTTTACGCCAACTATATAGATAGCATAAGACAAGGATGATAAAAAGACAAAAGTAATCCCGACCAGGCTGAGTGTCTGTCCTCCCGGACTTTTACAGAGCAAGGAAATTCCCACAAAGGCCAGCGCTATGGAAAACATAGTGACCGGCGATACTTTTTCCTTAAATACTACAGCCATAATAATAGCTACCAGTACCGGGTAGACAAACAGTATGGTGGATGCGATACCGGCATCCATGTAGTTATAACTCATAAAGAGAAACAGGGAAGAGAATGAGAACAGCAGTCCCATGATGCAAAGTGGCAGCACATCCGCTTTCTTAATGGCAAAAGATTGCTTTTGCATCTTCATCATGATACCTAGTACAACTATAGCCAGTGCATAGCGATAAAATAATACCGAGTCTACGCTCATTCCTGCACTATAAAGAGGAAGGGTGAACAGTGGGTTCATGCCGTAGCTGGCTGCTGCGATTGCCCCAAGGAGAAATCCTTTAGTCTTGTTGTTAGTCATCGTTTTTATTACACGCTTTAAAATCGGCGCGAAATTAGATATTTGTCAGCAATAAACAAAGGAAAAATGCTTTATTCTTTCACTCTGACATCTATTTATTTTAATTATACCTAATCAACAAATATAAAAGAATTTATATCACCTGTAGCAGCTGAAAAATTATATGAAATGATTGAACGGACACGGACAGAAAGGGAAATGCAGGTTTGTTCTTTCTGTCCGTGTTCCAACTATGGATCAGCTCAGTTTATGAATAACCAATCCCGAACGAAGTTTCGGTTCAAACCAAGTTGTTTTGGGCGGCATGATATTGCCGGTATCGGCAATATCCATTAATTGTTTCATAGAAACAGGGTAAAGGGCCAAAGCCACTTTCATTTCACCGCTGTCCACACGCTTCTTTAATTCCTCCAGGCCACGGATACCACCTACAAAGTCAATCCGTTTGTCGGAACGAAGATCCTTGATTCCCAATATTTCATCCAATATCAAGTTGGACGAGATGGTAACGTCCAGCACACCGATGGGATCATTATCGTTGTAAGTGCCCGGTTTGGCAGTAAGGCTATACCACTTGCCATCCAGATAGAGAGAGAAATTGTGAAGAGCCTGTGGTCTATAGACCTCAGTTCCTTTCTCTTCTACCACAAAATTCTTGCTGACAGCGGTCAGGAATTGTTCCGGAGACAGCCCGTTCAAGTCTTTTACAACACGGTTGTAATCAATAATAGTCAGCTGGTTGGCCGGGAAACATACAGCCATAAAGTAATTGTACTCCTCATTTCCCTGATGGTTTGCATTTTGCTGCGCTTTTTCGGCGCCTACCAGGGCTGCGGCAGCCGAGCGATGATGACCATCGGCAATATAAAGAGCCGGCATGGCTTCGAAAGCTTTTGTGATAGCTTTTATATCTTCTTCTTTGTCGATCACCCAGAATGAATGTCCGAAGCCGTCACCCGGAGCGATAAAATCATATTCCGGCCGTTGTGAAGTATATTTCTTAACGATAGCATCCAATTCCGCATTATCCGGGTAAGCAAAGAATACCGGTTCTATATTGGCATTATTTACGCGGACATGTTTCATGCGGTCTTCCTCCTTGTCACGACGGGTCAGTTCATGTTTTTTGATGACCCCGTTCATATAATCGGGAACATACGCTCCTACCACCAGTCCATATTGGGTCTTGCCATTCATGGTTTGTGCATATACATAATAATTTTCTTTTTCATCTTGCACCAACCAGCCCTTGTCCTGAAACATCTGGAAATTTTCGGCAGCCTTCTCATATACTTTAGGATCATGTTCGTCTGTTCCGGCAGGGAAATCAATTTCCGGTTTTATAATATGATAAAGTGACTTTTCATTACCTTTCGCTTCCTCGCGTGCTTCTTCAGAATTCAGTACGTCGTATGGACGTGAAGCTACTTGTTCTACCAATTCTTTCGGAGGGCGGATGCCTTTGAAGGGTTTTATTATTGCCATAAAATAAAGGTATTAGATTTTACTTGCAGGGGCGAATTGCATTCGACCGAAAACATAAGCTATATGCATCCGGTCGGATTCAATCCGCCCCTGCGGTTATTGGATTACTTATTTATTTACTCTGAATTTTTCACAACCATCTTTCAGGAAGCCTACTATTTGTCTGGCAGCAGCGATACCTGCGTTGATATTTGCTTCAGCCGTCTGGGCCCCCATCTTTTTCGGTGTAGCGAAATAACGGCCGGCAAATTTTTCCGAGAACTCTGCATGGGCAACCGGCATGATATCAGTAACATACTTTAAGTCGGTGCGTTCTTCCATCAGTTTGATTAATTCCGCTTCATTGATCACTTCCTTACGGGCAGTATTTACCAATACTCCTCCTTTAGGCATCTTGTTGACCAATTCATAGTTGATGGAATTTTTAGTTTCAGCCGTAGCAGGAATATGCAGGGACACTATATTACAAGCAGCATACAGTTCCTCAGCAGAAGAAACAGCTTTCACACCGTCTTTTTCGATCACTTCTTTCGGGCAGAAAGCGTCAAAAGCATAAATATCCATGCCAAAACCTTTAGCGATACGAGCCACATTGCGACCTACATTGCCGTATGCATGGATACCTAACTTCTTGCCCATCAGTTCAGTACCCGAAGTCCCGTTATAGAAATTGCGGACAGCCATCACCATCATGCCAAAAGCCAGTTCGGCTACTGCATTGGAGTTCTGTCCCGGAGTATTCATAACACACACATTGTGTGCCGTAGCAGCCGCCAAATCCACGTTATCATAACCTGCTCCTGCACGTACTACGATTTTCAGTTCTTTTGCCGCATCCAATACTTCGGCATCAATAATATCACTGCGGATAATGATTGCGTTAACGTCCTTTACAGCTTCCAGTAGTTTAGCTTTTTCACCATATTTTTCCAGCAATACCAGTTCATAACCTGCTGCTTCTATTTCTTTACGGATACCGTCTACTGCAACTTTTGCAAACGGCTTGTCTGTTGCTACTAATACTTTCATGGTCTTATTGTATTAAAAAGGTTCACCACAGATTCCATTTATTGTTCCTATCTGTGCAATTCGTATAATCTGTGGTGAACATAATTATTAATGAAGTTTCTCAAATTCCTGCATGCAGTCAATCAAAGCCTGAACGCTTTCCTTCGGCATAGCGTTGTAGCAAGATGCACGGAAACCGCCTACAGAACGGTGTCCCTTAATACCCACCATACCTTTTTCTGTGGCAAATTTCAAGAAATCGGCTTCCAGGTCTTTGTATTCGTCATTCATTACAAAGCAAATGTTCATATAAGAGCGGTCGGCTTTATCCGTTACTGTGCCACGGAACATTTTGTTACGGTCTATTTCAGCATACAGCATGTCTGCCTTCTCTTTAGCACGTTTCTGCATTTCTGCTACACCACCGTTGGCTTTTATCCAGCGTAAAGTCTGCAAAGCGGCATAAATAGGAAGTACAGGAGGTGTGTTGAACATAGAGCCGCCGTCAATGTGAGTCTGATAATTCAGCATAGTAGGAATATAGCGTGATACCTTGCCCACAGCATCGTTCTTTACAATAACGAAAGTGACACCGGCCGGAGCCAAATTCTTCTGCGCACCGCCATAGATACAAATATATTTAGAAACGTCGATAGGACGAGAGAAAATATCAGATGACATATCAGCAATCATAGGAACCGGAGAATCCAGATCTTCATGAAGTTCTGTTCCATAGATTGTGTTATTCGTTGTGACGTGGAAATAATCTGCATCGGCGGGAACCGTATAATCTTTGGGAATATAGGTATAGGTCGCTTCAGCGGAAGATGCCACTTCTACTACCTCGCCGAAAGCCTTGGCTTCTTTCATCGCTTTCTTGGCCCATACGCCTGTGTTCAGGTAAGCAGCTTTTTTTTCGAGGAAGTTGAAAGGTATCATACAGAATTCCAAGCTGGCTCCACCTCCCAAGAATAGTACCGAGTACCCTTCCGGGATATTCAACAGTTCCTTAAACAAAGCAACAGCTTCGTCTACTACAGGCTGAAAATCTTTAGCACGGTGACTGATTTCCATGATGGAAAGGCCTGACCCATTAAAATCAAGAACGGCTTGTGCTGTTTTCTCAATTACCTCGCGAGGCAAGATAGATGGTCCCGCATTGAAATTATGCTTTTTCATTTGACGTTTGTTTTGGTTATACAATTTGTTTATATCTTACATTGGGCGAAATTACACATTATTTTCAGTTTTCCAAAAAAATCGCTAATAAATTTACGAATTTCCGCATAATTTTCTTTCAAATTAGTTAAATCTGATTTTTTATGCTTTCATTTTGTAACTACATCCCTAGTAAACAATGATCTAAAGCATAAAAAAAATATCTTTTTGAATTATTCTTTAATCATTTTATTTCGAGAATTGACAAATTGTCATTATTTAGCTTCTTCAATAAGTGTTTTTATGCCCTTTATCTTCTCATTTCGTATTAAATTCAAAGTTTGTTTTATCTTTTTGCGAGATACGGCTGCAAAAGAATAGTGGTCTTTTACATCAATCCGTCCTATTTCGTCTTTATTAAGGTTTCCTTTTTTAAAGAGAAATCCCACAATATCTATCTTATTGATTTTATCTTTCTTGCCTTTTCCTATATATAATGTCACATATTCGGGTAAAGAAGGTTTGGGGGTGACTTCGGGTAAAATGAACTCCTCCGGCTCATCGGTTATATATGCGGGCACTGTTTCTTCGGCATGAAGGATAACATAAGAATTACCTTCGGCTTCCCAGCGGGCGGTACGTCCGTTGCGGTGAATGTATCCGTCTTCATTGGCAGGCAGATGATAATGTACTACATTCTCTATTTCGGGGATATCCAGTCCGCGAGCGGCCAGATCGGTAGAAATAAACACATGGCAACTTCCGTTGCGGAATTTATATAGGGAGCGTTCGCGGTCATCCTGTTCCATGCCGCCATGAAAAATGCCACATTGAAACTTCTGGGATTGAAGATACTTCCCTACCCGTTCCACACTTTCACGGTGATTACAGAAAACCAATGTCGATTGGCTTCCCAAGGTACAAAGCAATTTATATAAGGTTTCAAGTTTGTCTTTTTCCGGAGACAGTACCTTATATAAATGCAGACGGTGGGTAAGCTGCTCTTCCGGATTTAAAAAATTCAATTTAATGGTCTTGTCCAGCCCCGTAAACTGCGGAATCTCTTCCGCATCGGTAGCCGACAACAGAAAACGGCGTTGCAAGTTGGGCAACTGTCCTATGACAGTCGCCATCTCTTCCTGGAAGCCAAACTCCAGGCATTTGTCAAATTCATCGATTACCAGAGTTGTGACCGTATCTGCATCAAAATTCTGTTTGGAAAGATGATCATTCATACGGCCCGGAGTACCGATGATAACTGATGGCTGCACCCCTTTGATGGTACGGTGCTCTTCCATGGCCGGTCGTCCTCCATAACAACTTACAGCCTTGAAGGGTGTGTTCATGGATTTAAATACCTGGTCTATTTGTAAAGCCAGTTCCCGGGAAGGAACCAGCACTATAGCCTGTACGCCTGTTATACCAGGCTTCAAACTCTGCACCAAAGGCAACAGATAAGCTAACGTCTTGCCGGATCCCGTAGGAGACAATAATATTAGGTCTTTTCCCTCTTTCCAAGCATTGATGGACGCCTCTTGCATCGGGTTCAGCCGCTCAATTTTCAAATTGGCTAGTATGTTCTCTATCATATTCATTTTCGTTTTATACAAAAGTAAAGAAAAAGCCCGATAAAAGTTCACTTTTACCGGGCTTATTTTCATTATTAATAAAAGGAGATCCTGATATTATCCTCCGAAGTTGTCGTACATGATAGAAGAAGGCTCAACACCCAGACTATCCAGCATCTTAACGACTGCATTAGACATCGGGCCGGGGCCACACATGTAGTATTCAATATCTTCGGGAGCTTCATGATCCTTCAGATAAGTTTCATACATCACATTGTGAACGAAACCTGCGGTATACTTCACGCCTGCTGCATCGGCTGCGGGATCCGGACGGTCCAAAGCCAGATGGAAGTGGAAGTTCGGGAAGTCTTTTTCCAATTGTTGGAAATCTTGCAGATAGAATACTTCGTTCAATGCACGCGCACCATAGAAATAGTGAAGTTCACGGTCGGTAGTGTGCAGTGTCTTGGTCATGTGCATAATTTGCGCACGCAACGGAGCCATACCGGCACCACCACCTACCCAAATCATTTCCTTCTTAGAATCGAAGATCGGGTGGAAGTCTCCGTAAGGACCACTCATCGTTACCTTGTCACCCGGTTTCAGCGTGAAAATGTAAGATGAAGCGATACCCGGATTCACATCCATAAAGCCGGGACCCTGATCTTTCGGTTTGAACGGAGGAGTAGCGATACGCACTGTCAGCATGATACGGTCACCCTCGGCAGGATAGTTGGCCATAGAGTAAGCACGGATGGTTTCTTCCGTATTCTTACATTTCAAGCCGAACAGACCGAATTTTTCCCATGCGGGCAGATACTCCGGACCGATAAGGTCTTTATCGATATCCTTGTTGTAGTCCATTTCAAATTTAGGAATCTTAATCTGAGCGTATGAACCCGGAACGAAGTCCATGTGTTCACCTTTCGGCAAAGCCACAATAAACTCTTTGATGAAAGTGGCAACGTTCTTGTTGCTGATTACTTCGCATTCCCATTCCTTAACACCCAGTACAGATTCATCAATCTTGATGCCCAGGTCACCTTTTACTTTCACCTGGCAACCCAGACGCCAATGATCCTGTTGTTGTTTACGGCTGAAATGTCCCTTTTCAGAAGGAAGAATCTCACCGCCGCCTTCTACAACCTGGCATTTACATTGACCGCAAGAACCTTTACCACCACAAGCCGATGACAGGTAGATGCCATTGACAGACAGGGTGTTCAGCAAAGTTGAACCTTGTTCTACTTCCAGTTCTTTCTCTCCATTGATAGTTATCTTTACTTTGCCGCTCGGAGTAAGATACTGCTTAGCTACCAGCAAAATAACAACGAGCAGAAGGATAATTCCAAGGAATACTCCAATACTAGCTAATATTAAATTCATATCCATTGTCTTATTCCTTTCCTTTTAGATTTTCAAACCAGAGAAACACATAAATGCCATTGCCATCAAACCTACAGTGATGAAAGTGATACCCAGACCTTTCAAAGGAGCGGGAACATCAGAGTAAGCCATTTTTTCACGGATGGCAGCCAGACCGATAATAGCCAGTGCCCAACCGATACCTGAGCCCAAAGCGTAAGTAGTTGCCTCGCCAATGTTGATGAAATGACGTTGCTGCATAAACAATGAAGCACCCATGATGGCACAGTTTACAGCAATCAGCGGCAGGAAGATACCCAGTGAAGCATACAGCGAAGGGCTAAAACGCTCTACAATCATTTCCACCAACTGAACGATACCGGCAATAACGGCAATAAACAGGATAAAGCTCAAGAAGCTGAGGTCTACTCCATCAATCAGCGCATTAGGTGCCAGTACGTAATTTTCCAGCAAATAGTTCACCGGCAGAGTTACAATCAACACGAAAGTAACGGCTGCACCCAGACCTACGGCTGTCTTTACGTTCTTCGATACTGCCAGGTAAGAACACATCCCCAGGAAGTATGCGAAAATCATATTGTCCACAAAGATGGACTTTACAAACAAACTTAAATATTCCATATTCTTTTCGTTTTATAACGGGGATTAATTATTACTTTCCTGCAATTCTTTGTGTTTTGCACGTTGGTACCAAATGATACAAGCACAGATAATCAACGCCATAGGAGGCATCAACATCAAGCCGTTGTTCAGGTAGCCCAAGTCATAAACAGCCTGCGGGATAACCTGGAAGCCAAACAATGTACCGGCACCCAGCAGTTCACGGAAGAATGCCACGATAATCAGGATTTTGGCATAACCCAATCCGTTACCGATACCATCCAGGAATGATTCCCAAGGACCGTTCATCATAGCAAACGCTTCCAGACGTCCCATCAGGATACAGTTTGTAATAATCAAACCTACATATACAGAAAGCTGCACACTTACATCGTATGCGAACGCTTTCAAAATTTCACTAACGATAGTTACCAATGCGGCAACAACCACCAACTGAACGATGATACGGATACGGTTGGGAATGGTGTTACGCAACAAGGAGATAACGAAGTTCGAGAAGGCTGTAATAATGGTTACGGAAAGACCCATCACGATAGCCGGTTCCAGCTGAGCCGTTACAGCCAGTGCAGAACAGATACCGAGCACCTGTACGGTGACAGGGTTATTCAAACCCAGCGGAGTTAAAAGAACTTCTCTATTCTTTTTAGAAAATAATGCGCTCATATTCTATTTACCCTCCTCTTATTTATTAGTTAAAAATGAATTGTACATGCTCAGGCAATCCTTAATCATCGCATCTACACCCTTAGAAGTGATAGTACCACCTGAGATACCGTCTACCTGATAATCGGGTTTTGCCACCTTGCCGTGTTTTTCAACACCCAAAGCTACAGTACCGTTTTCCATTACATGTTTGCCCAAGAACTGATCCTGGAACTTAGTAGTGGTGATTTCTGCACCCAGACCCGGAGTTTCTCCTTGATGAGAGAAGTAAACGCCGTATACAGTGTCTTTGTCATCATTCAATGCGATGTATCCCCAGATAGGTCCCCAAAGACCGGCACCATAAATAGGCAACACATATTTGGTCTGACCATCCACGTCGCAAACGAATACATGAAGACGTCCGTTAGCGATTTCACCTTTATAAGAAGTCTGGAAAGCAGCATCGTTCTTTACCAAAGAACCGTCTGCCTGCATCAAATCGTCTTCTTTCACATATTTATCATATTCTGCATTCACATCTTTTACGTCATAAACGTTCAAAGCTGCCAGAATTTGTTTCTTTGTGTCCTGTTCTACATTCTGGTACTGTTTTTCTTTCAGAGAAGAAGACACGAATGCCAACAGGAATGCTACGATAACAACCATTATCGAAGCATAGATGATAGTATAACTATTACTATTAGTATTCATAATGTCCGATATTTTAGTTGTTAGTTGATTTTAATCTGTTTTCGCGGGCTGTGATGTTCTTCTGTACGATACAGTAGTCAATCAGCGGAGCGAAGATGTTCATCAGCAGGATGGCAAGCATCATACCTTCGGGATAACCCGGATTCAACACACGGATAACGATAGCCATCACACCGATCAGGAAGCCGTAGATGAACTTACCCTTTTCCGTACGTGCGGAAGTCACAGGGTCGGTAGCCATGAACACGGCGCCGAAGCAGAAACCGCCCAATACGATGTGTTCGTACCAAGGCAACTGAGCCATCATGTTATCTGTAGAGCCGAATACATTGAAGATCAATCCCATCACGATACCACCGGCAAAGACAGAGAACATGGTCTTCCAACTTGCCACGCCTGTCCACAACAGGATGATGGCACCCAGTGCGATAGCGATAACGCTGGTTTCACCGATAGAACCCGGGATCAAACCTACAACCATATCCCACATGGTAGCGGGAGTACCGTTCACATTAATCAGTTCGCTTGCACCCGGAGCGGCTGTAGCAGCCTGTCCCAACATCGTAGCGCCGGTAAAACCGTCCACTACCTGTCCGCCACCGATACCGAAAATGCTGTCAGTGCTTACCCAAACGGCATCACCGGACATTTTGGTAGGATAAGCGAAGAACAAGAAAGCACGGGTAATCAATGCAGGGTTGAAGATATTCATACCTGTACCGCCGAATACTTCCTTAGCGAAGATAACAGAGAATGCTGTAGCGACAGCCAGAATCCACAACGGACATTCCACAGGAACGATCATCGGGATCAACAGACCGGATACCAGGAAACCTTCCTGAATTTCTTCGTTCTTCCATTGTGCCACCACAAATTCGATTCCCAGACCGACTACGTATGATACGATAATCTTAGGCAGAACAGCCAGGAAACCATAAATGAACTTTTCAAAGAAACCTGCCTCCTGGCCTACAGCCAAGAAGTGCTGGTAACCTACGTTGTACATACCGAACAACAGGGCCGGTATCAACGCAATAACCACCATTGACATGATACGCTTGCTGTCAATCGCATCATGAATGTGAACTCCTGTTTTCGAAGTGCTGTTGGGTACGAACAAGAATGTTTCGAAACCGTCGAACACCGAACGAAACGCGTGGAGTTTGCCGCCCTCTTCAAAGTTTGGCTTTATCTTGTCGAGATAATTTCTTAACGCTTTCATTAACTTTTAATTCTTAGTTTTTAATTATTTAGCACATTTCCTTGCGAAGCATGTCCAAGCCCTGACGCACGATGCGTTGCAATTCCAATTTGGAAGAGTCAACGAATTCACATACAGCGAAGTCTTCGGGAGCCACTTCGTAAATACCAAGTGCTTCCATGCGGTCAATATCGCCGGCAATGATAGCTTTAATTAAATATTCGGGGAAAATGCTCATCGGGAATACTTTGTCATACTCGCCGGACATGATCATGTGGCGTTCGCCACCTTTGATACGGGCATCCAGTGTGTATTCCTTGTTACCGCACAACCAGCTGAAATAACTGCGGTTGGCACTGTACTGATCGGTACGCGGCATGATAAAGCCCAGGAATTCGTGCCGGTCATCCCCTTCGGGAATCACAGTAAGACTTGTAGCGTGCGCACCCAGGAATCCGTTTGGCTTCACCAAAGTTCCGGTCAGCACGTTACCGTTAATGTAGCGTAAGTTTTTACCTCCGTTCACACGTCCTGCAAAAATATCTGTCAGCAAGGCTCCTACTTTCAGCTTGCAATAAGCCGGTTTCTTCACTTCCGAACCGGTCAGGGCGATAGTACGGGTAAGGTCTACGCGACCTGTGTTGAACAGGCGTCCGATGAAGATCACTTCTTCCGCACGGAGCGTCCAAACAGTTTCGCCTTTGTTGATAGGACTGATGTGGTTAATCTGAACGCCTACGTTTCCGGCGGGGTTAGGACCGTCGAAGGCAGTTACAGTTACATTTTTGGCGTTGGTCAGTGCAGGGCTCTTCTGCTCTACGCTGATATTCAGATACGTCTTTGCCATCTTTGCCAGTGCGTCCAGACCAGTCTGGAAATCTTTTTCCTGGCCTTTCAGAACAAATTCGAAATCAGCAGCCAATGGGTTAGTGTCAAATGCAGAAACGAAGATGCCTTTCGGCTTGGCATTCGGATCAGCCACCACGATGTAGGGGCGCTGGATAATGAATGAAAAAAGTCCGGCTTCCAGCAGGGCGGCTTTTACCTGCTCGCCTGTCAGAGTCGAAACATCCTTCTTTCCAAACTCTTCGTAGTCTTGCTCCTTTGCAGCTGCAATGGAGATGCTTAAGACTTTACGACGTTCGCCTCTCTCCACGCTGGTAACGACACCGCTTACCGGAGATACGAACTTCACTTCGGGGTGGTTCTTGTCAACAAACAATGTTCCCCCGGCCGTCACATATTCCTGTTCCTTGACCACGACTTTAGGAGTCACGCCATGAAAATCATCGGGCACTATCGCATAGATGTCCGGCTGCTTCACGTCAAAGAACTCCTGAGCAGGTTTCCCTTTCAGGTTGATGTTCAAGCCTTTGTGTAATTTAATCACATTTGCCATATTGGGTTATAAAAAATGGTTTTTAAATTTGAGCGCAAAAGTACAGAAAAAAAATGTGAAAAAAGAAAGAAATGGTGCTTATTATGGAAAAAATTCTGTAATAATAGAAACCTTTCTGAATGTATGTGCAAACTCAGGCAGATGCTCACTTTTTTTTAGAACACAAATGACGCGAATGGCATAAATTTATCTTGATTTTTAATTTATGTCATTCGCGTCATTTGTGTTTCATTCCGGAAACACTTACAGTTTGACGGTCTTCACTTTGCCGGGAATGACGGTCAGGTGTACCGTACCGTTGTTTTCTATATCCACCTCCTGGTAGCGGGCTTCCACCATCACTTTCCCGTCCAGTGCCATCACCCCCCACCGGCAGGCGCTCTCTTCAAAAGCACAATAAACGCCCACAGGAGGAAGAATCTTTCTGTATTTGGGAGGAACGATGATACGTTCCCCCAGTTTCAAGCCCCATTTCATGCCCATACGGTACGGAAGGGCATCTCTTATCTCCTCCAGCCTCTTCCGCCTTTTCGCTTCCTCGTTCCTTCTCTTCTGCCGGTCCGTTTCCTCTGCCCGCTGTCCGGCTTCCTCTTTCAGCTTCTTTACAGCCGTGTCGAAGTCCTGCTCACCGGGTTCGGGAAGGTTAGCGGCAATGTACCGCTTCCTCTTTTCTTTTTCCATATGGTAATACCTTCCGGCCCCGTCCATCACCACGATGCTCCGGTCGGCCAGACGGCCGCAGCACCAATAAACTTCCTCGTCATCCCCTGCCAACAAGCAGGCGAACACATCAAACACCGTGGACCATACGGAATCCACCAGCTTGCAGGACTTCGGTACGCGATAATCCGGTATCTTCAAGTAATATTCATAAAAGCAGATGCTGTCTTTATGCAGCCCGTTCATGGAAGCGTATGCTTTTTTTGTACGGCTATGGAAAGTCTCCCCT
>OHZG01000636.1_pt1 | contig 12797 bp, 10 predicted proteins | sample 1580431 | NCBI WGS metagenome assembly OHZG01 (sample SAMEA3882527, study PRJEB24775) | human gut metagenome | biome: human-associated habitat; feature: intestine environment; material: feces | place: Netherlands | collected 2009/2010 | reverse complement strand
GCCAGCCCCTCTGCTGTATATTTGGAAGCAATGGTCCCCCCGGTTGCAATAAGAAGTATCTTTTTCATGTTGTCCCCCTGTGTAATTGTTATCCACATGTTCAATCTGCTGTACCTGCATTTTCTCAAACCTTACTTTGTAGCGAAAAGCTTTTTTTCATAAGTATTTTACTTTGTATAGACAAAGGGCCCGCCCGAATCACCCCAGGCAGGCTCTTTTATCATTTTCTCCACTTTATATAATCTCAATTCTTTCAGAAAACATTTTGCAATACATACGATATAACAAGTTTCGGTCTTTATCTCACTTTTAGTTCTCCTCAGTTGTCTCTTCTGCAGTATCCTCTGCGTTCTCCTCAGAATCAGCGCTCTCGCTGCTGTCCTCGGCCTTGCTGTCTGCACTGTTCGCTTCTGCAGTCTCGTCTGTACTGTCAGCGCTGTCTGTAGTATCAGCTTCCTCTGCGCTGTCGCTCTTTGCAGCATCTGTCTCAGCAGTATCAGCATCATCGCTCTCATCTGCTGCCTCGACATCCTCAGAAGTAGTATCCTCAGTAGCATCTGTTGTATCTGCTGCTGCATCTTCACTTGTATCCGCTGTAGTCTCTTTAATTGTGAAACTGTGCTCATCTGTAATTGTCAAAGTAGAAAGCACCTTATCATTTACAGTAATATCAGCATCATCCAGCCATTTCTGAGTTGTCTCGGAATAGTATTCGCTGCGCTTGGTGTTCTCAAGGGACTCTTTCTTGGAAGCGGTTGCATCCTCGTCATTTACTTTGTCCATCCGAAGCACGTATACGCTGCTATCAGTCTCAACCAGCTCGCCGTAAACTTCGCCGTCCTTCAGAGTTCTCAGCGCTTCTACAACAGCGTCATCATAAGAATTGGAAATATCCTCATCATCACTGTCATTTGTGAAAATAGTTCCGGTCAGTCCGCTGTAAGTATCATCAACAGCCTTGGCTGTCTCGCCCATGTCTGCTGTCGGATCCTCTTTCATCTTATCCAGGATCTCCTGTGCCTGCTCCTTGCGGGTAGCAATATCATCATCGGTAAGGTCATCTCCACTGATGGAAATACTTACATAGCTGAAAGAAGACTGCTGTGCCTCCTCATCCGTTATGTTAACCTCAGCCTCATTGCGGATCGGATCGTAAATTCTCTGACGATAAGTCTCAAGCTCCAGAAGAGTCTTAACTTGGTCTTCGGAAACAGCAAGCTCCTTCAGAGTGTCCTCGTCATTATCCTGCATAAACTGTGCTGCTGCATCTGCAATAGCAGTCTCATCATCAGAAGTAACCTCAACACCGTAATCAGCTGCCTTCTCCTTCATGATGTACATCAGCTCAACCTGCTCCAGGAACTGTCCTACAGCCTGCTCACCGTATGTAGTACCAGCATCCTCATCTACTACCTGGCTCCAGATATTTCCTGCACTTCCCATAAAGCTCTTATACATAGCAACCGTCTGTGCCTGTGACTCACGTGCATACAGACTTACAACACCCATAGGAATGTCTGTGCCATCTACAGTTGCAACAGTCTTCTCTCCATCTATAGACTTACTTCCACATCCGGAAAGCATTCCAATTGCCATTACGCCACTTAATGCCACTACGGTTGTGTTCTTCACGATTTTCTTCATATTGATCACCAATTACCCTTTCACTGATGTGCCGCTTAGTCACCACGCACAGCCAGCATGATTTCCCAATGCGGACACGCTAATAAGAGTATAAAACTTTTTTCCCATGAGGGCAAGTAGAAAGGGGAAAATCTGATAGAATTCACACAATTTTCGCGAATTTCCATCGGATCTTCCCCACCCAGAGACTACTTTAAATCAAAATATCCGAAAGCATTCAACAGCCCAGCCGTCTACTACTTTTCGCTCTTTCCTTCCTCTTCCACCAATTCCATCAGTTCCTTTGCAAACACCGTCAGCGCCTGCACAATATCCCCCACTGGTGCAAACAGGAACTTCGGCTCTTTATCCGGTTTAAACTGCAGCTGTCTGCGGTACTTGGCAACCAGCGGCGCAATTCCTTCCGGGTTCAGATGTGCATTTTCGTAAAGGGTGATCCTGATCTCACGCTGCATCTGCTTGATTTCCGTAATGTAGCCCTGATGTGCCAGTGCTTTCAGTCTTGCAATAGCCAGCAGATTCAGCACTGCTTTCGGCGGCTCCCCAAACCGGTCGATCAGTTCTTCCAGCATATCATCATACTCCTGCTGGGACTCAATCCCTGCAATGCGCTTATAAATATCCAGCTTCTGGAATTCATTGCTGATGTAGGTATCCGGAATAAAAGCATCCATATTCAGATCAATGGTAGTCTCGAAGTCTTCCATAGTATGAATACCCTTTGCCTCTTTGACCGCCTCGCTAAGCATTTTACAGTAAAGATCATAGCCCACTGCGTTCATATGCCCATGCTGCTGTGCTCCCAGCAGATTTCCAGCCCCCCGAAGCTCCAGGTCACGCATGGCGATCTTGAATCCACTTCCCAGATCTGTAAACTCACGGATAGCAGAAAGTCGTTTTTCCGCCACCTCCCGAAGCATGGTGTTCCTTCGGTACATCAGAAACGCATACGCCGTCCTGTTGGAACGTCCGATCCTGCCTCGCAGCTGATAAAGCTGGGAAAGTCCGTACTTGTCAGAATCATGGATGATCATGGTATTCACATTGGAAATATCCAGTCCTGTCTCGATAATAGTAGTGGAAACCAGCACATCAATGTCCCCATTGATAAAATCGTACATAACCCGTTCCAGTTCTCTCTCGCTCATCTGTCCATGGGCAAAATCCACCCTTGCGTCCGGCACCAGTTTGGAAATCCGCAGGGCAACCTCATCAATATCTGTAACCCGGTTATAAACATAATAAACCTGGCCGCCTCTTCGCAGCTCTCTTCCGATAGCTTCCCTGACAGTCTCCTCATCATACTCCATTACATAAGTCTGGATCGGCATACGATCCATAGGCGGCTCCTCCAGCACACTCATGTCACGGATTCCGATCATACTCATATGAAGGGTTCGTGGAATGGGTGTCGCAGTCAGAGTCAGAACATCAATATCCTTTTTCAGCTGCTTGATTTTCTCCTTGTGGGTAACACCGAAACGCTGTTCCTCGTCAACGATCAGAAGCCCCAGATTCTTATACTCCACATCCTTAGAAAGAACTCTGTGAGTACCGATCACAACGTCTACCTGTCCTTTTTTCAGATCCTGCAAAGTCTTTTTCTGCTGGGCAGGTGTACGGAATCGGCAAAGCAGATCCACGCGCACCGGAAACTCCTTCATTCTCTGGACAAAGGTGTTGTACACCTGCTGCGCCAGAATGGTAGTTGGTGCAAGGTAAACAACCTGCCGGCTCTCCTGCACCTCTTTAAACGCTGCGCGAAGAGCAACCTCCGTCTTACCATAGCCAACGTCACCGCAAACCAGACGGTCCATGATCTTGGTGCTCTCCATATCCCGCTTGGTATCCTCAATGGCGTTCAGCTGATCCTCTGTCTCCTCATATGGGAACATTTCCTCAAATTCCTTTTGCCACACTGTATCCGGGCCACACACATACCCCTCTTTTTCCTGACGCACAGCGTAAAGCTCCACCAGCTCTTTGGCGATATTTTTGACAGCGCCCTTTACCTTGGACTTCGTGCGATTCCACTCCTGGGTTCCCAGCTTGTTCAGCTTCGGTGCCCTGGCTGTATCTGCGCCGGAATATTTCTGCAGCGCATCCAGCTGCGTCGCCAGAATATACAGATTACTTCCGTCACGGTATTCAATCTTGATATAGTCTTTTAAGACCTTATCTACTTCAACTTTTTCAATTCCACGGTAAATTCCCAGTCCATGCTTTTCATGGACCACATAATCCCCGATAGACAGCTCTGCAAAATCCTGGATCCGCTTGCCGTTGTAGACTTTTTTCTTTTTCTTTTTTTTCTGCTCCTGACCGAAAATATCGGACTCTGTGATCACCGCAAATTTGATCAGTGGATACTCAAAGCCTTTCCGGGCGTGTCCATAGAGGACCATAATTTCCCCTGGATTGATCACACGGTCATAATCTGAACCGTAAAAAGCATTCAGCTCATGCTCCTGCAAATCCTTCGCCAGACGCTCCGCCCTTGTCCTGGAACCGGAAAGCAAGGCAATCTGGTAGCCTTTTTTCTTATACTTTTTCAGATCCTCCACCAGAAGCTCAAAGCTGCTGTTATAAGAAGTTACGCTCTGCACCGTCAGATTATATTTCTCCGGGGCAAAATTCCACTCCACGCCTCTTGGCTCCAATGCCGACAACGACACTGCACGAAGTTTATTCAGTTCTTTCTGAACCTTGGAAAATTCACAAAGCCACTGAACCGGAAGGTTCTTTTCTCCTTTTTCTTCACGATGTGTGCGGCTGGCGGCATACTCTTCCTCCACGCCCAGTCCGTTTTCCAGAATACGGTTGGGTTCATCCAGAAACAGAAGCATTTTTTCTTTGGGAAAATAATCCACAAAAGATACCATCTTTTTGCCGTTATTCCACTCCACAGCCGGATAAATGGCAATCTCATCCAGATTTTCCAGAGAGCGCTGACTCTCTGCGTCAAAGCTTCGGATAGAATCCACTTCATCTCCCCACAGCTCAATTCTCCATGGATTCTCTTCTGTAAGGGAATAAATATCTACTATACCACCGCGCACAGAAAACTGTCCCGGCATTTCCACCTGTCCTACGCGTTCATATCCAAGCTGTACAAGGGTATTTTTCAGTACATCCATGTTGATCACGCTGTCAGAATAGAAATGAAGCACCTTTTTCCCGATTTCTTCCAGGGGCATCAGATAGTCCATACAGCCGTCAATGCTGGTAACCACAGTCAGTTCCTTCTGCTCCAGAAGTGCCTTTATCACACACATTCTCTGGCGGATCAACAGATTTCCCTGAATATCTGCCTGGAAAAAGAGAAGATCCTTCGCCGGGTAAAACATGGTATTTTTGTCATAAAAGCGCACGTCCTCGAAGATTTCCTTAGCCTGGCGCTCATCTCCTGCGATCACAAGGCGCATAGGTGTTTTGCCGGAAAGCCCATGGATCAGATGTGCCTTCTGGGATTCCAGGCAGCCTGTGATCTGCACAATGCCCTGATTTTTCTCAAGGCTTTTCTCTATTTCTTCAAATTCTGCCATCCCCTTCAGGGGCTGGGTAAATGAAAGCATGGCTTTCCTCCTTTTCTCAAAAGCCGCACCTCAGAGCCCACCCAAAACATGAAACCATTCCTGCAAGCTATCTGCACGTCATAATTTTCACAAAGCTTTTGGGGGACGCTCCAGGGGCAAAAGAAGCCCAGCTTGTTGCTGGACTTCCTTTGTTACTCAGTAACCCTCTTTCGGTTGTATTCATTCATCGCCGCATCCGGACCATCTGTTATGATTTTTTCTACAGCGTCTGCTGCAAACTCAATTGCTTCATCCACGAGCTTGCGGTCCCCGGATGAAAAACGGCCAAGCACATGGTCTGCCAGATCCCATCCTTTTGGTTTGGCTCCTACACCAATTTTTACACGCATGAATTTCTGTGTGCCAAGTCTGCCAATAATGTCCTTCAGACCATTATGGCCGCCTGCACTGCCCTGCTTCCGGATACGAAGCTGTCCCGGCTCCAGATCAATATCGTCCTGAATAATGATCAGCTCACTCTCCGGATTGATTTTGAAATAAGCAGCCATCTCCTGTACCGGACCACCGCTTAAATTCATAAAGGACAAAGGTTTCATAAAGATTACCTTCTCTCCTCCGATGAATCCGGAACCGTACATAGCATTAAATTTTACGCCGCCCTGCGGAATCTTATGACGTTCCACAAGCACATCGATCGTATCAAAACCCATATTGTGGCGGGTCGCCTCATACTGCTTCCCGGGGTTTCCCAGTCCAACAACTAAATACATAATCTTATTTTCCTTATTCTACTACGAAAGTCCTCCACAGCAATTCCAAAGCTCTGGTCAGCCACAGCCCTGTAATCACTGCCGCAACCTGCTTAGCCAATAGCATAAAACAGATGACTTTCATTTATTATCGAATGATATGAGTGTCAAAAGGTCTTTTGACACTCATTTGATACCCGGATTGCTACGCAGCTACGCTGCTCCCGCAATCCTCCAAATATTCGAAATCCGCTGATTTACTGCGTAAATCGCTACTTTCTCATATTTGGCGTGTCCCAAGTTCAAAAGCCTTATCGTGCAAGCACGAACAGCTTTTTGACCTTTTGACACTGGTATCATTATAATAAGATTATGAAGAGGGTACAATTGTTTTTTCAATAATCTTGATAAAATACGAGACACATTTTCAACACAAAATAATCACATTTTTCTCACACAATTACCTAAATTTCCTCACAGGTTGTACATAGAATTATCATAAATGGGTAACCGGTATAAATACAATATGCAGATTTTGCATGACGTAATATCAGGCTGCCTGCAACTTGAAGGAGGTAAGAAACTTGATTGAAGTAAAAAATCTGGTAAAACGCTACGGCGATCACACCGCTGTAGACCACCTTTCTTTTGAAATAGAGAAAGGCAAGATTTATGGTTTCCTGGGCCCCAACGGCGCCGGAAAATCCACGACCATGAATATGATAACCGGCTATATTGCATCCACCGAGGGAACAGTAGTCATAGACGGTCATGATATTCTGGAAGAACCTGAGGAGGCAAAAAAATGCATCGGATATCTACCCGAAATGCCGCCCCTTTATTTTGATATGACCGTTCTGGAATATCTGAAATTCGTAGCAGATCTGAAGAAAATTCCTAAAGATAAAAAAGCCACTATGATTGAAGAAATCATGGACATGGTAAAGATTACTGACATGAAAAATCGTCTGATCAAGAACCTTTCTAAAGGTTACAGACAGAGGGTTGGTATTGCGCAGGCTGTGCTTGGTTACCCGGAGGTTATTATTCTGGATGAGCCGACTGTCGGTCTTGACCCAAAACAGATCAACGAAATCCGCGATCTGATCAAAGGCCTGAAACAGAAACACACCGTTATCCTTAGCTCCCATATTTTGTCCGAAGTCAGCGCCGTTTGCGACTACGTGCTGATCATTTCCCATGGAAAACTGGTAGCCAGCGATACCCCTGAGAATCTGGGAAAACTGGCAGCAGGCTCAAACAACCTGAATCTGCTTGTAAAAGGTCAGAAAGACACTATCAGAGCCGCTCTGGAGGCTGTAGAAGGGGTAAAAGAGGTTACGGTAAAGAAAAGCCCGGAGGAAGGCGTATACGCCATTACAGTGGGAACAGAAGAGAATATGGATGTGCGTGAAAAAGTGTTCTACAGTATGGTAAATGCCAGCTGTCCGATCCTTGAAATGCAGTCTAAGAAAGTTTCTCTGGAAGAGATCTTCCTTGAACTTACAGAGAGCGAGAAAAAAGATAAAGATGCGTCAGGAAAAAAATCCGGAAAATCTTTCTTTAAGACGGCAGCAGATGCTGAGAAGTATTTGAATGAGAAAAACGAAGATACTGTCCTTGATAATGGACTTGAAGAAAAAGACTTTGATGAATCGGGCAAAGTATCCAATGATGTGTCAGATAATGGACTGTCTGGTGATAAACAGGATAGTTTTGCCGCATCTGAGAAAGAAAAGGGGGAAGAGTAAACCATGCTTGCTATTTATAAAAGAGAGCTGAAAAGCTACCTGACCTCCATGGTCGGCTACCTGTTTATGTTTTTTGTGTTGCTGATCGCAGGTATTTACTTTTCAGCGTACCAGCTTTCAGCTGCTTATCCGAAATTTGAATATACTTTAAATGCCATGACCTTTGTGTTTCTGATTGCAGTGCCGATCCTGACCATGCGTGTACTTGCTGAGGAAAGAAAGCAGAAAACAGACCAGCTTCTGCTTACTTCTCCAGTATCTGTATCCGGCATCGTAATGGGAAAATATCTTGCACTTGTGACTATTTATGCAATCCCTATTGCAGTTCTGGCAACCTATCCGCTGATCATGTCAAAGTTCGGAACCGTTGCATTTGGCTCTGCGTACACAGCACTCCTTGGATTTTTCCTTCTGGGAAGTGCAAACATTGCGATCGGCGTATTTTTCTCAGCAATCACTGAGAGCCAGGTAATTGCAGCAGTTCTTACCTTTGTATTTTTATTTGCTTTTTATATGATGAATGGAATTTCTTCCTTTTTCTCAGAGACGGCAATGTCTACATGTGTGACATTTGGCATTCTGATCATAGCGCTTAGCCTTATGATCTACAGTATGATTAAAAATGCAGTGATCTCAGGTGCTGTCTGCGTGATTGGAGAAGTGGCACTGGTAATCGTTTACGTTGTAAAATCCAGCGTGTTTGAAGGAGGAATCCAGAAGGTTCTTGAAGTGTTTAACTTAAGTTCACACTTTGAAAACTTTACAAACAGTATTTTTGATGTGACTGGAGTTCTTTATTTCCTGTCTGTCATTGCCATTTGTATATTCCTTACCATGCAGACAATTTTGAAGAGACGTTGGAATTAAGGAGGTGGGGGAAATGTTTTTTAAGAAGAAAAATGATAACAATATTGATAATAACGATAAAAACGTAATTAATGTCGAAAACGTTGAAAATAATAACAATAATAACAAAAAAGAAAAACGAAAATTTAAAGACAGTATTAATAAAAAGTACTTGAAAAATGGAAGCTACAGTTCTGTTATGATTGTTGTTTTCGTTGCTATCATTATTGTTATAAATATGATTGTAGGAAATCTTCCTTCAAAGTATACGCAGCTGGATATCAGCTCCGAAAAACTTTACACCATCGGTGATGAGACAAAAGCGATGCTGAAAGATCTGGACAAGGATGTAACCATATATCAGATCGCCCAGAGCGGAAGTGAGGATGAGACTATCAGTAATCTGCTTCAAAGATATGCAGATGAATCTGATCATATTAAGGTGGAACAGAAAGATCCAGTGGTCAATCCTAAATTTGTCAGTGAATACACCAGTAACAACCTTTCCTCTAATAGCTTAATTGTTGTATGCGGAGATAGAAATAAGGTTGTAAATTATAACAATATTTACGAATCTACAATGGATTACAACACATACAGTTATCAGACAACGGGCTTCGACGGCGAAGGTCAGATCACAAGTGCCATCGCATATGTAACCTGCCGGTATTGTACACATTAGAGGGACATGGAGAGCAGGAGCTTGATTCTACGATCAAGGAAGATATTGAGAAAGCAAACATGGAAATCAAATCCCTGAATCTGCTCACAGAAGGAAGCGTTCCAGAGGATGCCAGCTGTCTGCTGATTGATTCTCCTACAACGGATATCTCAGAGGATGAGAAGACTGCATTGATCGATTATCTGGAAAATGGTGGAAAAGCAATGATTTTCTCCGATTACACAGGAGAAAAAATGGAAAACTTTGATGCAGTGCTGGAAAACTACGGCGTAAGCAGAGTAGATGGCCTGGTATTTGAAAGAAATGCACAGCATTATGCCGTACTACCTGGTTCCAACTGTAAACAGCACAGATATTACATCTGATGTGGCTTCTTCCGGATATTACATTCTGATGCCGTATGCGCAGGGAATCCAGAAATCTGATGATGTGAGAGACACTGTGAATATTGAAAGCCTTCTTACAACTTCCGACAGCGCATATTCAAAGACAGATTTGAACAGCGGTTCTCTTGAAAAGGAAGACGGTGATGTGGATGGCCCATTTGACCTGGGTGTCAGCATTACAGAGACTGTAGATGATGATAAAGAGACTCATATTATTTATTATTCCGCATCAAATCTGCTGCAGAGCCAGATCAATCAGATGGTTTCTGGTGGAAATGAGAAACTTGTGATGGCTTCTTTAAGTTCTCTGGTAGACACAGAAGACAGTACAACAGTTTCTATCCCATCAAAGAGTCTGGAAGTATCTTATCTGACTTTGACAGCATATGATGCAAGCTTCTGGAAAATCTGTACCATTGGTCTGATTCCTGGAGCATTCCTGTTGATTGGATTTATGATTTGGTTAAAGAGGAGAAAAGCCTGATGAAGAAAAAATCAGTAAATCTTATTACAGCAGTGGGCGTTTTGGTTGTCCTCAGCGGCGCATACGTAGGCGTAAAAGCCTACGTAGCCAAGCAGGAGGCCGCGGATACTGAAAGTGCGGAGGAAGAAAATCCGGAAATTATTTCCATAGCGTCTGCTGATGTGAAATCAATAAAATTTGTAATTGATAAAAAAGAAGTTACCTTTGAAAAAGATGGAGATTCCTGGGTGAAAAGTGATGAAACTGGTTTCCCGGTAGATCAGGGTAAAATCGATACACTGGTCAGCTCCCTGAATTCTATAAAAGCGGAAAGAACACTGGAAAATGTGGAGGATGCATCAGAATATGAACTGGATCAGCCGGATAACACGATCACGGTTACCACAGAAGATGGGGAAACGACAGTAATCCAGCTTGGAATGGAGAATGATTCCACAAGTCAGGAATACATTGACTTGAACAAGGATTCTTCTACAGTTTATGTAGTAAGCAATTCCACGTTTTCTTCTTTTGAGGGAACTTTGTACGACTTTGCAAAAAGCGGCGTTTTCCCAACTGTGGATTCCTCTACGGTCAGCAAAATTTCTGTAGATGGAAAGGATTCTTCCTATGTTGTAGAGAAAGATAAAAATAATTTCTGGAATATTACTGGTGATGGAGAGACTGAGAAAGCAGATTCCGCGAAGGCCACTTCCTTAGCCAGTACATTATCCAGTGTGGCTTATGCAAGTTATGTAAATTATAACTGCGCAGAAGATGAGCTCTCTCAGTACGGATTAGATAAGCCGTATGCAGAGATTACAGTGGATTATCAGGAGAAAGTTGAGAAAGAGTCCACTGATGATGAAAACGAGGCTGAAAATGGCGATGAGGAGGTCTCAGAGGCATCTGGGGATGAGAACCAGGCGGATGAAAATGCGGATTCTGAAACAGATGGAAGCGAAAGCTTGGATGAAGATGCGGATTCTGAGACAGATGGAAACGAAAGCTCAGATGAAGATGCGGATTCTGAGACAGATGGAAACGAAAGCTTAGATGAAGATGTGGATGTGGCAGACACAGAAGATTCAGAAGCTGTAGAAAATGAGAATACAGATGAAACAGCAGATGACAACGTCGAAGCAGAAGATACAGATGTAACTGAATCAGATGACGAGGCTGGGGTGGAAACAGCAGATACTGAATCCGCAGAAAGTTCTGAAGATGCAGAAGAAGATTCAGAACCGGAAACTGAAATGGTTGACAGAGAACTTGTAATTCAGGTTGGAGATCAATCTTCAGATGGTGGAAGATATGTTCGGGTGAATGACAGCAACGAAATTTATACAATATCCGAGGATTCTCTTGATACTTTCCTTGGAAAAACAAATGCTGATTTCTGGGATTTGACAGTAAGCTATTTGTCTGCAAATAATCTGGATACTCTGGATGTGAACTACGGAGGAGAAGATTATATCGTAAATGTTTCACGTGAAACATCTGAGGATGAAAACGTAGAAACATCGAATAATGAGACGGAAGATGAAGATACAACAGATAGTACCAGCAGTGATGTTGCCGACGGCAACGATGTAGAGGGAAATGCTGCTGATGATAACACTTCATCAGGTGATTTGACTGGCGAAGATACTGAAAATACAGATGACAGTTCTTCTACTGCAAGCACCACAAGTTCAACCAGTGTAACCTTATCTTATACACTAAATGGAAAAGATCTGGACAGCACAACATTTACAACGTTCTACAATAAGCTGATCAACATGACAGCGCAGAAACGTCTGACTGATGAATTTAAGTCCAATGCAGATCCGGAAATGACTGTGAAATTTACAGATATAGATGGAAATGAAATGGAAGTGGAGTATTATTCCTATGATACAAATTACTATGCCGCTGTTATAAACAAAAAAGTATATCTGGTAAATAAAATGACAGTAAAAGAACTGTTTCAGGCATTTGAATCTGTAACTGGTGAGAAAGAGGAAAACGAAAAAGCTGAGACAACAGATCCTGAAACAAATGCTTCTACAGATAATGCTGAAACAGAAACGACAGAGGCTTCAGAGGATGCTGAAGAGTAGTAGTAGCTGAAAAAATGATAAAAAAAGATCTTTGCCTGTGAAAAAAACAGGACAAGGATCTTTTTTACTGTTTGAAAAAAACTGTTGAATTGCCTGTTACATAAGAATTCTACTGGATATGAATATGCGCGTACATCGTTTTGCAAATAACGATATCAATCAAGCTGGATGCGTGAAGTTGAAGGTGCAGATGGAAAAAAATGTGTGGCGGGCTACGCCAGAGCGTGTCTAAAAAATCATTCCTGCAATCTGCACGCCTTGCTTTGTTATATATCTTATTCGGATTCGGTCGCTGTGGTTCACTACAGCAACTGAATTTAAGTTAAAGCTCCTGTGAATTGTGGCATGCATTTAAAAATCATTCCTGCAATCTGCGTGCCAAATTTTGCGGTATATTTTGTCCGAATTCGGTTGTCGCAGCTCGTTACGACGCCCTCATCCGGGCAAAATCTCCTACAAATTATGACGCACATCTTGCAGAAAGCCTTTTCCAAACACGCTCTGGTCCGCTGACATTTCAAATGGTATGAAATATGTAATTAATGTTGGCTATTTTGTATGTTTGAATTTCTATATGCATTGTTTTTGAAAATAAAATTTTAAAAATCTTTGAATTTTACTCATATGGTTTTACATTA
>OHZG01000627.1_pt1 | contig 12973 bp, 12 predicted proteins | sample 1580431 | NCBI WGS metagenome assembly OHZG01 (sample SAMEA3882527, study PRJEB24775) | human gut metagenome | biome: human-associated habitat; feature: intestine environment; material: feces | place: Netherlands | collected 2009/2010 | reverse complement strand
GCCGAGGGCACGCTCCAGATCCTCCAGCGTGATGTGGCCGGGGCGGAACAGGGTGGGCTTGTCGCCCACCACCGACACTACCGTGCTCTCCACGCCCACGTCACACTCGCCGCCGTCCAGAATGAGGGGCAGCCGGCCGTCCATATCGGTAAAGACGTCCTGTGCGTTGGTGGGGCTGGGCTTGCCGGAAAGGTTGGCCGACGGGGCTGCAAAGGCCACGCCGCTCTCCCGTATGACCTGCTGCACGACCGTGTGGGACGGCATCCGCACGCCCACGGTATCCAGCCCTGCGCAGGTCACATCGCTGACCTCGGGGCCGCGGGGCATGACCATCGTCAGCGGGCCGGGCCAGAACGCCTCGGCCAGCGTGTATGCCGCCGGCGGCACATCGGCGCAGTAGCGCGCCATGGCGGATGCGTCGTGCACCATCAGCGACAGCGGCTTGACGGCCGGCCGGCCCTTGATCTCATAGATCTGCGCGACGGCGGCGGGATCCAGCCCGTTGCCGGCAAGGCCGTAGACCGTCTCCGTCGGGACGGCGACGAGCTGCCCGGCGCGGATGGCATCCGCTGCCTGCGCGATCTCGGTTGTGATTCGTTTCGTGTTCATGCTTCCTCCGCGGATGCGCGCAGCTTTTCGGCCTGACCGGCCAGCGTGAGCGCATCAATGATCTCATCCAGATCGCCGTCGAGCACCTGATCGAGCTTATAGAGCGTCAGCCCGATGCGGTGATCCGTCACCCGCCCCTGCGGGAAGTTGTAGGTTCGGATGCGCTCGTTGCGCATCCCTGTGCCGACCTGGCTGCGCCGCTCGGCCGAGCGCGCGGCATTCTGCCGGGCACTTTCCGCGGCATACAGGCGTGAGGCCAGGATCTTCATCGCGCGATCCTTGTTTTTATACTGGCTGCGCTCATCCTGACACTCGACGACCGTGCCGGTCGGCAGGTGCGTGATGCGGATGGCGCTCTCGGTCTTGTTGACGTGCTGGCCGCCGGCGCCGGAGCTGCGGTAGGTGTCGATCTGCAGATCCTTCGGGTCGATGTGCACCTCCACGGCGTCCATCTCCGGCAGCACGGCCACGGTGGCGGTGCTGGTGTGGATGCGGCCGCCGGTCTCCGTCTCCGGCACGCGCTGGACGCGGTGCACCCCGCTTTCAAACTTCAGGCGGGAGTACGCCCCCTGTCCGCTGATGAGCAGACTCGCCTCGCGCACGCCGCCGAGCTCCGTCTCGTTGAGGTTGGCGATCTCGGTCTTCCACCCGTGCGCGTCGGCGTACATATTGTACATTCGATAAAGACTATGCGCAAAGAGCGCCGATTCTTCCCCGCCGACGCCGGTGCGGATCTCCAGAATGACGTTGCGGTCATCGTTCGGGTCGCGCGGCAGCAGCAGCACACGCAGCTGCTGCTCGAGCTCCGCGCAGCGGGCACGGCCGAGATCGATCTCCTCGCGCGCGATCTCGTGCAGCTCGGGGTCGCTCAGCAGCGCCTCCGCCTGCGCGATCTGCGCCTGACAGGCGGTATACGCCCGGTAGGTCTCCACGACCGGCTGCAGCTCGCGCTGCTCGCGGCAGAGCTTTGTGAACACCGCGGGGTCGGAATAATACGCGGGGTCGGCCAGCTTGCTCTCCAGTTCGCTGTACCGGTTTTCAATTTGTCGCAGCTTTTCGAGCACGGCGCCGCCTCCCTTGTTGCGATATTCGCTCAATGTATCAGTTTACCACAGCGGCGCAAAAATGTAAACAGGCGGTGCGTCTGCGCGCACCGCCTGTCAGAAGATCTTCGGTTGTTTACCCGCGCGGGATGATCGCCTGCGCCACATTCTCAAGCGTACCCAGGTCGAGCACGTTCACCTGATCGGAACCGACGACATAGAAGTAGTCGCCGATATACAGGCCGCGGTTGTTCTCGTCCCACTGCGAGACGGGGATCTCCTTACGCAGCGTGAAGCCGTCGTCCGCCGAATAGCCGTAGACGAGATAGCTGTTTTCGGCCGGGAAAGCGATCAGGTCCTTGTCGCTGTCCACCAGAATTGCCTTGTGATTATTCAGCGCCTCGCTATAGTCGGCATCAAGGGTCTGCGTGTGCAGATCGTGCAGCTTGGCAGGATCGGACGTGTCGATCATGACGAGCTTCATGCCGTCCACGGTCGCGCCGCCATCCACGGCCGTCGTCTCCATGCCGAGGCCGAAGAGCATCCCGTCTGACCAGACGTGCAGATAGTCGGAATAGCCGCTGAGCTTGAGCTCACCGACGACCTTCGGATCGGTCGGGGCGGTCAGATCGACAGCAAAGACCGGATCCGTCTGGCGGTAGGTGCACAGATAGCCGTAATCCCCGTCGAAGCGCGCGGAGAACACCGTCTCCCCTTCGGCGATCCCGGCCACGCTGCCGACGGTGTTCAGGTCACAGTCGAGCACGTACACATCATTGCTCGTCTGCGTGGCGTCGTCATTGGTTTTCGTGTTTTCAAAGTCATGCTTTTCATCGCGGTAGACGCTGTAGGAATACGCCTGCTCGGTCGTGGCCATGCGCAGATAGCCGTCGCGCTCGTCGAGCGAGAACTGGTTGTTGAGTGCGCCGGGCACAGTGCCATTGGCGGCAAAGGTGAGCTTGCCGTCGGCGATCGCAAAGCGGTTGACCGCCGTGTTGACGCTGGAGGTATAGTCCGTGACCGTGTAGCTGCCGTCCTTATGGGTCTTGCCCGCGCCGTCGTCATAGACGCTCGCGCACAGGTAGAGATTCTCCGCCGTCATGTACACCGTTTCCCCGCCGCCGAGCACGGACTGGCTGGAGAGCCGCGTGCCGGCCGCAATGTCATACGACGCCGCGACCGCGTAGGTCATGGAGTTGTTGTACGGCATGAGGCCGATGCTGTCGCACGGCACGACCGACGCCGTGTCCCCGTCATACAGCCGGGGAGCAAACGTAGTCTCGTCGCCCTTTTCCGGCGCGCCGGGATAATACGACGTGCACAGGTAGAGCACGCCGCCGACCATGCGCGAGGCGATCTCGTAGCCGTCCTGCCCGAACGACTGGACCAGCGTCGGGTCTGCCGGGTCGGAGACGTCATAAATATCGACTGTGACATAATTATTGCCGCTGCCGGAAAGCTCATCCGAGGACGTGTCGCTGCCCGTCCAGTCGGTATACGACGAGAGGACGACCGCGCGGCCGTTGGCCAGATACAGCTCCAGCGGCAGCTTTTCCTGCGTGTGGGTCTGACCGTCCTCGGTCGTCGTCTGCTCCCAGTCCTGACCGACAAAGACATTGGACACGTCCGTGACGTCCGCGCCATCCGCCTGCATGACGATCAGTTCGCTGCCGCGCAGGATGTAGATATACGTGCCGTCGGTCTTGACGATATCGCCCTCGTCGACGCCCGCGACCTGCACGTTCGTGCCGGAGTAGAATGTGCCCTCGCCTTCACCGTCGCCTTTGCCGCCGGACTCCGGGTCGTCGGAAGCGCCGTCGGTCATATTGAGGGACTTGTCGCGGTCCGCAATCGCTTTCTGCGCATCGGTCAGCGCGGAGTAGACCTCGCTATAGCTCTTGGCAAAGGTCAGGCCGCCGGCCGCCACCGTCTTGCCAGTCTGCCCATCCTTTCCGCAGGCGGTCAGCAGTGCGAGCGACAGGCACAGCACCAGAAATCCTGAAAAAAACTTTTTCATAGTACACCTCTATGGTTCGATGGTTTTCAACTGCATTGTACAGGATTGGACGCGCGCGGTCAAGAAATGTTCCGAAAAAAACGGAAGGACGCCTGCGGGCGTCCTTCCGTCTGGGTCATCTATACCGTTATGCGCCGAGGTACGCCGCGCGCACCGCGTCGTTCGTCAGCAGTTCCTCCCCGCTGCCGGTGAGCGTGATGCGGCCGGTCTCAAGCACGTAGCCGATATCGGCGATCTTGAGGGCCATGTTTGCGTTCTGCTCAATGAGCAGGATCGTCACGCCCTGCTTGTTGATCTCCTGAATGATGGAGAAGATATCGCGCACGACCAGCGGCGCGAGACCGAGCGACGGCTCGTCCATCATGAGCAGCTTCGGGCGGCTCATGAGCGCGCGGCCGACCGCAAGCATCTGCTGCTCGCCGCCGGAGAGCGTGCCGCCGGCCTGCCAGCTGCGCTCTTTCAGGCGCGGGAACAGGCTGTAGACCCACTCGAGGTCCTCTGACAGATCGTCCTTGCGCAGGTAAGCGCCGATCTTCAGGTTTTCCAGCACGGTCATGTCCGGGAAAATGCGGCGTCCCTCCGGCACGAGCGTCACGCCCTGCGTGACGATCTGGGTCGGGTCCTTGCCGGTGATGTCTTCCCCCTGGAAGGTGATCTTGCCGCCGCTCGGCTTGACAAGACCAGAGATCGTGCGCAGCGTGGAGCTCTTGCCCGCGCCGTTGGAGCCGATCAGCGTAACGATCTGCCCCTGCTGCACATCGAACGAAATGCCCTTGACAGCCTCAATGCCGCCATAGTGCACCTGCAGATCTTCAATTTTCAGAATCGTTTCACTCATCTTCCACAACCCCCAGATAGGCGTCAATGACGTGCTGATTGTTCTGGACTTCCTGCGGGATGCCCTCGGCGATCTTGCTGCCGAAGTCAATGACATAAATGTAATCGGAGATCCGCATGACCAGATCCATATGGTGCTCGATCAGGAAGATCGTCAGGCCGTATTTCTCGCGCAGCTCGTGGATGAACGCCGCGAGCTCGAGCGTCTCCTGCGGGTTCATGCCGGCCGCCGGCTCGTCGAGCAGCAGCAGCTTCGGATCCGTCGCCAGCGCGCGGGCGATCTCCAGCCGGCGCTGGATGCCGTAGGGCAGACTCGTCGCAATGTCGTCCTTGTATTTCTCCAGCCCCTGCTCGACGAGCAGAGCCATGGTCTCGTCGCGCATGCGCTTTTCTTCCCTGGCGTTGCCGCGGAAGGTCGCGGAAAACACGTTCTGCCTGGCGCGCATATGCTTTGCTACGAGCACGTTTTCAAACACCGTCATGCTCTTCCACAGGCGGATGTTCTGGAACGTGCGGGCAATACCGAGCTTCGTGATCCTGTCCGGCGTCGGCGAGACGATCTTGCCCGTCCCGGCCAGCGGGTCGCGCGCGAGCATCTGCTCTTTCGTCTCATCCTCCGGATGATACTCCGCCGTGTAGAGCAGTGGATTTTCGCCCTTGTAGAGCTTTTTCATCTTGCCGGTCGGATGGTTGCGGACCATCGGCTCGTCAAGGAATTTGACGAGGCCGTTCGTCGGCTCATACACGCCGGTGATGCAGTTGAAGGCCGTGGTCTTGCCGGCGCCGTTCGGGCCGATGAGCGCCACGATCTGCCCCTCGGGGATATGCAGCGACAGGTTGTTGACTGCCACGACGCCGCCGAACTGCATCGTGATATTTTCCACGCTGAGGATGTCTTTACTCATCTGCTTTGCCCTCCTCAACTACGTTCTTCTTTGCCTTTTTCGGGCGCTTACGGAACAGATCCGGCAGCTCGCGCTCGCCCATGATACCCTTGCGGAAGAAGAGCACGACGATCATGATGATGATCGAGAACACGACCATACGGAAACCGTTGCGCAGCAGCGGCACCTTGAACGAGCCGATGTACGCCTCGTTGTCGAGGAAGCGCAGCCACCACTCGGAGCAGGCGATGTACAGGAAGGAGGCGATGCAGCTGCCGGAAACGGAGCCGATGCCGCCGATGACAACGATGAGCAGGATCTCATAGGTCATGGCCGAGGTGAACACCTTGGCCTGCACGGTCGTGGCAAACATGGCAAAGAGCGCGCCCGACACGCCCGCGAAAAACGAGCTGATGACAAACGACAGGCTCTTGTGCTTGGCGAGGTTCACGCCCATGGCCTCCGCCGCGATCTCATCGTCGCGGATGGCCTTGAAGGCGCGGCCGTAGGACGAATTGATGAGCAGGACAATAAGGAAAATGCAGATACCGGCAAGCAAAATCGGCACGACCGCACTCAGGCGGAAGAGTACCTTGCCGGAAGCATTCGTGATGTTGAAATCCGCAAACGTCGGATAGCCCTTGAGGATGTTGGCGCCGTTGGTGACCTTGCCGAGCGTCTGCCACTGGAAGATGGCACGCAGGATCTCGGCAAAGCCGAGCGTGGCGATGGCCAGATAGTCGCTCTTGAGGCGCAGGACCGGCAGGCCGATCAGATACGCGAAGAACGCGGCGATCAGGCCCGCGAAAATGATGGCCACGAGCACGCCGAGCACCAGACTCACGCCGCCGCCGAAGCCGGTGGCGCCGAACAGATGCTGGAACATCTCCTGGAAGGAGAAGTGGATGCTCGAACCCTCGAAGAGGTAATACACGCCATCACGCGCGGCGTCCGGGATCATGAAGATCGCATAGGCATACGCGCCGAGGAGCATGAAGCCCGCCTGACCGAGCGAGAACAGGCCGGTAAAGCCGTTGAGCAGGTTCATGGACACGGCGACGAGCGAGTACACCGCACCCTTTTTAATGACCGTAAAGAGCAGGGAGCCGGGAGACATCACATTCTCCAGTACCATCGTCACGAGCGTGAGCGCGAGCACGATGGCAAAGGTGATCAGGTTGCCGCGGCGTGCCTCTTTGTCTTTCGCTTTCAGCACAGTGATCCCCCCTCTCAGACTTTGTCCGTGGCCTTTTCACCGAACAGGCCGGTGGGCTTGACCACGAGGACGACGATCAGCAGCGCGAACGTGAACGCATCGGAGAACACCGTCATGCTGGTGCCCTTGATGAGCGTCTCGCAGATGCCGATGATGAACGCGCCGATCACAGCGCCGGGGATCGAACCGATGCCGCCGAACACCGCCGCAACAAACGCCTTCAGGCCGGGCATGGCGCCGGAGGTCGGAATGACGGTCGGGTAGTTCGTGAAGTACAGCAGCGAGCCGACGGCCGCCAGGAACGAGCCAATGATAAACGTCACGGAGATGACCTTGTTGATCTTGATGCCCATGAGCTGGCTGGTCTCGAAGTCCTTCGCAACCGCGCGCATGGCCATGCCGATCTTCGTGTGGTTGATGAGCCACTGCAGCAGCAGCACGAGCACGATCACGAGCACGGGCGTAATGACCGTGACCCAGTGCGTGGACGCGCCGAGGATCGTGACCGTGCCGGACACGAACGGCAGCGACGGATACGTCTGCGGCTGGCCGCCGGTGGCATACAGCGCCACGTTCTGCAGCAGGTAACTCACGCCGATGGCCGAGATCATGACGGACATACGCGGTGCGCTGCGCAGGGGCTTATAGGCCGCGCGCTCGATGGCGAAGCCGAGCAGGACCGTCAGCACGAGCATGAGCGGAATGGATACGTACACCGGCAGGGACGCACACATGAAGACCATCATGAGGCCTGCACACATGAACACGTCGCCGTGGGCGAAGTTAATGAGACGCAGGATGCCGTAGACCATCGTATAACCGATGGCGATCAGGGCATACTGGCCGCCCAGCGAGACGCCGGATAAAATTTGTGCGACTAGAAATTCCATCTGTTTCCCTCTCTATCGTTTACGAATGCGGACATTCAGCCGCCGCGAAAACCGCGGAGCTTCCGCAGCTTTCGCAGCGGCTCAAAATCCCAAAGGGGGAGCCGAAGCTCCCCCCGGATTTTTGGATCTCAGACCGAGGCAGAAGCTCAGGAAGCCTTCTGCTGCGTCACGAACTTCCAGACGTTGGCGGCCGTGTCGATGGTCTTGATATAAGCAGTGTCGCGGATCGCGTCGCCGGTCTCGTCAAAGGCGATGTGGCCGGACACGCCGTCATAGGTCACGCCGGGCAGCGCTTCCATGACCTTGGCCGGATCGGTGGAACCGGCAGCCTTCAGCGCCTCGAGCGCAACATAATAAACGTCATAGCCCATGGCCGTCACTGCGGAGATGGTATCGTCGCCGCCGTTGGTGGTCTTGGCGTCGGCATTGCCGTTGATATAGGCCTTGATGCCGTCGTCGAAGGTCTTGTTGCCGCCTTCTGCGTAGAAGGTGGAAACGAACACCTGAACGTTGGTGCCCTTGGCAGCCTGCAGGACCATGTTGTCATCCCACGTATCGGAGCCGAGGAACGGGATGCCGATGTTCAGGGAAGCCGCCTGGGAAACGAGCTGCGTGGAATACGCGATCGACACGGGTGCAAAGAACACGTCGCAGCCCTGATCCTTTGCCTTGTTCAGGTAGGAGCTGAAGTCGGAGTTGTCCTTCGGGAAGGAGTCGGTGACGACGGTGCCGCCGGCCTTCTCAAATGCCTGCTTGAAGAAGGTGACCAGGCCCTGGTCATACTCGTTGCCGTTCTCGCCGAGGCAGTAGGCCTTCTTGGCCTTGAGCTCGGAAGAAGCATAGTTGGCAAGGACAGTGCCCTGGAACGGATCCAGGAAGCAGATGCGGAAGTAGTGGCTGTTGCCGGCCGTAACGTTCGGGTTCGTGCACGTCACGCCGATGGCCGGGATGCCGGCCTGCTTGAACGTGTCGGACGCGGCGATGGACACGCCGGAGCCGTAGGAACCGAGCACGAGGGAAACCTTCTCATTGACGAGCTTGGAAGCCGCCGAGACAGCCTTCGCAGAATCGGAACCGTTGTCGGAGTAGACGAGCTCGACCTTGTAGGTCTCGCCGCCGATCTCGACGGTCGGGGTCTCCTGGTTGGCATACTGCATGCCGAGCATTTCCTTCTTGCCGCCGGCGCCGGAGTCGCCGCTGGCGGGCTCGAACACGCCGATCTTAACGACCTTCTCGCCGTTGTCGGCCGTGCCCTTGTCGCCGCCGCCGCAAGCGCACAGCGCGAACACCATGACCAGAGCGAGCAGCAGAGCAATCGCTTTTTTCATTGTATTTCCTCCAATCATTTCTTCTCCGGGCGCTGTCCGCAGCGTGCGGACAAATGTCCTTCAAATGAATATGACGGCATTATACTATCTTTTTGCAAGAAATGCAATATCAATTTCACAAAATATTCATATCAAAATTTCGAATACTTTGCGCACTCTGCCGGTCACAGCACGAACGGGCTCGCGCGCCAGTCGCCGCCGCAGCGGCGCTCCTCTCTGGCGGGGCAGCCGAGCACGTAGAGATCGTGTGCATCCGCCGTCAGGGCAAAGATTTCTCCGGCGGCACCCGGCAGGTTCCGTCCGGCGGCTGGCTTCGTGATGAGCGGCACCGACGCACGCGTATCGATCGCGCGCAGCAGTTCCCTGCCCTGCGCGCCGATGGCCAGCACACGTGCATACGGCGGCGTGCCCGTGTCCATGCCGGCGGTGACGCCGAGGGCCGCGCACATCGTCATGCGCCGGATGCGCGAGAGCGCATAGCGCTTGGATTTCGCCGCCGCCAGCACACCGTCGAGCGTCGGCGCCTCGTGTGCGGCGCGGTACAGGCTGTTGCCCAGCCCCTCGGATGCGCCGGGCAGCGCGTTGTAAGCCGTCTGCGGCAGCATCCGCAGGCGCGAGAGGATTGCGCTCTCCAGCACCTCCGGCAGCACCGGCCCGCGACCGAGCGTCTTTTCCCGTGCGCTGATCTCCGCCGCCGCCCTCGGCAGAAAGGCGGACACGTTCTCCCCTGCGCCGATGCGCGTGCGCAGCTCGCTCGCCGAGCGCACATTGCCCTCCGCCGGACGGTCATGCTGCGCGCCGGTGCGCAGGATCGTCAGCGGGCGCAGATCGAGCCGCTGGTCAAAGATCGCCTTGAGATACTCCACGGCGAGGATGTTGTTCGGCGCCTGCAGCAGCTCTGCCAGCGCGCCCACGCGCCGTGCGACCGCCTGCTGCCGCGCCGCCGCAAACGGGATGCCGGCCTGCAGCTCGGCGCGCAGGTCTTCGCCCAGCAGCGGATCGAGCAGCGCCTCGGCCACCCGCTGCAGCGGCTCCAGCTCGCCGCACTCGCTGCCGAAGCTCAAATGCGTCACCACGCCGAGACTGCCCAACAGCCCCACGGCGCCGCGGGCAAACCCCTCCGCCGACGACAGCGCCCACGGCAGCGGCAGCTCCAGCACCAGATCCGCCCCGCAGCGGGCAGCGGCCTCCGCGCGCGCAAACTTCGCATACACCGCCGGGCTGCCGCGCTGCACAAAGTCGCCCGACATGACGCACACGACCGGGCAGTCCGCGCCCAGACGCGCGCGCGTCTGCTCGATGAGCCGTGCATGGCCGTTGTGAAACGGGTTATACTCCGCAACGATGCCGATGACATTTCCCATTTTTGCACCTTCTTTCGAAAAATACTTGCGTTTTCCACTGAAATGATTACAATAAGAGTGTTATGGCATCATAATACTGTGGTTTTGCGAAAATTACAATATTTCATATGAGAAAGGAATCTGATTATGAAAATTCTTGTCATCAATGCCGGCAGTTCTTCCCTGAAGTATCAGCTGATCGACATGGAGACCGAACACGTCCTGGCCAAGGGCCTGTGCGAGCGCATCGGCCTCGACGGCCATCTGAAGCACACCCCGCTCGTCGGCGGCAAACCCGTCTTTGACGAGGACCTGCCGATGCCCACGCACTCCGAAGCCATCGCCGCGGTCATCGACAAGCTGACCAGCGCCGAGTATGGTGTGGTCGCCTCCATGAAGGAGATCGACGCCGTCGGCCACCGCGTCGTCCACGGCGGCGAGAAGTTCGCCTGCTCCGTCAAGATCGACGACGCCGTCATGGCTGCCCTCGAGGAGTGCACGCCGTTCCGGCATCAACGCCTGCCGCGCCGTCATGGGCGACGACGTGCCGATGGTCGCCGTGTTCGACACCGCGTTCCACCAGACCATGCCCGGCAAGGCCTATATGTACGCCATTCCTTATGAATACTACCAGAACGACGGCATCCGCCGCTACGGCTTCCACGGCACGAGCCACCGCTACGTGTCCGCCCGCTGCGCCGAGCTCATGGGCAAGCCCATCGAAGAGCTCAAGCTCATCTCCTGCCACATGGGCAACGGCAGCTCCATCTGCGCGATCGACGGCGGCAAGTGCGTTGACACGTCCATGGGCTTCACCCCGCTGGTCGGCCTGCCGATGGGCACCCGCTGCGGCGATCTCGACGCCGGCGTCATCCAGTTCATCATGAACAAGTATGGCATCAGCATCGACGAGATGCTCAACATCCTCAACAAGAAGTCCGGCGTGCTCGGCGTCTCCGGCGTCAGCTCCGACTTCCGCGATCTCGACGCCGCCGCTGCCGAGGGCAACGACCGCGCGCAGCTCGCGCTCGACATGTTCCACTACTGGGTCGCCAAGGTCGTCGGCTCCTATGTCGCGGCCATGAACGGCGTCGACGCCATCATCTTCACCGCCGGCGTCGGCGAGAACAGCAAGTCCTCCCGCGCCGCCATCGCCGAGTACTTCGGCTACCTGGGCGTGACGATCGACCCGGAGGCCAACAGCAAGCGCGGCGAAGACATCATGATCTCCACCCCCGACTCCAAGGTCAAGGTGTTCGTCATCCCGACAAACGAAGAGCTCGTCATCGCCCGCGACACGAAGGCCATCTGCGGCTGAGTTTCCCGGGACGCAAAACCACGGCGCTGAGATCAGCGCCGTGGTTTTTCTATCCATAGCAGGCCGCGCACATCGGGGGCCGGCGTCCAGGCGCGCAGCACCAGCACCAGCTCTTCCAGTGCGGAAAGCCCGGCGGCCCGCCGCAAGCCACGCGGCCGTTCCCTGCCCCAGCAGCACCGCAAGCGCCAGAATGAGCGCAAATACAAAGCGCGTGCAGGTAATGGCATTGACCAGGCGCTTCATCGCACCGCCCTCTCTCGCTGCCACTTTACCATATCCGCCGCAAAATTGCGATCCCCGCGAAAAACTTCGCCATGTCCCGGGAAAAACCGTTGACAAAACCTGTCCGGAATGATAAACTGTCAAGGCCGCATTGAGTGGGTACCAAGCGGAGGTCCGCCTCCCGCCCACAAGAGCGAGACTCTACAGAGAGGCAGGTGCAACGAGTTTGAAGCACGCTATCATCGTTACCGGCGGTAAGCAGTACCGCGTGGCTGAGGGCGACGTCATCTTCGTCGAGAAGCTGGATGTCGAGGCCGGCGAGACTGTGAAGTTTGACCGCGTTCTGGCTGTCATCGACGAGGACAAGGCTGTTTTCGGCACCCCCGTGGTGGAAAACGCCGTCGTTTCCGGCAACGTCGTTAAAAACGGCAAGAGCAAGAAGATCCGCGTCTACAAGATGAAGCCGAAAAAAGGCTATCGCAGAACACAGGGCCACAGACAGCCCTACACCAAGGTCGAGATCACGAAGATCGAGGCCTGATTTCCGCAACTGATTTTGACACATGGAGGTGTAATTCGAAATGGCACATAAAAAAGGCATGGGTTCCACCAAGAACGGCCGCGACAGTGAGTCGAAGCGCCTTGGCCCCAAGAGAGCCGACGGTCAGTTTGTTCTGGCCGGCAACATCCTCGTCAGACAGCGCGGAACGAAGATCCACCCCGGCATCAACGTCGGCAAGGGTAAGGACGACACGCTCTTCGCCCTCGTGGACGGCGTCGTGAAGTTCGAGCGCAAGGACAAGGATCGCAAGCAGGTCTCTGTTTACGAAGAGATCGCACAGTAATCGCAAACGGGGTGGGCATCGCGCCCGCCCCGTTTTTCTATCCCCCGCCGGGCTGCCCGGCAACGAAAGTGAGGAATGACCATGGCTTCGCCATTTGTTGATAAAGTGACCATCACCGTGCGCGCGGGCGACGGCGGCAACGGCGCAGTGACCTTCCACCGCGAGAAATATGTGGCCGCCGGCGGCCCGGACGGCGGCGACGGCGGGCGCGGCGGCGACATCATCTTTGAAGTGGACGACAACATGTCCACGCTCATGGACTTTCGCTACAAGCGCAAATATGTGGCCGCCAACGGTGCCGACGGTCAGGGCAAGCGCTGCTCCGGCCGCGTGGGCCAGAGCCTGCACATCCGCGTGCCGCGCGGCACCCTGCTGCGCGACGCGGACAGCGGCGCGATCATGCACGACATGTCCTCGGGCG
>OHZG01000623.1_pt1 | contig 13094 bp, 8 predicted proteins | sample 1580431 | NCBI WGS metagenome assembly OHZG01 (sample SAMEA3882527, study PRJEB24775) | human gut metagenome | biome: human-associated habitat; feature: intestine environment; material: feces | place: Netherlands | collected 2009/2010 | reverse complement strand
TAAAAAATGCCGGAATCAGTTATGCTCGTACGGTAGAGAGTACTTATGAATTTCATTTGCCGGAAGACTGGCTGATCCTTAATCCGACTTGTCACCATGCGGAACCGGAATTAATGGAACTGGCAGAGAAATTTTTGAATGATACGGTAGCAGATGATTCCTATCTGTTTTATGTTTGGGGACATACCTTTGAATTTGATGAGCAGGATAACTGGCATATTGTTGATGACTTGTTTGAAAAAGTGGCGAATAAAGAGGATGTCTGGTATGCAACAAATGGAGAAATTTGCAATTATCATCAAAAATATAAACAATTAATTTTTTCGCAAAACGGGAAAAAAATCTACAATCCAACAGATACCACCATTTGGCTGGAGGTTGATAATGTGGCAAAGTCAATAGATTCGGGCGATATTATAGAATTGTAAAAAATATACATATAACGTAGAAGTTATAGCGTTTATAACAAATTCTAATTTGCCTTTTTCGAAAAACTGTGTTACAATGTATTTCAGTAAGATAAATAACGTTAGCAAGGTATTTTTGATAATCCTTTTTCATACTTTTTTCTGGTGGTACTATAGCGATATAGTGCCACTTACTTTTTTACAAAAAATAGCATGATTTAAGATTATGACGTCTTGAATTGTTGATGCAAAGATAAGGAGGAATGAGATGGAGCAGTGTAGTTATATACAGCCGGAAGCAATGGAAGGAGCAAATCTTCAGCCAATTCGGGAAATCATAGAGGCTGGAATGCGGGGAGAAAAGAAAAAAATTGCGGCGTTGGGAGCTTCTGTATCAAAAGGGGAAGCGGTAAAAAAGGGGAACGCCTTTTTAAATAAAATGGAGCAAAAATGGGAGAGTTATTTTCCGGGGAGTACAGTGCCGGAATTTATCAATGCCAGTGTATCGGGAACATTTTCAGCAAATGCATTATTTGCTATGGATGAGTTGCTGCAAAAGAAACCGGATCTTGTTTTTTTGGATTACAGTGTCAATGACCCGGGACAGTATTATCTTCAGGAGGCATTTGAAGGGCTGGTACACCATTTTTTGGAAAACGGAACGTATGTCTGTGTCCTTTTGTTTTGTAATCAAAATGGGAACTGCACTCGAGGGGCGATGACCAGAATCGCACATTATTATCATATTCCTCTTTTGGATATCGGAAGTGTTGTGATGGAAAATATTCGGGAAAATCGATTTTTATGGCAGGATTATGCAAGTGATTATGTGCACCCGCGTATCGAAGGACATGAATTTATCGCTGATAATATTATGCATTGTTTTCAATATGCGATGGAAAAAGAAGAAACAAATTCTTACATAATTCCGGAAAATCCTTGTTTTGATGGATCTTTTTGGAAACTTGAAAAGTTGGAGAACCTGTCTTACGATGACGATCAGGTATTTACGGTAGATAAATATTGTTCTGTCGTTGTCGCAGAATATTTTCAGACGGCACAGGAAAATGACTGCAAAGTGGAAATTCTGGTAGACGGTGAAGTGAAAGAATGTGTGGAATTGCATTGGGAGTTTGCATGGGATAACCGCCTTGTGCGAATGATCTTTGTGGAACCAAAAGCCGACTGGCACACGATTGAAATACGACCAGCCGGTGGAAAACAAAATGATCAGGAATTGTTAAAACAATTCGATATTAAATTAGGAATTGGTTGTCTGTTGGAAGATTGACGCGTTAAGCAGTCAGCCAGGTTCCTAATCCGATCAATTTCTTCAGTTCGATAATATATTCTTTGGCCGCTTTTGTCAGGAAGTGGTGTTTGTTGTAAGCGACAACAATTTCTTCTTGAAAAAGCTGGCCGGAACGTTTTGGTTCACGAATCTTATAATAATTTGGATGTTCTTTGAAATTTCCAAAACGGATCAGCGTGTCCGGAATAAAGCCGGCACCGAGATTGGAAGTCACCCAGTGGAATTTTGTCTCAATGTTAGAAGCACGGAGTGTGATATCCGGTTTCATGTTGAGATTTTCAAAAATATTTGCCGATAAATCCTGGTATTCGTTTTTGGAATCCAATAGAATAAACGGAAGCTTTTCTGCTTCTGCGGCACTGACAGTGCAGTCATCATATAATTTCTCACTGTCCTGTAAAATATCATCCGCCGTCAACACATTTTTTTCTTTACCCTCATTCCAAGGATTGGAAGGATTTACTGCCAGATAAAATGTTTCCGTTGACAAACTTTCGGACGTAAAAAATTGCGGCTGGAAGACATCATTTTCAATACAGATGTCAATGTTGCCATCCAAAAGATATTGTTTCAAAATTTCGATTGGTTCAGAGATGATATTGATCGAAATTCCCGGATATTTTTCTTTGAAATAGGCGATGCTTTTTGGAAGCATGCAGGCAGCGCGGAACGGTGAGGTTCCAATCGTCAATGTTCCAAACTGGAGATCATTGATCTCGGATACACGATTTTGCAGTTCGCGGTTTACATTTTCGATTTTTTTGGCCGCTTCATAGTAGGCGATTCCTACCGGTGTTAATTTGATCGGCTGCGTTGTTCGGTCGAACAGGGGAGCACCGATCGTGTATTCAATATTTTTGACCAGCTGGCTTATGGATGGCTGAGTAACAACCAGTTTCTTTGCAGCCGCAGAAAAACTACCTTCTTCCGTGATCGCAATGATGTATTGAATCTGTTGTGTCGTCATAAGTTTCAATCCTCTTTTTCATAATTATAGTGCAATAACAGTATACAATATTTGGATTAAATCTTCAACAATTTTTTGAAAAGAATTGAAAAAAAGAATAAAAAAAGTTATAATGAAACGTAACTATTAGGATTTAAATGTCCAGAAATCAAAGTCTCTTACGTGCAAGCGCGACGATTCATTGATTTCCGTACATTTAATCCTGAATAGTTACAATAAAAAAAGCATAGGAGTGTTGCAAAAATGAAAAAATGGATAAGGTGTAGTTTGATCATAGGGGCTTTTCTGGGATTGATCTTCCATGCGGATGCAAGTCAGGCGGCAAAAAAATGCGAACTGCTTCGGGTGCAGGGAACGAAAATTGTGAATTCCAAAGGAAAAACCGTTAATCTTCGCGGCGTGAGTACACACGGAATTGCTTGGTTTCCACAATATGTAAATAAAAAAGCATTTCACAGTTTCCGGAAAATGGGGGCCAATACCATACGTCTTGCGTTGTACAGTGATCCGGGTGCAGGATACCAAAAATCGCTTTACAGCAAAGTAGAAGAGGGGGTTAAGGCAGCGACGGATCTTGGAATGTATGTAATTCTTGACTGGCATATTTTGTCAGACGGAAATCCCAAGACAAATCAGTCAAAAGCAAAAGAATTTTTCACCTATTTTTCGAAAAAATATGCGGCACAGACAAATGTGATCTATGAAATTTGCAATGAGCCGAACGGAAATGTAACATGGAAAAAAGATATCAAACCATATGCGGAGTCAATGATCTCCCTGATCCGAAAGAATGATAAGGATGCGCTGATCATTGTCGGCACACCGACGTGGTCACAGGATGTAGACGTCGTGGCAGATGATCCGATCCGGGGACAGACAAATATTTTATATGCTCTTCATTTTTATGCGGCGACACATGGCGACGGTATCCGCAATAAATTGCTCCGGGCACACAAGAAAAATCTTCCGGTCATCGTAAGTGAATTTTCAATCTGTGATGCTTCCGGCAACGGTGCCATCAATAAAAAAGAGGCTAAGAAGTGGATGAGCCTTTTGAAGAAGTACAATATCGGCAGAGTGGCATGGAGTCTCTGTAACAAAAATGAGACGTCAGCACTTTTGAAACCATCGTGCAAAACGACAACGAATATAAAGAAAAGCCATTTGTCCAAAACCGGAAAATGGATCGTGAAGAACTGGTAATTTCATCTTGTGAAATTGCAGAACTCATTGTATAATATAAGTAACGTAACTATTCAGGATCTAGTGTATGGGGAGACTGAATAGTTACTAAATATTATATATTATAGGAGGGTATTTTAATTATGAGTATTCAGATTCAAAAAGTAACTGATGCATCTTTCAAAAAATATGGACGTGTTCTGACAGGAGAGTACGACGTAGATGCATTGATCGAGAAAATGCAGGAGATGCCTTGTCCGGATGACGAAGTTGTTTATGTGCCATCGGAAAGCGCATTGGAGGCACTGCCGGTGATGAAAGATTTTACAGATAGTTTGTATGGCGGACTTCCAATTCAGATTGGTTATTGCAATGGTAACAACCATCTTTTGAATGCAGTAGAATATCATCGCTCTTCCGAAATCAATGTCGCAGCTACAGATTTGATCCTTTTGATCGGAAGTGAGCAGGACATCGAAGAAGATGACACCTATGATACTTCTAAGATCGAGGCATTTTTAGTGCCAAAGGGAACCGTGATCGACGTATATGCGACGACACTTCACTATGCTCCATGCAGCGTAGACGGCGCAAACTTCCGCTGTGTAGTTGTTCTTCCGAAAGACACGAACCTTGATCTGGTTGTAAAACCGGAAGGAGCAAAAGAAGACAAACTTTTGGTAGCCCGCAATAAATGGTTGATCGTTCATCCGGATGCGAAGATCGAAGGCGCATTCAATGGTTTGAAAGGCGAGAATATCTCTGTAAAATAAGAAATAGAATAATGATTGCGATAGAAGCCGGACTTCTCCCAATGAGATGTCCGGCTTCTTTTATGAAAAAAATTGCATTTAAGTATTGACAAATACAGAACATATGAATATAATTAAATATGTAAATATGAATAAATGTTCATATGATAAAATTTTGAGAAAGGAGCAGAACTTATGAAACAGCAAGAAACAAACAGTGATTTTCTGGCAGTACATGAGGATGTGGTAAAACGGGTGTTAGACAAGCAGCCGGCAGAAGAAGAATTGTACGATCTCGCAGAACTTTTTAAAGTATTTGGAGATTCGACCCGCATCCGTATCCTGCATGCTTTGCTGGAAACCGAATTGTGTGTAGGCGATATGGCGCAGATATTGAATCTGTCCCAATCCGCAGTCAGCCACCAGCTCAAAATTTTGAAAGACGCGAAACTTGTTCGATTCCGAAGAGAAGGAAAGATTATCTTTTATGCATTGGATGATGAACATGTGAGAAACATATTGAGTATGGGCGTAGAACATGTGGAAGAAGAATAAAAGTAAGTTATTGAAAAAATGGAGGTTATTATCATGAAAAAGACATACAAAGTAGACGTAGATTGCGCAAACTGTGCAGCAAAGATGGAAGAAGCAGTAAAAAATACAACAGGTGTAAAAGATGCAGCCTTGAGTTTTATGACATTGAAATTGAAAGTGGAATTTGAAGAAGGCGCCGATGTGGATGCCGTTATGCAGGAAGCTTACAAAAACTGTAAAAAAGTAGAGGACGATTGTGAAATCTTCCTGTAAAGGAGAGAGTTTATGACAAAGAAGCAAAAAAAAGTATTATACCGGATTATTATATCCCTCGTACTTCTTATCGCCGTATCGATTTTTGATACGTTGGTGGAACTGCCGATGATCGTGCAGGTAATCCTGTATCTGATTCCTTATTTTATCATTGGATATGACATTTTGAGAAAAGCAGGAAAGGGAATTTTGAACCGACAGGTTTTTGATGAAAATTTCCTGATGGCGGTGGCGACAGTAGGAGCGATTCTTCTCGGCGATTTCCGGGAAGGCAGTGCCGTTATGCTTTTTTATCAGATCGGCGAGTTGTTCCAGAGTTTTGCGGTTGGAAAGAGCCGTAAAAACATCACGGCTTTGATGGATATTCGTCCCGATTATGCCAATATTATCGTGGATGGAAAATTGGAACAGGTAGATCCGGATGATGTGGAAATAGGCACAGAAATAGTTGTAAATCCTGGCGAGAAAGTGCCGATTGACGGTGTGATCACAGAGGGAAATACAACGTTAAATACAAGTGCATTGACAGGAGAAAGTGTTCCAAGAAATGCAAAATGCGGAGAAGAAGTCATCAGTGGATGTATCAATCTCACTGGTACGATTACATTGAAAACGACAAAAGAATTTGGAGATTCGACGGTATCTAAGATTTTGGATTTGGTTGAAAATTCAAGCATGAAAAAGTCCCGATCCGAAAATTTTATTACAAAATTTGCCAAATACTACACGCCGGCAGTATGCTACAGTGCGCTGGCATTGGCAATTTTGCCGCCACTCATTTCCCTACTGATGGGAATTTCACCGGCATGGCAGCAATGGATCGTGCGTGCACTTACGTTCCTTGTAATCAGCTGTCCATGTGCTCTTGTGATTTCCATTCCGCTTAGCTTTTTCGGTGGAATCGGCTGTGCTTCGACAAACGGAATCCTTGTAAAGGGATCCAATTATCTGGAAGCGCTGGCAGACACAAAATATATTGTATTTGATAAAACCGGTACACTGACGAAAGGTGTTTTTGAGGTAAGCGGTATTTATCCGGAACAGGGTACAAGCAAAGAGCAGCTGATCGAATACGCTGCGTATGCGGAGAGTGGTTCCAGCCATCCGATCAGTGTGAGTCTGAAAAAGGCGTACGGCAAAGAAATGAGTCTGGAACGCGTCTATGACATCGAGGAAATTGCAGGACATGGTGTGAAAGCCGTTGTAGACGGAAAGACGGTATATGCCGGAAATCTTCGATTGATGAATAAAATAGGGATTTCTGTCAGCCGTGAATATGACGAAGGAACGATGGTATACGTAGCCGTTGATAACAGTTATGCCGGTTGTATCACGATTTCAGATGTGATCAAAGAGACATCGAAAGATGCCATTTCCGGATTGAAAAAACATGGTATAAAACAGACCGTCATGCTGACCGGAGATGCAAAGAAGACGGCGGAAAAAGTAGCAAAAGAAATCGGAATGGATAAGGTGTGCAGCGAACTTCTTCCGGCGGATAAAGTAAATGAAGTCGAGAAACTTCTTGCTCAGAAAAATGCAAAAGAAAAACTGGCCTTTGTCGGAGACGGAATCAACGATGCACCGGTTCTTTCCCGTGCAGATATTGGTATCGCTATGGGAGCTCTTGGTTCCGATGCGGCGATTGAAGCAGCGGATATCGTTCTGATGGATGATGACCCTGCCAAGATTTCTCTGGCAATGAAAATTTCCTTAAAAACATTGAAAATTGTCAAAGAAAACATCGTATTTGCCCTTGCTATAAAGGCAATCTGCCTGATCTTAGGCGCACTTGGTATCGCCGGCATGTGGCTTGCCATCTTTGCTGACGTCGGTGTTATGGTACTGGCGGTTCTCAACGCAACACGGGCTTTGAAACTGTAAAGCGATAACGAATTTAAAATTTAAAAAGTAAGTGAAAAATTTCCTTTCGTGTGATATATTGTTCTTTCATGAAAAATTAATGCATTTTTTATAATGATGTGTTACAATGGCAGATAATATTATCACAGAAAGGAATTTTTGATATATGAAAAGAAAAATGGGAAAAGGATTAACAATCCTGATAACAATGTCCATGATTGTATGTGGGATTCCGTTTCCACAGGGACAGACAAATGAGGGAAAGAGAGCAGATGTTGTGAAAGCAGAGACAAAAACGGCAGAGATCCGTACAGTCAATGCCAATCTTGGTGCCGGGAAAAAGTATCAGATTGCCGGCATACATGATGCAGAGCATATCGCAGATGAAGACGTCAAAAATCCGTATGTAGAGTGGTCTAACGGCAGAGGATCCTATGTGTATTATGGAAATTATTACCAAAGCGACCGTAGTGGAAAGAAAAAGGATCCCATCAAATGGTGTGTAGTCGATGCTTCAACGACAGAATATGGAGATTATTCGATGTTATTGCAGTCCGACGCGGTACTGGATAACGTGGTCTATATCAATGATTATGCAAAGAAACTTAATTACAGCGTCACAGAATCCGATGGATCGTCTGTTTTCGGAACTACCTATCTGAAACGTGAGAAAGGACAGGATACCGATCACCTTGCGAATGACTATCAGTACAGTGATATGCGGTACTGGCTTAATTCCATGAAAAATCCGGATGGAACCGACGCATGGGAAGGGGAAAGTACCGAAGGTGGGTTTCTGGATACCGCATTTTCAAGCGAAGAGCAGCTGGGACTTTTGGACAGCAAAAAGGATGCTCTCATACATACGCGCAGAAATTATGATACGTATCCGGGAACGGTTACCTATGATCATACCCGTTTACAGGGAGATAAAATATTTATCTTCAGTATCGAAGAGTATATGAAGGCCCTATTTGGAGAAGACTGGGGAAGCAAGACTTCTGCCGTAATGGCTGCCAATAAAACCGCGACAGCATACGGATGTGAAAAACAATGCTGGAATAAAAATCAAGTAAAAGATACCGGAAAATATTATGCGTTTTTTTGGGTACGTACAAGACGGATATGTAATTCGGACAGAATAGGGTATTATTGTATCAAGTATGGAGGCTGCTATGAGGGATTTAAAGATTATGGGGCGATGAATACTTTGAAAACAGGAGCAGGAACCGTACCGGCGTGTAACTTGAAACTTTCTTCGGTTGCATTTACTTCAGCAAGTAATCAGAAAAAAGCAGATTCTTTTATCCAGACAGAGTCTGCTGAAAATAATCAGAATTGGAATGTCACGATGAAGGGAGGAAGTGGTTTTTCCGCTTCATTGAAAGCCGGACAAAAGAGTTCAGCGCTGCATGCAGGCGATACTATCTATGTGAATGTCAAATCGCTTGGTAAAAATATAAATAAAGACATTGCCTACAATCAGCTTTCCGCCATGCTGCTGGACAAAAACGGAACGGTAGCTGCGTATGGAAAAGTGGCAGATATTGTAGATGGAACAATTCAAAAAGACGGAACTGTCCTTACTGATATTCCGGTTACTTTCCCGGGAAGTGAGGAACTTAAAAAGGGAGGACATTTTACCCTGAAACTTTTTGCGGAAGAAGTGAATTCAACAGCAACGCAAAATCTTGTTGATTTTGCCAGTAATTCCGTCTCTGTTTCTGTTAATTTTATACCAACACAGGGAATTATTGTATCGAACCCTTATGATAGCCCTATCGTATATGAAGCAAGTGAGCAAAACGGAGCAGAATCCCAGTATCTTCCTGCGAATACAGTATTAAAAGATATTGTGTATCAGGCAGAAGAAGGGTACTATTTTCCGGAAGATTATATCCAAAAACTGGAAGGATTATCCAATGGAACCATCAACGGAATTACGGTTTCCAGAGATAGTTACACCAAATTGACAATTTCCGGAAAACCAACACAGGGAACGGTAATTTCACTTGCACCGGCAACGCAGAAGGCCGAGCAGGAAAGCCCGCAAAATGTGGCTGGAGGAATTAAGAAGATCATGGGAACAACGGAGGCGATGGAGTATCGTTTTGTGACAGAGGAAACGACGCAGGGATCGTGGCTTTCCTGTACGCAGGGAAGCACTGAGGTACCGGCAGCCGGTACGTATGAGATAAGAAAAAAAGAAACCGGCGCCTTACAAGCTGGTAAAATTATCCAAATCATAGTACGTGAAATGGTGGAGTTTCGTATTGAACCGGAAACAGGGCTTGTGTATGATGGAACAGAAAAGAAAGGCTATGTGGGGACACCGGAGGTTATGAGTGGAAATTATACGTCCGGAGAGTATACGGTCAGCTATACGAACGCAGAGGGCGAGCAATTGGATTCGGCACCGATTGATGCCGGAAAGTATACGGTTACCGTTTCTGTTCCCGACGATAATAAGTATTATCTGGGAAGTTCCCATGCAGAATTTTCCATTGACAAAGCGACGATAACGGTAAAAGCGGATAAAAAGAGAATGACCGTTGGTGCCAGTATTCCGAAACTGTCGTACAGCATCCTTGGCAATTTTGAAAATATGGTAAACACCGATGCGTTACAATTGCAGCTTTCAAAGAAAATTGACACCCGTCAGCCGGGAACATATTCGAATGCAATTCATATATCCGGTGCGGTTTTGAAAAAGGGCTGGGAGAAAAATTACAATCCGGTCATCTATGAACAGGGAACACTTGTTGTTGTAGATAAAGAAAAAGTCGAGATTACTCTTACCTCGGAAAAGGATATCTTTTATGATGGGCTTCCGCATAAAGGGTATGTCGGAGAACCGAAAGTATCCGCCGGTGGTTATGCGGGAAACCGCTTTACGATCACGTATCGTAAGTCAGATGGAAGCCTGCTGTCCGGAATGCCGACAGAAGTGGGTGAATATGAAGTCACCGCTGCGATTCCAAGTGAGAACCTTCATTATCAGGGGAAAGTTACCGTTGCATTTTCCATTCAGAAAATGCCGGCAACACCTTCTCCGACACCGGCAGCAACACCGGTGGCATCCCCGGCACATATAACGGAATCCCCGGCACCGACAGCAACCGCAGCCACAATACCGACGGCTTCTGCAACGGTTCCGACGTGGGAGAAAACTGCTGCGCCAGATACAACAAAGAAAACGGAAGAACCCTTCGTTCCCACCGAAGTTTTGAAACCGCAAAAGCAGAATGCTTCATTGGCATTGACGGGAGAAGTAAAAGCTGCAAAACATAAGGTGACACTGCAATGGCAGGAGATAGACGGAGCAGAGGGATATTTGATCTATGCTGCCAAATGCAATCAGAATGAAAAGAAAACAAAATTTAAAAAAATAAAGGAAATTTCTTCCGGATCACAAGTGCGGTTTGTGCATCGTAAGTGTGCCAAAAATACATGGTACAAATATCGTATAAAAGCCTACCGTATTGTGAATGGAAAGAAAGTGGTTTTTGCAGAAGCGATGGAACTGCATATTCTGACAAAGGGTAGTAAGAAAATTACAAATCCGTCAGGTATTTCCGTATCACAGAAAAATGTAAACTTAAAAGCAGGAGAAAAAGGAAATATAAAAGCAAAAGTGCTCCTGCCAAAGGGAAAGAAAACAAAGTGGCACATCGAAAAAATACGCTATATCGCATTAAATCCACTTATTGCGTCGGTTTCACGTTCCGGAGTGGTTCGTGCAAAACAGAAAGGAAACTGTGAGATTTATGTTGTCACACAGAATGGAATTAAGAAAAAAGTAACCATTACAGTAACAGAATGAAAGGATAGATGATATGAAAAAAGTTTTGGGTTTATTAGGGTTTGCGGCACTGACGTTAGCGCTTGTGTGGAATATTGGAAATTATGGGGAACAGACAAAAGCCGGTCAGCAGGAAGCGGTCATGTCCGGAGACCATTTATATGCGAATGGGCAGGCATTGTTGTTTACCGAAGGAACGCAAAGCGGTATGACAACGGTGTATTCCGATGAAAATTCGGATGGTATTCTGGATGCACAGGATGTAAAACTTTGGGAAAATGTAGATCTTCGCCAGATCTCTGTTTATGGCGATGGCGAAGAAGCGGTATATTCGTCTGTTAAGATGACGATTTTAGGTGGAACATTTAAAAATTTATATGGATGCGGGGAAACCGGCACTGCCACAAAAATCCTTGGAAATGTGGACATAACGATGACAGCAGGAAGTGTTTCTGGTGATTTTTACGGTTTAACCGGAGAAAATCAAGTAGAAGGAAATCTTGAAATCTCGATATCCGGTGGAACATTTTCTGGAAATTCCAGTCTGGCAGACGGCAGACAGGATGATGCAAAAACAACGGTAAGCGGTGGTGTAAAGGCAGATATTCGAGGTGGAAACTGGGGTGGAAATATTACACTGATTGGTGTGGCTGATATCGGTCAGGGAAATCTGACATTAAAGAACCTTGTATTTTTGTCAGACAGTAAAATAAAGATTGTAAAAAAACTGACTTCAAAGCCAACGCAGACAGCAAGCGGAAAGATTACTATTGATATGGAACAATGTGACCTGACCAAAGCATCTCTGGATCTTAGTGAAACCGATTGCATTTCCGTGAAAAAACAGTTTTCTTTATTTGTCGATGATGCCACGATAAATTCCGCGTCTTTTAGCCAGTTATCGGTATTGCGGAACTGGGCAGGACAGCTGCGTGTTCAAAATGGTGGTGGCGTTTTTATGAATTGCGGCGGAATCGCTTATGCTTACGGAAATTATACCCTGGAACGCGATGTGGAAGTGACAAAATATATTTCCATAGGAGAGACTACTTCCTTTACGATTCCGTATGGAATCCATTTTAATATCAACAATCCTTCCTTAGGAGGAACCATTGCGAAAGATGTAGTCTTTTATAATCAGGGAACGATTTCCATCTCGGATGATGCTGGTTTTGCCGGAATTACCTTTAATGGAATTATTGCAAACCACGGGGAAATATCCGGTTCGAAAAAGCTTCCTGCGAACGCGGTATATTATCCGCTGGGGATAGATGTTTCCAATGATGTGAAAATCGAGATTTCCGGAGAACGTTTTCTCTCTACACAGGATGAGACAAAAAAGACAATATACTATGCAAATCCGGGAGCAGATCTGAAATTGTCTTTTACGGAATCACAATACGAAGTAAGCGCAGTAAAATATGAAGAAAAAGAACTGGCAAATGTCGCAATAGGACGATATAATCATCAGTATAATTTCCAAATACCGGAAGAAACCAGACAAGAGACAGTCCTTCACATTGTGCTGGGAAAAAAGATTAATGAGTTGCAGCTTGTGCCGGCATCTTCATCCGTGGAAAAAAATACTACTTCACAGCAGGGAGAGTTTCTTGTTTTTGATATGAGCACGATCGAGATTGCAAACGATACGGGAGACACCGGAGAAGTAACCTATGAATTTAAAAATGCAGAACGGCTTAACCGCTGGGGATATTTTTTCGATGAAACGAACAAAAGTCAGATTATGGCAGACAAGGACTGTAATCCATTGGTCGATTATGATATGGAAATTATTGTAACAGGTAAAAATGGAAAACAGGCAGAATTTAATCTTCATGTAAGTATCGCCAACCAATATGGGCTGAAAAGCGGTTCCAAAGTTTCTTTAAAGGAAAATGAACTGGTATATGGAGATACACTGGAAAAACTGGAATTCAACCAGTCGTCGATCAGCTTTTTGAAAAACGACAATACCCAGCAGGCAGTGTCGGGTACAATCTGC
>OHZG01000615.1_pt1 | contig 13179 bp, 15 predicted proteins | sample 1580431 | NCBI WGS metagenome assembly OHZG01 (sample SAMEA3882527, study PRJEB24775) | human gut metagenome | biome: human-associated habitat; feature: intestine environment; material: feces | place: Netherlands | collected 2009/2010 | reverse complement strand
TTTCATTACTGTCATCACAATCACGATATCCAAATCCTGCGGATACATCAGACTGGGGATCTGCATCTACGATTAACACTTTCATATTCTTTTGTGCTAATCCTACTGCTAAATTAGCTGTACATGCGGATTTTCCCGTTCCCCCTTTTTGGTTTACAATAGAAATTACTTTTGCCATAATCTTTCCCTTCTTTCTTGTCAAATAAAAAGACTGAATTAGACAGCTGAGATATAAATCTCATGCGAGCTAATTCAGTCCAAAATTTATTTTTATTCAATTATCACCGCTTTCGTGGTATAGTAAATACATCTCAGCAGAGTTCTGAAATTCTATTACTTCTGTACTGTGTTATTTATAAAAGAGAGGCCTTTCCTTCATAAATTCGTTGATTGGTTACGAAATTTATTTAGGACTAAATCGCTAGAGCCCTTGTATTATAAGGGTTTCTGCCTTGTGTCATTATAATAACACAAGCACCTCCATTTAAAATATTCATCATCGGCACTGGCATCTGTTTTGCATTTACCCCGCCAAGATACTGATACAGCGGAATTTCGAGTGCATTTGCCGCTGCCCTCGCAACAGCAAGTGACACACCCAGTATTGCGTTGGCGCCAAGATTGATCTTATTATCCGTACCGTCAAGTTCCAGAAGCATCTGATCGATCTTTGCCTGCTCCAGTACATTCATACCCAGGATTTCCCGGATGATCCGGTCATTTACATGCTCTACCGCATGTCTGACTCCAAGTCCCTGATAACGGTGCTGCCCGTCTCTTAACTCGATCGCTTCATATTTTCCTGTCGATGCCCCGGAAGGAACCATCGCCCTTCCTGCAAAATGACTCCCTGCAAGCACCTCTACTTCTACAGTCGGGTTTCCGCGCGAGTCCAGAATTTCCCGCGCAATAATATCTGTAACCGGTATATATTGGTCCATAATCCATCCTCCTTTTTGCCTTTTAGTATGTCCTTTCAGGCGCTGTATCATGCACGAAAACCCCCGTATTTTCGTATCATCGTATACATTACGAAAATGCTCTAAAACGGTTGACTTCATACATTTTCGGCGTTACAATACCAACGGAAATCGGGTGATATTTTTCAGTATTTCATCCGTTTTCTAAAACTTTATGAATCAATCGGGGAATATAAAATGAGAGAAAAAATCGAAAATTTTATTGCAATGAGCGGAGCAACTCTGCTGATCGCAGTAGGAACTTATTTTTTTAAGTTTCCAAACAACTTCACATTTGGCGGAATCACCGGTCTTGCCGTACTGATTGCCAAAACCGGACTTATTTCTGCTGCCGACTTTTCATTCGTTGCCAACATGTCACTTCTGATTCTTGGCGCAGTGATCCTCGGTAAAAAATTCGTTGCAAAGACAGCCTACTGCAGTGTCCTGCTTTCTGTTGCGCTTTCTTTATTTGAACGAATCTTTCCAATGAACCAGCCATTTACCAATCAGCCTATGCTTGAGGTAATATTTGCGATTGCACTCCCGGCACTCGGTTCTGCAATCCTCTTCAATATCGGATCTTCCAGTGGCGGTACAGATATTATTGCCATGATCCTGAAAAAATTTACAAGTGTTGACATCGGACGTGCACTGGTTTGCTCAGACGTTGCGATCACCGTTGCAGGTTTCTTTATCTTCGACATAAAAACAGGACTTTATTCCTGTTTCGGACTGATCATCCGTTCCTTCCTTGTAGACAGCTTTATTGAAAGTCTGAACCTTTCCAAATATTTCAACGTTGTCTGCAGTAATCCGGAACCGATCTGTGATTACATCGTCCACTCACTTGGCCGAGGCGCCACAATCTGTGAAGCACACGGAGCCTTTACCGGTGAACATAAATACATTATTTTTACAGCGCTGAACCGTCAGCAGGCAATCAAACTCCGTAATTTTATCAAGACAAATGATCCTTCTTCCTTTATTCTGATTTCCAACACCAGCGAGATCATCGGAAAAGGATTCCATAGCATTTAAAAGATTGTTATTTTTAAAACAATTTCCGTACTCTGTATGCTATGCACCTTACCATAGATATGCTATAATAATATAAGCAACCAGAATAAAGAGGAGTAATCATATGGAGACACAACTTAACCTGATTCCGGCTTCTGAGCATCCCACTGCGCTGGAATCACAGTGGCTAAATGCGATTAGTCCGGCTGATTTTATCAATAATAATAAGAACTTTGATGTTCTGATGATGAAGTATCGCTGTGCGATCCGCGAGATCCAAACAAAGCTGGAAGTCCTTGATGATGAGTTTTCAGCAGTAAACAGACGCAATCCAATCTCATCTATCAAATCACGTGTAAAAAGTCCTGCCAGCATCTATGAAAAGCTGCGCAGACGTGATCTGCCATTTACAGAGGAGAGTATTGTCAAGAATTTGGACGATGTCGCCGGAATCCGGGTGATCTGCCCGTTTATCAGTGACATTTATACAATTGCCAACCTGATCACTTCACAGGATGACATTACCGTTCTTAAGATCAAAGACTACATAAAAGCACCAAAGCCAAACGGTTATCGAAGCTATCATATGATCGTTGAGATCCCGGTTTTCTTTACAGAGGGAAAAGTTCCAATGCGCGCCGAAATCCAGATCCGCACGATCGGAATGGATTTTTGGGCAAGTGTAGATCATCAACTTCGTTACAAAAAAACAATCGGTGCTGACAAAGATATCGAGGCCATCGAAGCCGAACTTTTGAAATGTGCACAAACCGTAAGCGAGACGGACTGCCACATGGAAGAGATCAAAGACATGATCGGCGACTTTGAAAAAATCTAACCGGATAAAATTAAATATTCAAAAAGAGGAAGGTGTTCCATTCATCCGGAATCCTTCCTCTTTTATTTGCACCTGCTTTATCCTCTCTTTGTAAAAAGGATATCGTGATTGATCTGCGTGTAAAATGCTTTCTGCATATCCTGTTCTTCTCTTCCCATCAGCCACATCAGCTTTGTGATCACTGCTTCCAGCGTCATATCATAGGCTTCGATCATATTGAAATCCTGCTTCACCTTTTTCCCGACTTCATAGACCGTCATATTACTTCCCTCGTTGGCAACCTGTGTTGTCATCACGACAAATTTGCCCTTGCCTGACCATTTTTCCATCTCCTGATAGAATTCCTGAACAAGCGTCTGCGGAATACCACCTACGCCAAAGCTTTCAATTACCAGACAGTCATAGTGTTCAAACAGATAGGACAGAATATCCGGCTTCATTCCCGGGATCAGCTTTAATACATATACACTGTCTTTCATATCATAATAAAACTTAACTGCATGGCGGCACGGGATCTCCGGAATATACCGGACCAGGATACCATCCTGAATAACTGCAAGATACGGAAAATTGATACTCGAAAATGCATTGTAACTCTTTGCATGCTCTTTCTTTGCACGTGTTCCGACAATTACCTTTCCGTCAAATACAAGGTTGACCCCCTGGGAATCATCATCCGCCGCATAAATAAAGCTGTCCAGCAGATTTGTCTTCGCATCTGTCACATCCATATTGATCGGCTTCTGCGCTCCTGTAACAACAATCGGCTTGGCTGAATTCTGTATCATATAAGAAAGTGCCGCCGCTGTATATGCAAGCGTATCCGTGCCGTGGCAGATTACAAACCCATCATAATATGCATAATTGTCTTCCACTGCTTTTACCATCATTTTCCAGTGTTCCGGTGTTACATTCGTGCTGTCAAGATTACACACCTGCTTTGTCTGAACCTCACATACATTTTTTACAGCCGGAATATAAGATAAAATATCCTCCGGTGTCAGTCCCGGTGCCAGTCCATCCTTTGTCTGACGGGATGCGATCGTCCCACCTGTACCTAACATCAAAATCTTCTTCATCTTTGATTGTCCTCTCTTCTACCTCATTATTATCCAAAATTTTTGTCAATCAGACTACAGTATTCTGCAAATGCTTCCGTCTCTGCAAATGCTTCCCGTAATGCTTCTCTGACGCCTTTATAATACCATCCGATCGTTGCTTTGTCTTTCATTCGGAATCTGTTCCACAATTCCTCTCCACATACAGGATAATCCCGATCAATATCCCGCATATTCGACAGCTTGTCCGCAAGTCCGATCATCTGAACCTCAATTGGTGCTGTCTTAAGCCTTTCTATGGTTGCACTTTTTCTTTCCATCCAGGTCTTGGATTTATCTTCGCTTTCCTGTGATACGATTCCCGCAACTCTTGCTGAAAACATCTCTTTTAACACATTTGCATCCTCATCCTGTGTCATCGTGGATACTATCTTTCCTACTTCCATCGGATGTACAATATACGGTCTGTCGGTCCCCTTCCGATACTGACCTTCATGTACTTTGGTGGCAAAATCAATGGCTTTCTGTACCATGTTTTTCCTCCTTGCATCTGTATGACATTTTTTCAATATTTATCATAACACCAGCGTCTTTAAATCACAAGAAAATCAGTGTATAATATTGTCTGATTATGTAGAAAAAACAACTGTAAAGTAATTCTTATAAATAGCAAAAGGAGTTTTTATAAATGAACAGAAAACAGATTCTTGTCACCGGCGCTTCCCGTGGAATCGGAAAAGCCTGCGCTATCAAGTTTGCAAAAGAAGGATGGCATGTATTTTTAAACTGCCGCAAATCCATCGGTGAATTGCAGGATACTGCTGATTTTATCACAAAGGAAACCTCCGGTTCCTGCGAAATCCTTCCTGGAGATGTAGGTGTTCCATCCGAAGTCAGACGTATCTTTGACCAGATTGAAATGTCCGGCTCCGGTCTTGACGTACTCATCAACAATGCCGGAATCTCATGGATGGGACTTCTGACGGATATGAGCGTTAAAGAATGGAACCGAATGATTTCCACTAATCTTTCTTCCGCATTTTACTGCTGCCGCGCAGCACTTCCTTATATGATCCATCAGAAAGCCGGACGCATCATCAATATTTCTTCGATGTGGGGAACTGTCGGTGCTTCCTGTGAAGTCGCTTATTCTGCCGCCAAATCCGGTCTGAACGGTCTTACCCGCGCACTTGCAAAGGAACTTGCGCCAAGCAATATCCAGGTCAATGCGATCGCCTGTGGTGTCATCGATACCGTAATGAACGATCTTCTGGATGCGGAAGAAAAAGCTGCCCTCGCAGAAGAAATCCCTGCCGGACGTTTCGGGACACCAGAAGAAGTCGCGCTTCTCGCATGGCAGCTTGCAAATGCCCCTGCCTATCTTACCGGACAGATCCTGGGCATGGACGGCGGATATATCTAACTCCTACTCCCAGATCTTGTCCCACTTTGCGTAAAGTGTAATACTGGATGCCGGGTATCTTTCGGATTCCCGGTTTTCCAGAAGCTTTGTCTGCTCCGTATATTTCTCATTCAGCTCATCTTCAAGGGTCCCATACTGCTCCTGTTTTGCAAGCTCTGCCAGTTCTTTTTCCTGCACAACTCCAGCATCAGTCCACGCATACCATCCTTCAAATCGATATCCGTCTTTCACTGCCGTTGGCATACATCCTTCACTTAACCGAAGGCTCTGCCCATACACAGTATAGTCTGTCGCAAATTTTCTTTTGTTCTTTCCTTTATTCTGCCCGGCTTCAAGCTCTTCACCATTTCCCCTTGTCGCAAACAGCCTTCTTCCGCCTGCTGTTGCCGTACCGTAATTCTCGATCTCACCACCTGCAGCGTCATAATAAATAACCGTATAAGGTGCCCAGACATATGCCGTACCAAACTTTTCTGTCTCTGGCCCTGTCCCATTTCTGTCAAACCGGAATCCGTAATGGTATTCTTTTCCTTCATAAAAATAAGTGAAAAATCCTGGTATTCCTGCCGGGATCCCAACCTCCTGATTTACCGACTTGTGAAAATCAAACCGGATCAGCTCTGCTCCATCCGGTGTCTCCCCATCATCTGCGTAAACCGATATTCCTGCACTATTGCACGCCCAGACAATCACTCCACCAAACATCACCAGCAGCAAATACCGAACTATCATCGTCCAGATACTTCCAATCCATTCCATACATGTCCCTCCTCATCCCAAAAGCTAAATTACCCATGTATATTTATATGCAGGCAGAATTTTATATATTCCCTCAAACAGAATCATCCACTATCCCTGAACGAAAAATTTCAAAAAAATAAACTGATCAGATTCCATCGCACAAAAGTGAATCTGATCAGTTTATTTTTTTACAATTTGATGTCGCAGCTTATCGATCTCACCCCTACTTAAAATCCAGTTCCACCGGACAGTGGTCAGACCCAAATACATTTGTCAGAATCTTCGCATCTTCCAACCTGCTTTCCAGTGCTTTTGATGTACAGAAGTAATCGATACGCCAACCTGCATTCTTTTCTCTTGCCTTAAACCGGTAGGACCACCAGGAGTAAATTCCTTCTTTATCCGGATAGAAATAGCGGTAAGTATCAATGAATCCCGCATCCAGAAGTGCTGAGAATTTTGCTCGCTCTTCATCTGTAAATCCGGCATTCTTTCGGTTGGTCTTTGGATTCTTCAGATCAATTTCTTTGTGTGCCACATTCAAATCTCCACAGAAGATCACCGGTTTTGTCTCTTCCAGCTTCTTAAGATAAGCAAGAAACGCATCTTCCCAGGTCATACGGTAGTCAAGTCTTGCCAGTTCGCTCTGGGAGTTCGGTGTATACACGGTAATAAAATAAAAATCCTCAAATTCCAGTGTGATCACGCGCCCTTCCTGATCATGTTCTTCTATCCCAAGTCCGTAAGTAACCGATAACGGCTCTTTCTTTGTAAAAATTACAGTCCCTGAGTATCCTTTTTTCACAGCCGAGTTCCAGTACTGGTGATATTCCGGCAGATCAAGTACAAGCTGCCCTTCCTGCATCTTTGTCTCCTGCAGACAGAAAATATCCGCATCTGCCTCTTTAAAAAAATCCATAAATCCTTTCTGCACACATGCACGGATTCCATTTACATTCCATGAAATAAACTTCATCTCTTCTCTTTCCTCCATTTCTTTGGTTTTTATTTTTCGCTGATCTTCTGTACCGCTTTTTTAAGCTCCGCTTCTGTATAAAAAACACGGCCTAAAAACAGTCCCTTCGCCGGTGCCGGAAAACCAGATTTCTTCCGGTCTTTCGCTTTCAGAATCTCCGGTATCTCTTCCGCTTTTATTTTCCCGATTCCCACATCCAGAAGCGTTCCGGTAAGTATCCGGACCATATGATATAAAAATCCATCTCCGATCCACGATAACGTAAGTGTATCCTTTTCATACACGATCCCGACCGCATAAATCGTCCGTACCGTATCTTTGTCCTCTTTCAAATCCGTAAAGGCGGAAAAATCGTGGGTTCCCATCAGATACTCTGCTGCTTTTTCCATCGCGGCGATATCGACCGGATGTGGAAAATGAAACCGGTATTTCCGATGAAATACTTCCATCTTGTCACGCAGATCGATCTGATACTCATAGCATTTCCCGACTGCACTCTTTCTTGCATGAAAATCCCGTTTTTCTCTGCTGATATCCAGCACTCTGATATCTTCCGGGAGAAGTGCATTTAACTGCTTCTTAAAACTGTCCATATCAATTTCTTGTTCCAGATACAGACTGCACTCCTGCCCTAACGCATGTACACCACTATCCGTTCTTCCGGAACCGCTGACCACCGTCTTTTTCCCTGTAATTTCCGAAATCCGCCGTTCCAGAATTCCCTGTACAGTAAGTTCCGTATTTTCCTGTCTCTGCCATCCACGATACGCCGTTCCATCATAAGCAACTGTTATCCGGTAAGTATTCATCCTTTTATAAAAGGGGCGAAAACTTTATAAGCCCTCGTCCCTGTCACCTTTCTGTTATCTGTTTTTCCGGTAAATGATCAGAAGTCCTTTCAGGAGCAGATCGTCATCCAGTATGACCTCTCTCTTGCAGTACGGAACAATCTTCTTGGAAAGTCCACCTGTTGCGATTGCAGTCATCGGCTGTCCAATCGCTTCCTCAATCCGGTCAATAATTCCATCGATCGCCGCTGCACTGGAATAGAGAACACCACTCTTCATACATTCGATCGTATTCTTTCCGACAATCCGCTTCGGTGCTTCCAGACCGATTCCCTGAAGCTGGGATGCATTTTCCGTCAGGGCGTTCAGTGAAATATTCACTCCCGGATAGATCATGCCTCCGATATAATTTTTCTTTTCATCGATCACACTGACTGTTGTCGCCGTTCCCAGATCGAAAATCATCATCGGTGCTTTGTATTCTGCAATTCCGGCAACTGCATTTGCCACCAGATCACTTCCGAGCTGTGCCGGATTATCCATCAGGATATTGAGTCCGTTCTTCACGCCAGGTCCGATGACCAGTGTCTCTTTTTTCAGAATCTTTTCTGCCGCCTCTTTTACGACATATGTAATCTGCGGAACTACCGAGCTGATGATCGCTCCTTCCAGCTTCTCCGGTTTAATTCCGTGAATATCCAGAACCATCTTGATATCAATCGCATATTCCAGTTCCATCTTTGTCTTGATCGTGGAAAGTCTTTCGATAAAATAGGTTTTATTGTCATCCACACATCCAAGTACAATATTTGTATTTCCTATATCAATCGCAAGTATCATTTTTTACACTCCTAATCTTTCCTGTACCCCTTTTTTCATCAGTGTTTTCCCAAGTACCAGCGTGATCACCGCCGCTACGATCGCCTCCGGAATCCCATTGATTCCGATAATGCTCAGAATAAATCCATATACCGCCTTTACGGTAACACCATTGGCTGCCGCATAATCATTTCTGAAAAATACAAAAATAAGATTCATGACAAGAAGCGTATTGGTCAGTGCTCCGGAAAGTCCTGCCGCAATCAGTCCAACAGAGGATACTCCATTGTTCTTTGAAAGCTTCTTAACCAGACGGTAAACATAAAACGGTACTACACCGATCAAAATACGTGGCACAAAACAGATGATCAGACTTCCGATCCCTCCACTGTATTCACCCAAACTGTAAAATGGGGTAAATACGAATGATGTCAATGTCGGATTTATCGTATTATTGATAAAACTTGTAAGACCAAACACGCCTCCAAGCGCTGCGCCCTTCTTCGGTCCAAGCATCAGAGATCCCATGATCACCGGGATATGGATGATCGTCGCCCTTGTAAATCCCAATGGGATATATCCGATAAACGGGGTGAATGCCAGCACTACAATAAGTGCTGCAAAGATTGCCATCTGTACGAGTCCTTTTGTTTTGGACATGGATGTAGTACGTTCATTGCCTTGATTCATTTTTCTTTTCCTCCTGTTACTATTCTCTTTACGAGATACAATACATTTTGGCTTTTTTATTTATTCATACACTCCAGAATCTTGTCCAGAATACAAGCTGCTGTCTCTTCCTTGCTGATCATTGGAAGTGCAGTCTCATCTTCCTTCGTGATCAGCGTCATCACATTGGTATCCGTGCCAAATCCGGCACCTGCTACCTTCAAATTATTGGCCACGATCATATCCAGCTTCTTCTTTTCAAGCTTCTTTCTAGAATTTTCAACCATATTCTCGGTTTCCATCGAAAATCCACACAGAAACTGTCCGTCTTTTCTGTGCTCTCCGAGATATTTCAGAATATCGTCTGTCTTTTCCAGTTCCAGACTCATCTCACTGTCCGATTTTTTCACCTTTTCATCCGCAATATGCTTTGGCCGGTAATCTGCAACCGCTGCTGCTTTACACACAATGTCTGCATCTGCTGCCTCTTCCTTTACCGCCTCGAACATTTCCTTTGCAGTCGTGACCGGAACAATCTTCACAAACATCGGCTTTTTGATCTCTGTCGGTCCGGTGACAAGCGTAACATCCGCTCCTCTTGCCACAGCAACGCGTGCAAGGGCATATCCCATCTTACCGGATGAGTGATTCGTAATGTAGCGCACCGGGTCGATTGCTTCTCTTGTCGGTCCTGCTGTGACAAGAATTTTCTTTCCGGTCAGATCTTTCTCATAAGCAGTATCCCGGTAAATATATTCATATAAAGTCTCTGCTTCCGGCATCTTCCCGGCTCCGTTATCTCCGCATGCCAGATGTCCGCTTGCCGGCTGGATCACTTCATATCCATAATGCTCCAGAAGTTTTAAATTATCCTGTACGACCGGATTCTCATACATCCTTGTGTTCATCGCCGGTGCAAGGATCTTCTTACATTCGGCACATGCCATCACAGTCGTAGTCAGCATATCATCTGCAATCCCGTGTGCCAGCTTACCGATCACATTCGCTGTAGCCGGTGCGATCATCACAATATCCGCCCATTTTGCCAGTGTCACATGTTCCACACTGTACTCAAAATTGCGGTCAAATGTATCGATCAGGCACTTATGCTGTGTCAGTGTCTCAAATACCAGCGGATTGATAAAATTCGTTGCATTCTGTGTCATCACAGCTTTTACATCGTATCCTGTCTTTACCAGCATACTTGCCAGTGTTGCAATCTTGTACGCCGCAATACCGCCGGTCACGCAGAGCAATACTGTCTTTTTCCGTTCCATTTGTCTTTCCCCTTTTATTCTAATATTTTCTTCAGTTCATCCATGAAGGTATTCACGTCTTTAAATTCCCTGTATACCGATGCAAAACGTACATAAGCAACCGGATCCAGCTTTTTCAGGCTTTCCATAACAATTTCACCGATCTGGCTGCTCGGAATTTCTTTCTCTTCCCGGCTGAAAATCGCTGTCTCGATCGAGTCGATCGTTGCCTGAATATCTGCTGCTGATACCGGACGTTTGTAGCATGCCCGGAGTACTCCGCCTTCCAGTTTAGTACGGTCATACTGCTCCCGGTTGTTGTCCTTCTTGATCACGATCAGCGGAATGGTTTCCACCTTCTCATAGGTTGTAAAACGCTTGTTGCACGCATCACAGGATCTTCTCCTTCTGATCGTTGTTCCGTCATCTGCCGGTCTTGAGTCGATGACTCTTGTATCAATGTTACCACAATATGGGCACTTCATCTTTTTTCCTCCTGCCTGGTTCTTGATTGATTCTACTGCCGAATCACGCACATTTTTAATGTCTATAGTATAAATCCTGTATACAAGGTTGTCAACAAATTCACACTTTATCCAAAAGCTATGCCAGCCGGCTCTCCATCAGCTTCCATGCCTGTACGATCAGTGCCGCATGGTCACAGGCAATCCGGTCCGATTCTTTTACCTTATAATAGGTTTCCCTTACCAGACCGCTTCTTTCTCTCTTCTCAACAACTGCTGAAATTGTAAGATCTGTTTCCTTATTTTCCAATGTCAGACGATAAATGGTTTCTTTCCATTCTCCGTCCTCCTTCACCGATTCTGTCCGGCAATGAAGCTGCATCCATCTTGCATCCGCCGCATCGTCGCCGGCCCGCACCTTTACCTGCCCTTCATTTACAACCGAAAGATATGCTGAAGTGATGATCCGTGCTCTTGGATCACGGTCCACATTTCCATAGACTGCAAATTGCTCCATCGGAAGATCCGCCACGCCGGTCTCTTCAGTCAGTTCTCTTCTTGCCGTATCTTCCAGATTCTCTGTCAGTTCAATAAACCCACCCGGAAGCGCCCACCAGCCAATGCTCGGATGATTCCGTCTTTTAACCATCAGAACTTTCCATTCTCCGTCTGCTTCCTTTCTTTTGCAGGAAAATATAACTGCATCCGTTGTCACACAAGGATTCTTATATTTATAAGGATCATACTCCTCCAGAAATTCTTCCAGCGTCTGTCCCTTTTCATTTTCGTTTCCGTTTCCCCGGAATGGCTCGATTTCATTAAAAAATGCTGTCATTTTTCTTCTCTCCTTTGTCTTTTTACTTGTTCTCATTTATTTTACTGAGCAGTCTGTACTCTTCTTTCTCTTTTACTATTCTTATTTACAGGGCTTCAGACATTTGTCCTCTTTAATTTCCACAAGAATAATATCCGGTCCAATCTTCTTTATACATGCAAATGGTATCACATATTCGCTATCCGTTCCAAAGAATCCACAGAACCTGAACAGATATTGATCAGCAGATCGGCAACATAACCAAGCCGTTTGCAGTCACACATATTAATGACCTCCCGCTCTTTTAATCCGCAAAATCGAATCCGTTCCTCTTTCATACTGCACCATCCATCGGACTTCTTATTATATTATATGAACATCTCCCCTTGTTGTCAGCATGTTTTCTAAAAATCTCCGTCCTTGTGCCATTTAGCTTCTGTCCACCAGTAATTCCTTTTTATACTGTGCATTTTTGCCAACTAATGATTGCAATTTCCATAAAAAAATACTATAATTTTTATATATTTTTTATCGCTGTTGTCTGCGTTATATGTTTTTCATACGCAGACAATTCAAATTCTGAGAAACAGAGGGATGTAATATGAAGAAAAAAGTTGTTGTTGCATTAGGACACCGCGCACTCGGAACCACACTTCCAGAGCAGAAGGTTGCCGTTAAAAAAACTGCAGTTTCCATTGCAGATCTTGTTGAAGAAGGATACCAGGTAGTAATCACACACAGTAATGGACCTCAGGTTGGTATGATCCATACTGCTATGAACGAATTCAGCACCAATCATCCGGATTATACCGCTTCTCCGATGTCAGTCTGCTCTGCTATGTCACAGGGTTACATCGGATACGACCTGCAGAATGCGATTCGCGAAGAACTGATCGGACGCGGCATCTATCGCAGCGTATGCACCGTTATCACACAGGTAACTGTTGATCCATATGACGAAGCATTCTATACACCAACCAAGATTGTCGGACGTATCATGAACGCAGAAGACGCTGCCGCTGAACGTAAAAAGGGCAATTATGTAGTAGAAGTTCCTGGTCAGGGCTTCCGCCGTGTCGTTGCTTCTCCAAACCCGGTTGATATCGTAGAAGTTGATGCCATCCGCACCCTTACCGATGCAGGACATATTGTAATCGCCTGCGGTGGTGGCGGAATCCCGGTACTCCAGCAGAACAATCACCTCAAAGGTGCCAGCGGAGTCATCGAAAAAGACCTTACTGCCGGCAAGCTTGCTGAACAGATTGATGCTGATGAACTCATCATCCTGACCAGTGTGGAAAAGGTATGCTTAAACCACGGAAAAGAAGATGAAGAAGAACTCGATAATATCTCC
>OHZG01000611.1_pt1 | contig 13238 bp, 10 predicted proteins | sample 1580431 | NCBI WGS metagenome assembly OHZG01 (sample SAMEA3882527, study PRJEB24775) | human gut metagenome | biome: human-associated habitat; feature: intestine environment; material: feces | place: Netherlands | collected 2009/2010 | reverse complement strand
TCACAAATTTATCTTTTCTATTTTATCTGTAATCCTCGGATGCAAATCTAAGGTATCCGTTTCTATCCAGTCATCGCTATCCATGAAAGCTATATATTCTCCTTTTGCGGTTTCCAGTCCTTGGTTTCGTGCATGGCTGACTCCTTGGTTCAGAGTGTGTATTACCTGTATTCGTTGGTCCTTGCAGGCGTATTCGTCACATATTTTCCCGCTTCCGTCCGTACTTCCGTCATTAACCAGCAGTACTTCAATGTCTGTCAGTGTCTGGTTTAAGACGCTGCTGATACACAAAGGCAGGAATTTTTCTGTATTGTATATAGGGATGATGACAGAAACCAACGGCATAACTTATAATTCTGTGAGTTTATAAATAAGATCATTCTTTAGTCGGCGAAGCGTATAAAGCAGGTTGCTCGGATTCTGAAACGTTTCTTCCAAGGGCATGATGACGGGAACATACTTTATCTTTAACCGGTGCCTTATGCAATAGACATTGATCAATCTTTCTGATAAATAGCCGAACAGACGTGCCTGATCCGGATAGGCGGACAGTTTTACCCGTTTTTCTAATTCAAACAATACGCTGAATAGCCACTGGGAGTATTCGTCAAAATGTTTCCGTCCGGTGATAAACATATTATATCCGGAATAGGCATTGCAGTGATACATGAATGTATGAAAAGCTTCAGCATATTCGGGTGTGAGGTGTTGAATGACTTCTTTCAGCAAATTGAGGTCATTGACTAGATGGAATATGGCGTATTGTGTAGCGACGTTATAGGGATAATGACGCTTGGGAGAGAGGATGATGTCATAATCATTTAATAAGGTTTCTAAATCAGGAAATCGGTAAGTTTCTTTTAGAAATGAATCTATGTTGATGAAACTCCTGTCTGGTGAAAAAGCCGGAAACGGGCGATGAAAATCAAAGAAGCGCCTGTAATGATTGAGCCCTATAATGTCACACTTTAGATTTTTCCAAGCCCAATAATGGGCGGTTAGTTCACAAAAGTGAGGATTCCTGTCGGATATATTATCTCCTGTGTTATCTAGTACAGGGAAGAATCGGGCACTGGTTAGGGAGGCCCCCACCTGTATGGGACAGAAGTACTCATGCTGTGGTAGCCGGCTGTCCTTATGGGCACATACTAATATTTTTATATTTTTTCCCATGTTTGTGATTGAGGGTTATAGCGTTTGATAATGCGTGCGGGATTTCCTACCGTGACACAATAGTCGGGTATGTTTTGGGTAACCACACACCCGGCACCGATAAAACAATGTTTGCCGATGGTGATTCCGGGCAGTACAATCACGTTGGCTCCTATGATGGTATGTTCTCCGATGTGGATAGGAGAAGTGGTGATACCTTGTTCGATGATGCCTTGAGTGATATCCTGGTAATTGTGATCTAATCCTATCAGGACTACGTTTTGTGAAATATTGACCCCGTTGTCTATCCGGATGGGACCGATGACCGTATTGCCGAGTCCTATCCGGCAATAGTCGCCGATTACGATGTCGCCTACGGCATTGTTCAAGCAGGAGAAATCTTCCACTACCGAATATTTTCCCATCTGGAACAGGTGGAACGGTGGAAGGTCTTTCCGTACACTGGAATAAATGACTGAGCCCCGGCCTTTTTTTATGTAGAAAGGCTGCCATACGCGTATCCACCAATAGGGGCGTGTCTTTACCGGATGCATGATGAAACCGTGTATCCGTTTTTTCCATTGCGGGTGTTGCTGTAAGTACTCTTTTATATTCATAATTCTATCCATGCTGTGTATGGTTGAACTTCTGTGCCATTCCTTTCAAGTGAAACAAGTTGAGAAGCATAATGATTACAAAATAAGGTGTCTGCCTGAGGATTCTGCTCATGTATTTATATCTCATATTGGACGGAATGGCCAGGTATAACGCACCGTTCAGCAAGATAAGCAAAATCCACCACTTTATGGAAGAAGCCGGAGAGAAAATGCAGAGAACACATGAAAAGAATCCGATGAGCGCCAACAGAATGCTGCGGGGGGCGATAAAGGCTTGGAGGGTTTTCAGCAGATAATCTCCGTTTCCGTTCAGTAAGGCTGTGGGGAGGTTACGTCCCATTTTTAATGCAAGGAAAAGCTGGGTGGCTATCCAGCGGCGGCGCTGGTTACGCAAGGCATCCGGTTGCCGGACTTTTTCGTCCAATGCTTCTAGGGTGTCTATATATTCAATGTGAATGCCTTGACGGAGCAGGAGTTCTTCCAGTTCTTTGTCTTCGCCCGTACTATGGGTATGGATGATGTTCCAGACAAACCATCGGAAATCGAAAGCCATTCCGGAGCCGGTAAGGGCAGATGAAAATCCCAGCCGGATGTGTCCCTTGCGGAAGATGGAATTGTTCATCTCTTCGATGGCGGCATCCAATAGGGCTATGTCTGTATTCATATTTTTGGCTTTGCGGTGTGTCTGTATGGCTTTTATACCCTGTGAAACTGCCTTATTCAGTTCTTGAAGATAACAGGGTGAGATCAGATTATCGGCATCCAGTATGAGGACATAATCGTATGGCTGGTCTGTGATGGTCTCTGCTGCAATGCGCAGGGCTTTTGCCTTGGAACTTTCCTTTTCATGCAGTTCTATCAAGCCGATGCGTTCTTTGCGCAGTGAGGCATTGGTTTCGGGACGCATGTGGTCGGATATGACTATCAGGTCGTAAAGCTCTGCCGGATAAGTTTGGCGCAGAACGGAAGTGACGCAGGCGTGAATGACCGCATCCTCTTTATAGGCGGGAACAAGGATGATAAAACGTTGCCGGACAGTAGTCGCGGGATATTTCTTTTGTTTGAAGAAATGAGAGGCGGCAGAAAACAGGACTATATACCCCACACTGACGGAAAGGTAGATATATAGCGTATATTCCATGATATGTATAATTTCCGATAGCATGGGGCTTTTATTTTTTCTTTCTTAAAAGCATATTGAATATCATGCCTGCCGCCAGAAAGGGGATAGCTTTCATGGCTTTGTTGAATTTGCTGTCCACCAAGTAGTTTGGAGTGGCTATTGCCATAGTCAATAAGAAAGTGAGTAATAATCCCCACCATTTTAGGCAGGCGCTCCAGTGGAAGTATACGGACAGGAAACTGAACAGGAGGAGGATACCTAGCAGGATGGTGCGAGGGAAAATGAACCATTGCAGAATACGGTCGGCATAATCAAATTTTCCACTTAAAATGGCGCCGGGCAGATTACCGATATTGGTGAACAGGGAATAATATTGGGTTTTAATCCAAGTGCTATGTTGGGTATAGAATTTTTTCTTTCCACTATTCTTCAAGGCATATACATGGGTATTATTTAAATATTCCACATATATCCGTTCGCGGAGCAGCAAGGATTCGATGACTTTTTCATCGTCATCGTCTTTTAAATGACGGATGTTTTCTTTGAACCAAGTGAAGTCTATTGCGGTTCCGGAGTCGTTCAGCGAAGCTGAAAGTCCCAAATTGACATGCCCCGCACGAAGAATGGAATTGTTTATCTCGTCGGTGATGGCATTCAATATGCTGACATTGCTGGGTCTTTCCTGATAGATGCGATGGGTTTGGATGGCATTGGAGCCGCTGGCATACGTATTGTTGACAACTTCAAGAAAGTTGGTGTCCACTACATTGTCCGCATTCATGATTAAAACGATATCGTATTGTCCTTCTTGTAATTGTGACATGGCAGCTTTGACAGATTTCATTTTTGAGCTTTTCTTGAATCTGGCTTGCAACAGGGTGATGGGATATTGTGCCAGCTGTCTGTTTGTTTCCGGCTTCAGGTGGTCTGAAATGACGATAATGTCATAGCAGTCTATAGGATATTCTTGTTGCAGAAATGATTTGACGGTATAGGGTATGTAGTCATCGTCCTGATAGGCCGGTATCAGAATGGCGAAACGGTGTTTTACTCTTGATTCGGAATATTTGTCGGTGCGGTTGCCTGTTGCCGCTATGGCGTACACCAGCAGGTAAAAAACAGTAAAGGCACATATCGCGAAAAGTAGTAGTTCTATGTATGCTAGAAATATCATGGCTGTTTGTCTTTGTTTCTAAGTTTGAAAAATGCTTTTGTTCCCTCCCAATGTGCTTTGGCTATGGCTTTCTTTCCTTTTCCCAGGGCGGTCAGTATGTTTTTGGGACATACAATCATTGTCTGGTATAAGATGGAAACCGGAAGTTTCCAGTCAAAGAGATTGCGGTAGGCATATAATAATCTGTTTCTGCTCAGGTAATAGTATTTCAACGGACTTTCTTTTCCGGTGGAGCTGCTGTCCTTGTGCCATATTTCGCAAGCGGGATCGTACCATAGTTCGTAGCCTTCCCTATTGATATAGGTGCACCAGTCCAGTTCCTCATAATATAGAAAATATTCTTCGGGCATCAGGCTAAGCTTGTCTATTATTGTTTTTTTCAATAACATGGCGGCACCATGCAGATAAGGCGTTTTTTGGGCGGCGTAGTGGCCTTTATTTATTTTCCCTTTGCCTATGGCTCTGTTTCTTAAGGTAATGGGCGAAAGTTGGGTGTATCCTGCAAATTGTATGGCGTGCGGTTCTGCATAATCACGGATTAACGGGGAGACACCTGCTATCTTGTCGGAGGACAGAAGGCGTTTTATCAACAAGGGTATGGCATCTTTGACCATACAAACATCATTGTTCAGCAAGAACAGGTATTTTCCTTTTGCAAGGTTTATACCCAGATTGTTACCTCCGGCGAATCCTAAGTTCCGCTCACTGCGTACGGCTTGGATAAAAGGATATGTTTTTTGTAGCAAGGCGGCTTCATTGGCAGTGGAACCATTGTCAATGACTATCATTTCATAACTGACAGAGAATACAGTGGCTGCCCACGAGTCAATGAATTCGCAGGTGTCGTGAAAACCGTTATAGTTCACGGTGATGACGGATAGGTCAGGCTGTCGGTAGTCCATGTATTTCTGAGTATTGTTTATCTAAATAAGGTCCTAAAAAAACAAAGGTGAAACAAGAATAAATCAAGATTCCGTTAGGAAACTGGAAATAAACCATATTGGCGTAAGAAGCTACCAGTATGCCTGCACAACCGCATAACATACCTGTCAGCGGTCCCCGGATTTCCGGATTTCGGATTTTGAATAAAAGGATGTAGGAGCCCGATAGAAATAGAATGGCATGCATACCCAAAAACACACACAGTCCCACTATTCCCATCTGTTTCCATACATCTACCAGACTGGAGTCTGAAGGACAGATGGAAACGAAATAATATTTGTTATGGGGAGGAACTACTCCGTCTATGGCTCCCATGCCTATGCCGAAGGGCATTTCATCCATGTAGGCATTCAGTGCTTTCTGGTTCTCGAAACGAGCCATCATCGATTGATCCTCTGTGTCAAAGACAGTACGCATACGACGGATCAACTTATTGTTCTCTCCGATCTTGGTATATTTCAGCATTCCTATCCCTCCGGCAAGCAGGATAAAGGAGATGATGCCTATTTTCCAACTTTTAGACAGGAACAGAAAGAGCCCCAGCCCTGCAATGGGTACAGCTATGGCCGATCGGGTTCCCGATATTAACAGACCATAAAATCCTGCCATACCCACTATTAAATAGAAGAGTCTGAGAAATAGGTTCTTTGTATAGAAAAAAGTAAGCGTGAAAACAGTGCAGGATAATCCCATGCTGGCACCGAAAAGACCCGCGTCAGTGAAAAATGAGAAATAGCGGATGCCGGAATGGATAAAATGGGTACGTGCTCCGTAGGCCCACAACCAGCTTAGCTCGGTACTGTCAAAACCTTTGTTCTTTTGCCAATATCCTTTTGCGGCAGCCAGTAGGGTCATGATACCCCATAGTATTAAAAAGTAATGGATAAAAGTGTAGCGATTGCAGTGTATGGATAGAATAATACAGGTCAGAATAGGGTATAAGGCCCAGGGTCTTAAAATACGAAGCCATGCTTCCATGTAAAATTCACCGGTTATACCATTACCTATGTTGATGATACAATATAGCAGCCAGACCAATGTGATGCAGGTATAGACGTTTAGTATTTTCCTGAAATGATGATTGCTTTGCAACTGTTTCAGAAGAATAAGGGCCAACATGATGCCGTAGAGCAAATCAAAGATATTGGTAATGGCAATAGGGATGGAATGATATCTGTTAATTCCCATTATCAGGTAATTCAGCATAAAGGTGATGGCCAGCAGAATGACGGGTCTGTTTATGCATATGAAGATAAAAAGCGTGGCAAAAGGTATGAACCCTATTGCAACTCCTATGGAGGGCTTCATGTTGAGGGCTGTCCATAGGCATAAGCACAGTCCGATAATGAAGCTGGCCAGAATTTGACCTGTATGGGTTATATTTATTTCTTTTGCTATCATTATCTATTTTCCTTTGTATTCAATGGCGGTCAGTCCGAGTTGGAACAGCCTGTATTCCATATTCTTAAAGTTCGTGTAAGGAGGTAATTGTCCTGTAAAGTCTTCCACTGTATTTCTGTCTGCTTGTGTCAGATAGAAAAGGAGGGGTACTTCTTTTTGTTTAACTTGTAACAAATGCTCATACAGTGCCTGATCCGTATTTTTCCAAGTACGGTTGGCACGGACAACCAGCAGATTGATGGATGCTTCATTTAACAAAGCCGGAGGCAGAGGATTGCTTTTCAGGACCGGGTGTTCGATTAGAAGTATTTCATCCTTTTCCAGATCGGGACATAGTTCTTTCAAATTGTTTGCCTGTACATATTGGCTGTCTTCGCTTAGAAAATCTTCATCGTATGTAATGCGGCGGACGTTTAGGCCGATGCTGCTCCAATATTCTTCTATCAGGCGGGCGACATGGGTCTTTCCGTCTTTCTCTTCTGTACTTAACAGATTGATGACCCGCTGCTCCTGTATATTTAGATGAGGCAGTAAAGCGGTGCTGAGTTGCCTGACGGCCATCTTGTTTATGGCTTTATTATAACGTCTGTATCTTAACTTGCTTTCTCTAGGGTATGCGCCGATAACTGTTCCTCCGGTGATTCGTTCTGCACGTATTTTGTCTCTGAGGGTACGGTCCAGTATTTCTATAATCAGAAAATAGCCAATGATGAAAAGTAAAGTCCCCAGTATGGATGCAAGTATAATCATGCGTGCATTGGTGGGGGAGGAGGTCAGTGGAAACAGGGGCGGATTCATGATTTTTAATGAAGCCGAGGTCATTTCCAGGTTCTTTTGTCGCAAGATGGCTGCATTCAAGGCTCCCATGGTAGACATATAGTTGCTTTCCACAAAGCCGATATGCCTTTCTTTCCGGCCCAGGGTAGCGCCGATGGGGGAGAAATAAAGGAAATCTTTATTTAAATTCTCTCTCATTATATCTCGTGCTTCCATTTGGGCTTTAGTCTTTTCGGCAAGAACTACTTGGTCAAGCCATTGGCTGATGAGTGTCTCATAAGATACATTGTTTGTACTTGCGGCTTCGGCACTTAATTTCAGGGCAAGATTGTTGATGTTTTGTTCGGCACTACTTAACATGTTTTTTTGTTCTTCCAGCTTTTTCCGGTTCTTTTCGTCCGGAGTGATTTCCATGGTCGAGATCTGGGTGTTCAATTGGGACATTTGATGAAGTTTGTCCATAAACTCATTGTTGGTACGGATCAATTTGGCTACATCACCTAATTTATATTCATAGAAATCGATCAACGCCTTACTGGTGGAATAATTGACAAGCAAATCATTGTCCATCATCCGGTAAGTAGCGTCCATGCTTGCCACCTGTTTGGTTTGTTCTCCGTAGTTGATGATGCGGTTTTCTATATTGTACTCGATTAAAGAATCCTCGGCGGCAGTCAGCATTTTGCCCAATCTGGCCAGTTCTTCTTGAAAGAACTTGATCACATTGTTTGTTTCTCCATAGCGTAGTTCATGGTATTGTTTGACAAACTCTTCATTCAGAATCTCAAGTGTGTTATAAGCTATTCCCGGATCGTTGGCACTATAAGCAATCTCGATCATATCACTGTTTCCCAACCTGGCTACTTTTATATGTTGTGAGAGTAGAGGTACGCTGAAATAAGGGTGGGTATAATTGAGTAGTTGGTAGATGAAATTATTGATGGACGGGCGTTCAAAAGCTACCAGATTATGATAGGTCTTCTCTTCGTTTTGCTTGTCTATCAATGCCTGTAACTCTCGTGGAATACCGGAAACCAGCTGCTGGTAGTGTATGGCTGAAATATAACTGGTGTTTCTTTCGGCATCTCCATAGACCAGACAGCGGGCAAGCAGTTTCAGAGATACTATTTTCAGTGTGCGTTCCGTTGTAATGATATTCATTAAATTACTCATGTGCACGGTGGCGTTTCGGGTATCGGTGGCATCTACGTTGTATCCGGAGATGATTCCTGTAAAGATGGTGGTTTTCACATCATACGTTTTTTCCAGATTTCTGGTAAGAAACCATGCTATGATACCGGCTATACATGGAAATATAACCATCCACCAACGGATACGGTAGATAAACTTGACTATGTATTTAAATAATTCCATGCTTCTTATTCCTTTTTGTCTTTTTTCTTACTTTGCCTCTTGTTTTCTTCCTGTTCCTGTATCGTTGTTTCTTGAACGTCCTTTTCTCCTTGTATGGTCAGGATGGGGGTGTGGGAGATTATTTCAAGGGTCAGCAGCTGGTCGTTAATAGTAGAGCGTAGTAAGGCAAAGTCTTGATTAGCGGCAAATTCCTGTTCTTTAGTCTTGGCCACATCATGAATAGAGGTACGTCTGTTTCTATATTCCTGTTCTGCAACAGCCGATGCACCTTTATATAAAGCTATATTTTCAGCTGATCTTTGCAATGTTTCTATATTGGATAAAATCTGGACATATAAATGAGCTATTTGTATTTTAAGGGTTTCGTATGCTTCCTGTTTTCTTAACTCGGCAATATCCACCTGGATTCGCTGGCGCTTGATTCCTCCCCGGAGGTCGAACAGCTTTTCAAAAGGAATACTGATGCCGCCTCCCACATTCCACGAAGTCTGTTCTGTACCTACATACCTGTAAATAAGTGGGGTGTTGACATCCGTATTGCTGGCCACATTGTCTGCTATACCGTAAGAAGCACTTCCGCCGGCATGGATAAACCCCAGCCAGTTCCTTTTCTCTTTCGATAGTAGCTTTTTCTGTAACTGTTTCTCCTTCTCTAAAATCTGTAAGCTTGGAGTGCTGCGTGCATTCTCATAAAGGACACTTAACGGAGGCAGCTTTATCTTTGCATAATCCACATTCATATTCCCCAATATATCATCCTGTGTCACAAGAGGTTGTTGTACCGGTTGTGTTTGCTGCTCTTCCTGTTGTGCGCTTAAATGATGGATAGAACAATACATACAGATGACAAAAAGACATACTTTACCCATATAATAAATCCCCTTTTTATTCCTAAAACAAATTATTTAAACATCTCCTTTTTGGACAAAAGCTGTCAAAGTCTTGAACAGGATTTTCATATCCAGGAAAAAGGAGAATTCTCTACCGTATTTCAAATCTAATTCTTTGCGTTCTTTAGCGGATAATTTTCCGGCATCCCCCCGTTTTTCCACCTGCCACAAGCCGGTCAGCCCGGCAGGCGCCATGAAGCGTTCGATACTTTCATCGTTTGTCAGGCGTTCGGCTTCATAGAGTGGAAGAGGACGGTTCCCCACCACAGACATGTCGCCTTTCAAGATGTTGACCAGTTGAGGTAACTCATCCAGGCTGTATTTTCGTAAAACGCGTCCTACCTTGGTAACCCGCGGGTCTTTTTCTATTTTTATGAAAGGACTTTCATCCAGTGCGTTTTGTCTGGAAATAAACTCTTCTTCCGGAATGATGAAGTCATCGGAAACCAGCATTCCGCCATTATCTATAACACCGTCATCTCCAAACATCAGTCCTCCTAATTCTTCCATCGAGAAATCTTTGGCAATCTCCGGAGTGCCTTCCGGCTGGTACTGGTTCTGACCGGCAAGGTCTTTCAGCTTTTTATCGGCGTCCGTATACATGGAACGGAATTTCAGGAAATTAAAAATGGTATAATTCGTTCCTACCCGTTTGGATTTGTAAATAACAGGTCCTTTGCTTTCCATACGTATGGCTATGGCAATCAGCAGAAAGACTGGGGACAGGAAGACTAACGCTGCACCGGAGAAAAGGATATCGAAGCAGCGCTTCCATTGGGGAAGGATAAAATGCCTCACGTCTTTTTTCTTCCGGTTATGTGCATATAGCAGTTCCTGCCGTTTATTGATGATGTCTATTTTCTGCCTTAACCGGGCGGTGGTGATGTTCAAACTGACGGTATCGTTTATTCCGCTGTTCAGATAGACTTTGCTGGCTTCGGGAGTCAGCCTGTCCGTAATGAGTACGACATATGCCTGATAGAACTTTTTCCTGAAAGCACCGATCTGTTCAATATCTCCGTTCATCTCCCCTTGTTCGTGAAGGACAATGATGTTCTCACGTACTTTCAGTCTGATACAAATTGTAATGGCATCCTGGTAGTTTTGGGCATAAATCATCTGGACATTTTCGAGCTTGCTGAATTTGCGCAAAAAATCCTTGTTCTTTCCTATATAAAGCAGAAAGGTCATGCTGATTTACTCAATGATTTTCTTAATTCTTACTTTTAACTCCATGGGATTGAAAGGTTTGACAATATAGTCTTCCGCGCCTTCTTGTAACAGGCGGATGCGTTCTGTGGTACTGTCTTCGCTGCTTAGCATAACCACCGGAATGTGTTTGAATAACTGATTGGATTTTATCCATTCTAGAAACTCGTCTCCACGCATTTCGGGCATACGGATATCTGATATAATCAAATCTGGTATGTTACCTTCCTGAAGCCATTTTACCCCTTCGATGCCATTCGGTAACCAAATACAATCATAATCACTGGCCAGATAGATTGAAAGGACTTTTGCAATTGCTATTTTGTCGTCCAAGACCAAAATTTTCTTTCTCATAGAGTAATCTTTAGATTTTAATGGGCAAAAGTAAAGAAAATTATTGTGAATAAACAACTTTATTCTATTAATTTTTTGGCGTAAAGATTGCTTTTCCTTAACCAAGTGTCTGAAATAGGGGGTTGAATGGAATAAAAGTCCTTTGGAAAAAGGGAAAAAAGAAGACGGGACAACTCCTGTACATTATATATTGTAGTGTATATGATAAGATTAAGATGTGATATTGTATGATGGATGATATTTATTATATTGAAAAATAGTGTTTTGGAACATAATAAAAATAAATATATTGTTTTGTGTAATTCGAAAAATAGTATTTATCTTTGCTGCCGGAAATGATAAAAGCCATATTACTATGTCGGAAATAAACCAGACGATTAATTTACATGTATCTGTGGACTGTGTGCTGATTGGGTTTGATGGAGAGCAGTTCCGTGTCCTGTTGGTAAGGCAGGTGGGGAAACAGTCCGAGGACGGATATAATAACATGAAGTTGCCGGGCAGCCTTATCTATGACGATGAGGATCTGGATGAGGCGGCCAAGCGGGTGTTGAATGAGTTGACGGGCCTGAAGAATGTGAAGCTTACCCAGTTTAAGGCGTATGGATCGAAAGACCGTACCCGTAACCCTAAGGATGTGCTGTGGCTGGAACGTTTTCATCGTTTGGACGAGAAGAAAATAGACCGCATTGTGACTATCGCTTACCTGACACTGGTGAAGATTGACAGACGGTTCGAACAGCTGTCTGATAAATACGATGCTTGCTGGACACCTGTGACGGAGGTGAAAAGCCTGGCGTTCGACCATTTCCAGATTTTGCAGGATGCATTGGTGCATATACGCCATTATGTGGAATATGCTCCTTCCGCAATGTTCGACTTGCTTCCCCGGAAGTTTACGGCGGCCCAGTTGCGGACTGTCTATCAGTTGATTTATGATAAGGTGTTTGACGTAAGGAACTTCCATAAGAAGATAGCGTTGATGCCATATGTAGTACCTTTGGAAGAAAAACAGGTAGGTGTATGCCACAGGGCGGCACGCTTCTATAAGTTCGACCGTTCAATATATAATAAGTCGGGAACGAAGTGATAACAGACAGATAACTTTAGCCTTGTTGTGATTGCTGTGAGAATACTCCGCCTGGTCGTTTCGGGGAATCGGTACATGCTTTGGGATTCTTCACCGGCCTTTCCTTGGAAGGATAATGCTGATGCATCGGGACAGAGACTATTATTTTTAAATTCTTAATTTTCAATTTAAATGTACCTATTAGGTTATGATATTGGCAGTTCGTCGGTAAAGGCGAGTTTGGTAAATGCAGAGACCGGAAAGTGTGTTTCTTCTGCATTCTTCCCTAAAACAGAGGCTGCTATTATGGCTGCCCGCCCCGGATGGGCTGAGCAGGATCCGCAAAATTGGTGGGAAAATCTGAAATTGTCAACTCAGGCTGTCATGGCCGGGAGTGGGATCGGTCCGGATGGAATTGCCGCTATCGGTATCTCTTATCAGATGCACGGACTGGTTTGTGTGGATAAAGGGCAAAATGTATTACGTCCGGCTATTATATGGTGTGACTCACGGGCGGTTCCATACGGGCAGAAAGCGTTTGAGGCATTGGGGGAAACGCAATGTCTTTCTCATCTGCTGAACTCTCCGGGGAATTTTACCGCTTCCAAACTGGCATGGATTAAAGAGAATGAGCCTGCTGTATACGAACGTATTTATAAAATAATGCTGCCCGGCGATTATATCGCTATGAAACTGACGGGGGATATTTGTACCACGGTGTCCGGTTTGTCCGAAGGGATGTTCTGGGATTTTCAGGCAAATGATGTCGCGGGCTTCCTGATGGATTATTATGGATTCGACCGTTCGCTGATAGCTGATATCAAACCGACTTTTGGCGAGCAGGGGCGTGTAAATGCATGGGCTGCCAAAGAATTGGGCCTGAAAGAGGGAATTCCTGTAACCTATCGCGCCGGAGACCAGCCTAATAATGCTTTGTCGCTCAATGTGTTCAATCCGGGAGAGATTGCTTCTACGGCAGGAACATCGGGAGTGGTATATGGCGTGAACGGTGAGGTGAATTATGATCCGAAATCCCGGGTGAATACTTTTGCCCATGTAAATCATACTGCCGAGCAGACCCGTCTGGGAGTGTTGTTGTGTATCAATGGTACCGGTATATTGAATTCGTGGGTGAAACGTAATGTGGCTCCCGAAG
>OHZG01000597.1_pt1 | contig 13384 bp, 9 predicted proteins | sample 1580431 | NCBI WGS metagenome assembly OHZG01 (sample SAMEA3882527, study PRJEB24775) | human gut metagenome | biome: human-associated habitat; feature: intestine environment; material: feces | place: Netherlands | collected 2009/2010 | reverse complement strand
CCTGCTCTCTACAATACAGTTCTCAATGTAAGTATTGTCCCCAAGATACACATCATTTAAAATAATTGAGTTTTTGATCACACAATTATTTCCAACAAACACTTTTTTAAACAGAACCGAATTCTCAACGGTTCCGTTGATAATGCTTCCGCTTGCCACAAGGCTGTTCTTAACGACCGCACCCGGATTATATTTTGCCGGAGGCAGATCTGTCACCTTGGAATAAATACTTGGAAGCTGCTTAAAGAAATAGTTCCGGACTTCCGGTTTGAGGAAATCCATGTTTGTCTTATAATAGGCATCGACCGTGGAAATATTGCTCCAGTAGTCTTTTATCTTATAACCGTATATCTTTTTCAGATTCTTGTATCTGATCAGGATATCCGTTACAAAATCATATCTGTCTTCCTCAGCTGAATGCTCGATCAGATCGATCAGCTGACGTCTGCGGATGATATAGATTCCTGTGGAAATCGTGTTGGAATTTGCCACCATCGGTTTTTCCTCAAATTCTTCGATCCGCATATTCTCATTCATCTTCAGAATACCAAAACGGGTTGCATCCTCGCCCTGATCCAGATCCCGGCATACCACAGTGATATCTGCTTTCTTGGCAATGTGGTATTCCAGTACTTTGTTATAATCCATCTTGTAAACCGCATCACCGGATGTGATGATCACATAAGGTTCATGACACCTCTTCAGGAAATCCAGGTTCTGATAGATCGCATCTGCCGTTCCACGATACCAGTAGCCATTGTCTGCGGTGATCGTCGGTGTAAATACATAAAGACCACCCTGCTTACGTCCGAAATCCCACCACTTGGAAGAATTCAGATGTTCATTCAGTGAACGTGCATTATACTGAGTAAGCACTGCTACCTTCTGGATGTGCGAATTGGACATATTGCTGAGTGCAAAATCAATTGCCCGGTAGCTTCCTGCGATCGGCATCGCTGCCACTGCACGCCTCTGTGTAAGCTCCCGCATCTTGTTGTTGTTACCGCCTGCTAAAATGATTCCAACTGCTCTCATGATCTGTCACCCGCCTTTATCAATACTCCGCCGCTTTCAAGAGCACCCTGTACATAATCCTCCTTCACGGTAATACCGCTGATCGCAGTATTCTTTCCAATCTGTACTCCTGCCGGAATCACAGAATTCTCACCGATCGTAACCAGTCCGGAATTGTAGATATCAGACCTGAGCTTGTTCGGTGCTTCATTGCCGATTCCAAGGGTTACATTATCTCCAACCTTAACATTCTCCGCAATGATCGCTTTGTCGATCACACAGTCATTTCCTATCGCAACATCCTGCATGATGATCGAATCCCGGATCACGCAGCCTTGTCCAACAACAACACCTGCGCCGATCACACAGTTATGTATCTCGCCGTATATCTCAGCTCCGTCGCCAATGATGCTTCTGTCGATCACAGCTTCTTTTGAAATATACTGTGGCGGTATAATTGAATTATTCGTATAAATTTTCCAGAATTCCTCATAAAGATTAAATTCAGGAATAATGTCGATCAGTTCCATATTAGCTTCCCAGTAAGAACTCAATGTACCGACATCCTTCCAGTAACCATTATATTCATATGCAAACAGTCTCTGCTTCTTTTCATGACAATACGGAATGATATGCTTTCCGAAATCACATCCCGGCTGATCTTTCATCTTGATCAGTGCCTCTTTGAGCACCGGCCAGCTGAAAATATAAATTCCCATGGACGCAAGATTGCTCCGCGGATTCGCCGGCTTCTCCTCAAACTCGGTGATTCTCTTGTCTTCATCGGTAATTACGATTCCGAAACGACTTGCTTCTTCGATCGGAACCGGCATTGCCGCGATCGTCACATCTGCATGATTCTCCTTGTGAAAATCCAACATGACCTCGTAATCCATCTTGTAAATATGATCTCCTGATAAGATCAGTACATAATCCGGATTAAATGTCTCCATATACTCCAGATTCTGATAAATTGCATTCGCCGTTCCTGTATACCATTCGCTGCTTGTACTCTTCTCATACGGCGGAAGAATTGACACCCCTCCGATATTCCGGTCCAGATCCCACGGAATACCAATTCCAATATGTGTATTAAGCCTGAGTGGTTGATACTGGGTCAGGACACCGACTGTATCGATTCCTGAGTTGATACAGTTACTCAGCGGAAAATCAATGATCCTGTATTTGCCGCCAAATGCAACAGCCGGTTTAGCAACTTTTGCAGTCAGGACGCCAAGTCTGCTGCCCTGTCCTCCTGCCAATAGCATTGCTATCATTTCCTTTTTTATCATGTCTTCACCCCTTCTCAGTAATTCTGGTTTTTTCATTATAACATATTACATACATATAGTGAACATATTTTACAAAAATATTTCTGTTTACCTATCTTTTTTATAGAAATATCACAAAAAGAAAAGGTTTGGTTTTTGACCTATCTATGTTATAATTATGCACGTAAGTCAAATACTATGAAACAAATTCACAGAACAGGAAGTGTCATTATGTATAAAATTGATTTTAATCAGCCTTGCCATATCCACTTCATCGGAATTGGCGGCATCAGTATGAGTGGACTCGCTGAGATCCTTCTTGAAGAAGGCTTCACAGTATCCGGATCCGATAACAAAGAATCGGCACTTACGGATCATCTGTCTCAGAATGGTGCAACCGTATTTTACGGTCAGAAAGCTTCCAATATTATAGACGGTATCGACCTTGTAGTTTATACCGCAGCGATCCACGAAGACAACGAAGAATTTGCAGAAGCAAAGCGTCAGAATCTTCCGATGTTATCCAGAGCAGAATTACTCGGTCAGCTTATGACTAACTATAAGACACCGGTTGCTATATCCGGTACACACGGTAAGACAACCACAACCTCTATGCTTTCTCATATTGCTCTTGCAGCAGACCTGGATCCGACAATCTCTGTCGGCGGTATCCTGAAAGCGATCGAAGGCAATATCCGTGTCGGCGGACCTGACCTTTTTATTACGGAAGCATGCGAATATACCAACAGTTTCCTGCACTTTTTCCCGAAAATCGGTATTATTCTGAATGTGGATGCGGATCACCTGGACTTTTTTAAAGACCTGGACGATATCCGTAATTCTTTCCACCTTTTTGCTAAGCTTCTTCCGGAAAACGGAACTCTCGTCATCAACGGAGATATTGATAAAATTGAAGAGATCACCTCCGATCTTTCCTGTCGTGTTATCACTTTTGGCAAAGAAGCTTCCCTGGATTACAGTGCAGCCAATATTACTTATAACGAACAGGGCAATGCCTCTTTCGATGTCGTAAAAAACGGACAGAATGTTGCACATCTCGTTCTTGCAGTTGGCGGTGAGCACAACGTATATAACGCACTTGCGGCAATCGCAGTTGCCGATATTCTTGGTGTTCCTGCGGAGACGATCCAGACAGGTCTTGCTTCCTTCCACGGAACAGACCGCCGTTTTGAATACAAAGGTGAAGTCGGCGGAGTGACCATCATTGATGATTACGCACACCATCCGACAGAGATTGCTGCAACGCTGAAAAGTGCTGCACATTATCCACATAAAAAACTGTGGTGTATTTTCCAGCCACATACTTATACCCGTACAAAAGCATTATTCTCAGAATTTGCTGAAGCACTCGCACATGCAGACCATGTAATCCTTGCTGACATCTATGCAGCGCGTGAGACAGATACTTTAGGCATCTCTTCCGCACAGCTTGCAGATGCAGTCAAAGAACATGGATGTGACGCAACTTATCTGCCAAGCTTTGCAGCCATCGAAGAGTTCGTCACCACCCATTGCCAGCCTGGCGATCTTCTGATCACAATGGGTGCCGGAGATGTTGTAACCATTGGGGAAGACCTGTTGAAAGCCTGATTTTCTCCAATATTTGCGAAATTTTATCTGTAATAACAAAAATTTCCGTCAGAAAATTCTTTTTTACAATCTGGGATGATGTTATAATGAACAAAGTCAGAAAAGAAAGGAAGCGGAAATTATGAGTGCACTTATTTTGCGCAATCATTCCCACAATAACATAACGATCGTGGAGAATGACTTTATCGATCATTATATGGTATCTGCGAACGGAGAATATGTAAAAGTCTATCTTCTTCTTCTCCGTTATCAGAATATCCCGGAGCAGCTTCCGGATATCCCGCAGATGGCAGACCTTCTGGAGAATACCGAAGGCGATATCCTGCGCGCACTCAAATACTGGGAAAAAGAAGGAATTCTTTCTCTCGAATATGACGAAACAAATGAACTCGCCGGAATCTGTATCGGAAAAGCACCAACTCATCAGACACCTGTCAAAGCAGCTTTCCATACACCTTCTGCACAGTCTGCTTCCGTTCATGAAAAATCTCCGGTCACACAGTCTGATGGAAATACCACTGTTTCAGATAAAGCTGCCGGTCAGAATCTTCCTGCATCAAGACGTTCCCTTGCTGCAAGAAGAGAATTAAAGCAGATTCTTTTTATTGCTGAACAATATCTTGGCAAAACCTTATCCCGTACCGATGTTGATGCGATTACCTACTTTTATGATTCCCTTGGTTTTTCCGCAGACCTGATCGAGTATCTGATCGAATACTGTGTGGAAAACGGACATAAGAGCATGCATTACATTCAGAAAGTAGCACTTTCATGGGCAGATGAACATATTACAACCGTCGATCAGGCACGTAATTCCTCTGCATTTTACAACAAAACCTGCTATTCTATCCTGAATGCATTTGGCATCAAAGGGCGGGGGCCTGCATCTGCCGAACTGGATTATATCCGCAAATGGCTGGAGGATGGGAATTTCGAACTGGATCTCATTCTGGAAGCATGCAACCGCACCATCAGTGCGATCCACCAGCCAAGTTTTGAATATACTGACAAGATTCTCGAAAACTGGAAGACGGGCAACGTTCGTACACTGGCAGATGTTGAGCGTCTTGATTCTGCCTTTGAGCAGGAAAAAGACCGGAGGAAAACTCCTGCTGGGCAAAACCGTACACCTTCTGCCCAACAGCCTTCCAAATTCCGTAATTTTGAAGAACGTTCTTACAATATGGACGAGCTTACCAAAGAATTATTACGCAGTAACTAAGAAAGGGGAACACTGTGCCGTTAACTAATTCACAATACAATGCGCTGATGCGCGTATATGAAGAAAAAAGAGCGAAGAGCCGCGACCTCGCGAATCTTCACTACGAACGTGCCTGCCAGAAGATTCCGGAGCTTGCATCGATTGATGCCTCTATTTCTTCTGCCAGTCTTGATCAGGCGAAAAAGCTGCTCGCAGGCGATGACACTGCCCTCGCTTCTTTGAAAGAAGATATCCGGTCTCTTTCTGACAGACGCCGCCGACTCCTTTCCGACGCCGGATTCCCGGAAGACTATCTGGAACAGCATTTTGAATGTCCGGACTGTCAGGATACCGGCTATGTCGGCACGAAAAAGTGCCATTGCTTTTTAAAAGCGATCATTGATCTGTTCTACACCCAGTCCAACTTAAAAGGGCTTCTCGAACAGGAAAATTTTGAACATTTTAATTTTGATTATTATTCATCCAATTATAGAGACCGGCTTTCCGGTCAGAATTCCCGCGAGCTTGCAACGCGGGCTTATCAGGAATGTATGAATTTCATCCACAATTTTGATACCGAACATGGTAATCTGCTCCTTTTTGGGAATACTGGTATTGGGAAGACATTTCTCAGTCACTGCATTGCAAAAGAAGTGATGGATTCTCTGCATTCCGTTCTTTACCTGACTGCCTCTGAATTTTTCGATGCGCTCCTTGAAAAAGCACTGACCCGGAATGATGAGAGCTGTCTTTTATATGAGCAGATCCACCAGTGTGATCTGCTGATCATTGATGACCTGGGAACCGAACGAAATACAGACTTTGTCGTTTCTCAGCTTTTTGTGTGTTTAAATGATCGGATCCTGAACAGGAAATCCACGATCATTTCTACTAATCTTACTCTGGAGGAAATCAAGACGAACTATACAGAACGTACATTTTCCCGGATAAGCAACCATTATAAGATACTTCGCCTTGCCGGTGATGATATCCGCATTCAAAAGAAACTTATGTACAGGGAGGAACACTGATGTTACATCGAAGTGAACGAATTCTGGATAATATTCCAGTTGGCTCTCTCGGCATTATTGCTGTAGACGGCTGTGAAGAGATGGGAAATAAAGTCAATGACTATCTCGTAAAATGGAGAAAGGAAGAGACTCGTTTCCAGAAAGACAATCTTGTTTTCAACGGCTATGAAAAGCCGAACTATCTGATCAACGCAAAGGTACCGCGTTTTGGATCTGGTGAAGCCAAAGGTATTATCAATGAGTCTGTACGTGGAAAAGACCTTTATCTGATGGTCGATGTCTGCAACTACAGCCTGACTTATTCGCTCAGCGGCAATACCAACCATATGTCACCGGACGACCATTTCCAGAACCTGAAGCGTGTCATCGCCGCTGTAGGAGGAAAAGCACGTCGTCTGAACGTCATTATGCCTTTCCTGTATGAAAGCCGCCAGCACAAGAGAAGCGGCCGTGAATCACTGGACTGTGCACTTGGCCTGCAGGAGCTTGTCCGCATGGGTGTTGACAATATCATCACTTTCGATGCACACGACCCACGTGTCCAGAATGCGATCCCGCTGAACGGATTTGAGACAATCCGTCCGACTTACCAGTTCGTAAAAGGACTTTTAAAGCATGTACCGGATCTTCAGATCGATGCTGACCATATGATGGCAATCAGCCCGGATGAAGGTGCAACCGGACGTGCAATCTACTTTGCCAACGTACTCGGACTCGACATGGGTATGTTCTACAAACGTCGTGACTACACAACCATCGTAGACGGACGTAACCCGATCGTAGCACACGAATTCCTTGGTTCTTCTGTAGAAGGCAAAGATGTGATCATCCTTGATGATATGATTTCTTCCGGTGACAGTATCCTTGATGTTGCCCGTCAGCTCAAGATGCGTAAAGCAAAACGTATCTACGCTGCTGCAACCTTTGGACTTTTCACAAATGGTATGGAAAAATTCGACCAGGCTTATGAAGAAGGACTGATCAACGGAATCCTCACAACAAACCTGATCTATCAGACACCGGAACTGCTCAGCCGTCCTTACTACATCAACTGCGACATGAGCAAGTACATCGCACTGGTGATCGATACACTGAACCATGATGCTTCTATCAGCAGCATCCTTGATCCAAGCGAACGTATCCAGAATGTAGTTGAGAAATATAAAAAAGGGGAAGCGATCGATTAATTTATACGAGCGAAATTTTTCCGCTATATGACAAAAAATACTGCTTGAATATCATTTTCTGATATCTAAGCAGTATTTTTTTACTCTTAAACGTTAATTTGTGAATACCCGATAATTCTCTTCCTTATCGTAATCCTTGTGGATTCCATCATCCTCATACATCGTATAACTGCTGTTTTTATATCCGATAAGCTGCAGATGTTCGGTATCAATATCCTTCACACACTCTGCCGCTTCTGCAACCGGGATACATTTACCATTTCGAATGAAGAGCGGTACTTCATTTGATGCCACATCTACATAATGGATACCTTTCGCGAGAATCTCTTCCGAAATGCTTCCATCCGGCAGGAACTTGACAAATTTCATTTCTTCCGGCAGATAAACATAACGGCCTCTTGCGTTCTGCTCGTAAACCGGAGCAATCATAATCTCGTTTCCGAGCATCAGCTGATCCTCTACTCGGATTGCTCTCTTGTCATCCGGATAAACAAACCCTAACGGCTTAAAATACATGTCATCACTCAGCGCAGCTTTCATGTACTCGCTGTACAGATACGGCACAAGACGATATCTGGTGTTAATGACAGCACGGAAATCCTCGATATTTTCGAATTGATAACACTCCTGCTCTCTTGTCCCCGTCGCCGAATGATTACGCATCAGTGGTGTAAATACACCAAGTGCGAGAAAACGTAGCAGCAATTCTCTTGTTGTATCAGCACCAAAACCTCCAAGGTCAGCACCTGTATACAGGAAACCACACATGTTCAGAGCCGGCAGCATCTTCAGGTTAAGAAGGATATGTGACCACCAGGATTTATTATCTCCGGTCCAAATTCCGCCATAACGATGCATTCCGATGTAAGAAGATCTGGAAAACATCAGAAAACGTTTTTCCGGGTCAATGCGTTCAAACGCTTCTCCGGCCGCTCTTGTCATATTATAGCCAAAAAGATTATGTACTTTGTCATGGCGGATCTTTTTGCCATCCACATTGTGATAAAATCTTTTATAGTCTTCCGGATTATTCGCAATACTGAGCATCTTGTCCTGCATTTCCCAAGGATGGGTCTTGCCTTCGGTATCCTTTGCAAACTCTCCGGCAAGTTCTCTTGCCTCTGCAAGGCCTTCGGAAGAATAAAAGATCGCAGGCTCGTTCATATCATTCCAGAAACCTTCTATTCCCTGTTCGATCAGAAAACGATATTTGTCCCCGAACCATTTTCTGGCTTCCGGATTCAGCATATCCGGAAAATGGGTATCTCCCGGCCATACAGCTGCAACAAAATCACTTCCGTCTTCTCTCTTGCAGAAATAGTTGTTTTTGACACCTTCCTCGTAAATCTCATATCCCGGCTCAACCTTGACACCGGCATCAATGATCGGAATCAGGCGAATACTCTGGTCATTCATTTCCTGTACGAATTCCGGAAAATCCGGGAAATTTTCTTCACTCACTGTGAAATCTTTAAATGACTGCATATAGTCAATATCCATGTAAATCATGTCGATCGGAATATGATTCTCCCGATATCCTTTTGCGACAGTACGGAAATCTTCTTTCGTCGTATAACCCCAGCGGCTCTGTCCGAAACCAAAGGCAAACTTCGGTGGGATATAGCTGCGTCCGATTACATGGCGGAACTGTTTTACGATATCATAAGCATTCTCACCTTCAAGCACGTAGATATCCAAGTCAGCATTTTCGCAAGATACCTTAATGGTATCCTCTCTGTCATATCCAATATCAAAGGTCAGTTTTGAGGGATAGTCGAAAAACAATCCAAACGTCCTCTTTCCGCTCACAACAATGAAGTTGTGCGCTCCGTACAGAGAACGCTTGTCCTCTGTGTGTACCGGATCATCTGTACAATTACTGATATAACAGTACCCTCTCTTGTTGATTCCACGATTGGCTTCACCCAGACCATAGACAATATCATCTTCATCCATGATATAAGTAAAAACAAATCCTTCCTCCTGACTGACCTCTCCATACGGGAGAACGCCCTTAGTTGTTTCAATCTTTTCAGTCAGTGCCTCCGTATCAAACGGAGTTCCATATCTATATTTTCTAATCATTTCTTTATCACCTAGTGTTTATAATATAGTACAAATGCTTCATATGGATTCAGAACAATTTTTCCTTCAAATTCTTTTCTTCCAAGGTTTGTGATCAGACACTCTGCGCCTTTAAATTCTTCCGGCACTTCTACTTCTGCATTCTTATCGCTGAAGTTGCAGACAGTCAGAAGCTTTTCCTGATCCTGTTTTCTTGTGTACGCAAAAATCTGTTCATCCTCACGGTAAAGAGGTTCAAATTCACCATAAACAATAATGTCTTTTTCTTTACGCAATCGGATCAGTTTCTGATAGTAGTGGAAAACAGAATCCGGATCTTCAAGCTGCTGTGCTGCATTGATCTTCTTGTAGTTCGGATTCACTTTGATCCACGGCTCGCCCTCTGTGAATCCAGCCTGTTTACTGTCGTCCCACTGCATCGGAGTTCTCGCATTGTCACGGCTTCTCAGCATCAGACATTTCATCATGTGTTCCGGAGTCATAAGACCTGATTCCGTAAACTCTTCAAAGTAATTAATACTTTCAATATCACGGTAATCTTCCAGTTTGTCAAAGTAAATGTTTGTCATACCAAGCTCTTCACCCTGATATACATATGGCGTTCCCTGCATCATATGAATACAGGTCGCCAGCATTTTTGCGGAGGTTTCTCTGTATACCGGATTGTCATTTCCAAAACGGCTGACACTCCTCGGTTGATCATGATTACCTAAAAACAAACTGTTCCACGCCTTACCCTGAAGTTCTTCCTGCCATTTGATCATAATATTTTTGAACTCTTTGAAGTCATATTTTGCAGTTGTCCACTTTCCATAATCTCCGCATCCACTCTCCACATGCTCGAATTGGAATACCATGTTCAATTCATTTCGGTCATCACCCGCATATTTCTGTGCTTCTTCTATTGTGACTCCTGCGGTCTCACCGACTGTCATGATATCATATTTTGAAAGAACTTTTTGATTCATTTCCTGAAGGAATTCGTGGATTCTTGGACCATGTACACAATATGGTCCAAAGTCTCCATAAAGACCGTTATTCATTTCTCCGTTCGGAAATCTCTGATCTTTGGAAATCATACTGATAACATCCATTCGGAAGCCATCGATTCCTTTTTCACACCAGAATTTCATCATGTCATAAACTTCCTGGCGTACTTTTTCATTTTCCCAATTGAGATCCGGCTGTTTTTTTGAAAACAGATGCAGATAATACATCTGAGTTTGCGGATCATATTCCCAAGCAGAACCGCCAAATACTCCGCCCCAGTTATTAGGTTCTTTTCCGTTTACCGGGTCCTTCCAGATATAATAATCACGATATGGATTATCTTTTGATTTTCTGCTTTCAATAAACCAGTTATGTTCATCTGAAGTATGGTTGACTACGAGATCCATCAGAATCCTGATGGATCTTTTGTGTGCTTCACACAACAATTCCTCGTAATCCTCCATCGTTCCATATTCTTCATAAATTCTGCGGTAATCAGAAATATCGTAACCATTATCGTCCTGAGGTGATTCCAGCATCGGAGAAATCCACAATACATTTACCCCAAGTTCTTTGAGGTAATCCAGTTTCTGTATGATTCCTCTGATATCTCCCACACCATCACCGTTACTGTCTTTAAAACTCTTTGGATATATCTGATATACTACACTTTCTTTCCACCATTTTTTCTCCATGCCAAATCTCCTCGTTTATAATTGTTTAGTATTATTTAACCGCTCCTGTAATAACACTATTCATGATACCCCATACATCTTAGCAAAATCAAGAGGTTTCTCGCGAAACTACAAAAGGTAACAAAGTTTATTTCCTGCTTTTATACAGTTTATAAAAAGAAAAACAGGTCATTGCACCTGCTCGCCTATATATGCAAAAAAAGGATCCTGTCATTCTTTGACAGAATCCCTCTTTACCAGATAGACTGGATTTTTTATATTTAATTCGTCCAGTGTCTCTCCCTGAATTAATTTCAGCAGACGTTTCAGCGCCACATGCGCCTTTTGCGGAACATCCTGATGAACCGTTGTCAGTTTCGGTCGAACCATACTTGCGTAGACACTGTCATCATATCCTGTAACAGAAATCTGATCCGGAACCATGATGCCTTCATCAAAAAAGAAATTTATCGCTTCCATCGCATTATAATCTGAGGAAAACGCAAGTGCTTTTGCTTCTAAAAAACGTGGGAGAAGCTCTCTGTATTTTCTGAGACGCAATCTTTTTTCACCCGGAATAATTATATATCGGGAGCGACTGCAGAATCCCCCCGATTTTTCCATCGCCTGTTTGAATCCCATCCACCGATAGTAATCGCTGTCCTGCTCTGTTTCTGCAACAAACAATGCTTTCTTATATCCACAGGAATACAGGTATTCTCCAATCTGATACCCTCCCGAATAATCATCTATACCGACATTCTGGAAGGTATAAGCACCTTCCGGATAAGCATCGATCAGAATCATTTTCTTGTTTAATCTGCGCGAAAGCCTGCGATACTGTTCTTCATTGTAGCCAAGGATAAGCAATCCCTCTACATTCCATTTTGAGGCAATATCCACTACATTCTGAATACTTTCACCGCCAATAAGCATAACATAATATCCATTTTCTTCCGTTTCCATCTGAATCGTTCCGATCAGAAAATCCGAGTACTACACCTATAATTCTGGAACCATGGCCGGAAAGCATCACGGAACCCATATGCGGAACATAGTTCTGTTCTTTAAGAATAGTCGTGATTTTATCAATCGTTTTCTGGGAAACTCTTTTGGTATTGCCATTTATAACATTAGATACCGTAGTACGGCTGACACCTGCCATTTCTGCAATATCCTGAAGCCGAATCATAAAATCTTCCTCCTCATTTTACAACATTACCTTATGATATGCGCATCCCATCTTTTCCAGCATTTCCATCTCCCGCTTCTGACAGCTGAATATAATTACCTGCCGCTTACTGTCTTTCAGCCAGCGAAGGGTCTGCGCAAGTCTCCTGTCATCATAATAGCCGAATGCATCATCCAGGATCACCGGACATTCTTCCTCGTGAAGAATTTTTGTTGCGGCCATCCGGATTACAAAATAAATCTGTTCCAGAGTCCCACGGCTTACCTGATCCATGGATATCTTTTTACCATTACTCATAAGCTGCACATGCAGATTTTCGTCTACCCAGAGTCTGTTATATTTTCCATCTGTGATGGCATCCATGATTGCAGATACTTCTGTATTCATAAGATCACTTGTCCGGCTCTGCATCTGTGCGGCAAGTCTGGTCAACTGTTCCATAGCAAGTTCAACACCCTGCTTGTTTTTTAATCGCTCTATCTCTTCACTGTTCATCTCATCGAACTCGCCGACTCGTTCCTGCAGATTTTCATACAACACTTCTTTTTCATGATAGGTTTCCTGTACTTTTGCAAGCTTTCCTTTCTGCCTCTCATAATCTGCCTTGAGAGAAATGCCCTGTTCTTTTATCTCCTGTAATCTGGCTTTCTTTTTCTTCTTTCCATCTTTCAGACAATTCCAGACATACAGCCCTTCAGCCAGTGCCACCACGATTGCCACAAGAAAATTCCACGGCTTATGAAAAAGCAGAAAAGTCACAAAAAATGCCCCCAGCATACTCACTGCCTCCAGTGGATGAATCCTCCACCCGGCAAAATATCCTGCTGCCTCTTCCCGTTTCTTCCGCTTTTTATCTTCATTTACCCAGCTTTCCCATTCTCTGCGTTTCTCTTCACAGCTTCTTTTCAGCTGTTCCGCTTCATTTTCTAACTGATGCAGATCCCGCCAGACATAGGATGCCTCCATCTCTGCCCGCTCTTTCTTTTCGCTGATCAGCTTCCTCTTTTCACGTTCTTCTTTTTCCAGCTCTTTCTTCCGCTCTTTTAAAAGGGCAAGCGCCCCTTCGAGGTCAATCTCGCTGTTCCCGGTTGCATAATAATTTGCCGCATAATTCTTCAGCTCCGCCGC
>OHZG01000581.1_pt1 | contig 13607 bp, 10 predicted proteins | sample 1580431 | NCBI WGS metagenome assembly OHZG01 (sample SAMEA3882527, study PRJEB24775) | human gut metagenome | biome: human-associated habitat; feature: intestine environment; material: feces | place: Netherlands | collected 2009/2010 | reverse complement strand
CCATGGGAAAAGTGTGCGGGCGCTGGATGACCTGGGATATATGTATGGCGGCGGCGCGGATGCGATCCTCAAGGACATTGAGGTGGTGAACCGGGAAATGCACCAGCAGCTTCCGGATCTGCCATTGATCTTATTCGGGCATAGTATGGGTTCGCTGGCCGTGCGCGCTTTTGCAAGAGATCATGATGACTGCATGGACATGCTGATCGTTTGCGGTTCTCCAAGCAAGAATGGGGCAAGATCTCTTGGAGAAGCAATTGCCCATATGGAAAGTGCTGTGTTTGGACCAGCCCACAAGAGTAAAGTCATCGAAACCCTTTCCTTTGCCGGAAATGTGATGCGCTTCCGCAAGGACAAAAACTGTACTTCCTGGATTTGTGCCAATAAGGCAGCTGCTCAAGAGTACTCCGATTCTGAACTTTGTGGCTTTACGTTTACAGATGATGGCTATCTGGCACTTTTTGAGCTGATGAAGCGTGCTTACGACGTAAAGCACTGGCACTGCACCAGACCGAAAATGCCCGTGCTTTTTGTCAGTGGTTCTGATGATCCCTGTATGATCAACGTGCGTCATTTTGCAAAAGCAGTGCAGGATATGCGGCATGCCGGTTATGTAGACGTGAAAGGCAAGCTATATCCGGGAATGCGCCACGAAATTCTGAACGAGACAGACCGGAAGAGGGTTTATCACGACATTGCCTTTTATATAAAGAAAAAAGGTTTTTGAGAAAAGACGTCCATTATGCATAAGATGCTCTATTTTGCACATACTCACAGAAATACAGTGTGAAATGGAGAACTATATGAGAAAAAAAGGCTGGATTCTGCTGCTGGTTCTTCTGGGTGTGGCTTTTCTTATGAGTTGTGGCAAAGATACGGAGCCGGATGAAGCAAAAGGGGAACTGGTAAGAATTGAGAGAGAAGGATGCCAAGCTGGTATCCTTCTTTTTTTGAACTAAAAAATAGATTAGTTTTATATAGATTGCAGAAATGATTTTTGAAACAGGCTCCCAAGTCTTTTTTAAACATGCTGTAGAGTTATGATAAACAATCTGCGCTTGTGAAACAAACAAATGTCTTTGTATAAAATACACAAAAAATATACCATAATAGCACTGAAAAATAGTACAAGCTTAAAAAATTGCACCGTCACCGTTCTAAAGTTTAAAATGTTACTTGAATAAAGCGAATTGAAATGCTATAATTTTTTTCATATATTATAAAAATGAACTCTGGTCAGAAATCAGTCTGATATGGGTGTGGCGTTTTTGACGGCATCGCTCATAAAGGAAACCGAAATAAATGTTTTCGACCGGAAAAAATAAGGAGGAAAAATGGGAAAGTATTTTGCAAAAAGACTTGGAATGGCGATTCTGACTATCTTTCTGGTAGCCTGTCTTACCTTCCTGCTGATGAATGCTGTACCTGGAAGCCCATGGCTCAGTGAAAAAACACCTTCTGAGACCACACTGGCTGCGCTGAATGCCAAATATGGACTGGATAAGCCGGTCTATGTACAGTTGTTTATGTATCTGAAAAATATTCTTCACGGTGACTTCGGTGTATCACTTAAGATGCAGAAGAACCGTGCAGTTCTTGACATTATCGTGGATATGTTCCCGGTATCTGCCAAGGTAGGTGCACTTGCACTTGCATGGGCGATTCTGGTGGGTGTACCTCTTGGCTGTCTTGCCGCATTTAAGAGAGGCAAGCTGACAGACAGCATTCTTCGTGTGATCTGTACACTTGGAATCTCCATGCCAAGCTTCGTTGTGGCATCTGTTCTTCTGGTAACCCTGACTGGAAACAATGCACTGAATCTGTTTCCGTCTATTTTTGATCCGTCGCAGGGATGGCGCGCCTATGTACTGCCATGCTTTGCCCTGGGCTTTTATCCAATGTGCTATACAGCACGTCAGACACGTTCTGCCATGCTGGATTCCTTAAGTCAGGAGTACATTAAGACAGCCCGCGCCAAAGGTCTGAAGAACAAAAAGATTATTTTCAAGCATGCTCTTAGAAATGCACTGATTCCGGTTATTACATACTTAGGACCGCAGGTGGCCTTTACCCTTTGTGGTGGTTTCGTTGTAGAGAGCGTATTCTCAATTCCGGGACTTGGACGTTATTTCGTACAGTCCATCCAGAACCGTGATTATCCGGTTATTATGGGAACTACCATTTTCCTGGCAGCATTTATTATTCTGATGAACCTGGTTGTAGACTTCCTTTATAAGGTTGCTGACCCGAGAATCAGCCTTGCGAAAGGAGGAGAATGATCGTGGCAGAAGATAAGAAGATTAAGAAATGTCCGGTGAGTCTTCAGCCGGATATTGAGAACCTCCTTCAGGATTTAAGTCCGGATGATTTTGCATCTGCGTCCAGACAGGAGAAGGATGATTTTATTCAGGACCGCCAGAGTGTTTCCTACTGGAAAGATGCCTGGAGAAGATTAAAGAAAAATGTGGTGGCTATGGTTGCACTTGGTGTGATCGTATTCCTGTTTTTGTTTGCCTTTGTGGGCCCGCTTCTGATTCCATATGGCTATGACGAGTTTAACAAAGGTGCTGAGAACCTTTATCCCTATCACTACACACTGGAGGACACCCAGCGTGTGAACGACGAGATCGCTTCCAGAACCCAGTCCGATGTAGTGGATGTAGATGAAATGATCGCCCAGGCGAAAGCAGAAGCTGAGAAAAAGGGCGAGAAATTTACAAAGAAAGATGAAGCAGTTATCCGTGCAAAAGCAAAAGTTGCTGCAAAACCTTCAGAAGATTCTTCTGAGGAGCAGAGCGTAGATGAGGATTCCATCCGCAAGGAGCTTGGAATCAAGAAGCATATTTTCGGTTATTCCCAGGCAGAGCTTGAGCGCAAGGCAAATGGGGAAAAAGTATTTCCACATGTATTTGGTACTGACATGTATGGCCGTGATATTCTGGTCCGTGTTATGTATGGTGCCCGTGTTTCCATGTCTGTCGGCGTATTCGCAGCTATCCTGGTACTGGTGATCGGCGCACTTTATGGTGCTATTTCCGGTTACTGCGGCGGCAAGGTGGACGCAGTGATGCAGCGTATTGTTGAACTTATTTATGCAGTTCCGGAGATGCTGGTTGTCCTTCTGATCGCAACTGCACTGAAACCAATCCTTACCGACTATGTGAATTCATCAGGAACCAGTCCTCTGAAATCCTTTGTCAATGTACTTGGACCGAACCTGATCTCCATGTTTATTGCATTTGGTCTGTTATACTGGGTTACCATGAGCCGTATTATCCGTGGCCAGGTACTTCAGCTGAAACAGCAGGAATATGTAACCGCAGCAAGAGCACTTGGTGCATCTGGCGGCAGGATCATCCGCCGTCATCTGCTTCCAAACTGTATCGGACAGATCGTTGTTACTACCTGCCTGCAGATACCGTCTGCTATTTTCCTGGAATCCTTCTTATCCTACCTTGGAGTTGGTGTTTCAGCACCTCTTCCAAGCCTTGGATCCATGGCAACAGACGCACTTAGCGGTATGTACACTTATACTTACAGACTGATCGTACCTTCCGTGATCCTGAGCATTATGATCCTTGCATTCAACCTGTTTGGCGATGGACTTCGCGATGCTCTTGATCCGAAGCTGAAGAAATAAGAGAGGAGGAGAACAATGTCTGAACAGAAAAATAAATTGCTGGAAGTAAAAGACCTGAAAGTCTCCTTCTTTACCCCGGCCGGCGAGGTAAAAGCCGTTGGCGGTATCTCCTATGACCTTGATTATGGCGAAGTTATGGGAGTTGTTGGAGAATCTGGTTCTGGAAAGAGCCAGGAGGCATATTCTATTATGGGGCTTCTTCAGTCCCCAGGTAAAGTTATCGGAGGCTCCATTACCTTCGAGGGAAAAGATGTCCTTTCTTTTTCCAAGGAAGAGATGACTGCGTTCCGCGGAAACAAAGTAGCTATGATTTTCCAGAATCCCATGACCTGTCTGAATCCGGTTTACACCATCGGAAATCAGCTTGTGGAAGCTCTTCGTGCCCATGATAAGAAAATCAGCAAAGAAGAAGCCCAGAAACGTGCCATGGAAATGATGGAACTGGTTGGAATCAATAATGTGGAGAAGCGTATGAAGCAGTATCCACACGAGTTTTCCGGCGGTATGCGACAGCGTGTCATGATCGCTATGGGACTGATCTGCCATCCGCAGCTTCTGATCGCAGATGAGCCGACCACAGCCCTTGATGTTACCATTCAGGCACAGATCCTTGACTTGATGAAGGATCTTCAGAAAAAGACCGGAATGGGAATCATTTTCATCACACACAACCTTGGTGTTGTGGCAGATATCTGTGACAAGGTATCCGTTATGTATGCAGGTAAAATTGTGGAGCAGGGACCTGTAGATGACATTTTCTACGAGCCTGCACATCCATATACAAAGGGTCTTCTTCGTTCCATGCCCCGTGTTGATGCCGAGAGCTATGAAAGACTGATCCCAATCGAGGGAACCCCGGTTGATATGCTGAATCCGCCGGAAGGATGTCCGTTTGCTCCACGTTGTGAGCATTGCATGAAGATCTGTCTGAAGAAAATGCCTCCTTACGTGGAAGTGGGCGAGAAACATCGTTCCGCCTGCTGGCTTCGGGTTCAGGAGCTTATGAACAAGGAGGAGAAATAAATGGCAGAAGAAAAGAAGCTTCTTGAAATTGAGAATTTACGAAAATATTTTCCGGTAAATGGCATAAAAGGTCCGGGGGTACAGGCTGTACAGGATGTTTCCCTTTATATCAAAAAAGGTGAAACACTTGGTCTTGTAGGAGAGTCCGGATGTGGAAAGACCACACTGGGAAGAACGATTCTTCGCCTTTATGAGCCAACCGGAGGAAAGATTATTTATGATGGCGAAACCATTTACGACAATCCTCTGGATAAAGACGGCAAACCTCTTGGAAAAGCCAAAGCTGCCAAAATGCTTCCCTACAGAAGAAAAATGCAGATCATTTTCCAGGATCCGTCCGCTTCCCTGGATCCTCGAATGACAGTTGGTGAGATCATTGGAGAGGCCATTGATATCCACAAGCTTGCAGCGAGTAAGAAAGACCGCGCTGACATGATCAAAGAGCTGCTGGCGCAGGTTGGATTAAATACAGAGCATGCAAACCGTTATCCACATGAGTTCTCCGGTGGACAGCAGCAGCGTGTAGGTATTGCCCGTGCGCTGGCTGTAAATCCGGAATTTATTGTATGTGATGAACCGATTTCCGCATTGGACGTATCCATTCAGTCTCAGGTTGTTAATATGCTGGAAGACATGCAGGAGCAGATGGGTCTGACTTATCTGTTCATTGCCCATGATCTTTCCGTTGTCCGTCATATTTCCAACAGAATCGGTGTTATGTATCTTGGCTCTCTTGTTGAGTTGGGCGAGAGCTATGAGCTGAACAGACATCCGATCCATCCATATACACAGACCCTGCTTTCCGCAGTTCCGGTTCCGGATCCAAAGCTGAGCCGGACAAGAAAGCGTATTATTCTGGAAGGAGACGTGCCAAGTCCTATGAATCCGCCAAGCGGATGCCGTTTCCACACCAGATGTCCATATGCCACTGAAAAGTGCAGCCAGGTAACTCCTGTGTTCAGAGAGCATGAGCCGGGCCACTGGGCAGCCTGCCATTTGCTGGACAAATAAAGGAAGTTTAGGTATTTCGTTCTTCTTCACGGAAGAGCTGATGAATACAAGCGTCGATTCTCATCTCTCATGCGGCGCAAAAAAGCATAAAGGAGGAAATGTAATGAGAAGAAAATTTATGTCTATGGCACTGACTGCAGCTATGGTATTAAGCATGGCAGCAACTCCTGTATTCGCCGAGGATACAGCATCTGACGAAGGATTCAACCTGAACCTTTGTATCGCATCTGAACCACAGACAATTGACCCTGCACTGAACTCTGCAGTTGATGGAGCTATCATGTGCAACCATATGTTCGAAGGTCTGGCTAAATGGGTAAATGATGGTGAAGGAAATGCTGTCACAGCTCCTGGACAGGCTGAGTCCTGGGAAAAGGCCGAGAACGAAGATGGTACAGTTACTTACACTGTTAAACTTCGTGACGGAATCAAATGGTCTGATGGACAGGCTGTAACAGCTGGTGACTTCGTTTATGCATGGCAGCGTCTAGCAAATCCTGAGACAGCAGCAGATTACTGCTACATGATCGACATGGTAAAAGGATATGACGCAGTTGCTGACGGAAGTGCGGATCCAAGCACTCTTGGAATTACAGCAGTTGATGATCAGACTCTTCAGATCGATCTTACCTATGACTGCCCGTATTTCGAAGAAATCATGGCATTCCCGGCAACCTTCCCGGTTCGTCAGGATATGGTAGAGAGCAGTGACAACTGGACATTTGATCCAAGCACATACATTGGCAATGGACCATACAAAATGACAGAGTGGTCTCACAATGCTTACATCTCCATGGAGAAAAACGAGAACTACTATGACTATGAGAATCTTGGACCGGATACTATCAAGTTTACACTTCTTGATGACAACAACGCAATGCTCAAAGGTTACAACAACGGAGAGCTTGATTTCATCGAGAACCTTCCTGTAGACGAGATCCCGACCTACCTTGCTTCTGGCGAGCTTGAGATTGGTGACTATCTTGGAACCTACTATGTATGCTTCAACACAGAGGACGAAGTTTTCTCTGACCCTAACATCCGTAAAGCGTTCTCACTTGTAATCGACCGTAACTACATCGTAGAGAACGTTTCTCAGGCTGGTGAGGTTCCGGCTGACGGATATGTACCGAACGGTGTAAATGATGCAGCTGGTGCTGGTAGTGATGACTTCCGTACAGTAGGCGGTTCTTACTACAGCATTTCCGATGAGGATTATGAGGCTAACTGCGAAGAGGCCCGTCAGCTTCTTGCAGACGCTGGTTATCCGAACGGCGAAGGCTTCCCGACTGTAGAGTATCTGTACAACACAGCTGATAACCACAAGAAGATCGGTGAGGCTCTTCAGAACATGTGGCAGACAGAGCTTGGTGTAACTGTTAACTTGAACAACCAGGATTGGAACGTATTCCTTCAGAACAGAAAAGATGGTAACTTCCAGATCGCCCGTAACGGCTGGATCGCAGACTACAACGATCCTTGCTCATTCCTGGATATGTGGTACACAGACGGCGGTAACAACGACGCTCAGTACTCTAACCCGGATTACGATGCACAGATCGATGCAGCAAAAGCTACTTCTGATCCGGAAGAGCGTATGAAAGCATTCCACGAAGCTGAGGATATCCTCATTGGACAGGACAGCGTACTTGCTCCAATCTACTTCTATACACAGCCATATATGCTCAATCCAGACATTGACGGCATGTACTACACACCACTTGGATACTTCTTCTTCGGTTATACAAGTAAGAAATAATCAAGTCAAAAGAATATAAGTCTTTTGGCATTACTTAAATGTGATGCTGAAGGAAATGACAGGCATTCGGAATTTTTCCGGGTGCCTGTTTTTTTGAGCAGCAACGAAAGCAGGATAAAATTTGCGAAGCTGTTTTATTCTGTTGACCGATTATGCATGATAGCGGTATAATAAGCAGATAATGGTTATTGAACCAGACAGGAGGAACATATGATGAGAGCCAGCGGTATTTTATTGCCTATATCCAGTATCCCTTCCAACTATGGAATCGGATGTTTTTCTAAAGAAGCTTACGCTTTTGTAGATCAGCTTGCAGAAGCGGGTCAGAAATACTGGCAGATCCTGCCACTTGGACCTACCGGATACGGGGATTCCCCTTACCAGTCTTTTTCCACATTTGCAGGAAATCCTTATTTCATTGATTTGGAGGAATTGATCCAGAGAGACCTTCTCACAGCAGCAGAATGTGCAGAATGTGACTGGGGCGGCAGCAAAAGCTATGTGGACTATGAGAAGGTTTATCTTTCCAGATTTTCCCTTCTTCGGAAGGCTTACAGACGTTTTTACCAGATGGATGGGAAAGAAAAGGAGCTTCAGCTGATCCGTGAGGAGATGGAAGCCTTTGAGAAAGAGCAGGGCTTCTGGCTTGCAGATTATTGTCTTTATATGGCAGTAAAGGACAGCCTGGAGGGAATTTCCTGGAATCAGTGGCCGGAGGACTTAAAGACACGTAAGCCGGAGGCGCTTGCTAAGGCAAGAGAGGAGCTGAAGGAGGATATCAGCTTCTATGCCTTTCAGCAGTTCTGGTTCTACCGCCAGTGGAACCGGCTGAAGAAATATGCAAATGACAGAGGTATTAAGATCATCGGTGATCTTCCTATCTATGTGGCTTTTGACGGCGCAGATGCATGGGCGAACCCGGATCTGTTCCAGTTTGATGAGGAGGCTACACCGGCAGCAGTGGCAGGATGTCCTCCAGACGCTTTTTCCGCAACTGGTCAGCTGTGGGGAAATCCACTTTATAATTGGGAATATCATAAGAAAACAGGTTATAACTGGTGGATCCTTCGTATGGCTCACTGTATGAAGCTGTACGACAAGGTCCGGATCGATCATTTCCGCGGTTTTGACGAGTACTGGTCAGTTCCCTATGGAGATGAGACCGCTGAGAATGGAAAATGGGAAAAAGGTCCTGGAATAGAACTGTTCAAGGTCCTGGAGGAGAAAATTAAGGATCTGGATGTGATCGCAGAGGATCTGGGATTCCTTACAGACAGTGTCAGGGAGCTTCTGGCAGAATCCGGATATCCGGGTATGAAGGTGCTTCAGTTTGCCTTTGATGAAAGCGGCGAGAGCGTATATCTTCCTTTCCGATATGACAAAAACTGCATTGTATACACTGGAACCCACGACAATGAGACTACGAAGGGCTGGCTTGGGAACCTTACCCAGTCAAACAGAGACTATGTGAACCAGTACACAGCCTGTGAGGAGAAAGACACAGATGAATGTGTATGGGGGCTTATCCGGGCGGCACAGTCCTCAGTAGCAGAAGTGTGCGTAGTACCTTTGCAGGATTATCTCTGTCTTGGAAATGAAGCGAGAATGAATACGCCTTCTACTTTGGGAGACAACTGGAAATGGCGTCTTACAAGAGGTCAGCTTACGGATGAGATCATTCACAGAATTAACGCCATGACCAGATTATACGGACGAATCCAGGAGAATAAGAAGTAAGATGAAGAGATTGCTTAGATTTTTGAAGGGCTACGAGAAAGAAAGCTTTCTGGCTCCTTTGTTCAAAATGCTGGAGGCCACCTTTGAGCTGATCGTGCCTCTGGTTGTTGCCAGAATCATGGATATCGGCATTAAGAATCAGGACAATGTCTATATCTGGCACCAGTGTGTGATCATGGTACTGCTTGGAGTGATCGGCCTTGCATGTTCTCTGATTGCACAGTATTTTTCTGCAAAGGCAGCCATGGGATTCAGCACTGCCCTTCGCAAGGAGCTTTTTTCCCATATCAGCAGACTTTCTTACAGAGAACTGGATATGCTTGGAACTCCTACCCTTGTGACAAGGATCACCAATGACGTGAATCAGGCACAGACTGGTGTGAACATGGTACTTCGTCTGTTCCTTCGTTCTCCTTTTATTGTTGTGGGTGCAGTGATCATGTCCTTTACCATTGATGTGAAGATTGGCCTGATCTTCCTGATTGCGGTTCCGGTGATCTCCATTGTAATTTACGGAATTATGCGCACAACAGTGCCAATTTACAAAAAGGCTCAGTCATTCCTGGACAGGATTTCCCTGATTACCAGAGAGAATCATGTGGGTGCCAGAGTAGTAAGGGCTTTTGGAAGACAGCAGGAAGAATATAAAGAATTTTCAGAAGTAAACGACGATTACACCAAGGTGCAGGTAAGAGCGGGAAAAATTTCCGCACTTCTGAATCCTGCCACTACGGTTATCATGAACTTTGCCATTATCGGAATCCTCTGGTATGGAAGCAAGGAAGTGTCTGTGGGTATTCTTACACAGGGGGAAGTGGTTGCCCTTGTAAACTATATGAACCAGATCCTGATCGCACTGATCGCTCTTGCAAACCTGATCGTGGCAGTGACAAAGGCTATGGCTTCCGGTGTGCGTCTGAATGAGGTGCTGGATACACAGCCGTCTCTCACGGATCAGGGCAATAGTGTTCAGAAAGAAAATGCAGGCGCTGCAAGAGTTGTCTTTGAAGATGTGAGCTTTACCTATGCAGGCAGCAAGGAGCCGGCGCTTTCCCATATTTCCTTTACGGCAAAACCAGGTGAGACCATCGGTATCATTGGTGGTACCGGATGTGGTAAATCCACTCTGGTCAATCTGATCCCACGCTTCTATGACGTAACTTCCGGTAATGTGGTAATTGATGGAAATAATGTAAAAGAATATCCATTTTCACAGCTTCGTAAAAAGGTGGGGATGGTACCACAACAGGCAGTTCTGTTTAAGGGAACCATCCGTGACAATATGAAATGGGGCAAAGAGGACGCTTCAGAAGAGGAAATCCAGCGGGCTCTTTCCATTGCGCAGGCAAGTGGTTTTGTAAAAAGTAAGCCGGAGGGCTTAAATACCATGGTAAGTCAGGGCGGCGCCAATCTTTCCGGCGGACAGCGCCAGCGTCTTACCATAGCAAGAGCACTGGTGGGAGATCCGGAGATCCTGATCATGGATGACAGTGCTTCTGCCCTTGACTTTGCCACAGATGCGGCTCTTCGTCATGCCATTCATGAGCAGACAAAGGGAATGACTGTGTTTATCGTTTCCCAGAGAGCAACCTCCATCAAGCAGGCAGATAAGATCCTGGTTCTGGATGATGGTGAGCTGGCTGGTGTGGGAACACACAAAGAGCTTATGGAATCCTGTGAGGTCTACAGAGAAATCTGCCTGTCACAGCTTTCCGAACAGGAGGTGAACCGCTGATGGGAAGGAATAAAGAGACTATGAAGAGGGTACTGAAATTTATCAGCCCTTATAAATCAAAAATTATCATTATGCTTCTGACAGCGCTTGTCACCGTTGGATTTACCCTGTATACACCCATTCTGATTGGTAATGGTGTAGATAATATCGTAGGTCCGGGAAATGTAAATACAGCCGGACTTTTGAAGGTACTTGGAGCTCTGGCTGTGATCGTTGTGGGAAATGCAGTTTCCCAGTGGGTGATGAACCTTCTTACCAATCAGGTTACCTACAGCGTGGTGCAGGATGTGCGAAGCCAGGCGTTTGCCCATCTTCAGGAGGTGCCGGTATCTTATATAGATGCCAATCAGCCAGGAGATATTTTAAGCCGTATTGTTTCTGATGTCAGTCAGTTTTCAGATGGTCTCCTTATGGGCTTTACCCAGCTGTTTACCGGTGTGCTGACCATCTTTGGAACCATTGGATTTATGCTTTCCATCAGTGTGAAGATCACAGTGATCGTTATTTTGCTCACTCCGATTTCCCTGTTCGTGGCAAGCTTTATCGCAGGCAGAACCTTCCGCATGTTTCAGGAGCAGTCCGAGAAGAGAGCGGAGATGACTTCTATTGTGGAAGAGCTTGTTGGAAATCAGAAGATCGTGCAGGCTTTTTCCTATGAGGAGAGAGCTAATGAAAGGTTTGGAAAAGTAAATGAAGAGCTTCGCGTCTGCGGAATCAAAGCAATTTTCTTTTCCTCTATTACAAACCCGTCCACACGTTTTGTAAATGGTCTTGTTTACACAGCAGTTGGAATTTTTGGCGCATTTACAGTAATTAAGGGCGGTATGACTGTGGGACAGCTGACCAGCTTCCTGAACTATGCAAATCAGTATACCAAGCCTTTTAATGAGATTTCCGGCGTTATCACAGAGCTGGAGAATGCGTTGGCATGTGCAAAACGTCTCTTTGACTTTATTGATACACCGGCACAGGAGCCAGATGCGCCAGATGCTTTGGAACTGGAGAAAGCAGACGGTCGTGTAAGCGTGGAGAATGTTTCCTTTTCTTACAGAAAAGAAGTTCCGCTTCTTACTGATATTTCCATTGACGTAAAACCTGGACAGCGGATCGCTATCGTCGGACCTACCGGATGCGGTAAGACCACTATGATCAACCTTCTTATGAGATTCTATGATGTAGATAAGGGTCAGATTAAGGTAAGCGGTTATCCGGTAAGAGAGCTGACAAGAGACAGCCTGAGACGAAACTTTGGTATGGTGCTTCAGGAGACCTGGCTGAAGGCAGGAACCATCCGCGAGAACATTGCCTATGGAAAGCCGGATGCGACTTTGGAAGAGGTTATGGAGGCAGCTAAGCATGCACATGCCCACAGTTTTATCAAGCGTATGCCAAATGGCTATGACACCGTGATTTCAGAGGGCGGTGGAAATATTTCCCAGGGACAGAAGCAGCTTCTTTGCATTGCAAGGGTTATGCTGATGCATCCGGCTATGCTGATCCTGGATGAGGCCACTTCTTCCATTGATACCCGTACTGAGGTGAAGGTGCAGAAGGCTTTTGCAGAGTTGATGGAAGGAAGAACCAGCTTTATTGTAGCACATCGTCTTTCCACTATTCAGGAGGCAGATCTGATTCTGGTCATGAAGGATGGAAATATTATCGAGCAGGGCAGACATGAGGAATTGCTGGCGAAGAAGGGCTTTTATGCGAACTTGTATGAGAGTCAGTTTGCTATTTCATAAGGGGGATGAATATGGAAAATAAGAATCTGGAAGAGACTGATGTAAATGAGAAGCAGGAAGTCGGAAATGGGAAGTCTGCTATGCCTATGAGAACCTGCCTGGTTATGATTCTGGCAGGGGTTTATGTGGCTTATCTGGGTGTTTCTCTTTGCCAGAATGTAATAAATGGTGCTGAGGGCAGCAGTCCTGGCTTTATGGTTGCGGGAGTGATTTTTATTGTGCTTGGCGTGGCTTTCGTGATCAATGGAATCCGCGGCAGCATAAAGGCTGGCAAGATTCAGAAGGAGTCGAATGCAGAAAGTGAAGCACAGGCTTCTGAGACAGAAATTTCAAGGACAGTTGAATCTAAAATGGAAAGTACTTCATCCTTGAATAAGAAAATGTCTATTGCTGACCGCGCTAATCTGGTTAGCCAGTTAGGGGATGCGACAGATGATGAAGAATAGAGAGTATTGTTTTTTGAAAAGAAATTGATATATTAGATAGTGTTAATATATGTATGAAAAATGAGTGGTGTAGTTATTTCGAGAACGATGTACTAGTTTGCAGACCGGGCGGTTACTTTTGCGTTTTATGATTATAACAGCACGAAATTACGAATACAATACTAAATATAAAAAAATAAACAGACTTCCGAATGAGTGATAATCAATCAGAAGTCTGTTTTTTTGTTGAAATACACGCTCTAGCGCCGTTTCCTGCGCCTGCGTTTCCCGCTTGGGTTATGTAGAGTGGACCAGCAGAATGCCTGCACCAACAGGATTCCCGCTGTGACTCCGATGCTGTCGATTCCCACATCACGTACAGAAGGTCCGCGGTCTGCCACAAAGGACTGGTGGTATTCATCAAAGCCTGCGAAGCCTACGCATATGGCGCCTGCCAGCAGGATCAGCCAGATACCTCTTACTCCGTAAACATAAAGTGGGAAAGAAATGGCAATGGCAAGCAGACAGTACTCTG
>OHZG01000577.1_pt1 | contig 13688 bp, 8 predicted proteins | sample 1580431 | NCBI WGS metagenome assembly OHZG01 (sample SAMEA3882527, study PRJEB24775) | human gut metagenome | biome: human-associated habitat; feature: intestine environment; material: feces | place: Netherlands | collected 2009/2010 | reverse complement strand
GACTTCCGAGGCGCTGTAGCCCGCCACGCGCACAAAGTCCGGGTGCTCGCGCAGCATGCGCAGCTTGCTCATCGGTGTCACGGATATGACGTCCATGCTGTCGTACACGCGGCGGCAGAGGCGGATGAATTCCAGCACCTTGTCGTAAGTGCCGGGGCAGGCGGCGTCAATGTCGCGCGCCATGTGCTCGTAGCCGTCGTGCAGCACGGTGTCGATGCCCTCACCGGGCACGACGACACGGTACGGCTCCGGCACCGGCAGCCAGTCGATGTCAATGCCCATGTCGTCAAAAAACTGGCCGACCTTCAGCCGTTTGCCTTTCGGGCCGATGGACATCATCTCATGCAGCGAGGCCTCCATCTCAAAGCCGTCGCGCATGTAGTCCGTGGCGACACCGCCGGGCATGTTGTGCTTTTCGAGGATCAGAATGTCCCGCACGCCCTTGGCCTGCAGCTGCAGGGCGGCCGCCATGCCGGCCAGCGCGCCGCCGATGATGACGACATCATAGTGGTCTTTGTAAAAACGCAAGTCAATTCCTCCTTCTGTGTTTGAATCACTGCGAAAAGTATATGTCAAGAATTCTACAAGTCAAGAATTTACTTGCTTTTTCGTCACTTTTTTGGTACTATTTTCTTGTGATTCTGATTCAATCACAAATACAAGGAGGACTGCGTATGCGTTTTCAGACCATCGTTGCGCCAACAATCACGGAGTTGTTCGAGCGGCAGATCCAGGGCATGATCCTCTCCGGCCAGGTGGAGCCGGGGGAAAAGCTGCCCACGGAAGCGGAGCTGGCCGAGAATATGCACATCAGCAAGAGCGCCGTACACGCCGGCATCAAGAATCTGGAGCGGATGGGCTTTCTGCGCGTGTCGCCGCGGCACGGGGTGTATGTTGCCGACTGGGCCGAGTGCGGCAACGTGGACACGCTCATCTCCATATTAAAATACCGCGACGGCAAGCTCGACAAGGCGACGACGGCGTCGCTGCTGCAGACGCGCAATGTCATTGAGGGGCTCGCGGTGCGGCTGTTCGTGCCCAAGCGCACGGACGATGATATTGCGGTGCTGCGCACGATCATCCGTGATTTTCGGCAGGCCGCGCAGCAGCCGCGCGTGGACGTGGACAAGCTCGCAGAGCTGGCGTGTTCGTTCCACCGGTATATCTGCTTTAAGAGCGGCAACAACGTCGTACCGCTTATCGTCAACGGTTTCCATGATGTGAATATCGTCCTCTGGGCGCAGTGGGTGCGCTCGGTCGGGCCGCGCGCCGCGGGCGATGTGCTGGAGGACTTTCTCTATTTCGTCACGCAGGGGGACGCCGAGGGCGCCATCGCACTCTTCGATACGAATACGGACGAATTCGTCTCCCGGCTCGTGGACGTGTGAAGCCGGCGGGCGATTGTTTTCGCTCTTTTCACAAATACCCCCTTTTCATCCGGGCGGTTTTATATTACAATAAAACGACGAATATGAAAAAGTGAGGGGTAGTTTTATGGAAACAGAACCCAAATATAAACGCATCCTGCTCAAGATCAGCGGCGAAGCGCTGGCCGGCGAGCAGAAGACGGGGCTGGATTTCGGCGTCATCGGGCAGGTGTGCGATGTCATCAAGGCCTGCACCGAACTGGGCGTGCAGGTAGGCGTCGTCATCGGCGGCGGCAACTTCTGGCGCGGCGTGAAAAACGGCGAGGGCAAGATGGCCCGCTCGCGCGCCGACCATATGGGTATGCTCGCCACCGTCATGAACTGTCTGGCCGTGTCTGACGTCATGGAGCAGAAGGGCATCCCCGTGCGTGTGCAGACGGCCGTCGAAATGTCGACATTTGCCGAGCACTATACCTGGGAGCGCGCCGTGGCGCATTTGGAAGAGGGCAAGGTCGTGCTCTTCGGCGCGGGCAGCGGCTGCCCGTATTTTTCGACCGACACGGCCGCCGTACTGCGCGCCGCCGAGATCGGCGCGGACGCGATCCTGCTTGCCAAGAACATCGACGGCGTCTACAGCGCCGATCCGCACGTCGATCCCGGTGCCGTGAAGTACGACGCCATCACCTATGACGAGGTGCTGGCAAAGCATCTGGCCGTCATGGATCTGACGGCGACGTCGCTGGCCATGGAAAACGACATTCCGGTCGTCGTCTTCGCGCTGGCTGATCCGCAGAATATTGTCCGTGCCGTGATGGGCGAGCCCGTCGGCACAGTCGTGACCAAATAAAATCAAATTTGAAAACCCGATAAGGAGGATACATCATGTCTACCGATTATACCGAGTTTGAGTCCAAAATGAAAAAGACCGCTTCGGTCCTCACCGAGCAGTATGATTCCGTCCGCGCCGGCAAGGCCAACCCCGCCGTGCTCGACCGCATCACGGTCGATTACTACGGCTCTCCCACGCCGATCCAGCAGATCGCATCCGTCAGCACGCCGGACGCCCGCTCGCTACTCATCCAGCCGTGGGACGCATCCGTGCTCAAGGGCATTGAAAAGGCCATCCTGGCGTCCGATCTGGGCCTGAATCCCCAGAACGACGGCCGCACCATCCGCCTGATCTTCCCCGCGCTGACCGAGGAGCGCCGCCGCGACCTCGTCAAGCAGGTCAAGAAGTACGGCGAAGAGGCCAAGGTCGCCGTGCGCAACATCCGCCGCGACGCGATGGACAAGTTCAAGGCGCAGAAGAAAAAGTCCGAGATCACCGAGGACGACCTCAAGATCATTGAGAAGGATCTACAGAAGCTGACCGATGATTACATCAAGGAAGTCGAGCGCATCGCCGACGAAAAAGAGAAGGAGCTCATGGAGATCTGAGCGCCCGCACCCGCAAATGTGATACGGGGGGATTTTTCATCCCCCCGTTTGAATATCCTGTCTACAGACGCCACCGATCCGGGCGGCGCAGGAGGAACTATGGCAAACGATAAGACGACCGCGCCGCAGGTGGATTTCTCGCGCCTGCCGCGCCACGTGGCGATCATCCTCGACGGCAACGGCCGCTGGGCCAAAAAGCGCGGCCTGCCGCGCACGGCCGGCCATGCCTACGGTGCGGAGGCGTTTCGCCGCATCGGCAACTACTGCAAGGCCATCGGCATCGAATACCTCACGGTCTACGCCTTTTCCACGGAAAACTGGCGCCGTCCGCCCGAGGAAGTGCGCACGATCATGAGCATCTTCGATAAATACATGAAGGAAGCGCTCTCGATCATGGAGCGCGACAAGTTCAAGATGCGCTTTTTCGGTGAGCGGTCCGGCCTCTCGCCGGAGCTGCAGCGCCTCATGGCCGCGGCCGAGGAAAAGAGCACGCACTACGACGGCTGCCAGATGAATCTGTGCATCAACTACGGCGGCCGCGACGAGATCCTGCACGCCGTGCGCCGGTATGCCGAGGCCTACAAGGCCGGTACTGCGCCGGAGCTCACGGAGGATGTGTTCAGCGGCTATCTGTATTCGGCCGGCATTCCGGACCCCGACCTCATCATCCGCACGAGCGGAGAGCAGCGCCTGAGTAACTTCCTGCCCTGGCAGGGCGCGTACTCGGAGCTGTATTTCACCGACGTGCTCTGGCCGGACTTTACCGAACGCGACATGGACGCGGCCCTGGCGGAGTTCCAGCGGCGCGACCGGCGCTTTGGCGGCGTGAAATGACCGCTGCACCCGAGAGAAAGACAAACGGGAGGGACCAATCATGAAAAACAGACTGATCGTTGCGGCCATCGGCATCCCGGCGCTGCTGGCCGTGATCTTCTTTACCCCGATCTGGGGTTGGGGCATCGTGGTGGCCATCATGGCGGCGTTCTGCGCCTGGGAGCTGCTGCACACGGCCATGCCGAAGTTCGTGCCGCGCTTTGCGGTGTATGCCGGCGTGTGCGGCGCGGCCATCGTGCTCGGCGCGGCGTTCGGAAAGTCTGAGCTCGTGTTCAAGATCGCGGCCTACGTGCTGTTCGTGACCATGTTCGTCGAGATGATGATCTCGTTTCACAAGTCCGAGCGCATCCCGTTTCAGGATCTGGCGCTCGTGTTCACGGCGGGCATCGTCATCCCGTGGATGCTCTCGTCGCTCGTGCGCCTTGGTCTGAATGACCCGAAGGCACCGTATCTGCTGCTGCCGTTCGTCATCACGTGGCTGAGCGATTCGGGCGCGTTTTTCGTCGGCCGCAGCCTGGGCAAGACCAAGCTCGCCCCGGCGCTGAGCCCGCATAAGACGGTCGAGGGCTGCGTCGGCGGCTTTGTGTGCGCGATCGCGGCGGCCATGCTCTACGGCCTCGTACTGCACCTGTGCGGCTACCGCGTGCAGATCGGTCTGCTCGCCATCTACGGTTTCTTCGGCAGCCTTGCCGGACAGACGGGCGACCTGGCGTTTTCCGCCATCAAGCGCGAGCACGGCGTGAAGGACTACAGCAATCTGCTGCCCGGTCACGGCGGTATGCTCGACCGGTTTGACAGCACCATCTTCACCGCGCCCATGCTTGAGCTGCTGGTGCTGCTGGCACCGGCGATCGCGGTCGTGGCGCAGTAAAGGAGCATAACTATGGTACATTCGATTTCCATTCTCGGTTCTACCGGCAGTATTGGCCGGCAGACCGTTGCCGTCGCGGAGCATCTGGGGCTGAACGTCCGTGCGCTGACGACGAACCGCAACATTCAGCTCGCCGAGGAGCAGGCGCGCCGCCTGCATCCGGCGTTCGTCGCCGTGACGGATGAGGCGTCTGCCAAGGCGCTGCGCATCGCGCTCGCCGATACGGACGTCGCCGTCGGCGGCGGGGAATATGCCCTGTGCGAGGCGGCGGTCATCTCCGATACGGACGCGGTCGTCACGGCGGTGTCCGGCGCGGTCGGTCTGCGCCCGACGCTCGCGGCCATTGAAAAGGGACGGCGCATCGCGCTGGCCAATAAGGAGACGCTCGTGTGCGCGGGCGACATCGTCATGCGCCGCGCTAGAGAATGTGGTGCGGAGATCGTGCCGGTCGATTCCGAGCACTCGGCCATTTTCCAGTGCCTGACCGGCCGGGAGGGCGAGCTGCACAAGATCCTGCTCACCGGCTCCGGCGGCCCCTTCCGCGGCTGGACACGCGAACAAACGCGCGACGTCACGCCCGAGATGGCTGTCCGTCACCCGAACTGGAGCATGGGCGCGAAAATCAGCGTGGACTCCGCGACCATGATGAACAAGGGCCTGGAATTCATCGAGGCCATGCACCTGTTCGGCGTCACGCCGGACGATATCCAGGTGCTCATCCACCCGGAGAGCGTCGTGCACTCGATGGTCGAGCTGCTCGACGGCACGGTCATCGCCCAGCTCGGCGTGCCGGACATGGGCCTGCCCATCCAGTATGCGCTCACGTATCCGGAGCGCAAGCCCAGCCGCAGCGACCAGCTGGACTTCACGGCCTATCCCGGCGGGCTGCATTTCTACGCGCCTGATTTCGAGGCGCTGCCGTGCCTTGCGCTCGCCATGCAGTGCGCGCGCACCGGCGGCACCGCGCCGACGGTCATGAACGCAGCCAACGAAATTGCTGTTGGCCTGTTTTTGGGCCACAAGATCGGGTATCATTCTATTTATGAAAGCGTTGCGGCGGCGGTGGAGGCAATCGCACCGGCCGCTGCGCCCAATCTGGACGTCATCCGCGCGGCCGATCAGGAGGCCCGCGCGTTCGTCCGGTCATATTTCCATTTCTGAAAGGACACCTGCATGTATATTCTGCTCGCAATTCTCGTCTTTGGGATCCTCATCGCCGTGCACGAGCTCGGTCACTTCCTCGTGGCCAAGGCGTGCGGGGTGCGTGTGGATGAGTTCGCCATCGGCATGGGCCCCGCCATCTGGAAAAAGCAGAAGGGGGAGACGCTCTACGCCGTCCGCTGCCTGCCGATCGGCGGGCCAGCCGGCATGGAAGCGGTTTCTGATCCTCTGCGCCGGTGCGTTCATGAACTTTGTGTTCGGTCTGCTGCTGCTTCTGATCGTGTTCGCGCAGGCGAAGAGCTTTTCCACGCCGACGCTCACGGACTTCATGGACGGCTGCCCCTATCAGGGGGAGAACGCCCTGCAGGTGGGCGACACGATCTGGAGCATCGACGGACACCGCATCTATTTTACGACCAATGTCAGCGAATATCTCGCCCGCGGCGGCGACACGCATGACATCGTCGTCAAGCGTGACGGTGAAAAGGTCGCGCTCAACGATTTTTACCTCGTCGCGCGCGAGTATCCGGGGCAGGACGGCAAAATGTACGGCTTCTACTTCGGCACGAAGCCGGCGACGTTCGGCGCCAAGCTCCAGACCACGTGGTACAGCGCGATGGACTTCGTGCGCATGGCCTGGATGGGCCTGAGCGATCTGTTCGCGGGCGCAGTCGGCGTCAAGGATCTGTCCGGCCCGGTCGGCATCGTGAGCATGATGAACGAGGTCGGCAAGGAGTCGGCCACAAAGGCGGCTGCCTTCTCGAACATCGCCTATTTCTCGGCGTTCATCGCCGTGAACCTTGCGGTCATGAACATGCTGCCGCTGCCGGCGCTCGACGGCGGGCGCGTGTTCTGCCTGCTCGTCACGTGGATGCTCGAGCGGATCAGCCGCAGAAAGATCGACCCCAAATATGAGGGCTATATCCACACGGCGGGGCTGGTGCTGCTGCTGGCACTGATGGCCTACGTCATGTATAACGACATTTCCAAACTTGTCACCTGATCCGGGGCGGATCTTTCCGCCTCGGGCTTTTGTGCGTTTTCAGGCTTCTCGGAGATACAGGAGTGTTTATGAAAAGAACCCAGACAAAACAGATCCATGTCGGCCCCGTTGCCATCGGCGGCGGCGCCCCGGTCGCGGTGCAGTCCATGTGCAACACGCACACCTCGGACGCGCGCGCGACCATCGAGCAGATTGCCCGGCTGCATGACGCCGGGTGCGAGATCATCCGCCTCGCCGTGCCGGATCAGGCCGCGGCGGATGCCCTGCCCGAGATCGTGCACGCCTCGCCCATCCCGGTCGTGGCCGACATCCACTTTGACTACCGCCTTGCGCTCGCAGCGGCGAAGGCCGGCGTGCACAAGATCCGCATCAACCCCGGCAACATCGGCGACGATGACCGGGTGAAGGCTGTGGTGGATGCCTGTCAGCGCAAGAACATTCCCATCCGCATCGGCGTGAATGGCGGCAGTCTGGAAAAGCACATCCTTGCAAAATACGGCGCACCCACGCCGGAGGCCATGGTGGAGAGTGCACTGTACCATGTGCGCCTGCTGGAAAAATTCGATTTCAACAACATCGTCATCTCCATCAAGAACTCCAACGTGCCCCGCATGATGGAGGCCTACCGCCAGCTCAGCGCTGTCACGGATTACCCGCTCCATGTGGGTGTCACCGAGGCGGGTACCTACCAGATGGGTCTGCTGAAAAGCGGCATGGGCATCGGCGGAATGCTGCTGGAAGGCATTGGCGATACCATCCGCGTCTCGCTGGCCGCAGAGCCGGAAAAGGAAGTGGAAGCGGGCTACAACATCCTGCGCGCCGTGGGCTTCCCCGTGGCAGGGCCGGAGGTCATCACCTGCCCCACCTGCGGCCGCACCCAGTATCCCTGCACCGAGATCGCCAATGAGGTGGAAAAGCGGCTGCAGGGCTGCAAAAAATCCATCAAGGTGGCCGTGATGGGCTGCGTGGTCAACGGCCCCGGTGAAGCCCGTGAAGCAGACATCGGCATTGCCGGCGGCAAGGGCGAGGCGGTGCTGTTCATCCAAGGCAAGCCCATCAAAAAGCTGACCGGAGACAACATCCTGGATCAGTTCATGGATGAGATCTATAAACTGTAATTTGGCTTTTTTCACAGCTGCCACACCTGCAAAAAACGGGTGCGGCAGTTTGTGCTGTATAAAAAGGAGTACCATTTGTGACACCACTCGTATCCAACCTGTGGCCGCAGTTCATGGTGGACCCGGCATTTGCGGCCTGCTTCGGGCAGGTCATTGTGGAGCATGCGCAGATGCTGCGGCAGGAGCGGCAGGTCATCTTTACCCTGCGCAGCGGTGCGCCGCTGGACAAAAATCTCTGTGCCCGGCTGCTGGCATCCCTGCAGCCGGATTATGAGGGCTTTGAGCTGCGCATCCAGAACCTGTTTGGCTATGCCATGCTGGACGAAACGGCCCTGCGCGATCTGATGGAAGAGATGAAGCGGGACGGCGTGCCCATCAACGGCTTTCTGGACCGGTGCAAGATCAACATCATCGGACAGAAGATCACCATCGGCGTATGCCATGGCACCAAGTTTTTGCAGGAGATGCACTTTGAAAAGCTGCTGGCAGAGCGCATTGCGGCCCACACCGGGGTAACGCCGCAGGTAACGCTGCAAAGCGCTGTAAGCGAAGCCGAGCAGCACCAGATGGAAGAAAAGCTGGAGCGCAAGATCGCCCCGCCGGTGGTCAAGTTCGAGAAAAAGAACACTGCCCCCTCCATCAAGGTGGAGGGCCTCGACCTCACGGACAAGCCCGTCACCATCTTCCACGGCAAGATGTTCACCCCGAAAAACCTCACCCCCCTCAAGGATTTGGGCGGCGAGGGCGGCAAGTGCGTGATCTGGGGCGACGTGTTCTTTACCGAGGTCAAGGGCAACTACCGCAAGATCTACACGGTGTCCATCACCGATTACACCGGCTCCATCAACCTGAAGATCCGCGCGCAGGAAGGTGAGGACTGCTCCAAGTGGGAGAGCCTTGGCAAAGGCACCACCCTCATCGTGCGCGGCGACTGCTCCTACGACAAGTACGAACACGATTATATCGTCTACCCCTACGATGTGCTCATCGTGGAGCGCAAAAAGCGGGAGGATACCGCACCGGTCAAGCGGGTGGAGCTGCATCTGCACACCAAGCTTTCCAGCATGGACGGCTTCTGTGACCCCGGCGGCATCGTCAAGCTGGCCCACCGCATGGGACATCCGGCCGTTGCCATCACTGACCACGGTGTGTGTCAGGGTTACCCGGAAGCCATGCTGGCAGCGGACGATATCCATAAATCAGACCCGGACTTCAAGCTGATCTACGGCTGTGAAGCCTACTTTGTGGACGACATGATCCCCTGTGTATACGGTGTGAAGGATCAGCCGCTGGATGGGGAGTTCTGCGTGTTTGATACCGAGACCACCGGCCTTGACCCCGGCGTGGAGTATATGACCGAGATCGGTGCCGTCATCGTGAAAAACGGCGAAGTGGTGGAGGAATTTGATACCTTTGTCAAGCCCGGCAAGCCCATCACCCCCAAGATCACCGAGCTGACCGGCATCACCAACGAGATGGTGGCCGATGCCCCCGGGGAGAAGGAAGCGCTGGAAGCCTTTCTCCGGTTCGCGGATGGCCGCATCCTGGTGGCCCACAATGCCCATGCGTTCGATATCCGCTTCCTGAAAGCCGCCGCCAAGCGCAGCGGCATTTCCTTTGAGCCGACCTATATCGACACCCTGACCATGGCGCAGGCCATGTACCCCGGCCTGCACAACTACAAGCAGGGGACCATCAACAAGCATCTGGAGCTGCCCAGCTACGAGGCCCACCGCGCCTGCGAGGACTCCGCCGCGCTGGGCCGCATCTTCTGCGTGATGCTCAGTGACCTTGCCGAGAAAGAGGTCACCACCGTGGAGGGCATCAACACCGGTCTGGGCGGCAACCGGGAGGTGCTGAAAAAGAAGTACTTCCACCTCATCATTCTGGTCAAGAACCAGATGGGCCTGAAAAATCTGTACAAGATCGTCAGCGAAGCCCATGTGAACTACTTTTTCAAAAAGCCCCGGGTGCCCCGGAGCCTTTTGAACAAATACCGGGACGGCCTGCTGCTCACTTCCGCCTGCGAAGCCGACGAGCTGTACCGGGCCATCGTGGATGGCACCAGCTATGAAGAACTGAAAAAGAACGCGTCCTACTACGATATTCTTGAGATCCAGCCGCTGGGCAACAACGCCTACATGGTGCGGGACGGCAAGGTGGACAGCGAAGAGGACATCAAAAACTTCAACCGCACGGTCATCAAGCTGGGCGAGGACCTGCACAAGCCGGTCATTGCCACTGGCGACGTGCACTTTACCGAGCCGGAGGATGCCATCTACCGCACGGTGCTGCAGGCGGGCAACGGCTTCAAGGATGCGGACACCCAGCCCCCGCTGTTCTACCGCACCACTGAGGATATGCTGAAGCAGTTCAGCTACCTGCCCAAGGAAAAGGCCTACGAGATCGTGGTGACCAACCCCCGTAAGATCGCGGCCACCATCGACAACAACGTGCGGGCCATCCCGCGCGGCACCTACCCGCCCAGCATCGAGGGTGCAGAGCAGCAATTGCGCGATGCTACGTGGGAACACGCCAAGCGTGATTACGGTGACCCGCTGCCCGAAATTGTGGAAAAGCGGCTGCAGAAGGAGCTGGACTCCATCTGCGGCCATGGCTACGCCGTGCTGTACGTCATTGCGGTCAAACTGGTGGCCTATTCCAACGCGGGCGGCTATCAGGTGGGCAGCCGTGGTTCGGTCGGCTCATCGGCCGTGGCCCACTTCTCCGGCATCTCGGAGGTGAACAGCCTGCCGCCCCACTATCGCTGCCCCAAGTGCAAGCACAGCGAGTTCATCACCGACGGCAGCGTGGACGACGGCTTCGACCTGCCGGATAAAAACTGCCCCAACTGCGGCACCCGGATGCTGGTGGACGGCCACGATATTCCCTTCGAGACCTTCCTCGGCTTCTACGGCGATAAAGAGCCGGATATCGACCTGAACTTTTCCGGCGAATATCAGTCCAATGTGCACCGCTATACCGAGGAGCTGTTCGGCAAAGCCAACGTGTTCAAGGCGGGCACCGTGTCCGGTATTCAGGACAAGACCGCCTACGGCTATGTCAAAAAATATCTGGATGAGCGCGGCCGCACGGGCCAGCACCCCGGCGGCATGGTCGTTGTGCCGGACACCTACGAGATCTACGATTTCTGCCCCATCCAGCACCCGGCGGACGATGTGGCAGGCGGCCTGCTGACCACCCACTTCGAGTTCAAGTACCTGCACGATACCCTGCTCAAGCTGGACGAACTGGGCCACGATATGCCCACCTTCTACAAGTATTTTGAGGAGTACACCGGTATCCCCATCGACAGCATCCCCATGAACGACCCCAAGGTGTACAGCCTGCTGACCAGCCCCGAAGCGCTGGGCGTGACCCCGGAACAGATCGACAGCCAGACCGGAACCTTCGGCATCCCGGAAATGGGCACCAACTTCGTGCGCGGTATGCTGGTGGAGGCACGCCCCAAGAACTTCTCCGAACTGATCCAGATCTCGGGCCTGTCCCACGGCACCGATGTCTGGACCGGCAACGCCGACGAGCTGATCCGCTCGGGCACCTGCACGATTGCGGAGGTCATCGGCTGCCGTGACAGCATCATGCTGTACCTGCTGCGCAAGGGTCTGGAACCCAAGATGGCCTTTGATATCATGGAGGCCGTGCGTAAGGGCAAGGTGGCCAAGGGCGGTTTCAAGGATGGCTGGGAGGAAGCCATGCGGGAGCACGAGGTGCCGGACTGGTACATCGAGAGCTGCCGCAAGATCAAGTATATGTTCCCCAAGGCCCATGCCGTGGCCTACCTGATGTCGGCCATTCGTCTGATGTGGTTCAAGATCTACCGTCCGCCGGAGTTCTATGCGGTATACTTTACCGTACGCGGCGACGACATCGACTACGAAGCCGCTGTGGGCGGTGCGGCAGTGGCCCGCGCCCACATGGAAGAAGTCAAGCGCCGCCTGAAGGAAGAGAAGAACGCCAAGGACGAAGATGTGCTGGTCAGCCTGCAGCTCGTCAACGAGATGCTGGTGCGCGGCTACGAGTTTTTACCCATTGAGCTGGGCAAGAGCCGCGGCTCCAAGTATGTGGTGGAGGACGGCAAGGTACGTCTGCCTTTCTCTTCGCTGAAGGGTCTTGGCGGTGCTGCCGCCGATGCACTGGAAAAGGTGACCATCCACGGCGAAGAATATATCTCGGTGGAAGAGTTGCAGCAGGCTTCCGGTGTCGGCAGCAGCATTCTGGACCGTCTGCGTCAGGTGGGCGCTCTGGGCGACCTGCCGGAGAGCAGTCAGGTAAGCTTCTTCTGAGGATTCTGAAAGCAAAAGTGCCTGCACGGCTTTAGCTGTGCAGGCACTTTTGCTTTAAAAAAGCACCCGCGGCAAAAATCGCAGGTGCTTAAAAATTCAGCAGAACGGGGGAGTGTTTACTCCACGCTGATCATATAATAGTAAACGGGCTGGCCGCCGCGGATGTGGCTGACCTCAACGTGGTTCGGGCACTTTGCCTTTACGATCTCGGTGACCTTCTCGGCATCCTCATCGCTCACGTCGCAGCCGGAGATGATGGTGACGAAGCTGGAATCCTTCTTGCACATGCCGCGTGCCAGACGGTAGGTAGCTTTGGTGATATCGTTGGAGGTGGAAACGATCTTGCCGTTCTCCAGAGCCATGATCTCACCCTTCTTGATGCGCTTGCCGTCGTACTCACTGTCGCGGGCAGCATAGGTGATCAGACCGGTGGACACCTTGTCGGCAGCAGCCATCATGTTGATGGTGTTGGTCTCGGCGTTCACAGAGGGATCAAAGTTCAGCATGGCGGTAATGCCCATGGGCACGGTGCGGGTGGGCAGAACGACCACCTGACGGTCGGCCAGCTTCTGGGCCTGCTCAGCAGCCATGATGATGTTCTTGTTGTTGGGCAGCACGAACACGGTCTTTGCGGGCACGCTCTGGATGGCGGCGAGGATATCCTCGGTGGCTGGGTTCATGGTCTGACCACCGGAGACCACTGCGTCTGCAGCCAGATCGGTGAACACGGCCTTCAGGCCTTCACCGGCGGCAACAGCAACAAAGCCATAGTCACGGCTGGGGTCCACAGCAGCGTAGACGAACTCGCTGGACTGAGAAGGGGCCTTCTCAGCAGAAGCCTGCTTTTCCAGGCTCTTGCCCTGCTTCTGACGGGCCAGGAACTGCTCGTGCATGTTCTCGATCTTGAAGTTGGTCAGGTAGCCATACTTGATGGCTTCGCTCAGGATCTTGCCGGGATCAGCGGTGTGCACATGCAGGTTGATCACATCGTCATCCTCGATGCACACCACACTGTCGCCGTTGGATTCTGCAAAGGCACGCATCTTTGCGGCGCTTGCACCCTCATACTTGTTGATCAGGAACTGGGTGCAGTAGCCGTTCTTGATGTCCTCCACCTTCATCAGGTCGTCGGTGAACACGCCCTTGCCGGCGTTCTCGGTGGAGAGCTTTGCCTTGTTGGGAGCAGCCTCGCCGCCTGCCACGATGCCTTCGCCATGGAACACCTTGCCCATGCCCTCAAAGATAATCATGATGCCCTGACCGCCGGCATCCACAACGCCGGCCTTCTTCAGAACAGGCAGCAGGTTGGGGGTGTCCTCCAGAGCCTTCTGGCCGGCGGTCATCACCACATCCCACAGAGCGGGCACATCCTCGGCACCGCAGGCAGCAGCTTCCTCAGAGGCAATGCGTGCAACCGTGAGGATGGTGCCCTCGGTGGGCTTCATAACGGCCTTATAAGCGCCCTCGACACCCTTCTTCAGAGCCTCGACAATGTCGGCAGCGGTGGCTTCCTTCTTGCCTTCCAGCGCCTTGGAGAAGCCGCGGAACAGCAGGCTGGTGATAACACCGGAGTTGCCGCGTGCGCCGCGC
>OHZG01000575.1_pt1 | contig 13699 bp, 15 predicted proteins | sample 1580431 | NCBI WGS metagenome assembly OHZG01 (sample SAMEA3882527, study PRJEB24775) | human gut metagenome | biome: human-associated habitat; feature: intestine environment; material: feces | place: Netherlands | collected 2009/2010 | reverse complement strand
ATAGTATACAAGCAAAAAAACAGACAGGAAAGGTGAAAGAATGGACTGCAGTAAGATAAAGGTTGTAAAAAAAGACGGTACCAGGGAAGATTTTAATGTGCAGAAGGTGCTTTCTGCTATTAGCAAGTCAGCAGAGAGAGCCATGATTACATTTTCAAGGGCAGAGCGGAATTTTATCTGTGAATTTGTGGAAGAAAAGGCAGAGGAGATGGACCAGGAACTGATCCCCATCGCTCAGATGCACAACATTGTAGAAGGAGCGCTGGAAAAGGTCAATCCGCTGGTTGCAAAAAGTTACCGATATTTTTTCGTTGTCACAATACAAAGAAGAAATTCAAAATTTAGATGGCTTTGGAGAAAAATCGTACACGAATTTGATTCAAGCAATAGAAGACTCTAAACAAGTTACTTTAGAGCGCGTTATCTACAGTCTTGGAATTAAGGGGATTGGCTTAAGCATGGCAAAATTAATCTGTCGAAAATATCCTCTTTCTCTTAACGAGTACAAAAATTTATCTGTAAAAGAGTTACTTTCTGTAGATGGCATTGGAGAAAAATTGGCTGAGTCCTTTGTAGAATATTTTACTGATTCCGAAAATCAGGATCTCTTACAGCAATTAAGCAATATTCTTACCATTGCTTTGCCGGAAAAAATCGAATCCAATGCTTCTTTCGAAGGGAAAACATTTGTTATTACAGGAAGTCTTACCCACTTTACAAATCGTAACGAATGTAAAGAAAAAATTGAATCTCTCGGTGGAAAAGTAAGTTCTTCCGTAAGTAAAAATACTGCTTTTCTGGTTAATAATGATATTACTTCAAGTTCTTCAAAAAACAAGAAGGCCAAAGAACTAGGCGTTCCTATTATCACAGAAGACGAATTACTTGAAATGATTCAATAAAAATCTTGTTTTTGTATCATTTTTCCTTTGTAAAGAATAATAATGGGAATGACGAGAAACGTTCCCATTATTAAGACGAGGCATACTGTTGAAGGAACATACTGTAATATTTCATTGATGGAAAACAGTTTTTTTCCGATGTAACATGAACTTATAAATAATATTGCCGGGCAAACCAGCCATTTTATCAAATCAATCTTTGTATATTTTCTTTTCACAAGATAATATCCATCTAAAATACTTATGAGAATCTGGCTGACCAGCATCCCAAGTAAATACCCGTATATGCCAAAATATGGGGTTGCCGTAATCAGAAAAGCAATTCTCAGAACCAAACCAATAACCGTATTTCGAAAAGTTATCGAACTTTTTGACAATCCATTTATGATGCTTGCCAGTGTCGTAGAAACATAAACAAAAGGGCAGATCATAGAAAGAAGAGAAAGTAATTTCCCAGAACGCGGATTATGAAAGAACATAGTTCCTATCTGAGGTCCAAAACATACGAAGACTGCCATGGCGATACAGCCAAGCAGAAGAGAGTACTTTATGGTTATTTGCGTTGTCCGCATTATTTTAGGGTTATCCCTTTCATAAAATGCTTTTGATACTTCCGGAAGAAGTAATACCGAAAGCGAATTTGTGATCGTTCCCGGAAATAAAATAAATGGAAGCACAATCCCCGTGGTTATTCCATATAGGGCAAAAGAATCGGTTCGATTCAACCCGGAAAATTGCAGCATAATAGGAATTAAAACGGCTTCTGCCGCTGACAAAACCGAGATGGTAAGGCGCGTAGCGCTTAATGGGATTGCCTGCCCCAGCAGTTTTTTTATCAATCCTTCATACCTTGATTTAGAATTTTCTTTTTTCCCAGAAAATTCTTTTCTGATATTCCATAAATTGTATAGGTTAGATGCCATTTCCCCTATAATTAATCCAAGTACAGCAATTTCGCACGAGATTGATTTTTGAAAACAGAAAAAAACGGCAACAACAAAGCCTACTCTGCAAATCTGTTCAATAATTTGTGTGATGGACGGTACTTTCGCATGACGTTTTCCATAAAAATAACCATTGATAATACTCGTAATTCCGCAAAAAGGAAATATAACCGAGAGTATTCTTAACAATGGTGCAGTTTCTTTTGCAAACAGCAAATGAATGCTTATCCAATCCGAAAAAGAAAATAAGAGAACGGACAATGTAATCGAACAGCAAAGCGAACAGAAAATTCCACACTTTAATACACGTTTTGAATTTTTCAAATGGGGATCTGCAACCAATTGGGAAACAGCAGTCTGTAGACCAGAAGCATATAAAGTAAAACATATTCCATAAATCGGAAATATCATCTGATATATTCCCAATTTGGTATCTCCAAGAAGATTTGCCAGAAATATACGATATAAAAATCCGATCACTCTGGTTATCACTCCGGCAACGGTCAGAATAATCGTGCCTTTTAGCATTTTATTTTTCATATTCTGCTCCTTACTCATTTTCCATCATTTACTTACATGATTTTCTGTATAAAATGTATATGATTGTAAAATATTTTATATGAAAAATTTTTAGATGTTGTATTTTACACCATTTTGTTGTATTATAGTTATAACTGTATGTGTACGAAATCAATTCATATAAAGGGGACGATAGCAAATGTCAAAACGAAATAAAATTTCCCTTGGGACTCCGACAGAAGAACTGCCAGAATGGACGCTTTCTCTGGATTTTACCGAGTCTCAGGATACAATAAAAGAGGAGAAAAAGCCCGAAAATACCATTTCATCTGAAAGTACATTTTCCGAACCATCACCGCGGCCTGTTCAACCCGCAGTTTCCGGTCTTAGTTCCGGACTTGGTGGTGGCTTGAATACAGAATTTGTAATTGGAAATGATGATTCCGCATCGGATGATAATTCTTTTTCCGAGCCACTTCCTGCACAAAATAATTTTGCCACAGAAAATGTATTGGATTTTGGTGGGGATACTTTATCAACGCAAGACACGGAAAGCATTACAACACTTGATATCTCAGATGATACGGAGAAGGCAGACAGCATCTTAAATATCGGACAACCGGAACCTCAACCTGCACCGAAGCCTGTTGTAGAAGCTGTTCCTGAACCGGAACCTCAACCAACACCGGAGCCTGTTGTAGAAGCTGTTCCCGAACCGGAACCTCAACCTGCACCGGAGCCTGTTGTAAAAGCTGTTCCCGAACCGGAACCTCAACCTGCGCCGGAACCTGTTATAGAAGCTGTTCCTAAACCGGAACCTCAACCTGCGCCGGAGCCTGTTATAGAAGCTGTTCCTGAACCGGAACCTCAACCTGCGCCGGAACCTGTTGTGGAAGTTACTCCGGAACCGGTGGATGTTGACAGCCAGTTATCCGATATGGCTAATTCTATTGTTTCAGAAGAAAATGAAGAACAAATATTATCGACGGCTGCGGATTTGCTTAAAAACGAACAAAACTCAGCAAGACCGGAAGATATTGAAATTATTGATGAAATGGATCATTCCACATCAGAAAATACGGACGATGTATTAGCTTTGCTTAAACAGTTAGATGTGTCTGAAAATTTAGAAAGAATGCAGTCGGCAGCACAAGAAGATATTGCAGACGTTATCAAGCAGACAGAAGTAGAAAACGAACTCGAAACTGCTGTTCCCGTGGAGAATCTTGATGCACTTATGCCGGAGGAACCACAGGAAAGTGCTAATCTTTCTGATCTTGAACCAGTGATTGAAGAGCCAAAGGAAAGCCAGGCAGAGCCAGTCATGGAAATTACCAATGACATGTTTGACATGGGTTATGATCTGGATGATGAACCACAGTATTCTGAGGAAAATATTGATTTGAGTGCATTCCAGGGAAGTATAAAAGATGCAGAGGAGATTAATAAACCTGCTTCGGATGCTCTTGATCTGGATGCAGCAGAAGCCGACTCAACTTCCAGTTTTGATATGTCTAACTTAGTTGCGGCCGCCATGAATACATTAACACATCATGAAGAAGAAAACAGCCTTGCTGCAGAAAATGAAGAAACTTCAGAGAATAATTCGATGGAAGAGACAGAGGGTGCTTCCACTGCAGAAACTGCAGCAGAGCCGGAACAACCGGATCCGTCAAAACTGGAAAAAGCTACGCTTGACTTTAGCAAAAACGACGATGAATCTCCAGATGCAAATCTTGATTTTGGCGAGGATGAAGATGAAACTCTATCTAATTTAGATTTTGTAGTAGAAGAAGAACCGGAAGAAGCAAATTTAGATTTCGAGTCCGATTTTGAATTTGACCCGGATGCGAATTTAGATTTTACAGAAGAAGAGGAAGAAAATCCGGACTTTAATTTGGATTACAAAGAAGATGATGATCCATTTGTGGAAACCTCACCTGAATTTGAAGAAGAAACACCGGAAGTTTCCTTTGAAACAGAAGAACCGGAAGTGCAGCCGGAAGCGGAGCCTGCTCAAGAACCTCTACTTGAACCGGATCTGACATTTGAATCCGGACTTCAACCTGAATTTAAGGAAGAACCTCAATCGGAACCGGAAGCACAGCTGCATTTTGAACAAGAGCCTCAATTGCAGCCGGAGGTAGCAGATTATCAATTTGAAGCAGAAGCGGAGCCTGCTTTGGATTTTGAAGCAGATCTGGATACCGAAAATGCGATTGAAAATCTGATTCCTCCGATGGACGATACATTATCCCATCAATTAGACGAAGTAATGACGGAATCTCAGGGAATAATAGCTGTCCCTACTATTGATGAGACAGATGTAGAAAGCATTGCAAGTCCGCCTGAACCGGTGGAAGAAGTTGTTGAACCTGAACATACAGCAGTTTCTTCTGATACAGAGCCAGAAGCACAGGAACCGGCACAGGAAGAAGTTCCATTTACACTTCACTTTGAACCTGTTAATCCAGATCAGGGCAGTTCTTTTGCCGAAGAAATGAACGACTTTGATGATGTTTCTTCTTTGATCATTGAAGATTATAACGAAGTTCCGACAGTTTCAAGTTTGGAAAAAAACCTAAAAAAACAGGAAAAAGAAAAGAAGAAAAACCGGAAAAAGAATGCGAAGAAGAAAGACGAGGGATTCTCACTTTCTTTGGATGAGATGGACGAAAAACAGGCCAGCGACCCAGAAGAAAAAGAGAAATTCAAGTATTCTTCCAGCATACCAATCCGTTCTACCAATATGCCGGAAGTTGCAAAACCAAAAGAGGAACCGGCAAAGCCGGCAAATACCCGGGAAGCCTCCTCTCAAACTGCTGTCACCGGCTTGGAAGGTATTTCAAAAATCCAGTCAGTGACACCGGAAATGCTTGCGGAGGAAAGAAAAGAAGTGGAGCATCTTGAAGATGTTCATACACATCACGAAGAAAAAGTATATGCAGAAAAGAATATCTACGATAATGGTACGTTCCAGCGTGAATACTACCAGTTATATTATCAATAAAGAGAATTTACACAATTATGATATTCTCTGCATATTATAAGGATAGCAGAACCATAATATCCCATGTATAGCTCTCTATATGTGGGATATTTTTTAGCCAAATTTTATATTTTTTTTGAGAAATGTTATTGACAAAAAAAATAGCAAAGTTTATAATATTTTTAATCCCGATAAAAATGATAGGAATTAAAACAGTCGGACTTTTTCCAATCCTTTTTATCTAGGGAAAACAACTGTAATTCCACTGTTCAAAGGAGGATTGCAATGAAAATTTCAACGAAAGGAAGATACGCATTGCGGCTGATGCTTGATATTGCAATGCATGACGCAGCGGGTCCGGTGCGTATTAAGGTTTACGCGCAGTTATTGATATTGCGATACATGGGGATTCCGAGCCGGTTTCCTTAAGTGATATTGCCGTTCGTGAAGATATATCCGTCAGTTATCTGGAGCAGTTGATTGCCAAATTGCGCCGGGCGGACATCGTAACCAGCGTTCGCGGAGCAAAGGGTGGTTATTCGCTTGCCAAGCCCAAAAATGAAATTTCTGTTGGAGATGTACTAAGAGCATTAGAAGGAGATCTTGCACCGGTAAACTGCTCAGAAGTCATTGAAAACGGAAGTCCCTGCAAAGAATCCAAACAATGCGTTTCCAAACTGGTATGGCAGCGCATTAGCGAGAGTATCAACAATGCTGTAGATAGTCTTATGATTTCCGATTTACTCGAGGAATCAAATTCAGATAAAATCTGCGGCTGTCAATAGAGAAAGGAGATCACAATGAGTAGATTTGTGTATTTAGATAATGCAGCAACAACATCAACAAAAAAAGAAGTCGTTGATGCTATGTATCCATTTTTTACAGAGAGCTTTGGAAATCCCTCCAGTGTATATGATTTTGCCGCCAAAAACAAAAAAGCGGTAAATGACAGCAGACAGACCATCGCCGATGCGCTTCATGCTGATGTACGTGACATTTACTTTACCGCAGGTGGAAGTGAATCCGACAACTGGGCATTGATTGCCACTGCAGAAGCTTATGAAAATAAAGGAAAGCATATTATTACATCAAAAATTGAACATCATGCCATTTTACACACCTGTGATTATTTGGAATCCCGTGGTTTTGAGATCACATATATTGATGTCGATGAAAATGGTATTTTGAAATTAGATGAATTGAAAAAAGCAATTCGCCCTGACACAATTTTAATTTCCGTTATGTTTGCTAACAATGAGATTGGAACCATTCAGCCAATCAAAGAAATCGGTGAAATTGCCAAAGAACACGACATTTTATTCCATACCGATGCGGTTCAGGCATTTGGTCAGATTCCGATCAACGTCGATGAACTTCATATCGATATGCTGAGTGCCAGCGGACATAAACTCCACGGACCAAAAGGAATCGGTTTCTTGTATATTCGCAAGGGCTTGAAGCTTCGTTCTTTTATTCACGGTGGCGCGCAGGAAAGAAAACGTCGTGCCGGTACCGAAAATGTACCGGGTATCGTAGGACTTGGAAAAGCCGTTTCCATCGCCGTAGAGACTATGGATGAACGAATCAAGCATGAAACAGAAGTCCGCGATTATATGATTGAAAAAATCAAAAAGACCATTCCGTATTGCCGATTAAATGGTGACCGCACAAAGCGTCTTCCAAATAATGTAAACTTTAGTTTTCAGTTTGTCGAGGGCGAGTCTCTGTTAATCATGTTAGACATGGAAGGAATTTGCGCATCCAGCGGATCTGCTTGTACTTCCGGATCTTTGGATCCTTCTCACGTATTATTGGCAATTGGTCTTCCTCACGAAATTGCACATGGTTCCCTTCGTATGACATTAAGTGAAGAAACCACCATTGAGGATGCCGACTATGTAATCGATAAATTGCAAGGTATCGTTGCAAAATTGAGAAGTATGTCTCCACTGTACGAAGATTTTGTAAAGAAAAATGCAGCAAAATAAGGAAAGGATGTATCGTAATGTATAGCGAAAAAGTAATGGATCATTTCAGCAATCCAAGAAATGTAGGAGAGATTGAAAACGCAAGTGGTGTTGGTACCGTTGGAAATGCAAAATGCGGTGATATCATGCGTATGTATTTAGATATTGACGATAATGGTGTAATTCAGGACTGTAAGTTTAAAACTTTTGGCTGTGGTGCTGCCGTAGCGACAAGTAGTATGGCAACCGAGCTGGTAAAAGGAAAAACCATTCAGGAAGCAATGGAAGTAACCAACAAAGCCGTTATGGAGGCATTGGATGGACTTCCTCCGGTAAAGGTTCATTGTTCCCTTCTTGCAGAAGAAGCAATTCATGCAGCCCTTTGGGATTATGCAGAAAAACATGGGATTAAGATTGAAGGGCTTTCCAAGCCAAAATCTGATATTCATGAAGGGGAAGAAGATACCGAGGAAGAGTACTGATTCCGGATTTTGTAAAAAATCAAAACACCGTAGATTTCCAAAATAGGGATCTACGGTATTTTTAATCAAAAAGAATGAAATTGGCGAACATGATCCTTTACTGACACATAGCCGGAAAATCCAGCCTTTTGTGCCAGCATGGCAGCACGGTCAAAATCAGCCGCCACGCGGGAAATATCGTGGGCATCCGATCCAAAGATAATATTTTCGCCCCCAAGTTCCCGGAATCGTTTTATAATCTCAAAGCATGGATTTGGCATAATTCCACCATTTTTATATCCGGATGTGTTGATCTCCAGAATAATATTTCGCTCAAGAATAATCTTTAAGATTTCATCAATAAGCTCTACATATTTTTCATAGTGATAAAACGCATAACCGGAAGGGAGATAACGTGTAATGTAATCCAAATGTCCAACGGTATCAATCCGGATCTCTCCCAGATTTTTAAGTTGTTCATAGGTTGTTTCAAAATATCGTTTCAGGCCGTTTTCCTCGCCATAACTTTCCCAAAAATCCGGATAATAAGGATCCATATTTTCTACCAAATGAATGGATCCGATACAATATTCCAAATCACTGCGATTGCTCAATGCCACATTTTCCTCATAGGCATCGGATTTTAATCCAATTTCCACACCGGTATGAATTTCAATCTGCTCTTTATATTTTTCACGCAGAACAGCAATGGCTTCCCGATATTTCTCAAAATCAAACCGGAACGGTTTTTCGCCTTTCCCAAGCTCCCAGTCATAGGTAACCGGAAACCGGTAATCCATATGATCGGTAAAAGTAATTCCACAGAGTTTTCGCCGGATCGATTCCCGAATCATATTTTCCATCGGTTCTTCACTATCCGTCGAAAACTGTGTGTGCATATGTGCATCGTATTGAACCATATTTTTTCCTCCTAATGAACTTCCTCAATGCCATCGATATCCGGAGATACCACCATGGAATAATTTGTATAATAAACGACAAATCCAGGTTTGCTTCCATTTGGTTTCTTGACATTTTTCTTTTGCGTGTAATCAATCTCAACTTTGTCCGAAGATGCTTTTTGTGAAAAATGTGCCGCCAGGCTTGCTGCCTCTTCAAATGTCCGTATCGGCGGCTCCTCGTTATTGCACTGAACAATGACATGCGAACCCGGTGCCTGTTTTACATGGAACCACCAATCATTTCCGGTCGCTGTCTTAAACGTCAGCATATCATTTTGGTAATTATTTTTTCCCACATACATGTCATAGCCATCACTTGAACGGAAGTGAAGCGGCTTGCTTTTTGGCATTGCCTTGCTATTTTTATTTTTCTTTCCTGCATGGCTTTTCATATAACCGCTGTCAATCAATTCCTGCTTGATCAGCTGGAGATCTTCCTCTTGTCTGGCGATATCAAGCGCCGTAAGAATAGTTTCCAAATGATCGATCTGCATCTGCGTTTCTTCAATCTGAACCGTAACCGCTTCAAAGGTTCGCTTTAACTTATTGTAACGGTCAAAATATTTATTGGCATTTTCTGCCGGCGTTTTCGTTGGATCGATAGGAATCGAGAGTTCCGAGCCATCATAATAGCTCGTACAGCGCAGCACTTTGTCTTCCGGCGACAGCTGATATCCGTACGTGTTGATATGTTCACCATACACTTTAAAACGTTCCCGTTTTTCGGTATCTTTTAACTGCTTGCGCTGAATGTCGATCTTTTTCTGGTCACGTTCCAGAAGATTGGTTACATTTTTACGCAAATCCGCGGATTTCTGACGGATTCTCTGAATCATTTCCTTTTCGCCGTAAAACACTTCGATCATCCGGCTGACCGATTCAAACGGACGGTGTTCGTATCCTTCTGCCTCATAACGTTTCATTTCAAAAGCCGAAAATTCAACCGGTTCCCCATTATGAAACACAATTTCCGGTTCGAAATTTCCATTTTTTACATGTTCCATCAAAGCACGCAGACAGGAGAGAAGCGTGGACAATTGATTTCCATTGCAGGAAGCAAAAGGATCGTCTCCATCCAAATGACAGCGGTAAGCCACTTCCTGTGCCATAGAAAAACTAAACCCGGTAAGATAATTACACAAGCCTTTTGCAATTGACACCGGCTGTTTTGTCAGTTCTGTCATCCACAATTCCGTCGTAAGTTCAAAAGGATTATGTTTTTCGCGCGTATTTGGAATAAAATACGTCCTTCCCGGCAACACTTCACGTACAGAGCTTACCAGAGCCGAAACATGCCGGATACTGTCCACGATCTTATTTTCTTCATCCAAAAATATAATATTACTGTGTTTTCCCATAATCTCAATTACAAGATTGCGGTGCACCAAATCTCCAAGTTCATTTCTGTTTTCAAATTCTATAAAAATAACGCGTTCCAGTTCATGCTGATAGATACGGCAGATCCGTGCACCACTTAAATGTTTTCTTAACAGCATACAAAAATTAGGAGCTGTAAGGGGTGCCGTTTTGCTCTTATCCGTCAAATAAATAAGTGGGAGAGAAGGACTTGCCGATAAAACCAGCCTCCACGTCTGCCGGTTGTTTTTCACAGCAAGGATCAATTCGTCCTGCTCCGGCTGTGAAATTTTTTGTAAATGACCACCTGTCAATCGATCCGACAGTTCTTTTGTCAGGGCAGCCATCAAAAAGCCATCAAAAGCCATATCAAATTCCTCCATCTTATATTTCTTTTCTCATTATACTATAATCCGCGGACAGGGTCAAACTTCAAAATTTCAAAAAAACTCACAGAAATCTTGACTTATGCGTCTTTCTCCTTTATAATAATACGGAATGCATAGATTCATTTTTAAATTTTGGAGGACGTTATGATAAGAAGTATGACCGGCTACGGCCGTTATGAAGCTGAAAATGAAGAATCCAGACTGGTTGTTGAGATCAAGTCGGTAAATCATCGTTACTGCGATATTTCTATACGACTTCCAAAAAATCTGAATCCTTTTGAAAATATCATCCGTAAACAATTAAAAGACCGGATCAGCCGTGGAAAAATTGATGTATTTGTAACGTATGAAAAAGTCTCGAAAGCCGAGGGCAGTATTACGTATCATCCCGATATGGCACAGGCTTATGTTCAATTGATACAACAGTTATCCAATGATTTTTCTCTGAATCACGGTTTGGATGCTGCCGCGTTATCCCGTTATCCGGATGTATATACGATGGAGGAAGCGCAGGTTGACGAAGAAAAACTTCAAAAACTGGTTTACGAAACCGTAGATGGAGCATTGACAAACTTTATTCACTCCAGAGAGATCGAAGGTGAATTATTAAAAGTTGATCTGCTGAAAAAACTTGAATTTTTAGCGGAACTTGCAGAAAAAATTGAGAAACGCTCTCCGGAAGTATTTGCCGAATACAAAGAACGGCTTACTGCCAAAGTTAATGAAACACTGGCAGACGGCAATTTAGACGAAAGTGTTCTGGCGACAGAGCTGGTCATCTATGCAGATAAAATCTGTGTGGATGAAGAGTTGGTACGCTTAAAGAGTCATATCAGCCATATGCGTAACACACTTGAAAAAGAAGAAACCGTTGGCCGTAAACTGGATTTTATTACGCAGGAATTAAACCACGAGGCAAATACGACATTATCAAAAGCCAATGATATTGTTATTGCGGATCTTGGTATCATGCTGAAAACGGAAATTGAAAAAATCCGTGAACAGATACAAAATCTTGAATAGTTTTGGGAAAGGACGGCACTCATGGCTTTTATCAATGTTGGATATGGAAATATTGTTAATACAGAAAAAATCATCAGCGTGATCAATTATGAGGCAGCTCCCATAAAACGCATGGTTCAGACAGCAAAAGATGCCGGCCTTGCCATCGATGCTACCTGCGGCAAAAAAACAAAAGCTGTCATTGTTATGGAAAACCATATGATCGTGTTAAGTTCGCTATTACCGGATACGATCACAAATCGATTAAATAATAGTTACGTTACTAGTTAATAAAAATAGATAGGAGATTGCAATGAAAAAAGGTATTCTTACTGTCGTTTCGGGATTTTCCGGAGCAGGAAAAGGTACGATCATAAAAGAACTTCGAAAAAAATATGACTATGAACTGTCGATTTCCGCCACAACCCGCAAGCCCCGCAAAGGCGATGTTGATGGTGTCGATTATTTTTTCAAAACAAGGGAAGAATTTGAACAGATGATCGAAGAAAACAAATTGATTGAATGGGCAGAATACGTAGGAAATTACTACGGTACGCCAAAAGAATATGTAGAACAGCAGCTGAAAGCCGGAAAAGATGTCCTCTTAGAGATTGAAATGCAGGGCGGTATGTTAGTAAAAAAACAATTTCCGGATGCTATGCTTGTCTTTGTAACTCCACCAAGTGCAGAAATATTAAAGGATCGGCTGACCGGTCGTGGCACTGAGAGTGCGGAAGAGATTGAGCGCCGGTTACACCGTGCTTCTGAGGAAGCAGATTTTATGAAACAGTATGATTATATTCTGGTAAATGACTCACTGGAAGCGGCGGTAGAAGACCTCCATCACCTCATTCAGTCTGGACATCATAAAACCGCATATTGCGCTGAATTGATCAAATCAATGACGCAGCAGTTAAATACATTGGTAGGTAAATAAAGAAGGGAGAGCAACATGAATCAGACAGATACAGAACAGGAAGAAGAGAACATACCTGAAACTGCCAAAACAATTGATAAAAATGCAAAAAAAGAAAAGAAAAAGCGCTCGAAAGTCAGTTATGCGATAGAATATGCTATTTATGTGGCATTGATTCTCTTATGTATATTCTGGGTACCGGAACATGTCCTTCAGCGAACTGTAGTAAAAGGGGAATCCATGGAAAATACACTTCATACAAACGAGAGTTTGCTGGTGGAAAAAGTTTCCTATCATTTTAAACAGCCATCGCGTTATGACATTATTGTATTCTATCCATATGGAAAGAATGGTGATGAAGTTCCGGAAAGTATGAAAGATCAATTGGAAATTGATACTACGGCTTCCGGAGACCAAGAAGAAGATTCCGAATTGTATGTAAAACGTGTATTTGGTCTTCCAGGGGAAAAAATTCAAATTATTGGAAATGACATTTATGTCAATGACAAAAAAATTGATGATCCTTATGCGAAAAATGCGATGAAAGACGGAGATGCCGGTGTGGCATCTGAGCCGATCACATTGGGCGAAGATGAATATTTTGTTCTTGGTGATAATCGCGAAGTAAGCCTAGACAGCCGCGAACTTGGCCCGATCAAAGAAAAAAATATCGCCGGCCACGTTGTTTTGCGTATCTGGCCACTTAAGAAATTTGGAACACCATAATGAATGGATACAAAGATAAAAAATAGATATAGAAATTATGTGGAAATTTGAAAGGAGATCTTTATTATGTTACACCCATCTTATAATGATTTAATGAACGTCGTAAACAGTGATGTTGAACCGGGAGAACACCCGGTAGTTAACAGCCGTTATTCCATCGTACTGGCAACCGCAAAACGTGCCCGTCAGCTTATTGCCGGTTCCCAGCCTCTGGTATCGGGAAAATATCCAAAACCTCTCAGTATTGCAATTAAAGAATTGTCCACTTCTGCAATTAAAATTGATACAGAAGAAGAGGCACGCGCAAAGAGAGAAGCTGCTGCACTTGCTGCAGAGCAGGCCGCTACAGCAACAGAAACCGCAGATTCTGACGAGCCGGAACAAAAGGTTACAGAAGAAACTGCAACAGAAGAAACGGATACCGAAGCTTAAATAATTTTAGAATGCTTGATACAGGCAGCCAGTCCTTGGATTCGTCCGGGAATTGGCTGCCTTTTATTTTCTTTTTTTCGTAACTATTCAGGTCCCCCTTCCCACATTCGCATTTCGAACACTTGGTGTTCTTT
>OHZG01000536.1_pt1 | contig 14146 bp, 11 predicted proteins | sample 1580431 | NCBI WGS metagenome assembly OHZG01 (sample SAMEA3882527, study PRJEB24775) | human gut metagenome | biome: human-associated habitat; feature: intestine environment; material: feces | place: Netherlands | collected 2009/2010 | reverse complement strand
TGAGAAAAAACAGAAGGAATTTGACAGTGTAATTTACCTGATCTCTGATGAGCCATACAGAGAGTTGGCTTATGACGGTGTAGAGGTTCCGTATTTGACAAAATATTATGACAATACTATTGTTGGTTATTCTTACAGTAAATCTCTGTCCCTTCCGGGAGAGCGTATTGGTTATCTGGTAATTCCGGATGAGGCAGATGGCAGCGAAGAACTTATTACTGCAGCGGCTATTGCCAACCGTACTATCGGATGTGTCAACGCCCCATCCCTGATGCAGAAGGTGATTGCCAAATGTGTAGATGCAGAAGTGGATGTAGCTGCATATGACAAGAACCGTCTGGCGTTATACAATGGACTGAAAGAATGCGGATTCGAGTGCATCAAACCCCAGGGTGCATTCTACCTCTTTGTGAAATCACCGGTAGCAGATGAAAAAGCGTTCTGCGAAGCTGGAAAGAAATATAATATTCTCATGGTTCCGGGAAGTTCCTTTGCCTGCCCGGGTTATGTGAGACTGGCTTATTGTGTATCTTATGATACTATTATTAATTCCCTGCCGGAGTTTAAGAAACTGGCAGAAGAGTTTGGACTGTGAAAACGGCGGGGATTGACATTGGGACAACAACGATAAGCGGTGTTGTTCTGGAAAAAGAGGAAAACGGACAGGCAAAGATTCTGGAGGCAAAAACTGTAGAGAACGGTTGCTTTATCGAAACCGGAAATGAATGGGAAAGAATACAGTATGCAAAAGAAATTGTAGAAAGAGCAGTGAATCTGCTGGATTATTTCCTGGAGAAGTATCCGCATGTTGAGCGGATTGGGCTCACAGGGCAGATGCATGGAATTGTCTATGTTGACAAAGAAGGAAATTGTGTCAGTCCGTTATATACATGGCAGGATGCCAGAGGAAGTATCTGCGATGGGGGTCAGATTCCTTTAACAGAAGAAATTCGGGAAAGATGTCAAATCCATGCTGCTTCAGGATATGGGCTTGTCACACACATTTATAATATCAGACATAATCTGGTTCCGGATTCGGCTTTGAGCTTCTGTACGATCATGGATTATTTTGGAATGTATTTGACAGGGCGTAAAAAACCATTGGTACATGTGAGCAATGCGGCAGGTTTTGGATTCTTTGACAGCCATAAGATGTGCTTTGAAAAAGAAAAACTGGCTGAAATGGGAGTGGACGTAAACTGGCTGCCTGATGTCTGTACGGGAATAGAAAAATTGGGTACATACAGAGGACGGACAGTTACAACAGCAATCGGAGACAACCAGGCAAGCTTCCTTGGAGCAGCAGGTGATGAGGAGAATATATTACTGGTCAATATGGGAACCGGCGGACAGATTTCTGTTCTTTCCGGTCAGTATTTTTCGGGAGATGGAATTGAGGCGAGACCTTTCCTAAATAGGAAGTATCTGCTTGCAGGAGCATCTCTGTGTGGCGGCAAGGCATATGCGCTTCTGGAACAGTTTTTCCGAAAAATTGTAAAAGAAGCGACAGGACAGGATCAACCATTATACAAAGTAATGGAAAAGATGGCAAGAACAGGGAAAGATTTGAATAGTGAAAGACCTGAAAGTCGAAAGATTAAAGTTGAAACAACATTTGACGGTACGCGGGTGGAGCCGGAAAAAAGCGGCAGTATTACTCAGATGTGTTCCGAAAACTTTACGCCTGAAGATTTCTGCTATGGTGTTCTGAAGGGAATGAGCACAGAATTATATCAGATGTATATGACTATTCAGAAAGGAACCGGCATAAAGATCAGGCGCATGATTGGTTCCGGGAATGGACTGAGAAGAAATCCGGTACTGTGTGAAATTATTGAAGATATGTTCAAGGCCGAACTTGTTCTTGCAGAATGTGAAGAGGAAGCTGCGACAGGAGCGGCAATGAGCAGTAGTATGTATAACTATAGTAACTCCACCAGATAATAAAATGAAGCAGTGAAGTGGATTGTGAATAACCAATTGATTTTAATACTGGAATTTGAGGAAAGGGGCTGTCCTGAAAATAGACAGCTCCTTCTTTACTGTCCGATTTATTGTATGTTATTTTTCGACATGTTCTGATATATTTTGGAGCATGCCGGAAAATTTTATGAAAACTGCAAAAAAATTCAGGAAAAAAAAGACAGTATTTTAAACGCTATAGAAAAAATGTAATTTTTGAAAAAACAATTATTGTAATAATCTCCCGAACGTGACATAATAAGAATGGAAAAGTAAAGGGCAGGTTAAATTCTGATTAGAGACAGGTAAAATAACCTGCTTACATTATGCGCCGATTTTCTGAGATGAGGTGGGAAATCAGGCAGACGACAAAGGAGAAAATAATGGGAATTTTTTCAATGATATTGTCATTACTGAGCGGAGTAGCGTTATTCCTGTTCGGTATGTCATTGATGGGCGACGGCCTGAAAATGGTTGCCGGAAATAAGCTGGAAGCTTTCCTGTATCGAATGACAAACACACCGCTGAAGGGAGTTGCTCTGGGTACTGGTGTTACCAGCGTGATTCAGTCTTCTTCTGCCACAACCGTTATGGTCATTGGTTTTGTTAACTCAGGTATGATGAAACTGAAACAGGCCATCGGTATTATCATGGGAGCCAACATCGGAACCAGTATTACCGGATGGATCCTCTGTCTTTCTTATATTGACGGAAAGAACGGAATTGCGAAGATTTTATCTACAGCAACAATTTCAGCAGTAGTAGCGATTATTGGTATTATCCTTCGCATGGCCTGTAAGCGTTCCGTGCATAAAAATATCGGTAATATCATGCTTGGTTTTGCAATCCTGATGACAGGTATGCAGACAATGAGCGGTGCTGTTTCACCACTGAAGGACAGCCCCACATTTACAAACATGCTGACAATGTTTTCCAACCCGCTGATAGGTATTCTGGTAGGTATTGCATTTACCGCAGTGCTGCAGAGTGCATCTGCCACAGTCGGTGTATTGCAGGCGTTATCTGTAACAGGTATCCTGACATTCTCCAGTGCATTCCCGATCGTTCTTGGTATCGGTGTAGGTGCTGCCTGTCCGGTTCTGATTTCAGCAATCGGTGCGAATAAGAATGGTAAACGTACAGCACTTGTTTATCTGATCAATGACCTGTTTGGTCTTATCCTCTGGTCAGTGATCTTCTACACTGTAAATGCTGTTGTGCATTTCGGATTTATGGATATGATTATGTCACCGGTTGCAATTGCTTTACTGAATACTGTATTCCGTGTAGCAACAGTATGTGTTCTTTTCCCGTTCATACCGAAGATCGAGCAGCTGGTGTGCTGGCTTGTAAAAGACAGTGCAGAGGAACTGGAAGATGAAGCAGACTTTGATCTTCTGGAAGAACGTCTTCTGAATTATCCGGCACTTGCTATTGGACAGTGTCATCGTGCCATGAGCGGTATGGCAAGGAAGCTTCGCAAGAATGTCAACCGTGCCATGAACCTTCTGAATGAATATCAGCAGGATAAATTTGATAAGGTACAGAGAAAAGAGAACCTGATCGATAAATACGAAAGCCGTCTTGGGGAATATCTGATGAAGCTCACAAAGCATGAGATGAACAGTGCCCAGACAAGGCAGGCATCCCTTTATCTTCATACCATCAATGACTTTGAGAGAATCGGTGACCATGCATCCTACATTGCCTATATGTCCAGTGAAATGCATGATAATCACACTAATTTCTCACAGGAAGCCTGGGATGAGCTGAATGTAGTAATGGAAGCAGTTCGCGAGGAGATCAACCTTACCTGTCGTGCATTCCTCAATGATGACAAAGAGATGGCACAGAGAGTTGCACCGCTTGGAATGATTATCACATCCTTATGCAATGAGCTGAAGATGCATCATGTAGAGCGTCTGAGTAATGGCAACTGTGGACTGGAAGAGGGAACTGTATATACAGACATTCTCAACAGCTTCAACCGTATTGCAGCACATTGTGCAAGTGCAATGGTAGCTCTCCTTAAGAGTGGAGACGAGAATCCGGATATGCATATCCATGATTCCAAGATTTACCCATCTGACAGCGTGGAATATTATACATACTTCAAGGAATATCGCCAGAAGTATGAAATCGTAAAGAACGAGGAACACATGCGAAGCATGGAACCGGAAGAGGTAGAATAATACTTTTATACTACAAAGCAATAAATATATATGATATAATGACAGCAGATGATCTGGAAACAGATGTCTGCTGTTTTTTCGTTATATTCACTGGGTATGCAGATTGTGGGAAGGATTTTTCGAACACGTTCTGGAGTGTGTGGCTGAGGAGATAGCAGGAAGAATCATTTTTGTAAAAACAACACCCCAAAGGAGGAAGCAATTATGTTATTCGACAGCAGAACAGTTTATCTCGGTGCATCCAGGGACAAATATGAGCAGTATTGTAAAGCCTTAGATTCAGAGAAAATCAAATACAAAACAAAGAGAGTTAACCACGAAGAAAAAATGATAGCCCCGGGCAGGGGAACTGCCCGCAGCATGGGTGGGAACTTCGGAACAGATAAAACATTGTATGAAATCCTGGTCGGAGAGAAAGATTACGACAATGCAATGGGGATTCTGACAGCACTGAAGTAGACGGAATCTATCCTGAAGAAGAAAGTATGCAAAAAAGTGTGCAAGTTAATGTGCAAGATAACGGAAATTCTGGAGGTGTTTTGTGGGAGAATATAAACCGCCATTTACAATAACAAATGAGATATTATCATATGTGTCTTCAATTTCTGAAAAAATAGGGCGAATCACGGCAATCAGAAGTCTGGAAACAAAACCGCACCTGAGAAAGAATAACCGAATTAAATCTATTCATTCATCTTTAAAAATAGAAGCGAATTCTCTTTCTCTGGGGCAGGTTAGGGATGTAATTAATGGCAGGCTTGTACTGGGGGAACAGAAAGAAATACAGGAAGTTAAAAATGCATATGCGGCGTATGAAAGCCTTTCGGAAATTAATCCCTATAGTATAAAAGATTTAAAGAAATTTCATGGGATTATGACAAAATATCTTGTGGAAGAATGTGGGGAGTTTCGCCATGGAGAAGAGGGAGTCTTTAATGGAGATGAATGTATTTTTATGGCACCTCCGGCGCAATTTGTACCGCAGCTTATGGATGAACTGTTTGAATGGATGAAGAAATCAAGGAATAGTGTTCATCCATTGATTATGAGCAGTGTATTTCATTATGAGTTTGTCTTTATTCATCCATTTGCTGATGGTAATGGAAGAATGGCAAGATTATGGCACACTGCGATTTTAGCTAAATGGAAACCTGTATTTGAGTTTATTCCAATCGAAAGTCGGATTGAAAAATTTCAGGATGAATATTATGATGCGATTGCCAGATGTCATGTTTCAGGAGAATCTACCATTTTTATAGAGTTTATGTTGTCACAGATAGACAGGATTCTGGAAGATATTTCGCTTCAGATGAATGAAGAAAATGAACAGTTTTCAGAAACTGTCAGGAAAATGCTTGAAATCATGGAGTATGATACGCCTTATACAAGAAAAACACTTATGGAAAAACTGGGGTTAAAGTCCAGAGATGGATTCCGCAGAAATTATTTGCAACCCGCACTTGAGATGAATTTGATCCAAATGACATTACCAGATAAACCGAATAGCAGAAATCAGAGATATATAAAAATATAAAGAGTAGGAAGCTTATCTGATTTATAGCAATCTATAGCAATTCCATAAAATAATGCAAGCAATCCAGCCCATCATAGTGTGAAGTCCTGCATCAGATATCTTTCTTGTCTTTCGCACTCTGCTGAACTGTCTTGATTGCATTATTTATAAGGATTGCTATAGTTAAATGGATTGAATAAATTTCTCTACATAATGCAGAGCCGCTCCGATTGCCGGTGTATATTGTCCGTTGGTACCGACCAGAATCTGTGTTTTATTCAGTATGAATGGGGCGGCTGTATGGAGATGTTCTGTCAGATATTCAATATCTTCTTCTGTAAAATAAGGTGCCAGATATCCGCTGAGGATGATCGGTGCATCAATAACAAGGTTAAGATTTTTCATGGCAAATGCCAGATGGTTTAAATAATCTTTCCAGATCTGTATGATCTGGGGAGATTTTTTTTCGCGCAGAAGAGGGAAAAATTCTTTGGCAGGCATACCTGCAGCCTGTTCCAGTGCATTGGCAGAGCAGTAGGTTTCCAGGCAGCCGCGGCTGCCGCAGTAGCAAAGTGGGCCGTCGGGATTAATACACATATGTTCAAGAGTTCCGCTGTGCATGGAGATTCCCTGATGAATCTGATGATTGGTAATGATGCCGCCGCCCAGATTTCGGTTCAGCAGGATGATAACAGCACTGTCAAGCTCCGGATGATTCCATAATTCAAGGAACGCAGCTGATTTCGAATCATGTTCCAGATAACAGGGATAAGGAAGATATCTGGAAAAATCATCCAGTTTCATGCCTGCGTTATTCATGATATCTCCATATAGTACAGTGGTATGATCCGGGGATGTGATACCCTGTGTGGCAATGGAGATGCCAAGAACTTTGTCATTGTCATACTGGCGCGATGAGATGAATTCCTTTACTGCGTCAGTAACCTGTTTATAGTAATCCGGTGTGTTGGAATATGGAAGCGGAATGGTATCTGTATAGAAAGCATTTCCATACAAATCTACAGCGGTAATATGAAACATCCCTTTTAAAATACCGATGCCAATGGAAATTTTAAAATCTGATACAATCTGAAGGGCGTTTGCCTTTCTTCCACCGGTGGATTCAAAGAAACCATTTTTTTCAATAAGACCTTCCTGCTCCAGAAGATTCAGGTTCTGACTGACAGTGGATAAACCCATCTGCAGTTCCTGAACGATCTGCAGCTTGGAGGTCGTTTTTTTTCTGTAAATATACTGGTAAACCTTTGATTTATTTATTTTCTTGAGACTAATGTTGGTCAATCCCTTTTCACTCATAATATTCTCCTGATTATGTTACAAGATAATGTTAAGTTTCAGTTTTATTGTAGCATAGAACGAAAAAAAAACAATAAAAATATCCGGCACGATCAGCAACATCAATTTGTCAGCACACTATAGTAAAATAGACAAAAAAGTTGTTTGAAAATTAGAATTTCTGTCAATGGATTTTTTAAAATAAAAGATATATACTCAACTTACAGTTAAGATATAAACGTAAGTAAAAAACATAATAACAAACAATAAGTATCGAATAAGACAAATAAGGAGGATATAACATGAAATTATCAATCAATGGAATCAAGGAACAGGAAGCATGGAAAAAGGCAGGAATCGCTCTTCCGGGTTATGATGTAGAGGCTGCCTCTGAGAATGCAAAGGAGAATCCGGTATGGGTTCACTTTGGTATCGGAAATATTTTCCGCGTGTTTATCGGTGGAATTGCAGATGGTCTTCTGGAAGAGGGAGTTCTGGATCGTGGGATTACCTGTGTGGAAACCTTTGATTATGATGTAGTAGATAAGATTTATGATCCATATGACAATCTTGGATTAAGTGTAATCCTGCATGGGGATGGAACCCGTGAGTATAAAGTAGTCGGAGCTTTTGCAGAAGCAGTGAAGGCACAGTCTTCTAATGCAGCACAGTGGAAACGCCTGACAGAAATCTTCACAAGCAAATCCCTGCAGATGGTTTCCTTTACGATCACAGAGAAAGGCTATGCATTACAGAAAGCGGACGGAACATGGTTCCCGTTTGTAGAGGCAGATATCAAGAATGGTCCGGATAAAGCGGTTGGTGCCATGGCAGTTCTGGTTGCAATGCTTTATGAAAGATATAAAGCCGGCGAATATCCCATCGCACTGGTTTCCATGGATAACTGCTCACAGAACGGTGCAAAGCTTCGTGAGTCAGTACTGACAATGACAGAAGAGTGGAAGAAAGCCGGATTTGTTGATGAGGGATTTGTAAACTATGTAAGCGATGAGAAAGTAGTTGCTTTTCCATGGACAATGATCGATAAGATCACACCTCGTCCAAGCGAGCAGATTGCAGCAGACCTTGAGAATCTGGGTGTTGAGAACATGCAGCCGGTGATCACAGGTAAGAAGACATACATTGCACCATTTGTCAATGCTGAGAAACCACAGTATCTGGTAATAGAGGACAGCTTCCCTAACGGACGTCCGGCTCTGGAAAAAGGTTTCGGTGTATATATGGCAGACAGAAATACAGTTAACCTTTCTGAACGTATGAAAGTAACAGTATGTCTGAATCCGGTTCATTCTGCTACAGGTCCGCTGGGAGTAGTTCTTGGATATGATCTGTTTGCGCATATGCTTAATACAAATGAAGATATGATGAAAATGGCACGTATGATTGCTTATGATGAAGGTCTTCCGGTAGTTGCTGACCCTGGAATCCTTTCTCCCCAGGCATTTGTGGATGAGCTTTTTAACGATCGTTTTCCAAATGAATATCTGGGAGACACCAACCTTCGTCTGGCAGTAGATGTATCTCAGATGGTTGGCATCCGTTTCGGCGAAACAATCAAAGCATATGTACAGAAATTCGGAGATGCTTCCAGACTGACAGCTATTCCTCTGGGAATTGCAGGATGGCTCAGATATATGCTTGGTGTAGATGATGAAGGAAATAAATTTGAACTTGCACCAGACCCAATGAACGAGGAACTTCAGGAACAGTTTAAGGATATCGTAGTAGGAAAAACGGAGACATTCAAAGATCAGCTCAAACCGATCCTTTCCAATGAGCGTCTGTTCTTCACTGACCTTTACAAAGATGGAGTTGGTGAAAAGATTGAAGAAATGTTCCGCGAAATGCTCGCAGGACCTGGGGCTGTAAGAGCAACAATACATAAATATGTTGGCTGATTGCAGGTATAGTGATAATGAAAAAATCGGTGTCCTACAAAATTATGTAAGTATGCCGAGGTCTCGAAGTGATTGAGAAACTTTTGAATATAAAATGTAATAGAAGTAGAGGTTCAGGAGGAAAAAGAAAATGACAGAACCTTTACAACTGAAGATAGTGACCTTGGAACGACAGAAAATTCATTAACCAGAAACCGCTACGATTATACAACCAATAATCCGTTGAATTACAGTGATCCGACAGGACATTCCTTGTGGAGCAGGATTAAGGGTGCAGCTAAGAAAGCAGCAAAAAATATAGGTTCTATAGAAATAGAAGGACGATCGATGGATATGCAAATGCATGAAATTTATAGTGAACAAATTGCCCAACAATTAATCCAAAAAGCATATATTCCGTTACAAGGGGAAGTGACTTTTGAGGACGTAAAGAATGGATATGAACGATATTTTAAAAACCCAAATAAAGGAACAATTGTAGAATATGCTATGCACATTACATTTGATAAAATCTGTGAGTAAAGAAGCTTGCATAAAAGCTAAGTAAGTTATTAATAAAATTGTGTAATTTATTTCTCATGGAAATTCATCTCCTTTCTGTTTACGATGTCATTATAGAATACGAAGAGAATTATTACTTGCCAAAATAACAGAATATATAGTCAAAAGTTGCTTAATACAGTGACAGGTTAAAATATCCTGCAATACTGTCATTGGTCAGTTTATTTATACAATTTAATATTGGAATATTTTACAACTATGACACAAGTATGCAACATAATAAACGAATGCTTTTGATAGAGTAATGATACACAATATCAGTTACAAAGAAGCAGGAGGATAGAAAGTGGACATGACACATAATAAATGTTGCAGACATGGGGCAAATTTACGTCGAAGGAGACGCAGGCGCGGAAAGATACTGCGTTTTATCATATTTTCCTGTAGTATAATAGCTGTGGCTGTATTTGTGGCTGTTGGAAGCCGTATGATAAGATCCGGTGATGGCAGGACAAATAAATATGATGTTGAAGCCGGAAATAATACATATGATAATGCTGTTATAGAAAATAGCAAAATCTATGAAAAGAATAAGATACAAAATAATCAGTCGATGCTTGATGATATAATGAACAGCACCCAATATCCAAAACAGCTAAAGGACCTTGCTTTGAAGAATGAAGAGGCACTTGAGTTTGTGTATGATTATCCGGCGGAACATGTGAAGGAACACACAATTGATTTGACAGAAGAAGCGTCTATGGATAGTGTTCCGTTATTTGTGCAGTGGGATAAACGCTGGGGCTACGAAAAATATAGCGGCAATTTCTTTGCAGCAAGCGGATGCGGTCCCACTACACTTTCGATGGTAGTGGTTTATCTGACGCACAATAGGGAGGCATCACCTATTGCAGTAGCAAAGTATTCAAAGGAAGCCGGTTACAGTGTGGATGGATCGGGAAGTTCATGGACGCTTATAAGTGAAGGCTGCATGCACTACGGCGTAAAAGCAAAGGCAGTGGCGCTGGATGAGAGCAGAATGAAAGCAGAGCTTGATGAAGGACATCCTATTGTGGTAAATGTAGGACCGGGAGATTTTACCGATACAGGACATTTTATGGTTATAACAGGCTACGATGATGAAGGATTTTCAATAAATGATCCAAACAGCATTGAAAAAAGTGGCAAAAGGTGGTTATTCAGAAATATATCATCTCAGATTAGAGCTGTCTGGAGTATGTATGTGTGAGAATATATTTGTATAAGTGCCGGTAAAACATCCTATTATTGAGTTAAATAATAGGGTGTTTTTACAACTATGACACATCTTTATGCTATAATAATTCTATCATAATCATAGAAGAGGAGCAGCTTATGACCAGTATTCTCATAGTGGAAGATGACAACGACATAAATAATTTAATATGCAACACCCTGAAGGCAGAGGGATATCAATGCGAAAGAGCGTTTGATGGCAAGGAAGGGGCGGACAAAATTGAGCAGAACAGATATGATCTTCTGCTGCTTGATATTATGCTTCCTGAGATAAAGGGTTATGAATTGCTTGACTATGTCAGGAGAATTGGGGATACTCCGGTCATAATAATATCTGCTATGGGACAGGTGGATGAAAGGATACGCGGGCTTCGTATGGGCGCGGATGATTACATATGCAAACCATTTCAGATAGGGGAGCTGCTTGCGAGAGTGGAAACCGTATTAAGGCGCACTCAGCGCATGGCAGAGCGTCTGGAAATAGATGATGTAGCTATAGATCCTAAATCACGTACAGTGACAAAGGCAGGTGAGCAGGTAGAGCTCACAGCAAAGGAATTCGACCTGTTGTATGAGCTTATGAAGAATAAGAATGTTGCACTCAGCAGGCGCAGGCTTTATGAACTTGTATGGCAGGAGGAGTATACCGGGGAGACAAGGACACTGGACTCACATGTACAAAGACTAAGGAAAAAGCTTGACTGGAATCAAAAGATTGTCACAGTTTTCAGAATTGGCTATCGTCTGGAGGTTCGCGGATGAAATTTTTCTATAAAATGTTTCTTGGAATGACAGTGATACTGGCTGTTGCCCTTGGAATGATAGAATATGTGACTCTATCATATTCGCTGGAGCATGCAGTGAAAAGGGAGCAGGACAGTGCACTTTCACAGCATCAGATGATAAAATACTCGATTGAAACTGTCATACTTAATATGAAGAGTGAGGATGTGGATAAGGAGCTTACAGATATGATGTCGCAGTCGGCAAAATCCATTGTTGGAGATGAAGGAGGAATGTATCTTGCTGCTGATGATGGAAAAAGGATATATGCCAATTCATGTAATTATGAGCAAAAGGATATAAAGGTAAAGGATGGTACGCTTACATACAGTATAGTGTCAAAAGAGAATACTAAAGATACCGGTGAAAAGCAAAGCGGCAGATATATCCATGTCAAAAGCAGCTTTAAACTGAATGATAACAGGTATATTCTGATAACGGAAAGTGATATTACACCGGTTTTCGATGAGTCAAAGGAGCTTAGGTATAGATGCAGCATGTACTACATTGTTATATTTGCTGTTGGTATGATGGTCATATTGATACTTTCTTGGATGATTACAAAGCCTCTTGCCGGATTAACAGCCACAACCAAAAAATTTGCAGATGGTGATTACACAGCAAGAAGTGATGTAAAGACAAAGGATGAAATAGGTGAGCTTGCGATGGCTTTCAACGAGCTTGCGAAAAACCTTGAAAGCAAAGTTTATGAACTTCAGATGGCGGCAAAGAAGCAGGAGGATTTTACTGCAAACTTCGCACATGAGCTCAAAACCCCAATGACATCAATTATAGGATATGCCGATACCCTGTATCAGAAAAAAATGTCCGAGGATGAGGTGCACAGTGCTGCCGGAGTCATACTGAATGAGGGCATGAGGCTTGAAGCATTATCATTTAAGCTGCTGGAGCTTATCACTCTTGATAAAAATGATTTCAGGCTTGAAGAAACAAGAATATCTGAGATTATAGCAGATTGTGTGGAAACCGCACATGAAGCGGCAAGAAAGCATAATACAGAGATTGTGTACAGTGCGGATGAGGCATGGGTGTGGCTGGAATATGATCTGTTTAAGACCATGCTTCTTAATCTGATAGACAATGCAGTGAAATCAGGAGGCAGCAAGGTAGATGTATCAGGCAGACTTATTTCGCACAGTATTTATCGTATTGCAGTTTCGGACAATGGAAGAGGAATACCGCCTGAAGATATAGAGCGCATTACAGAGGCTTTTTATATGGTTGACAAGTCACGATCAAGAAGTGAGCATGGAGCAGGGCTTGGGCTTGCACTTGTATCAAGGATTGCTAAGCTGCATGATACAAAAATCCATTATGAGAGTGAGTCAGGTAAAGGAACCAAGGTGTATTTTGACATGAAAGCGGAGGCATTGGATGATAAGTAAGCATTTATCAGTGCGCAAATGCATTGATAAAAAAACGGATAAAATCAAGGGAATAGTGTGTATATGCATTATTCTGGCAGTTGTATGTGCGGGAAATATGATACCGAATTATCTGATTTCACTTAAAGCAGCAAAAATTGCCAAAACGAGTACTAAGATAAGCAACGCAGATATAAGCCCCTACAGCCACTCTATTTCAGCTGAAGAGAGGCTTACAAAGATGATGTCTCTGATGCAGGACAATGTAAATGAGCTGTGGAATGGGAAATATAATGAGATAAGGGAACCGTTGGATACTGAGATTCCGGTGGGACAGGCTTATACGGTTATTCAGACTTTTCTGAATGGGGCCTGTGAGCTGCAGAAGCAGTCAGGTATTATGCAGATGCTCGGTGAAGACGATATAGTTATGCTGCAAAGCCTTGAAAGTAATTATTCAAAGGATACAGACAGTGAAACAGAACAGACATATGAAGCAGCTCCTGGGCAATATGATGCAGCAGTTGCTTTGGGTGATAGTATTGACAACACAATATCAGATTATTTTGTAACATCGGATATAAGCAAGGAATTGTCGGCGTGGGTATTTATAATATCATTTGAAGATACGAGAATGCTGGCCGCTGTTGATGCGGTGCTTGGAGTACCGTTTTATATTACATATTATTGTGCAGATGTGGATAGCCCCAAGGCACAGGCTACAGTGATGAGAGATTTATATGCAAAGACATATGGCAGTGATTATTCTATGGGTGATCCAAAAGAGTCTGAATCAAAAATAGATTCTTCCTTTGAGACAAATATAATAGAGAATTTTTATTATGGGAATAATTATACGCAAGGGGATGATGAATATACCGGTCTTGAACCTTATGTATACTCTTGTTCATCGGACAAGCTACAGATGGAATATCAAGTTATTACAAGATTCCAAAGTGAAAAAAAGGGAAAGCAAGTGTCATCATATAATTCGCGTATTAATATATGTCTGTACTAACCGGACTAAAAAGCTCTCTGTGCAATGCACGGGAGCTTTTTAAATTGCATGCAAGCATCAATGATGCCTTTTGACCCTCATTTTATAATACAGTAATTATAACAGTATCATTTAGTGCATGATTTGTACAATTTATTACATTGCTCTTTGCAAGGGTTTTGTTATATCTTAGATACAACAAAGCAGTTATTGTTCTTGGTTTTATATATCAATAATTGGAAAGTGAGGAAAAAGATGAACGCTGATATGAAATGGCTTGATAATCCGGAAGTGTTTAAGGTAAATCAATTGGAACCACATAG
>OHZG01000533.1_pt1 | contig 14203 bp, 11 predicted proteins | sample 1580431 | NCBI WGS metagenome assembly OHZG01 (sample SAMEA3882527, study PRJEB24775) | human gut metagenome | biome: human-associated habitat; feature: intestine environment; material: feces | place: Netherlands | collected 2009/2010 | reverse complement strand
GCCGAGCAACTGAAAGGTACGAATACCCGTGTACTTGATACCCGCAAGACTACTCCGGGCATGCGTATCCTCGAGAAAATGGCAGTGAAAATCGGTGGCGGCGTAAACCACCGTATCGGCTTGTTCGATATGATTTTGCTGAAAGACAACCATGTGGACTTTGCGGGAGGCATCGACAAGGCCATCAACCGTGCGAAGGAATATTGCAAGGGAAAAGGCAAGGACCTCAAGATAGAAATAGAAGTGCGCAACTTCGACGAATTGCAGCAAGTGCTCGATTTGGGTGGTGTAGACCGTATCATGTTCGACAACTTTACGCCGGCAATGACAAAGAAGGCCGTAGAGATGGTAGGCGGCCGCTATGAAACGGAATCTTCCGGCGGCATCACGTTTGATACGCTCCGCGACTATGCCGAATGCGGTGTGGATTTTATTTCCGTAGGAGCTTTGACGCACTCTGTGAAAGGATTGGACATGAGCTTTAAAGCATGTTGACAAAGGCGGAAAGCATTATTGCAGAATAATAAGGAAAGCCTCTCATAAAGAATGTTGCATTACGGCAGACTTATGAGAGGCTTTCTCTTGATAACCAGCAGAGTAATGACTCCTGAAAAAACAGATGGTGTATTGGGGTGAAACAGATGGTCTGTTGGGGACGGATAGATGATGCGTTTGGCTATAACGGATGATGTGTTTCAGAGTAATGGATAATAGCGTAGGAAGATATGAAAAACATAACATGGAATAAAGTAAAAACAACTGTCAAAGGTTGGCAAGTGGGAGACTACATCCGGCAGACTTCCATTGTGGTGATTGGTGTACTGATTACCTTTGCCGGTAGTGAGTTGGTTACTCAAAACTCCGAGAAGAAAGATATTCAAGCCACCATGTCGCTGATTAGGGATGAACTGAAAAGCAACCGGGAGAATTATGAGAGTATCGTTTCAGAGTTTAGAGAGGATGAACGTCTTTCCAGCTTATTGGTGGAGCATGACTTAAAGCATCGGACGATACCAGAAGATTCATTGATACAGTTCCGCTTTCTTATGGGGCATATCCGCAGTTTTTATTATAGTCAGAATGCATTGGATATACTTAAAAACTCCATGTTGATGCAGAAGATTTCAGATAAAGAGCTACTGTTGCAGTTGACCGGAATCTATGAGGTATTGGATGGATTTAGGGCGACTATGAATGGCTATTACGATATGAAGGACGAAATTATGGTTCCTTTCCATTTGGCATTGACTGATGAACAGACGGACCAGATAAATCGTGGAGGATATGAGGCGTGGGATATTTACTTGTCGGACAGGTCGGTACGGAACTTTGTCAGGGTAGCGCGGAACTATTTTACGCCGGACTATGTAGAACGTGTGGGAAAACGTATAGACGAGGCAATACAAGCGCTTGAGAAAAAGTATCATTTAGAATGAAAAGATATGGGAAAGACAAGCTTTAACAGGTTGAACCATAAGATAAAAAGTTGGCGCATAGGTGATTATTTCCGCCAGTTCAGTATTGTGGCTGCGGGCATCATTGTCACTTTCTGGGGAAATGACCGGATTACCGAGAATGCCCGCCAAAAGGAAGTGCGTGCTACGATGCAGTTGGTAACGGAAGAGTTGGAATATAATAGGCAGGAGCTCCGTAATATAAAGCACTTGTTGGATATTGACATACACATGAGTCTGTTGTTGAGGGAACATGATATGGATGTATCCAAGATACCGACAGATACTCTGTGGAAGTATGGCAAGTTTTTCAATAATATGGATGAATTTTCTTATAGGACAGATGCGCTGGATGTGCTGAAAGGTTCTTCATTGATGCAGTATATACCGGACAAACGTATGTTGCAGGATGTATTGCAGACTTATTTTGAGTTGGGCAGGAAACAAAAGGATGTCAGTGATTACTATGCAACGAAAACAGATGCTCTTATGAGTGCTGCCATGTCCAGGGAGTGGGCGAATGTTTTTGACGGTGGCGACGGTCTTCGGGACCAGGCCTTGTTTCTTGTGCAGTATAAGAAATTTATCAATTACGTCAACATGGTTCCCGGTTTTCTGTATTGGCATGAATTTGATGAATTGGATGAAAGGCTGGCCAAGCAGATTCAAGTATTGAAAGCCAAATATAAGTAATCTCCGTTCTTTAACATCTTTTTATATTTAATTCAGCAGCATTTTCAAAAATGCTGCGTCTAACTAACAAACGACGCGAAGAGGCGTCCGTAAAACGAGCACTGACATTGGAAAATGAGATAGAACTGATTGAGGGCTGCCGGGCAGGAAAGGATTCCGCCCGAAAGGAATTATACACCCTCTACTCCAAGCAGATGCTGGCGGTATGTTACCGCTATACGGGCGATGTCGATGCGGCCCATGACGTATTGCACGATGGCTTCATCAAAATTTTCACCCACTTCACCTTCCGTGGCGAATGTGCATTGAGTACCTGGGTGACAAGGGTAATGGTGACGCAGGCGATAGACTACCTGCGGAAACAGCAACGTTTCAGCCAACTGGTGGTGAATGAGGAACAATTGCCCGACATTCCGGATGAAGCAGGCATTGCCGAAACCGGAGGCCGTATTTCCGAAGAAATGCTGATGGCGTTCGTGGCGGAACTTCCCGATGGATGCCGTACTGTATTCAACTTATACGTCTTTGAGGAGAAATCGCACAAGGAAATAGCCGAAATCCTCCACATCAAAGAGCATTCGTCTACCTCGCAGTTGCATCGTGCTAAGTGTTTGTTGATAAAAAGAATTAAAGAATATACTGAATATGAGAGAAAATGATGAAATAACCGGTTTGTTCCGCAGTCGTCTTGCCGGCGCAGAGATGACAGTGCGGGAGGACTTCTGGGAAGGGTTGCAACGTGACTTGCCGTCACCGGTTGCCGCAAAAGGCAGGAGGCCGCTTTTTCTTTCTCCGAGGTTTCACCGCGTAGCCGCAGCCGCCTCTGTTGTATTTGTACTGGGAGCTGCTTCTGCCGCTTTCTGGTATTTCTCTCCGAAAGAGGAAATCAAGGAGGCCTTTACACAAGTGGCGGCCATGACGCCGGAAGGTAACTTGAACGGGGATGTGGTGCAGGAAAGTTTTCCCTCTATTCATCAGGCCAACCCCATGGCACAAAAGTCCGGTACACAGCATCCCGCCAACGGCATTCCGGCAGGATTGACGGCGCAGGCCGATGAGGATGAATCCATGTCTGTCCATGTTTCCATCCGGATTACCCAACGGGTGTACGGAAACCAGCAGCAGCCGGGAAACGGTTATTACAGTAACGGAACTCCGGCCGGAAACGGGAACTACCATTCAAATCCTGGCCATAAGGATGCTGATATAGATAGAATGCTGCCATCTTCTGAGGAAGAACCGGCAAAGTCTGTGGCTGTATCGCCATCTAAGCCCCGTAATTGGGCATTGAAAGCAGGCATCGGCACTTCCCTGCCGAAAGGGAATTTCCATATGCCGTTCACGGTCGGGGTAAGCGTGGAACGTTGTTTGAACAAGCATTTCTCCTTGGAAGCCGGTCTTCAGTATAATTGCTTGGATGGTGACCATACGTTGCATACGCTGGGAATTCCGGTAAGGCTGAACATGATGCTGGCCAGTACGCCGAAAGTGGATTTCTATGCTATGGTAGGTGGAGCAGCCGAGAAATGCATTGCAGGTGCTCCGGACAATGGTTTCGGTGCAGAGCCGGTACAGTTGTCGGTTGCTGCCGGAGTAGGGGTACGCTATAAAATGAACAACCGTTTTGCCTTGTTTGCAGAGCCGTCTGTATCCCATCATTTCGATACGGACTCGCAGACAAGAACCTTGCGTACGGAACGGCCCACCAATCTGAATCTGTTGTGCGGCGTGCGCATGACTTATTAATCTTAAATACCATACAAATATGAAGACTCTATACAATAAATTACATATATTCGGGCAGACTATGCTGCTCGTATTCTTTACTCTTTCTGTTCTCTCTTTGAGCTCTTGCAGCAAAGAAACGTTGGACTACAACCATCCGGATGTAGACTTGTTTGTCAAGCAGTTGAAGGCTGGCAAATATTCTACCCAAAGTCCGGATGGATTGAGTAACATGCCCAAGTTCACTTCCGAAGATATAGAGGAATTGCTGAAGTATGCCGAGGACTTGACGGTCATTCCCTCTTTCCCCCTGGCTCCGGTATCCTATTCGGCAGGTGGCAAGCTGCGTTTGGGCGAATGCATCCTGTGGACGGTAGAGACTATCCGTCTCGGGAACAATGCTTCGATGGGATGCAAGATGGTACATACGGATGCGGAGAATTATGAAGGTATCTATTTCCTTTCGGACGAAGAGGTGCTGGATGCCGCTTCGCGCTACCGCCGCTGGTGGGAAACCCGTAAGTATCCACGGACTATGTGGACGATTGATCCCTGCTATGACGAACCGCTTTGTGGCAGCGGATATATGTGGTGGTGACCTGTTTTTAGGGATTAAGGATTAGGTATTAAGTAATCAAACTGTCAGGTGAAGAGATTTATACTTGTAATGGGGCTGCTCTGTGCAGTAGCCTTCCCTTGTTATGCCCAAAACTGGACCCCTCAGGACTCGTTGAGGCTGAACCGGTTGCTGAAGGGCGAGGGGGAGGTAAAACTGAATCCGGAGGTATTGCAGGAATTGGAAATGAACAATTCTCTGGGTACTCCGAAAGCGGTGATGGACAAGTCGTGGATGGATTTTGATAATTCATTGCCCGTCATGCCGAAAGCGCCCGAGAAAAAAGTGGTGCTTACCTTACGTCCTTATACAGCCAATACCAAATATAATTGGGACCCCATTTATCAGAAAAAAATCAAGGTAGACAAGGATACTTGGCGAGGAGATGAATTCTATGCGCTTAAGATTCTGATGATTCCTACGAACTGGGCTAAACATCCGTTTGATGCCGGTCCGCGTGAGACGGTGGAGCAGATTGAAGCAACCGGTTTGCGTTACCGGGTGACGGAGCGGGCCAATAATATGGCTGTGGGCGGTTGGCAGGGTGCCAGTGGCGGTGGAATTTCCGGTTTAGACCTGATGACACCTTTTACCCGTGAGTTTTGGAATTTCAAAGGCCGCAAGCGCCGTGCCCGTACGCTGGAAGTATTGAAGGCGTATGGAGATTCGATAACTGTTTTGGAACAACAGTAATTTATCACTTTTTGTCAAATTTTGAACTTTCTTTCTCCTCTTCTTGTTTTCATTAGTAAACCTTTAAAAAAAGTAATAATGAACAGAGTGACTTCTCTATTTGGAATAAGATATCCGATAATTCAAGGTGGTATGGTGTGGTGTAGCGGCTGGAGACTTGCTGCTGCTGTAAGCAATGCGGGAGGGCTGGGCTTGCTCGGCGCAGGTTCGATGCATCCCGAAACGTTGCGGGAGCATATCAGGAAATGCCGTGAGGCTACGCATCATGCTTTTGGTGTGAATATTCCCTTGATGTATCCCCAGATAGAAGAGATAATGCAGATTGTGGCCGACGAGGGAGTGAAGATTGTATTTACATCTGCCGGCAGCCCGAAGAAATGGACTGGTTGGTTGCACGAGCGTGGCATCACGGTGGTGCATGTTGTTTCGTCCTCGCGTTTTGCCGTGAAGGCAGAAGAGGCGGGTGTTGATGCAATAGTTGCCGAAGGCTTCGAAGCCGGTGGGCACAATGGGAGGGAGGAGACTACCACCCTGTGCCTGATACCAGCTGTACGTGCAGTTACTACACTTCCGCTGATTGCCGCCGGTGGCATTGCAACGGGTGAGGCCATGCTGGCTGCCCGGGTGCTGGGTGCGGAAGGTGTGCAGATTGGTACACGCTTTGCCTTGACGGCAGAGAGTTCTGCAAACGAGGTATTTAAGGATTACTGCTTGCATTTGGAAGAAGGGGATACCCGTCTGCTTTTGAAGAAATTGGCTCCGGTGCGTCTGGTGCGCAATAACTTTCGCAGCGCCGTAGAGGCTGCTGAGGCTGTGGGAGCTTCAGAGGAAGAACTTCGTATCCTTTTAGGGCGCGGCCGTGCCAAACGTGGTATTTTTGAAGGTGACTTGGAAGAAGGGGAACTGGAAATAGGGCAGGTATCTGCCTTGCTGCATGGAAAGGGAGTGCAGTCTGTGGCGTCGGTCATGCAAGAGTTGGTGGAGGAGAGCAGAAGGGCGTGGGAGAGAATGCAGGAATTGGATTTCTGACTATTCCCGTCTTCTGGTATCATATAACACTAAAAAAGGAATATTCCCGGTGATTTCGGGGATATTCCTTTTTTAGTTCCAATTTATAACCTTTTATCCTTTGGGGATATTGGTTGTGTCTTTTGCCATATTTCCACTTGTGGCGGAATTACTTGTGCCATTGCTGCTGGCAGTGGCGCTACCGGTAGCCATATTTGTTGCACTTTTACCGGCTGTCTGCACAGCGGGTTGCTCTTCCCAGTGGAATGGTTCGAAGCTACTGTTCGGGTCAACCCAGGACGGTTTTTTGGAAGCATAAATAATGAACGGGGCAATGACTACAATCAGTGCACCGATGATGAGCACGGAGAACCATACTGTGTTGCTGCCTGTTGAGATTTGGCTGGGTGGGATAAAGCTCAGTACGAATGCCAGCAATGACCCGCAGAAACCAAGTCCACCGATGAGCCACATCAGTCCGTTGCCATTCTTGCCGATACGGAACGGACGGTTCAGCTTCTTCATCTTATAACGCAGCACGATGGCTCCGGAGAACATCAGCATATACATGATAAGATAGAGGACTACAGTCAGCTGTGATAGAATCTGGTAGAAACTCTGTACGGAAGGCATGACTACGAACAGAAGGCTCAGTACGGTTACTGCACCGCCTTGTACATAAAGGATATTCTTCTGTACGCCCAGCTTGTTTGTCTTTTGGAAGAACGGAGGCATGTAGCCTGCTTTTCCTACGGCAAAGATACCTTTGGACGGACCAGCAACCCATGTCAATACACCTGCCAGTACGCCGAATGCCAAAGCGATGGCAATAATCGGTGACAGCCAGGAGGCGCGGATGTAATGGAAATAGTTATCGAAGCCTACAAGCAGACTCTGTGTCAGACTGATGTCTTTGGCCGGGATGATGATGCCCAGTGAGAAAGTACCGAGCACGAAGATGATAACCGTAATGGCCGCACCGATGAACACTGCCTTCGGATAATTCTTGGAGGGATTGTTCACGTCTTTTACGTGGATACCGCCCATTTCCATACCGGCATAGAAGAGGAAGATACTGGCAGCAAGCACCACGTTGTCGAAGTTCGTCAAGTCGGGGAAGAAGCTGCTGTGGAAATCCAGGTTGGAGTGTCCGCCGGTGGCAAGGTAGATAATACCCAGGATAATCAGCAGTGCGGCAGGGATAATAGTCCCGACCAGGCCGCCGACCTTTGCCACTTTACCTACCCAGCTCATGCCCTTCATGGAGATGAACGTAGCCAGCCAGTAGATGATGAGGACAACAACGAGTGAGTAATACTTGTTGTTGGCCAGTGACATGTCGTGTACGTCGTTCATGCCGATGAAAGCAATGGATACGGCACCGAATGTCAATACGGTAGGATACCAGATTGTACTTTCAATCCATTGTACCCAGATGGCAAGGAAGCCCAGTTTTTTTCCGTAGGCTTCGCCCACCCAGCGGAACACACCGCCTTGCTTGTCTTGAAACATGGCAGCCAGTTCCGCGGCGACAAGTGACGTCGGAATCAGAAAAACAATGGCTGCAAATAAGTAGTAGAAGGCCGAACTCATTCCGTACACGGCCTCGGCAGGAAGTCCACGTAGGGATACTACTGCCGTCACATTCATGATTGCCAGGGTAAATACACCCAGCTTCACTGTTTGTTTAATATTTGCCATAAGTTAAGGTTTTAGATGAAAAATATATTCAAAATCAGCGTCTATAACAACACTTGGGGAGAGTTGTTCCCAACGGATAAGTGAAAGTTCCGGTTTTAACTATTCAGGAAGCGTCGGCTTTGGGCGCGGGCTTCTGTGCAACTTTCTTGTAGAACTCTTCTTTTTCCTTATTGCGCCGTTCGACCAGGCTCGTTACATACACTGTAAAGATAGGGAACATCATCATGCCCAGCGCAGCCAGCAGTACGGACAGTACCCGTCCGGTGGGAGTGACTGCTATGATATTGGAACCCACCGTCGTCACGTCCATAAATGCCCACCATAAGGCGTCTCCATATCCTTTGACTAAAGGATTGGGACCATGCTCCATGACATAAAAGGCCAGACTGGAAAAATAGACAGTGGCCAGCAACATGGTAAGGTAGGAAACGAACAGTCCCGATGCGCGGTTGTACGTCAGCCAACCCACCACGATAGCCATGGCGTAACCACCCCGCACTAATGGGATGAAACGCAGCATATAGGTTATCTCGGGTGAGAAAGTCCATCCCATATAGGCAATGATGTTTTGATAGGGTATAGCTACCAGCAGGAAAATGAAATGCGTGGCCACGTAGTGACCCTTCTTCTCTGCCAGGAACCATTCCAATACAAAATCTGCCAGGAACAGGGCACATATCCACAACTGTACTTTCATGTAGACCGACTGTTCGTAAAAGGGGATCCCCTTGAACGTGTCGACAGAGATGCTGATAACTAAAAATAGCGACAGTATCAATATAATGACATGCAGTATGCCATAGATACCTTTTTCCCGCAATACAAATTCTGATAGAGCCATTTTCATGATGAAGTCCATTATAAAGTCATAAGTTATGAGTTATAAGTCATTTGCTGATTACGGTGCCTACCAACAAATAACTCATAACCTATAACTCATAACTAAAAAGAGAAACTTATTCTGTAATCGTTACGTTATCACCGTTGAACACACCCAGGCCGAGCTTGTTCATGATGAACTTGATTGCCGATTGGGCCTTTACGGAGTTTCCCGCTTCGTCTAGGGGAGGAGCGAAGGCCGATACTCCCATGACACCGGGCAATACGGCCATTACACCACCGCCTACACCGCTTTTGGCCGGTATGCCGGCGGTGTACATCCAGTCGCCGGAATGCTCGTAGAAGCCTACGGTCGAAATCATCGACGTAATTTTCGGTGCCAGGCTGGCTTCGAACACCGTTTGTTTGGTGACGGGGTTCACACCGTTATTGGCGATGGTTCCTGCGGCAATGCCCAGTTGCTGGGCCGTGATGCCGAGAGAACACTGGCGGGTATAGAGGTCGAGAGCCATGTCCGGATTATCGTAGATGCGGTTGTAGTTTTTCAGCAGCCAGGCAATGGAGCGGTTGTTGAAGTTGGTAGCCGTTTCCGATTTGTACAGTTCGTCGATGAGTTGTGGGGCAGAGCCGCACAGCTCAGTGACATTCTGTACAATGGCATCCCATTTTTTGTCGGAGTTTCCCACTGGCTGCACCATGGAACAGGCGGAAATGGCACCGGCATTTACCAATGGAGTGGAAGGGTGGTCGTTTTCCAGCAAGATGGCGATGATGGAGTTGAACGGTAGTCCCGTGGCATCGGCACCTATCATGTCCAGCACTTTCTGCGCACCGTATTGGCGCAGGATAAGGATGGCTGTGTGTACCTTCGAGACGGACTCTATACCGAAACGATAGTCTGTGTCACCTATATTGATGGTCTGCCCGTTCATCAGGCAGATGCTGAGTCCGAATAGTTTGGAGTCTATGTTGGCAAGGTAGGGAATATAATCCGCATTCTTGCCTCCTGTGCTGCCCTTCACCTCATTGTAGGCTTCTTGGGCAACCTCCTTTATTTGTGAAATTGATATTTTCTTTTCCATAAACACGTTGTGATGTACGATTAGACGATGTACGATTTACGATTGAAATTACTCCTTTAAACGTAGTCCGTATCAAGAGAAACTCTAATCGTACATCGTAAATCGTTTAATCGTAAATTAATTTATTTTTTATGAGTACGGCATCCGTGGTTGAATATTTTGGTTTCCACCGGCAGGTTCTTTTCCTGTGCCATACGGGTAGGAGTCGGGTAATCCAGTTTCTCCAGCTCCGTGATGGCATTCTTGATGTCACCCAGCAGCATGTCTGCCATGTCGCGGCTGAATCCTTGGCGAACAACGACGCGCATTACGACGTAGTCTTCCAGCTTTGAAGGCAGTGTATAGGCGGGTACCATCCAACCGTGTTGTGACAGCTTGTCCTGCAGGTCATACAGAGTCCATTTGGCAGCTCTTGCATATTCCGGTTTCAAATACCAGATAAACAGCGGGTTCACAACCTCGTCGGAATAGTTTACGAACGGAGCCATCTTGCCGATTTCGTCATGGATATACTTGGCGATGGTCAGAGAGTTGTACTGTACTTCCTTGTAACCCTGGAATCCCAAACGGATGAACTGGTAATATTGACCCAGAATCTGTGCGGCAGGACGGGAGAAGTTCAGGCCTACCTGAGTAATGTTGGCACCGAGGTAGTTTACGCTGAATGACATTTCTTCGGGCAGATATTCCTTGCCTTTCCAGCAAACCCAGCCCAGACCCGGATAAACCAGACCGAATTTGTGTCCGCTGACGCTGATGGAGAGTACCCACTTCAGACGGAAGTCCCATTTCTTTTCGGGATAGAGGAACGGGAGGATGAAACCGCCGCTGGCGGCATCTACGTGGATAGGAATGTCGTAGCCGGTCTTCGCATTGTAGGCATCGAGGGCTTTGTCGAGGGCTTCGACGTCATCGTTCAGTCCTGTCCATGTAACGCCTTGGATAGGCACGATACAGATGGTGTTCTCATCACACATCTTCAAGGCTTCTTCGGGGTCGAGCGTGGTCTTGTCCAGTGTCAAAGGCACTTCACGCATTTCAATCTGCCACAATTGGGCGAATTTTTCCCATACCACCTGGAAACCAGTTGAAATAACGAAGTTTGGTTTGTCGAACGGTTTGCCTTGCGCCTGACGTTTCTTGCGCCAGCGCAACCAGGCTGCCACACCACCCAGCATACATGCCTCCGAGGAACCGATGGCAAGTGCGCCGGTTTTCCAGGTTTCTTTTTCAGGAGAGTTCCAGAGGTTGGCCACGATGTTGATACATTTACCGTTCATTACGGCGATGCGCGGATATTCGGTCTCGTCAATGTAGTTGATGTTGATGGCTTCGTTCATCAGCTTGGTTGCATATTCGTCCATATAGGTAGTGACGAATGTAGCCAGATTCAAGCGAGGCTGCGTTTGGGCGAAGGTCTCGTCTTTCACCATCTGATAGGCGATTTCCGGGGTAGTAGGTCCGTCGGGAATCTTTTCTACGGGTGAGGGTTGTAACATACGGTTTGAACCGAATACTTCAGTTTTTGCATCTCCTTTTCTGAAATTCAAATCTTCCATATTAATAAGTTTTTTAAAGGTTTAGGCGGCGGGGCTTTTCCCCGTCGAATTTCCCACAACAACGGGGTTTGCGGATGAAAGTTCCGGGGTTTTGCATTATTTGGCGTTTATTAAAGGGCAGCGTAGTAAAATCTTAAAAAACGAACATTCTGAAGGTAGGTTTGTTGTTCCCACATTATTCATTTAATTAATATACTACTATATGAAAATCAATACCGGAAGGGGTACAATCCCCCTTATCACGCTTGTCGGCATTTGGTCAGTCTCTGCATTGACTTCCTTGCCGGGATTGGCCGTATCACCTATTTTGGGACAGCTTACTACCATTTTTCCATATGCTACAGAACTGGATATACAGATGCTTACCTCCCTGCCTTCGCTGCTGATAATTCCTTTTGTGCTATTGGCGGGCAAGCTGGCCGAGAAACGTGACTTTGTGCGTCTGCTGAAAGTGGGACTTTGGATGTTTGCCGCCAGTGGGGTACTTTATCTTTTTTCGGACAAAATGTGGCAGTTGATGGTGGTCAGTGCTTTGCTCGGCATTGGCTCGGGACTGATAATCCCGTTGTCTACCGGTTTGGTTTCACGTTATTTCACGGGGGAGTATAGGGTAAAGCAGTTTGGTTACAGTTCTGCCATCACCAATGTGACGCTGGTTGTGGCAACGGCGGTGACTGGGTATCTGGCAGAGGTAAACTGGCACTTGCCTTTCGTGGTATATCTGCTTCCGTTGGTTTCTCTGCTGCTTGTCGGGTATTTGAAGGGAGATACCGGTCAGCCGCAGAAAACCGTTGTTCCGGAGGAATCCAAGCGTGCGATTCCCGGTAAATACGGCATCCATGTCCGCCATCTGCTACAGTTGATGCTGTTTTATGGCGTCACTACGTATGTAGTGCTGGCGGTTACTTTTGACTTGCCTTTTTTGATGGAGGCCCATCACTTCTCCAGCGGAAATTCCGGATTGATGATCTCCTTATTCTTCCTTGCCATTATGGCTCCGGGTTTCTTCCTGGGGCATATCGTGAAGTGGATGGGGAAACACACAAAGTTTTACAGCCTTTTGTCCATTGCAGCGGGTTTGCTTTTGATATGGATTTCGCCTAAAGAATGGCTGATAATACCGGGATGTATGTTGGTTGGTTTGGGATATGGTGTCATTCAACCGCTGATTTATGACGAGACAGTAGATACGGCTATACCGGAAAAAACAACTTTGGCACTGGCCTTTGTAATGGTAATGAATTATCTGGCGATTCTATTGTCCCCGTTCATTACAGACTTCTTTCAGACCTTGTTCCACACTAATTCCAAGGAATTTCCGTTTATTTTCAACCTCTGCATCACACTGCTCGCTATGTGGTGGGAGTATGCGAGGAAGAAGGATTCTTTGTTGGGGGGGAGTTATGAGTGATGAGTGATTTGTTGGTAATTGTGCTGCGCTACCATGCTGAAAGGAAAATACCAACAAATCACTCATCACTTATAACTTATAACTCAATCGCCTCATATTTCAGCCCGAAGACATCGGCTACAGCTCTGTATGTTACTTTGCCTTCCACTACGTTCAATCCTTGCGCCAGAGCCGGGTCGTCCTTGCAGGCTTGTCTCCAGCCTTTGCATGCCAGGGAAACAGTGTAGGGCAGGGTGGCATTTGTCAGTGCCATGGTGGAGGTGAAGGGTACGGCGCCGGGGATATTGGCAACGGCGTAGTGCACAATTCCATCCACAATGTAGGTAGGATCGCTGTGCGTAGTGGGATGGGAGGTCTCGAAACAACCGCCCTGGTCGATGGCTACGTCTACGAGTACCGTACCGGGTTTCATCATCTTCAGCATTTCGCTGGTGATGAGGTGTGGGGCCTTGTCACCGGGGATGAGGACGGAACCGATTACCAAGTCGATGTTCGGCAATTCCATCTTGATGTTATGGGTGGAAGAATAGAGTGTCTTTACGTTTTTCGGCATCACTTCACTCAGGTAGCGCAGGCGGGGAAGGTTGATGTCGGCAATCAGTACCTCGGCACCCATTCCGGCAGCTATCTGTGCGGCATTGGTGCCCACGATACCACCTCCAAGGATAAGTACGCGTGCGGGACGTACGCCCGTTACTCCGCCCATCAGTTTTCCCTTGCCGCCTTGTGGCTTTTCAAGGAAGCGGGCTCCTACTTGGGTAGCCATGCGTCCTGCCACCTCACTCATAGGAGTAAGTAGCGGAAGTGAGTGGTCTTCTTTTTCCACGGTTTCGTAGGCGATGCAGACGGCACCGCTTTCAATCATGGCTTCGGTCAGCAATTTATCGGCTGCAAAGTGGAAATAGGTGAATACCACTTGTCCCTTTTTAATCAGTTTGTACTCCGGTGCAATAGGTTCCTTTACCTTGACAATCATGTCGGCTGCGGCATACGTGTCTTCAATGGTCGGTAAAGTCTTTGCACCTACGGCGATGTAGTCATCGTCGGAGAAACCGCTGTTTACGCCTGCTGTGGCTTGCACATACACCGTATGACTTTTTTTCACCAATTCGGCTACTCCGGCAGGGGTCATTCCCACGCGGTTCTCGTTGTTCTTGATTTCTTTAGGTACTCCGATAATCATAACCTTAAAGTTTTAATTGGGGGGTTAAACATGGCGCAATATAGCGATTTCCCGGCTTGGATGTTATCGGTGCATCTATGTTCTTCAACAGAATTTTTATGCATGTTTTAATCAATGATAATTGTAGCTTTCTGTAGGTAGAGAGAACTATTCTTTTTATATTTGCATGCATTTAAAATAATATTGACTGTACAAAATATGAAATATTCTATATTTTTCTCTCTTTTGTTCTTTATTG
>OHZG01000532.1_pt1 | contig 14226 bp, 11 predicted proteins | sample 1580431 | NCBI WGS metagenome assembly OHZG01 (sample SAMEA3882527, study PRJEB24775) | human gut metagenome | biome: human-associated habitat; feature: intestine environment; material: feces | place: Netherlands | collected 2009/2010 | reverse complement strand
GATGCTTGCCGCCAGCGTATCCAGTCCCACGGGACCACCGGTAAACTGGTCGATCATTGTCATCAATATATTGCGGTCCGTGCTGTCTAACCCAAAGGTATCCACTTCCAGCAGATCCAGGGCAAAATTTGCGACTTCCAGCGTGATCTTTCCGTCGTATTTTACCTGAGCAAAATCACGCACACGCTTTAACAGGCGGTTGGCAAGACGTGGCGTTCCTCGGGAACGTCTGGCAATTTCGATGGCTCCCTGCTCGTCGATTTCCACCTGAAATACCTTTGCTGAACGTTTTACAATTTCTGTTAATTCGTTTACCGTATAAAATTCGAGGCGGTGTACTACACCAAAACGGTCGCGGAGCGGTGCCGTCAGCATACCGGCACGGGTCGTCGCCCCCACCAGTGTAAATTTCGGCAGATCCAGACGGATACTTCGTGCGGAGGCACCTTTTCCGATGACGATATCAATCGCATAATCTTCCATCGCCGGATATAACACTTCTTCTACCTGACGGTTCAGGCGGTGGATTTCATCGACAAAAAGCAGATCCCCCTCCTGCAGGTTATTGAGAATCGATGCCAGTTCGCCCGGCTTTTCAATCGCCGGTCCGGACGTAATCTTCAGATTTACATCCATTTCATTGGCAATAATCCCGGCAAGCGTCGTCTTTCCCAGTCCGGGAGGCCCGTACAAAAGCACATGGTCAAGCGATTCACCACGTGCTTTCGCCGCTTCAATATAAATTTTTAATTTTTCCTTCGCTTTCGCCTGTCCGATATAATCGCTCAGCAGTTTCGGGCGAAGGCTGTTTTCCGTACGGTTTTCTTCTTCAAATAATTCCGTTGAAATCACTCGTTTTTCCATAGCCTGCTCCCTTTATAAATATTTTAAACTTGCCTTCAAAATATCTTCGGTTGTCATTTCTTCTGTCAATGTAACTTTCTTTACGGCTTTCACCGCTTCGGTACTGCTGTAGCCAAGTGCCACAAGCGCCTGGATCGCGTCGTTGGCACGATATCCCACATCTCCGGCACCGGCTGCTGCCTCTGCCGCATTCTGCTCTCCCTGCGTCAGCATCGTATCTACAGCCTCTTCAAAGTCGACCTTATCTTTCAATTCAAGAATCAGTTTGCTTGCTGTCTTTGCCCCGATTCCCGGTGCCTTTGAAATACTTTTGGCGTCGTCCGACAAAATAGCAAACCGGAGAGCATCCGTATCCATAATGGATAAAATCCCCAATGCTCCTTTGGGACCGATTCCATTAACTGTAATGAGGAGTTGAAACATTTCCCTCTCATCTTTCGTCATAAAACCGTATAACTGCATCGCATCTTCGCGTACATGCATATACGTATATATCTTCACTTCATTCCCAATTCTTGGAAGCTTTTGAATCACCGATGCCGGAACGAGAATCTCATATCCGATTCCCCGGTTTTCGACAACAATCTGCTGTTCTGCCACCGTATCCAGCTGTCCTTTGATAAAATGTATCACTTCGATTTCCTCCTATACCAGCGTCGAAAATACTTTCAAAAAGTGTTGCATGACCTGTCGTTTGATCGGGCGGTTTTTCCACTCTTCATACGTGATCTCACGGCTTACCCGGAATGTCTCATCAAAATCTTTCCGCACTTCCTGCAAAAATTCTTCATTATAGATCCATATTCCATTTTCATAATGAAGATAGAAACTGCGGTAGTCCATATTGATCGTTCCCACAACGGCACAATGCTCTTCCAGCACAACTTTTGAATGTACAAAACCCGGAGTATACTCGTAAATACGGATGCCGCATTTCAAAAGTTCGCCATAATAATATTCTGTCATCCATTTTACATGTTTTTTATCCGGAATATTCGGCGTAATAACACGCACATCCACACCGCGGCGCTTTGCCTCCACAAGACTTCTTGTCAATGTTTCCTCTAAGATCAGATACGGCGTCATGATATACAGCGTCTTTCCCGCATAATTGATCATCTGCTTATATACCGAACCAACAAAACTTGTCTCCCCCAAAGCCGGTCCGTCCCGCAGCACATGGCAGTACACGTCATTCTCCGGAAACTTCTTCATCGGGCGGTAAATCTCCGGATCAATGTTCTTCTCCGAAGAACTGACAACCCACATCTCCAAAAAGGTTACGGTAAGTCCCCAGACCGCGTCTCCTTCGACACGGATTCCGGCATCCTTCCATACCCCAAAACGCTCGATCAGATTAGCGTATTCATCCGCCAGATTGAATCCACCGGTATAGCCGATATTTCCGTCAATCACGACGATTTTCTGATGATCGCGGAAGTTCATATACAGTTTACTTGCGTACTTGTGTATCGGATTAAAAACCTCAACCTCAAATCCTTCTTTTCGCAGATTGGCGGCAAAATCTTTTCCGGTGCGGAAAAGTGCTCCAAAGTCATCGTATAAAAATTTGACTTTCACGCCTTCGTGGATCTTGCGGAGTAAAATTTCATGAATCTGATCCCAGATCGCCCCTTCTGCCACGATAAAAAATTCGATAAAAATAAAATGTTCCGCCTGCTCCAGATCTTCAAAAAGGTCCTCAAACGCATCTTCTCCAAACGGATAATATCTTGCTTCATTGTTTTTAAACAACGGACTTCCCATCGCTGTCATATATTTGGACATACGAGAAGAAACCGGATGTTCCAGGGAAAATCTTTCCGACACTTCCGGATCCTGTACCAGCCGATTATCTGTCGCTTTCATCTGTTCGGCAATCGCTTTGTTTAATTTATTCTTCTTTCCAACCTTCCCCCACAGGTTAAACATGATCAACCCGGAAATCGGAAAAATCAGAATCACACACATCCATGAAAATTTGTAAGCATCATTGTGCTTGTCATTTGTCAATGCAATGATTGCAATCAGCGCACTGATTTCCAGCAAAATATAAAAAGATGTCGCATATCCTCTCAATATAAATGGAATTATGATAATAATTGCAAATTGAAAAAGCACCAGCGCTCCCACGATACAAGCCCGCAAAAAGCCACTAAAACTGCTCTGCATCCTGCCCTTTAACTTTTTTAAACGCTTTTTCGGATTCTTTGTTCTATCCATATCGTTCTCCCTTTTACGTTTATTCGTAAGTTCTGCGATACCGCAAAGCTATATCCTTAAATGTATATCCTTGAGCATCGTTAAATAGTAGTATAACACATTTTTGCCCTTTTCTACAAGCATTTAAACTTGAAAAGTTATTTCTTCTACGTTATACTGTATTTGTTTAAAAGAATCCAAATAGAAGGAGTGGAACAACATGCAGAAAATTGATAAAACAAGGAGCCTTACACCCGGAGATGACCGGAGCCGGGCATGGAAAGCCATTTCCCTGTACACCGGTGCGTCCTTGTCGGATCTTGTGATCTTTGATATCGAAACTACGGGACTTTCTGCCAATGTTTCCTCCCTTTATCTGATCGGTGCACTTTGGTACGACACCCCCAAAAAAGAGATAAAAATGTGTCAATGGTTTGCCGATGATTACACCAGTGAATGTACGATACTGGAAGCCTTTTCTTCTTTTGTATCCGGCTTTTCCACGATCGTCCACTACAACGGTTCCGGATTTGATATCCCTTATCTTGAGAAAAAATATCGGTTTCATCATCTTGAGAATCCGTTTGCCGCACTCCGCTCTTTTGACATTTACCGGGAAGTCCGCAAAGAAAAAACACTGTTTGACAGTTCTTCGCTGAAATTATCGGTTGTCGAAAAACTCGTCGGCTTTTTACGTGCTGACAATTACAGTGGAAAAGAGTGCATTCAGATTTATTCGGAATTTATGCAGCAGAAAATATTCCGCAGTCCGCAGGCAGAGAAAGAAAAGGAAAAACTTCTTCTCCACAATGCCGATGATCTGCGTGGAACACTGCTTAGTTCCCTGCTGCTCTATTATAAACTTCCGCTGCATTTTTCTGACAAAGTTTGGAATGCAGATACACTCTGCATCACATGTCAGACGCAGGAAAGTGTTCCGTTCCCCTGTGGACGGGAAACCGAAGATTTTATTTTATCTTTTGAAGAAAAAAATGCTTGTATCACCCTTTTCTGTACCGAGGGGTGTTATTGTCATTTTTATGAAAACTACAAAGACTATTTTTATCTTCCGGAAGAAGATACCGCCATTCATAAAAGCGTCGGAATCTATGTGGAAAAAGAATTTCGCGAACCGGCAAAAGCTTCCAACTGCTATTTAAAAAAAGCCGGAAAATTTGTACGTTTTCCAGCTTCTTCCAGTGATTACCTGACCCGGCACGGCTTGACATTGTTCCGTGAAAATTACCGCGCCAAACCGGTCTTTGTCTTAAAAGACGAAATAGAAAAACAGGACTCCCTCTTTTGGGAAGAAGTCCTGCCATATATTACATCTGTTTAATGTATTCTGCATAACCGAGTTTATCCAGTTTTTCGGCTTTTGCAGTCACACCGTCTTTCATTTCTACTTTGTATTCTTTCAATTTCTTACGCAGTTCCATATCCGATACCGAAAGAATCTTAGCAGCAAGGATACCTGCATTGGCTGCGCCATCGATTGCCACGGTAGCAACCGGAATTCCGGATGGCATCTGTACGATGGAGTACAAACTGTCGACACCGCCAACCGATTTTGTATGGATTGGAATACCGATTACCGGCAGATCAAATAATGCGGCACACATTCCCGGAAGATGCGCTGCTCCGCCTGCTCCGGCGATGATTACTTCGATACCGCGCTCTTCTGCCTTTGTCGCATAATCGACAAACACATCCGGCATTCTGTGCGCGGAGATGATTGTCATCTCGTATTCAATTCCGAATTTTTCAAGCATCTGCGCTGCCTTCTGCATGATTGGCAGATCTGAATCGCTTCCCATCAAAATTCCAACTTTTACCATTTTTCTTATCCTCCTTTATTTGTCATCCTGCATTCAGGATTCCTTACACATTTCATTTAATGCCTGCGTTCCCTCTAACACAAACTGTCCCTGACGGATCAATTTGATCTCGCTTCCATCCGGACGGATCACATCGATGTCCCCGAGTTCATCATAAGGGATCGTAATGTCGGTATGGCAGTTAAAATACGCCTTTGCCATATCCGTCTTGCGAAGCGCCGAGCATTCATTTTCCTTTGCCACGATCTCCTTGCCGTCCGGGTTGTGCAGCACGATGTCTTCACTCATCGAATAGCAGGTGTCACCGACCGCAAAATGCGGACCTGTCTTTTCCGCGATCAGAATCGGAAGTTTGGCTTCAATATCAAATTTTCGTCCCATCTCGTATGCCACGGTATTCGTTCCGATCGCAAATTCGCCCATCGAAAGGGTTTCGCGGTGATACAGTACATTTTCTTTGATATATTTTTTATTCTCCTCTTCTGTCTCATAATTCGAGCAGTTGTAGGAATCAATCATGCCGTCTTTAAATACCATCTCCAAATTCTCATAGCGGAGCTGGTTCAGGTAAACTTTAGTCACATGCAGCACGCCATTGGTTCCGGCAAGTTTTGGTGAAGTAAACACTTCTCCTACCGGAATGTTTACATCTGCCAGACAATTTTCAAAATTGGTTTCCTTTTCCGGATTTCCGAGTTTGTGAAGGGCGACACGGATGTCCGTATGATTTTCCCCTCGTCCGGTCACATGCACATATTCTCCCTGATCGAGTGCATCGATCAATGCTTGCTGGATTTTGCGGAACTGATCCATATCCAGCGTATTTACGCGGATTGTCTCCGAAAATATCGTCTCAAACTGTGGACCGATCTCCGGGATTGGGAACGCAATGATTGTAAAACTTCGCTCATCCGGCTTGATATAGCGGTTTTGGATCAACGCTGCATCCGTACGATACTGCACAGACAATTTCTGCTGGTCTTCCTTGTAAACTGGGGCTTCTTTTTTCGTCTGCGGCACAAATAATTTTTCGCCAAATACTTCCATTACCGCAGGTCCCGCAAAAACAGCCGCTTTCTCGCGGTATTTTTCAAATGCCTTCTCAAGATGAGCCAGCCGGTCTTTCACGATCGCATTGTTCAAGTACAATGCATTATCGTAACGGTGGTCGTATTCATACTGATTGTTTGCAGAAGTCGTAGATACTCCAAAATTGGCGGTATTTCCCCGGCGGTAAATAACCGGCTTTAATCCCATGTCCGCAAACTGGCGGATGGCTTCACGGATGATTCGTTCGAATCCGATATGATACCGGATATTGACGGTCTTTTTTACACTCAGGTCAATGCCTGCCACTTCAAATCCCTTTCGATAGCCTTCCGTATACGTACGCGCCACCAGTTCAATGGTCTCCTGCGGCAGTGACTGCAAAAATCTGGATGTTTCTATTTCATTTTCCGTAATATATGCACCGTATTCATACAGATATTCCGGTGTCGAAAGATCACTTTCCATCACGAGCTTCGCAAGGCGGTCTCTTGATTCGTCCACCAGTTCAGCCACTTGTTTTTCTTCAAAATATTCATCGTAATCATGAACATAATAATACATCGTCTCTTTGAGCCAGCGTTCATGATCTTCTTCTGTCGTCAAAATCGTATAAACCTGCAGAAAAAGTTCCATTTTCAAAAGAAAAGCCTCTTCGTCATCTTCAAACACATCATCAATGGCTCCCCGGAAATGGCTTGCAAAATAACATAAAGAATCCCCCGCCACGCCAAACTGCTCTCTGGCGTACGTAGGATTGGTAAAATCAGTATCGTAATTTTCCGGGAAAAGATCGCGGTACATCGCTGTATTCTCTTCCTTTTTTTCTTCGAATGAAATTGTTATTCCCTTTTTTCTTCTTTCATAAACAGCAAAAACAAGCATAAAAAACCGAGCGATTTTTTGACAATATTTGGATTCTTTTTCATTTTCCGCAATGTCACGGATTCGCTCTCTTGCTAATTCATATCTTTCTTCCATCGATATCTCCCTGTCAAATTTTATGATAGAAATGAGCAGCACGGTAAGCCGAGTTCTGTCGTTGGATGATCATCTATCTGGACCTGCTGTTACCAGCAGGCTCTAGCGACCTACCCGAAAGCACGACGGGCCGCCGTATCGCTTTCTGTTCGGTCTTGCTTCGGATGGGGTTTACATCTGCCCTTTCTGTTACCAGAAAGGCGGTGAGCTCTTACCTCGCCGTTTCACCCTTACCAGCCGGAGCTGGCGGTTATTTTCTGTTGCACTAGCCTGGGAGTCACCTCCACCGGACGTTATCCGGCATCCTGCCCTGCGAAGCTCGGACTTTCCTCACCTGGGACCTTTCGGTATAAGCAGGTGCGATCATCTGTGCTACTCATACTATGTTCTTTTTGATAATAACTTAATCTAATAGGATTCCACCGCCGATAAATTCTCGTACGATCGAATTCAGTGGAACTTCCTCCGGATTGATGGCGAGGAAATAATCCAGGAATTTGAGCAGACGCTGTGCTTCTGCATATTCCTCACTATCCATCGGCACACGGAACAATGCCGGCTCCGCGTACGTCTTCAAGGCTGCCAGTTCATAAAGCAGCGACGAATTGAACATGGCATCTGCTTTTTCCTGAAATGGGAAAATATTGGTATTTTCGCCATCTCTTACCGATTTCCACATTGCGATCGTCTTCTGTGCACTGTGTCCTCTGGTCCTCGCATCACGCACGATTCTTCGGATCAGTCTTCCATCGGTCGTAGGGATCCGGTTATGATCGTCTATATTCAATGTGGTCAATGCACTGATATATATTTTAAACTTATTTTCTTTTGGAATCTTCTCGGTCAATTTATCATTTAACCCATGGATTCCCTCGATAACAAGAATCTCGTCTGGTCCAAGTTTCAGCATCGGTTTGTTATATTCCCGTTTTCCGGTGATGAAATTGTACGTCGGAAGCTGTACTTCTCTGCCTGCCAGCAGGTTTTCCAGATCTTCGTTAAACTGCTTTGTATCGATAGCTTCGATACATTCATAATTGTATTTCCCGTCTTTGTCTTTCGGCGTATCGACACGATTGACAAAATAGTCATCGAGTCCGATCGGATGCGGTTTCAGACCAAATGTCTTTAACTGCGCCGACAAACGATAGGAAAACGTTGTCTTTCCCGAAGAGGATGGTCCGGCAATCGTTACAACGCGCACTTCTTTGGAAGAAGCAATCTGTTCTGCGATATTTCCAATCTCTTTCTCATGCAGTGCCTCCTGCACCAGCATCAGATCACGCATTCCGCCGTTTACGATCACATCATTTAACTGTCCGACATTTTCCACTTCCAACTGTACTCCGCGCTTAGCCGTCTTTTCCAGCGTATGGAACAATTTATAGCTTGGCACAAACTCCGGAATATGCTTTGGATCGTCTTCTTTTGGCACAATAAGCACAAAGCCGGATTCAAACGCCTGAAGTTTAAACTTGCTTAAACAGCCTGTGCTGTAGGGCATCGGGCCATAAAAATAATCCATGACTTTTCCCAGCTTATGAATCGTTACTCTCGAACTTCTACGATACCGCAAAAGACGGCTCTTGTCAAACATTTTCTTCGCATCAAACAAACGAATGGCCTTGTGAACACTCATTGTCTTTTTCTCAAATGTAACATCTTCATCGATATAACGTTTCATACGATCACTTACACAGGCAAGCAGCTCGTCGGTCACTTCTACCCCGCGTAGTGTACAGTAATACCCTGTATCGATCGAATACTCTACCGAGATCTTTTCAAATTTATCTTTCGGTGTCTCTTTGTAAAAAGCCTTCAACATAACCATGGTAAGTCCTCTGACATACACACGGCGGCCGTCTTTATCCTGAAAATTACAAAATGTAATATGGTTTCCGCTTTCTACGGTTTTTCCAAGTTCTTTTACCACACCATCTACTTTTACGACAAGCGCATCCGAGTGTCCGGTCTGTTTTGCTAATTCAAAATATGTAATTCCTTTTTCACAAACCACCTTTTTTCCGTCAATTTTTACTGAAATGTTCTCCATGGTGCTCATCTCCTTTCCGCTCATTTCATTTTTTCTGTAAGTTCTTCTAAAAGTGTACACAGATGCTCCACTTCCAAACGGCGCGCACCGGTATTCCTCTGCTCTGCCAATCTGTCAAGGATTGAATCATAAACCTTCTTTTCCTGCAGCAGGAACTCAAGCATCACCGGGTCCTGCTTCTCGCTCAAATAGGTGCTGTAACCGGTTCCCGTGGGGTTCCCCCGCTATTTCTGACCGTTTTGCAAGCATGGCAAAGTAAAATTTTCCTTCGTCACGACAGGCTTTTTCCTGCACGAGTTCAAATCCAAATTCTGCCAATTTTTCTCGAACAAACCCGATTTCCGACTGTGGCTGCAACACCAATGTCTGTACTTTTTCAAGCACCTCCGGACGTGCCTTCAATATGTCAATCATCAAAGGGCCACCCATTCCGGCGATCATCAGGGTGTCTACTTCTCCCGGCTCGAGTTTTTCCATGCCATTGCTTCTGCGGCACTCAATTTGTTTTTCCAGACCTTCTCGCCGGATATGCTCTTTTGCCCGTGCGATCGGTCCTTCATTAATATCCATCGCAACCATTTTTTCTGCCACCTGATTCTGAATAAGCCAGATCGCCGCATATCCATGATCACATCCAATATCTGCTACTCTGGCTCCCTGCGGCACCAAAGATACATTCATCTGTAAACGCTTTGATAATTTCATTAATCCAAATAGTCCTTCAATTTTCTGCTGCGGCTTGGATGACGCAGTTTACGAAGCGCCTTCGCCTCAATCTGACGGATACGCTCTCTGGTAACATTGAATTCTTTTCCAACTTCTTCCAACGTACGGGCACGTCCATCATCCAGACCAAAACGAAGTTCCAATACTTTTCGTTCTCTGTCTGTCAAGGTACCAAGCACCTCTGACAACTGTTCTTTCAAAAGTGTAAATGCTGCTGCCTCTGCCGGAACCGGAACGTTGTCGTCCTGAATAAAATCTCCCAGATGACTGTCTTCCTCTTCTCCGATCGGAGTTTCCAAAGAAACCGGCTCCTGCGAGATTTTCTGAATCTCACGTACACGGTCGACCGGAAGATTCATTTCCTTTGCAATTTCTTCCGGATATGGCTCTCTTCCGAGTTCCTGAAGCAGCTGACGCTGTACACGGATCAATTTGTTAATCGTCTCTACCATATGCACCGGAATACGGATGGTTCTCGCCTGATCGGCAATCGCTCTCGTAATCGCCTGACGAATCCACCATGTCGCATAGGTACTGAATTTATAACCCTTGCGGTAATCGAATTTCTCAACCGCCTTGATCAGTCCCAGATTTCCTTCCTGAATCAGATCAAGGAAAAGCATACCGCGTCCGACATAACGTTTGGCAATGCTGACAACCAATCGAAGGTTTGCCTCTGCCAGACGTTTTCGTGCATCCAGATCTCCGGTTTCCATTTTCTTTGCCAGCTCAACCTCTTCATCTGCAGACAACAGAGGAACTTTACCGATCTCTTTCAAATACATACGCACCGGATCTTCAATGCTGACACCATCAGGCACAGAAAATTCGATATTTTCCAGTTCTTCTTCCGTTGGCTCGTCATCGACATCAAGGATAATATCTTCATCGGCATCCGTATCCGGCAAAATCGCGATGATCCCATTCTGCTCCAGATAATCCAGAATTTTTTCCGTCTTATCTCCATCGAGATCAATATCCTTGAATTGCTCATTGATGTCACTGAAATTAATCTTTCCATCTTTTTTCTTTCCCATTTCCACCAATTTGTTCAACGACTCCAAAAACTGTACTCGTTCATCCACTGTATTCTTTTCTTCCTTCATATTTTCCTCCATTCTTGCAAATTTACAAGTTTCTTACCATTTATGTCAATGTAATGTGTAATGTCTCTAACTGCTTCTTTTCCATAATGATCTTCTGCAGTTGCGAAAGATCGGTGATCTCCCGGCTTTTCTTATCCAGACTTGCCTTTTTGAGTGTTTTTACCATCTCATTCAGTGCCTTTTCGCGCTCCGAATCCTCATTGACCTGCTGTACCTGCTTATTAAAGATCCCCGCTGCCAATGACTGTTCTTCCTTGCTTTCAAAATAACTGATGATCTGCGCCGGCGAGATCTCACCGGTTCTTGCCTGCTCATACAGCATGCCGGCGATCGTATGATACGGTTCTTCAAAAAAGTCATCCGGCTGTAACCATCTGGAAATCTTTGGAAACAGTCCAACATCTTCCGCGATCCAGGTCAAAAGTACGCCCTGTATCTTTAAAATACCATCTTCTTTCTGCGTCTTTGACTTCTGTCTGCGTTCCTGACGGATCTTTTCATAATCGATGCCAACCCGCGCTGCTGCCTGTCTGCTCACAAGCCCGCGAAAATCCTCCGCGCGTATCGCATATTGTCTCGCAAAGGCTTCGATATAGTTGTTTCTCTCAATCTCATTATCGAAGGTAAGACATTTCTTTGCCGCTTCATTCATAAAACGTGTCTTTTCCTCCGGATCCTCCATATTATATGCCGTCCGGAGGCGGTCAATCTCATAAAAGAAACTGTTCTGCGCCTGATCGATCCGTTTTTGAAATTCCTCCTTCGAAAGTGCCTTGATAAATTCATCCGGGTCTTTGTACGGCCGCATATTGATGACTTTCACTGTAATTCCGGCTTCTTTCAGCATAGGGATTGCCCGCAGTGCCGCTTTCACACCGGCTCCGTCACTGTCATAGCAGAGATACACCGTATCGGTATACCGTTTTAACAGACTGCTCTGCTGGCTCGTAAAAGCCGTTCCCAGCGAAGCTACGGCATTGGTAAACCCGGCCTGATGCAGAGCGATCACATCCATATAGCCCTCGCACACGATCATTCCGTGATCCTGTTTTCCATGGACAAAATTGAGACCGAACAGGTTTCGGCTCTTATCAAATATCATCGTCTCCGGTGAATTCAGATACTTCGGCTTGCCATCTCCCATCACACGTCCACCAAAGGCAATTACTTTATTGCGGCGGTCCATGATCGGGAACATGACGCGATTCCAAAATTTGTCATACACGCCCTTTGCCTCTTGGAATTGAAACAATCCCGTCTGATTCAGAAGCGAATCGTCATATCCTTTTGCTTTCATATATTGATACAGATCGTTGCTGTATTTGTCAGAATATCCCAATCCAAAATGACGGATCGTCTCTTCCGACAATTCTCGTCCGAGCAGGTACTGTTTGGCTTCTCTGCCCCGCTCTGAGTTTAGTTTCGCATAATAATAATTTGCCGCGATCTTGTATATCTCTAAAATTTGTTCTCTGACATTGCGTCGTCGTTTTTCTTCGGTTGTCTCCGACTGTTCGGGCAGTTCCATTCCGGCCCGCTCTGCCAGCTGGGCAAGTGCCTCCGGAAACGTAAGATTTTCGTATTCCATCAAAAAAGTAAATACGTTGCCGCCGGCTCCACAGCCAAAGCAGTAATACATCTGTTTGTTTCCACTTACTGAGAAAGATGCTGTCTTTTCGTTGTGAAATGGACAAAGACCAACGTAATTGCTTCCCGAACGTTTTAAATTTACATACGAGGAGATGATATCCACAATATCATTGCGCTGCCTCACTTCCTCAACAAAGTCTTCACTGTAATACATTCCCATCTTCCCTTTTTTTATTCTTTTCCCCTATCAGTAAATCTGCCATGTACTCGGAATCATCAATGCCTGATAGGTGGATACGGCAAACCGGTCTGTCATCCCTGCGATATAATCGCAGACAACCGTCGATATGCTCTCGCCCTTTTCCCATATCATCCGGGTATATTCTTCCGGCATTTCCTCGATATGATTGGAATAATAGGAAAATAACTGGCTCAGCATACGTTCTGCCTTTCCCTCTTCTCGTTTGGCATCGGAGTTTACATAGACATTGGCAAACATAAACTTACGCAACTCCTGCAGTGCCTCATACGTTTCATCCGACATCATAATGTCATTTTTTCCCATACTATGTATAACGATGTCATGGATCAAAGTATTGAGCCGCTCCCTCAGATTCTTTCCAAGCACCTGCACACAGGCTTTCGGAAGATCTTCTTCACAGATGATCTTTCCTCGGATGGCATCATCAATATCCGAATTCACATAGGCAATCTTATCGCAAAGCCGCACGATTTTTCCTTCCAGAGTGGATGGATGACCGGACGTCGAATGATTCAGGATTCCATCCCGGACTTCTTTCGTCAAGTTTAGTCCTTTTCCGTTTTTTTCCAATCTCTCTACGACACGGATGCTTTGGATCTGATGCATAAATCCATCCGGGCAGATACGGTTTAACATACGTTCTCCGGCATGTCCGAACGGCGTATGTCCAAGATCATGTCCCAATGCGATCGCCTCGGTCAGATCTTCATTCAAACAAAGTGCTTTTGCCACAGTCCTGGCATTCTGCGACACCTCTAACGTATGTGTCAGCCGGGTTCGGTAATGATCTCCCTCCGGCGATAAAAATACCTGCGTTTTCCCTTTTAGACGGCGAAATGACTTGCAATGTAAAATCCGGTCGCGGTCTCTCTGATAAACCGGGCGCAGATCACATGGTTCTTCATAATGTTCCCGTCCCTGTGACTGATCACTGAATGATGCATAAGGACTCAGGATATCATGCTCTCTTTTTTCAAATTGTTCTCGTAATGTCATACTATGTCTCCCTTCCGGGTAACAAAAACTGCCTACATTTACATATTTCAACGTCAAAAAGGATTTTCCTTTTTTTTCATAACATATTGCAGGAAAAATTTTTTTGGTGTATTCTTAAGAGGAGTATGAACAAACGAATGGAGGAAATTCTATGGCGAAAATGACAGTATATCATGGTGGATATACACCAGTGAAACATCCGGAAATACGAGCAGGAAGAAACACAAAAGATTTTGGAACGGGGTTTTACTGTACGGTTATAAAGGAACAGGCTCAAAGGTGGGCGAAAAGATATGATGATAAAATCGTCTCTATTTACGAGGTAAGGTTAAATACGCATTTAAATATAAAAGAATTTAAGGACATGACAGATGAATGGTTAGATTTTATTATTGATTGTCGTTCAGGAAAACCGCATCAATATGATATTGTAATAGGAGCGATGGCAAATGATCAGATTTATAATTATGTTTCCGATTATATTGATGGAGCCATTACAAGAGAACAGTTCTGGGTGTTAGCTAAATTCAAATATCCGACACATCAGATTAATTTTTGTAC